>Ga0209415_10018443_pt1 | contig 11012 bp, 8 predicted proteins | sample PeaSoiSIISIP2007_FD_187696 | JGI IMG/M metagenome (GOLD analysis project Ga0209415, IMG submission 187696) | Peat soil microbial communities from Weissenstadt, Germany - SII-SIP-2007 (SPAdes) (version 2) | ecosystem: Environmental > Terrestrial > Soil > Wetlands > Peat | place: Germany...
GCACCGGCACCGGCACCGGCACCTGATGACGTGTCATAGATGCCGGTGGCGGAAGCCAGGGTGGGGTCGGTGCACACCTCGCCGGTGAGTCGCCACACCAGCAGGTCCCGGGGTGCCAGCAGCCATCGGGCGCGTCGGAGGCGCTCGGGTTCGTGGTGGGCGAGCCAGGCCATCTTGGCCGCCACCCAGGCGGCGTCGGGCACCACTCCCGTCCGCCGACGGACCTCGTCGGGTCCTCCGCACGCCGTCGACAGAGCGATGGCCTCCTCCCCGGCGCGCCGGTCGGACCACACCATCGCTCGGCCGAGCGGGTCCCCGGCCGAGCTCACCGGGACGAAGGTCTGCCGGGCGGCCGAGAAGCCGACCACCCGCACGGCGGCGAAGGCAGCGGGCGCCTGCCGCCGCGCCCCCGCGCACGCCGCCACGAGCGACGACCACCAGTCGGCGGGGTCCTGCTCGACGCGTCCCGCGTCCGGGAAGGTGCACTCCACGCCGGCCCGCCCCAGGGCGACGAGCCCGTCGTCGCTCCACAGCGCCACCTTGGTGGCGCTCGTGCCCAGGTCGACGGTGAGGATCAGGGGATCACCCCGTCATGGCCCCGTGTACGGCCTCGGCCACCATCCGAGCCATGGTCGCCGGTTCGGGGTCCTGGTAGACGACACGACCGATGGCCATGCCGGCGCCACCCCCGGCCATGACGTCGCGAACCTCGGCCAGGACCCGCTCCCGCCCTGCGACCGCGTCGTCGGCGCCGTCAGCCGCGCCCGCTCCACCGCCTCCGCCACCGCCACCGCCCGAGTGGGCGCCGGCGGCCCGGGGGCCACCGAGGAAGAGCACGGGCACGCCGACGCTCGAAACGATGCGGGCCACGGCGTCGACGCGTCCCGGACCCGGTTCGGCCTCGGGCACGGGGACCTTCAGCACCGGCGCGCCCATGTCGTGGGCCACGACGGCGGCGAAGACGATGGCGTCGGTGTCGCGCGCCATCCGGCCGTCGCGCCACGACAGGGACTCCACGAGCGCCTCGAGCCCCGCCGCCCGGGCCCGCTCCAGCACGGTGGCGAGCAGCTCGAGTGCGGGTGCCGTCAAGGGGTTGGACAGGTCGATGCGCGTCATGTGCTTGACGCCGGTCCATCCTTCCTGCGCCGCGCCCTCGACGCTCGCCACCAGCCGGTCGTCGAGCTCGAAGGCGCTGCCCGCCAGGCCGGTGCGGTTGACCGACACGTAGGTGCGCGTCGGTGGCGCCAACGCACCCGCCGCCGCCAGGTCCCGCAGGGGCTGGACGCTGGCCAGGATGCCGTCGCAGAACGGCAGGGCGGCGGTGAGGGAGTCCACGTAGCGCCCGTAGGGCTCGACGGTCATGACACCCCGGGCACGATGGTCTGCGGCCAGGATGACCGCCGGGGGCTTCAGCCCGTGGGGTGCACCGGCCCCGTCGTTCCCACCGGGCGCCGCGGACTGTCCCATGTCACTCCACCCCGGCCAGGCGAAGCACCACCTTCGCAACCGACGAGAAGTCCTCGCGTCCGAACCCCGCCGTCGACGCCGCCGTCAGGGCCTGGCGGGCGGTGGCGGTGGTGGACAGGGGAACGCCCGCCCGGGCGCCGTACGCCAGGGCCAGGTCGAGGTCCTTCGCCATGAGGTCGGTCATGAACCCGGGCTTCCATCCGGTGGAGGCGGGGCTGTCGGGAATCACGCCGGGGACGGGTAGCCGGGTGCGCACCGCCACGCAGTCGCCGGTGGAGTGCAGCAGGACCTCGAGGAGCTTCGCCATGTCGACGCCCGACCGCTGTGCCAGGGCGGTGGCCTCGGCGGTGGCGAGCATCTGGGCGGCGTAGATCAGGTTGTTGCACAGCTTCACGACCTGGCCCATGCCGGGCCCGCCCACATGCACGATCAGTCCGGCCATGGACTCCAGCGCGGGGCGGGCGTCGTCGAGGGTGGTGGCCTCGCCGCCCACCATCAGCGTGAGGGTGCCGTTCTTGGCTCCCACGGTCCCGCCCGACACCGGGGCGTCGAGATAGCGCGCCCCGGTGGCGGTGACGCGCTCGTGCTGGACCCGCTCCACGTCGGGATCGATGGTGGAGCAGTCGACCACGATCGTCCCGGGCCCGAGGGCGGGCAGCACGTCGTCGACCACCTGGACCACCTCGGGGGAATTGGGAACACAGATGACGAGGACCTCGCTGGCCGCCGCCACGTCGGTGAGGGTGCCCCCGTCCACCGCGCCGAAGGAGACCGCCTCGTCGATCGGTGGTCGGCTGCGCGACGCCACAGTCACCTGGTGGCCGGCCGCCACGAGATTGTGGGCCATGGGCAGTCCCATGGCGCCCAGGCCGACGAAGCCCAGCTTCACGGCGTACCTCCGTTGGTTTCGGGGCCGGCGGCGGGGATGTGGCCCGGTGCGCCGGTCGGGCGGTCCCGCGGGATGCGGGGCGATGCGCCCGTGGTCAGCGCCTCACGCGAACTGGGGGAGCCACCGGCGCGTGCCGTCCAGGAGCTCCTCGACCATGGTTTCGGTTTCGCCCATGTCACCCCGGCCGGCCAGGGGGTCGAGGGCGAAGGCGGCGTGGGCCAGCTTCCGGTCGCCGCTCAGGGCGGCCTCGACCGTCATCTCCTGCACGGCGACGTGGCGGCGCAGCAGCTCGGCCAGCGGCGCCGGCGCCCGGGCAGCGTCACGGCCGCGCATGCCGTCGCCGTCCACCACGCAGATCGACTCCACCACGGCGCCGGCGGGGAGATCGGGGCACTGGCCGGTGTTGGGCAGGTTCAGGGGGAGCTCTCGGCGCGTGCCGGTGACGAGGGAGTCGATGACGGGCGCCACCAGCTCGCCCGAGTCCCAGGTCTGGAGCTCCTCCTTGCCCGACAGCACGTCGTCGACCTCCCGCACGTACTCGGACTGGTGCTCCTGGCGCCGCGCGATGGGGGTGAGCTCGATGCCCCACGCCTCCCCCCATCCCGACTCGGGAGTGAGCACCGACGGCACGAACTCCGCCAGGTGACGGTCGTTGGCGGCGGGGAGGCCACCCTGGCGGTCGAGGATGGTCAGCTTGAGGAGGTGGCGGACGGCGAAGTCGAGCCGGGTGAAGGGCTCGGGCTCGGGCCGGGCCGGGTCCGGGGCGAGCGCCCCGAGGCCGCCGAGCTCCTCCACCATGGCGCGGAGCTGGCCGAAGCCCTCCTCGCCGTCGATGTCGAGCTCCGTCACCACCGGGAAGTGGTTGACCCCCGTCACCACCGGCCGGATGGCGGTGTGGGGCTTGCCGAAGGCGATGGCCAGCACCATGCAGAAGTTGCCGACCTCGTGGCACAGCCCGACGGTCTTGATCGACGTCTCCCGGCACACCGCACGGGTGAGCGTGGTCATGGGGTTGGTGATGTTCAGGAGCCAGGCGTCGGGGCAGCACTCCTCCATGTCGTGGCCGATGCCCGCCAGGACCGGGATGTTCCGAAGAGCGCGGTTGATGCCGCCCGGGCCGACGCTGTCACCCACCGACTGACGGATGCCGTGGCGGGCCGGCACGTCGATGTCGACCGCCATGCTGTCGAAGCCGCCGGTGGAGATGGTGACGATCACGTAGTCCGCACCCTCGAGCGCCTTGCGCTGGTCGGTGGTGGTGGACACCGTGGCCCGGGACCCGAGCCTGTCGTCCGCCATGCGGGCGATGGCCGCCATCTTGTCGAGGGGCTCAGGGTCGATGTCCTCGAGCACCAGGTGCATCCCGGCCAGAGACGGCGTCCCCAGCAGGTCGGTGATGAGCTTCGGTCCCCACTGGTAACTGCCGCCGCCGATGATCGTGACCTGCATGGGCCTCATACTTCCACGTCGGATCGGCCCGTCACCCGACCTAGAACAGGTTCTATACTTGGCTTCCGGACATTCGGATGAGTCTCGCCGCGACCAGACGGTCCCGGGACCCGCAACTCGGAGGTACGCAGGATGGCACGAGCGGTGATCGTCGAAGCGGTGCGCACCCCGATCGGCAGGCGCAACGGGTGGCTGTCGGGCTTCCACGCCGCCGAGCTGCTGGCCACGGCTCAGGTCGAGGTGGTCAAGCGGGCGGGGATCGATCCCGCCGAGGTGGAGCAGATCGTGGGCGGTTGCGTGACCCAGGCGGGCGAGCAGGCCTCCAATGTCACCCGCACCGCCTGGCTCAGCCAGGGCCTGCCCTACGAGACGGCCGCCACCACCGTCGATTGCCAGTGCGGCTCCGCTCAGCAGGCCAACCACTTCGTGGCCAACCTGGTGAGCGCCGGGGCCATCGACGTGGGCATCGCCTGCGGGGTCGAGGCCATGAGCAGGGTAGGTCTGGGCGCCAACGCCATCAACGGACCCGGTTCGTCGCGTCCCGACGACTTCCCGTGGGACATGCCGGACCAGTTCGGCGCGGCCGAGCGCATCGCCCAGAAGTACGGCATCACGCGCGCCGACGTGGACGCGCTGGGCCTGGCCTCGCAGAACAACGCCCGGCGGGCATGGGACGAGGGCCGCTTCGACCGCGAGGTGTTCGCCATCGAGGCCCCGGTGGTCGGTGCCGAGGGGCCGACCGGCGAGCGCCACCTGGTGCAGCGTGACCAGGGCCTGCGCGATACGACCGCCGAGGGGCTGGCCGCCCTGAAGCCGGTGCTGCCCGACGGCATGCACACCGCCGGCAACTCGTCGCAGATCTCCGACGGTGCGGCGGCGGTGCTGTGGATGTCCGATGACCGGGCCAAGGCTGCCGGCCTGCGACCCCGGGCCCGCATCGTGGCTCAGGTGCTCGTGGGCTCCGATCCCTACTACCACCTCGACGGGCCCATCTCGGCAACAGAACGGGTGCTGGCCAAGGCGGGCATGACAGCCGACGACATCGACATCTTCGAGGTCAACGAAGCCTTCGCCTCGGTGGTGTGCTCGTGGCAGAAGGTCAACGGCATCGACTGGGACAAGGTCAACGTGAACGGCGGGGCCATCGCCATCGGACACCCGGTGGGCTCCACCGGGAGCCGCCTGATCACCACCGCGCTCCACGAGCTCGAGCGGCGCGACGCCAACCTGGCCCTGGTGTCGATGTGCTGCGGCGGGGCTCTCGCCACCGGCACCATCATCGAGCGCCTCTGACCTGATCTGATCTGAAGGGTCTGACCCCGCGCCTGCGCCGGTGACCCGTCAGGTGTGTGTGGTCGGCCCGGCGCATGCGGCGCCGACACTTCGTTTGCGGCGCCGACACTTCGTTTGCGACGCCGGCACTGCGTTTGCGGCGCTGACACTGCGTTTGCGGCGCCGGCACTGCGTTCGCGGCGCCGGCACTGCGTTGGCGGCGCCGGCACTGCGTTGGCGGCGCCGACCGGGTGTTCGGTGCCGACACCACATATGCGGCGCCGACCGGGTATGAGAAATGCGGCGCCGACCGGGTATGAGCGCTGACCGGACCCGTGACCCACACTCCCCACTCCTCACTCGCCGTTCGGGCGCGCCCTGGCGGATCCCTGACCTGATGTTTTGCGGAATAAGCGTGCGATCCCGGGCCGGGCCGGACAGGATGTGGGCCTAGTGGCCCGACCACGAGGAGCCGAGCATGCACCGTCCCCCGTTGTTCCGACGTAGGCGCGCCGCCGCCAGCGCACTCGTGGTCGCCACCGTGCTCGGCGCGGCGGCTGTGTCGGCTTCCGCGTCGGTCTCGGCCGCGGCCACGCCTGGTACCGGGGCCTCCGGCGCCCACGCGCAGCCCCGGGCCGTGTTCGGCTCGGACTGGCCCGTGTACCACCAGGATGCACTGGGCAGCGGCGTCGATCCGACCGGGACGGATCTCACCCCCGCCACCGCCGCCTGGACGTCGACTTCTCTCGATGGGCAGATCTACGGCGAGCCTCTGGTGGAGGCGGGACGTGTCATCGTCGCCACCGAGAACGACACCGTGTACGAGCTGGCTGCCAACACCGGCGCCGTGCTGTGGTCGACCCACGTCGGCACGGCCGTCCCGTCCGGCATGCTGCCCTGTACCAACATCAACCCCAGCGTCGGCATCACCGGGACGCCGGTGATCGACCCCATCCGGGGGGAGGTCTTCGCCGTCACCGACGAGGTGGCCGGCTCCTCCGACCAGCACTTCCTCGTCGGCCTCGACCTCTACACCGGGGCGGTCCTGCTGCACCAGGCCGTCTCGCTGCCCGGTGCCGACCAGCTGGCCCAGCTCCAGCGCACCGGGCTCACGCTCGACGACGGCAACGTGGTGGAGGGGTTCGGGGGCAACGCCGGCGACTGCGGGAACTACCACGGCTGGGTCGTCTCGATCCCCGAGGGCGGTGGCGCCGAGCAGAACTTCCAGGTGGCGTCGCAGCCCGGCGACAGCCAGGGGGCCATCTGGATGGGCGGCGGTGCCCCGGTCGTCGACAGCCAGGGGAACGTCTGGGTGGCGACCGGGAACAGCGCGTTCTCTTCGTCCGGTGACACCTACGACGACAGCGACGGTGTCCTCGAGCTGTCGCCGTCGATGCAGTTGCTGCAGGCCTTCGCCCCGTCCACGTGGTACAGCGACAACGGCAGCGATCTCGACCTGGGCTCGAGCACCCCCGCCCTCATCCCGGCCGACGGGCTCGCCTTCCAGGCGGGGAAGTCGAACGTCGGGTTCCTGTTGTCGCAGGCGGCCCTGGGTGGGATCAGCGGGGAATTGAAGGACGTGCCCTCGTTCTGCAGCCAGGACGTCGACGGTGGTGTCGCCGTGTCCGGGACGACCGTCTACGAACCGTGCCAGGCCGGCGTCGTGGCCACCGCCACGGCTGCCCCCAACAACGCCTCGGTGCTGTGGCACACCAACACCGGCGCCGGGGGTCCGCCCATCGTGGCCGGTGGGCTCGTATGGTCGATCGACACCGGCAACAGCAAGCTCTACGGTCTCAACGCGACTACCGGTGCGTCCGTGCAGAGCTTGTCGCTCGGCTCGGAGGCCAACGACTTCCCCACACCCAGCGTGGCGGACGGCCTCCTGTTGGCCCCGTCGTCGGACCAGGTGCACGCCTTCCACGGGCCGGCCGGGCTCCCGCCACCCCCGACGCCCGCCCCGGCCAGGGCCGGCTACTGGACGACCGCCTCCGACGGCGGCGTGTTCTCCTTCGGCGGCGCCCCGTTCTACGGCTCGATGGGCGGCAAGCACCTGGTCGCCCCGGTGGTGGGCATGACCACCACCTCCGACAAGGCCGGCTACTGGCTGGTGGCCTCGGACGGGGGGATCTTCTCCTTCGGTGATGCCGGCTTCTCGGGATCCATGGGCGGCCAGCACCTGGACGCCCCCATGGTGGGCATCGTGGCTGCGCCCGACGGGGGGTACTGGACGGTGGCCCGCGACGGCGGGGTGTTCTCCTTCGGGGGAGCCGGCTACTACGGCTCGATGGGCGGCAAGGCCCTGGCCGCCCCGATCGTGGGCATGGCCGCCTCGCCGGACGGCCGCGGCTACTGGCTGGTGGCTTCGGACGGCGGGGTGTTCGCCTTCGGCGACGCCCAGTTCCATGGGTCCATGGGCGGCCAGCACCTCGACGCGCCCGTGGTGGCCATGGCGGGCGCCCCCGGCGGCGGCTACTGGCTGGTGGCTTCGGACGGCGGGGTGTTCGCTTTCGGTGGCGCCGGGTACTTCGGCTCCATGGGCGGGCGGGCGCTGGCCCGACCGGTCGTCGCCGCCACGCCGACGTCGGACGGCCAGGGCTACTGGGAGGTCGCTTCGGACGGCGGGATATTCGCCTTCGGCGACGCCCCCTTCGAAGGGTCCGTCGCCGGCGAGCAGCTGGTGGCACCGATGGTGGCCGTGGCCGCGCCACCGCTGCCGTGACGGTTCCCGTCGCCTCCGCTGCCGAACCGCATCGCCGTCCCACCACCCGGGCGGTCCGGCGGGCGCGCCCCACGCCTCCTCACGCCGTGTGATGCCCGCCTGACGCCCGCCGGGGCCGACTGACGCCCGAGTTCTACGCCGACCTCCGGGATCGGCGGCGTAAGAGCGGCTGCAGGCTCATGGCGGTGCCCGGCGCCAGTGCCTGGCCGGCGTGAGGCGGGCGTGGGCGGATCAGGCCCGGGTTTCGCCCCGACGCCGGGTGGAGCGCTCGGCGACCGCCCGGATCCGCGTCGGGTCGAGCACGGCGAACTCCCCCTCCGCCTCGACGCACACGATGCCGTCCTGGACGAGACGCCCCCGGCTCGTGACCCGCCTACCGTCGTTCGCCACCACCTCCGCCTCGAAGCGCGCCTCCACCCCCACGAGCGTCGGCCGGCGGAAGCGGACGGTCAGCCACACGGTCGGGCCGGCCGCCTCGGCCAGATGGTTGGCGGCGGTGAGGACGATGTCGAAGGTGGCGGCGATGGCGGCACCGTGGACCCAGCCCGGCCCTCCCTCGTACGGCGTCGTGAAACAGGCCGTTCCCACGGCCATCGGCGGCTCGAACCAGATGTGGACCGGGAGTGCCAACGGGTTGTAGCGACCGATCACCGGGTCATACGGCATGGCGGCGTCCATCGCCATGTCGCGCAGCGGCATGGCGATGGTGCCCGTAGGGGTCGCCGTCACGTCGCCGGTCGCCGGCTTGCCCGTGGACTCCGGTGAGGGAGAGGAGCGGGGATCCGGTGGGCCCGACGGGCGACCCTGGTTTTCTTCGTTGGGGTCGACGAAACGGGGGACGGGCTGGGTGGGGACGTGGATGGCCAGGGCGTCCGCCGCCGAACGCAGCTGCTTCGTCACCCCGGTCAGCGCCTCTGGGGGAGCCGTGTTGGTGACGACCAGTTCCGTCAGGTGGCGCACGGTGTCGGCCAAGTCGGCCATGGCCTGTTCCCGACCGGCGATGGCCGGGTGGAAACTGGCTCGGGGGGGCCGGGTGGTCGACGACATGGCGTCGGCGGAGACGGCATCGGCCGAGGTGGCGCCGGCGGAGGCCGGGCCGGCGGGGCCGGCGGGGCCGGCGGGGCCGGCGGGGCCGGCGGGGCCGGCGGGGCCGGCGCCGGGCGGGGTCGCATCGGCCGAGGGGGCGTCGGCGGAGGCCGGGTCGGCAGGGCCGGCGCCGGGCGGGGTGGCATCGGCGGGGCCGGCGCCCCGGGATGTCGCGCTGCGGTCGATCGGGTCCGTCACGGGCTGACTGTCTAGCGCCCGGCGAGGCCGTCTGTCGGTGGAACTGGAATCCGTTCTATTCTCAGCCGAAGCATCTTCCGGACCTCTCCAGGGCAGCCGGCGTCCACGGCAGGGCCAGGCACCCTCCACGGGGTCGGGCACACGGGACGACCATCCCCGGGGAGCACGGCGGGCGTTCGGGGTCCGCCCGGTGCCCGACGCTCCGGATCGACGACGTGGAAGGAGACGCCGATGCCCGGCACCGAGCACCTCACATTCGAACGGAACGGTGCCACCGCCGTCCTCACCATGAACCGCCCGGAGGCCAAGAACGCCCTGAGCCTGCCGATGCTGGTCGGGATGGCCGACGCGTGGCAGGAGATCGACGGCAACGACGACATACGCTGCGCGGTGCTGACCGGAGCGGGTGGGACGTTCTGCTCGGGCATGGACCTGAAGGCCATGGGCGGGGCCGAGGCGGAGCGGTACCGCGATCGCCAGACGCAGGATCCCGACCTGCACTGGAAGGCTCTCCTCCGCCACTACCAGCTGCGCAAGCCCCTGATCGCCGCCGTCGAAGGGTGGGCCGTCGCCGGAGGGACCGAGATCCTCCAGGCCACCGACATCAGAGTGGCGGGGGAGGGGGCCAAGTTCGGCGTGTTCGAGGCCCGCCGGGGCCTGTTCCCGCTCGGAGGCTCGACGGTGCGGCTCCGTCGCCAGATCCCGTTCACCGTCGCCATGGACTTGCTCCTCACGGCGCGGGAGGTGGGTGCCGAAGAGGCGCTCCGCATCGGGCTGATCGGTCGGGTCGTCCCGGACGGGCAGGCACTCGACGAGGCACTGCGGATCGCCGACACGATCTGCGCCAATGGACCTTTGGCGGTCGAGGCCATCAAGCGGTCGGTGCGTGAGACCGAGGGTGTCCCCGAGGTCGAGGCACTCAAGATCGAGCTCGAGATCGGCTGGCCCATCTTCGCCACCGAGGACGCGGCGGAGGGGCAGAAGGCTTTCGCCGAGAAGCGGACCCCGGAGTACAGGCGGCGGTGACGCCCGATCGCGAGCTCGGGGTCTCGGACTTCGGCATCTCGGTCGGCGGAGGCCGCGGGGAGTCCGCGGAGTCCCCGGGCGACTCCTCGCCTGGAGCCGGCGACGAGGGCGGCCCGGACGCAGCGCGTCCCGGGGGGTCGTCCGATCCCCGTTTCGAGCTGGCGGTCCAGCTGCGCCGCGTCACGAGCGCCATGGTCGGACTCCCCGTCGCCGACGGGGATATCTCGGGTGCGGCCGCCTCGGTCCAAGCGGTCGCCGACACCCTGGAGGCGGTGGCAGGTCACGGCCGTCGCCTGCGGGCGCAGCCCGATCCGGCCGGTCACCCCCAGGACTTCTTTCCGACCAGCCCCGTGATCGGCTTCGCCAACCCGGTGGCGCCCCCGGTGGTGGTCGAGGAGGTCGACGGTGAGCTCCGGGGCACGGCGTACTTCGACTACCAGTACGAGGGTCCGCCCACCTGCGTCCACGGCGGGGTGATCGCCATGGTCTTCGACGAAATGTTGGGAGCGGCCAACATCATGGCCCGCAGCCCCGGCATGACGGGGACCCTGACCATCAAGTACCGCAAGCCGACGCCGCTGCGCACGGCCCTCCGGCTCGAGGCGCGCTTCCTCGGGCGCGAGGGCCGCAAGATCCGCACGTGGGGCGCCATCTACCACGGTGATGTCATGACCGCCGAGGCCGAGGGGATCTTCATCGAGCTGATCCCGCAGCGCTTCCTGTCCATCGTGACGGAGCACTCCGATTCGCCCGAGGCCGTTGAGCAGGTGCGTGCCGATGCGCGGCGGCTGGGTTTTAGCGACGACGTCTTGTGAGGTCCGAAGAGTGGTCGTGCGGGCCCACGGTCCACGCCTGGTGGAACCCAGCACTGGCCCGGTCCTGATCCTGGCTCTCATCTGCGCC
>Ga0209415_10018444_pt1 | contig 11012 bp, 6 predicted proteins | sample PeaSoiSIISIP2007_FD_187696 | JGI IMG/M metagenome (GOLD analysis project Ga0209415, IMG submission 187696) | Peat soil microbial communities from Weissenstadt, Germany - SII-SIP-2007 (SPAdes) (version 2) | ecosystem: Environmental > Terrestrial > Soil > Wetlands > Peat | place: Germany...
CCGACGCCGGCGTTGTTGACCAGGGTGTCCAGCCCGCCGAACCGCTCGGCGATCTCAGGGATCACGCGCGCGATCGCCGCTGGGTCGGCGACGTCCAAGGCCCAGGCTTGCGCCTCGCCGCCCTCGCCGCGGATGGCGTCCGCGACGGCCTCGACGTCGTCCGCCCGCACGTCGGTCGCCGCCACTTTCGCGCCCTCGCGGGCGAACACATGCGCGGTCGCCCGGCCCATGCCGCTGGCCGCGCCCGTCACCAGTACGACCTTACCGCTGACAGACCGGGAAAGGTTGGCGACCGGGTCCATTGGTTTCTTCTCCTGAAAGGCGAGCGGAAGTGTCGGACTCCGCCTCGCGGGCAGAAGAAAAGCATAGACGCGATCGACGCTGTCCGCGCCTTAAGATTCAAGGCGATGCAGCAACCGACGCAACGCAATAGCGCAAGGCTTCGCAGGTTGCCCGCGAAACAATGATTGACGCTGAGACATAGCGAGAACACTGTTATCATCGCGTGCTTGTCCGCAGCGGAATTTGGGACGGGCAGAGGGGCGGCATGTCTAGTTTCGGGGTTGAGGAGGAGAACGAGGCCCGCGAAGAATCCGTTCGGATCTCCGGACGTGTGAAATGGTTCGACGTGGGAAAGGGTTACGGCTTCATCGTCCCGGACGATCCGAGCCTGACCGGCCTGAAGGACGTTCTCCTGCACGTGACGAGCTTGCGCCAATCCGGCCGCGAGAACGCGCTGGAAGGGTCTCTGATCACCTGCGACGCCGTCAGGCGGCCCAAGGGCTGGCAGGTGTCCGAAATCGTTGAACTGGACGAGAGCACCGCCCACCCGCCGGAGCGTCCGCATCGCTCGTTCGATCGCGAGGGCGGCGGACGCCGCGACTTCGACGGTCCGCGCGGCGGCGGCGGCGGAGGCTTCCGCGATCGTCCCCCGCGCCGGGCGCCGCAACCAGCCGGCCCGCCCGAGCGCGCCAAGGTCAAGTGGTTCAACCGCGCGAAGGGTTACGGCTTCGTCGTCCGCGAGGGCGAGCCCGGCGACATCTTCGTCCACATCGAGACCCTGCGGCGCAGCGGGCTCGAGGACCTGCAGCCAGGCGACGGCGTGATGGTGCGCTTCGCCGAAGGCCCCAAGGGCCTGGTCGTCGCCGAAATCACTGCAGACCTGGGCTAGGCCCGCGTCAGTTCGTGCAGCGCGTGAACGTCGTCGTGGCGCCTGCGGCCTCGACCGTCATCGTGTCAGCCGCGCTGTCGAGCGAGTAGGTCACTGTGTCGCTGCCCTCCTCGGTGAGGATCTTGCCCGGATCCTTGCTCGGGACAATCACTTCGGTCGGGCTCGCACCCAAGGGTCCCGTTACGATCAAGTGGTTGCCCTGCACCGCCACCCTGAGGCGCTTGTTGCAGGCGCCGGTCCCGGCGCTCCAGTCCCCAGCGAGACGCGCGGCGACGTTCCAACCGGTCGACAGCGCGACGCGGAAGCCGACATCGGTCCGCCCCGACGACGCTGCACCGGCCGAAATCAGCGCGGCAGGTTGACCCCAAGGCCCCCATCGACTCGCGGCGGCGGCGCGGTCAAGGCACGTTGTCTGGTTGTTGGCGTTGGTGGTGCAGTCGCGGGTCATCTCGCTGATCGCGCCATCCACGCGGGCGAGGCCGAAGCGATTGGACCCGGGGGCGGTCCCGCCGTGCGCCGCGCCGTCCGCGCGCATGGCGTAGGTCCACTCGAGCAGCGTGGGCAGACGATAGGTCGCGCCGGTCCGTGCGCTCAGCCACGCGAGATAGCTATCGACATCGCGCGGAGAGACGTTGACGACCGGCGAGGCGGCCGTAGCGCCGCGAGGCTGCGCACGCAGGGCGCAGGGGTTGAAAGCAGCGCTCGAACAGGCCTGCCATTCGCCGACCGTGATGGGGGTCCTGCTGATAGCGAACGGTTGGGCGCTCACCGCCAGGTGCATCGCCCCCTCGGGGTTCGGGCCCGGCGTGGTGATTGGCCGGCCTAAGAACGTGGCGCCAGGCCCGAGCTCCACCATCGCGGGGCAGTCGCTCGCGCAGCTGCGCACGCTCGCGCCGGCGCTTCCGGCGAGGGCGGCAGGCAACTCGACGGGCATGAGTTGAGCTGTGAGCCACAGAGCGCCTGCGGCGACCGGCGCGCCAACGGGCCGCCAGACGTCACGGAAGGCGATGGACGCCACAGTGCTGGCCGGGCTTGGTGGCGGTGCGGCGACGACCCGCACCTCGCCTCGTGCGTCGGAGATCACCGCGCGCCCTGCGCCGCCGAGCAACAGCGCGCTGGCGGCTCTGACCGGCGGTCCAGCAACCAACATCGCGCTCCCACTCGCCCCCGTCAGACGGACCGCGCCGTCCGCATAGACGCGCAGGCTGGTCTGACTGGCGGTGTCGGTCGCGATGACCCCGTTGGCCAGTGGAGCGGCGCGTGAAGGGTCGTTCAGCGCCGCCACCGTCAGCAGAGCATCGGCGGCGACGAGCGCGGCAAGCACCACGGCGGTCGTAGCGCCAGCCCGCCGCCACTGCGCCGCCGTGACCCGGCGGAGGGCCGCGATAGGGCGTCTGACTAACCGGGAAGCGACCAGCAGGACGCTCCGGCCGGCCGTCGCGGCGCCCTCTAGCGCGCCGACAGTGGTCTCCGGCGTCGCCCAAAGGCCAATCGGCTCCGGGCCAAAGCGGTTGCGACCGCGTGTCCCGCGCAAGCAGCCGAGTTCAACCACCAACCAAAGGACGAGGGGGACTTGGAGGACGCCTATCGCGAGCAGCGCGACGGCGCCCGCAGGCACGGGGATAAATTGGGCCGGAACAGCCGCCAATGACAGCAGAGCGATCGGGGCGGCGAACCACCCGCTCTTATTCCGGTCATGAAAGCGCTTCGCAAAGACGGCGAGCGTCGGCCAGACCAACGCCAGCCCGACGGCCCCACCCGCCAAGCGCGGAACCAGCACGGCGGAGTCGCGCACCCCGCTCGCCACCGCCGAGACCTCGAAGATCACGCCGGCGATTCCGCCGAGGACCGCGCCAGCCATGATGTTCGCGGCGTAGCCAAGCCAGAACTGCCGGCGCGCGATGCGGCCATCGAACCTGAAGAACAGAAAGTGTAAGAACCGCATGGCGGTGACCCGGCCCGAACTGACGCCCGATGGCATCGGACCGGGCGTCCTGCGTTGCGTCAATAGCCTAGCCCGGGCGTCCCGCTTGTCCCGTCAGGCTGACGCGCTTCCAGTTTCGCCAATCGCCGCTATCCTAGTCGCTTCGGGGAGGGGCGATGGCGACCGCTGAAGAGTACGTTTTCGTCAGCCATTCGTCGGACGACAATCCGAGGGTGCGGCCGATCGTCGAGGCCTTGCTTGCGGCCGACCTCGAGGTCTGGGTCGACCGTCCGGCCGACATGGGCTTCACCGGCAACGAGCTGCGGCGTTTGCACGCCGGTGAGTCATGGCATGGCCAGATCATCGAATGCGTGCGGCAAGCGGCTTGCGTGCTCGTTTGCCTGTCCGGGCAAGCGACCGAAATACGGCTCTTGGGGAAAGGCGCGGTATGGGGCCAGGAGATCGCGGTCGCCACGTTGAACAACACCCTCGTCCCCTGCATGGTCGAGCCGTTCGACTTCACGCTGATCAACACAACCTTTGGCCTGAGCCAGGCGATCGACCTCTCGCCCGGACTGCCGGCCGCCAGGCGCGAAGCGCACATGCGCCACTTGGTCGAGGACGTGCGGCTGAAGATCGCCAACACCCTCGGCCGGGCGACCAGCGTGTCCGAACTCGACGCGAGACGGATGCGCAATCCGCGCCTGCTGACCTACGGCGCCGGACGCGACCCCCAGCAAAACAAGTTCATAGCGCTCTTGCGGGACGCCAGCGAACAGGCGGGTATCCGTCCTCTGGTGTTCGCGGGGCCGGACAACGAGCAGCCGGGCGGGTTCTGGGACCACCTCCGCTGGCAGGCGCGCGAAGTGCTAGGCCGCGACTGGCAGATGGTGGACGTGTACTGGCCGTACAAGTCCACGCCTGACGAGTTCGCCGCCGACTACAGCGCTGCGCTGGCATTCAAGCTCGGTGTCCGCGCCGATCCAGAGGCCATCGCCAAGCGCCTCGCGCATCGCCCGCAGCCGTCGCCCATCTTCCACCGGATCGAGGCCGAGGAATGGGGCCGGCGCGGCGGTGAAAGGCTGACGGTCTGGCTCGAGTTCTGGCGTGATATCGCGTTGCGCCAGCCAGGGGTGAGGGTGTTGCCGATCATCGAGCTTGTCATGCCCGAGGCGCAACCGGGGTGGCAGGAGCGAGAGATACACTTCGCATACGGCTCGTTCTGTTGCCCGCCCGACCCCCTGTTCGACTTTCGCCGCGAAGTGAAGAACCGGCAAATCCTGAGCGAAGTGATGGCGCTGACCGGGCAACCTGCCAACGGCGCGCCAGCGCTGAACGTGCTGCCTGTGCTGCCGCCCGTCCTCAACGGAGCCGGCGACAAGTGGCTCCGCGACCTCGGCGAACGCGGCGTCGAGGTCGACTACGAAACGGCGCGGAGGGCGGTGCAGGCGCTGTACGCGGCCGGCCGCGCGCGCACCGTCGGCGTGAACCAGAAGGTCTTTTCCGACCACCTGGCGCCGGTGCTGTCGAACACGCCCTGAAGGGAACCGAATGGCGAAGGGCTACCCATATTTCACACTCGGATTGCCGGACGCTGGAGAGTCGACTCCCGCGTCGGAGATCGACACCGTTCCCCGCCGCGATGCGGCCGGCGACTACATTCCTGACGTCAACCTGACTCACGCGGTGAACGTGGCGCTTGTGCTCGGCATGCCGCTCCTCCTCACCGGCGAACCGGGCACCGGCAAGACCCAGCTGGCCCACGCGGTCGGTGGGGCGCTCAATTGCGAGGTGCGCAGCTTCGAGACGAAGTCGACCAGCCAAGCGCGTGATCTGTTCTACACTTACGACAGCCTGGGCGCATTCAAGCGGCCGCACGAAACCGATGCGCGCGCCTTTATCCACTATCAGGCGCTCGGCGCTGCGATCCTCGACGCCTATGCGATAGACGCGCCTTGGATGGCGCCGCTGCTGCCGGTTGGCCCGTCTGACTACGCTCATAAGGGCCCGCGACGTTCGATCGTGCTGATCGACGAGATCGACAAGGCGCCCCGTGACTTCCCCAACGATCTCCTGAACGAGATTGACCGGCTCTACTTCCGAGTGCCGGAGCTGATGAACATCGGAACGCCCGAGCAGGGCGTCGAGGCGAAGTACCGGCCGATCGTGATCATGACCTCGAACGAAGAGCGCGGCCTGCCGGACGCCTTCCTGCGCCGCTGCGTGTTCTTCAACATCCCGTTTCCGACTCCCGAGCGGATGGCGGAGATCGTCAAGGCGCACCTCGACCTCGAGGGCAAAACGCCGCTTGTGGAGGACGCGCTTGGCCTCTTTTACAACCTTCGCCGCACCGGCGGCGCCGTGCGGTTGCGCAAGGACCCCTCCACGGCCGAGCTCCTGAACTGGCTGCAGGTGTTGGTCCGCCGCGGCGCCAAGCCCGAGACCTCCCTGAAGACCCAACCTGATCTCGTGTTGCAGACCATCTGCACGCTCCTGAAGACCACACAGGACCGCGCGGACGCCGAGAACTTCGTGAAAACCTGGCTGGCCGCCGGGGTCTGACGAGGACGCCTTGCCGCTCGAGCCACCGGCACTAGAGGGAACGCTCGGCGCCGACCTCGAGACGCTGTTGGAGCGGCTCAGGGACGCCGGAGTCCCGATAGGGCCGCGGGAGTACGTCGCCGCCAACCGGTTGGTCGCGCGCCTGCTGTCCGAGCCGGAGTTCATCGAACCGTCGCTCAGTCTGCACAGCTTCCGCGCTCAGCTTGCGCCGTTGCTGGTAAAGTCCTCGACCGCCCGCGAGACCTTCGACCGCGCCTTTGACGCCATTGCGCCGGGGCCCAGGCCGCCACCTGTCCTGGACGAACGACCCCGCCGCGAAGCGGAGGGTGGCGACCCGACGCCGCCGCGTTACAGCCTTGGCCGCTTCTGGTGGATCGCTCCTCTCCTCGTCACGATGCTCGTCGGCGCCGCGGCGCTGAGGTTCATCACCCTACCGCCGAAGCCGCCGCCGGCGCCGCTCGGGCCCGTCCCGACTTCCAGCAGGCTCGCTCCGACCCCGACACCAGCGCCGACCACCGAGGTCAATCCGTTCGCCCGCCTGGACGCAGCCAGCGTCCCCTTCGCCGGTGCGCCGACCCTCGATGAGCTGGCAAGTGAACTTTCGCGTACAGCGCCGATACAGGTCGACCCGGCCGCGTACGCGCAGGCCCTTCACGCGATGACCGGGCTGCCGCGCCGGCAACCCTTGCCAATCGGCATCGTACGCGCCGACCTGCCGGCGGCCCTGACCAGCGGCGCCGATCCACGCCCGTTCGCCGAGCTGCTGCGCGACCCGACTCTCGACGCCCGATTGGCGCAGGCGATCGCCAGGATCGAGCAACCGGGCCGGCTTCCGCCTGCTTTGGCCTCGCTCGAGGCGCAGGCGGCCGTATTGACGCCATCCGGGGACGCCGTAGCGCTGGCCAAGAGCCAGGGGACCGTCGTGTGGTCATCCACGACGATCAATTCGAATGGCCGCCGCTCGGTCGGCCCGGCGCCCCTGCTCGCGATCCAAATTGCGGATGCCGGCGGCAAGGCCAGCGGCAAGCCTGACCCCGATACGCTGCAGCGTGCGGAAGCATTGATCTCCGACGTCGAGAGTCCCGCAGCGCCGTGGCGGCGCGGAGACAGCTTGCCTGCTCCGGAGCGGGGTCTGTGGATGCCTCTGCTCGCCGCCGCCGCGCCGCTCGCCTGGCTCGTCGCCTGGCTCTTGCGCACCTTCGAACGGCGCAAGGCGTTCCTCCGGCGCCGCCCGCCGTCGTCGCCGCCATTGCGCACCAGCCTGGCGCTGACCGCCAGCCAGCCGCCGCGGAATGATCTCGCGCACCGGGCTATGTTGCGCTCGCTGCAGCGACGGACGCCCAAGCCCAGCGAGCGGGTCGATATCGAGGGGACCGTGCGCGCGACGCTGGAGCGCGGCGGCGGGCGGATGGTCCAACCTTGCTTCGAGGAGACGCGCGCTTCCCCCGAATATCTGGTTTTGATCGAGCGGCAGGGACCGCGAGACCAAGACGCCCAGCGGATGTACGAGCTGGCCAAGGGGTTGCGAGAACTGTTCGCGGTCGACGTCTTCTTTTACCAGAGCGATCCGAGCTACGTCGAAACCGAGGACGGGGCGCAGTTCCGGGCAATCGAACAGCTGATCGCCTCCCACCCCAACCACCGCCTGCTCGTGCTCGGATCCGGCGCGGGCTTCCTCGATCCCTACTCGCTGGTTCCGGTCGATGGGGCGCTTCGCCTGACCTACTGGCCGCAGCGTGCGCTGCTCACGCCGCTTCCGGTCGCCGAGTGGGCGCGCGAGGAGTTCGCGCTGGCCGGCGGGCTCGGCATGCCGATCGGACGCGCGACCAGTGAAGGCATGATGGCGCTCGCAGGCATGATGGGCCTGGATACCAACTTCAACGCCCACCTTCTCGACGGCGCCGGCGACGGCGGAGCCCGGCCGCTGGTCGAGCGGTTGCGGCACGAGCCGTTCCGCTACCTGAACTCCAGGCCGCCGGACGACGAGCCGCTCGAAGAGCTCATTCGCGCGCTTCGCCGCTACCTCGGCCCTTCCGGATTCGAGTGGCTGTGCGCCCTGGCGATCTATCCGGCCGTGCAATGGGAGCTGACGCTGTTCCTCGGCCTGCAACTGACCGGCGCCGGCGGCGGCACGCTCTACACCGAACAGCGCCTCGCCGCTCTGACCCAGCTTCCGTGGCTGCGCAGCGGGGTCATGCCCGACTGGCTGCGCCGGCCGCTGATCGCCTTGTTGGGCGAGGGGCAGGCGGCCGCCGCACGCGCATGCCTGCTGCGCCTTCTCGAGGCTGCCCGAGAGTCAGGCGCGGCGCCGGAGCGGCTGGAACTTGCGCGTGAGCTTGCGCTCTCAAGCCCGCCGCCAGACAAGCTGTTCGAAGATGAGGTGTTCGTCGACTTCCTTGCCCACGGACGCCTCGAGGACTTCGCTGCCCCGTCGCCAGGAGCGCTTGAGCGGCTTGTGCCGCCGACGTTCCGGCGCGGCATCGACCCGGAGGAAGCGACGATAGCAGGGGGCGCCGCCATCTACGCGGCAGCGTCCTTCTGGCTAGCCCCCAGCCTGGCCGGCGGTTGGAGCTACGCCGGTGCGTGGACGCCCTTGTTGCTGGTCTATCTCGGCGCGCTTTTGGCGATCCTGATGGCTTGGCCGCGCCAGACGTTGGTTCTCCTGCAACGCGCTGCCGTTCGGGAGGCGCCGCTCACCCTGATCGGCGCGGCCATCGCGTTCGCGGTTTTGATCCCGGGGCTAACGCCACTGCTTGGGTGGGCGACCGGAGGACCGGGTCAATTTGTGCTGGCTTCGGCGCTCGCCGGCCTGCTGCTCGTACCTCCCGCCGTCTGGCTGGCCAGCCTGGCCGGCGCGCCGACAATCCGCAACGGAAACGGATGGCGAGCCTTCGCTGGCCTTGGCCTCGAGGGCGCCGGAATCGCCGCCGTTGCGCTCATTGTGACCAAGATCGGCGCCGGCGAGCAGGCGCCGGAAGCTTGGATTGGCGCCGTGGGCGCCGTCGCGTTGTCTCTCTTCGCCGCGGGCTGGGCGTCGGGGCGCTGGCCGGTGACGTTGCCTCGCGCCGTCGCCGGCTCGCCGGAGCGGGATCGGACCATCGCCCTCGCCAGGATTGGTCTGGTTCTGATCACCCTTACGCCCGCGCTCTTAGCAACAGCCTGGATCTGGGGAAACGACCGCATCCTGCAGACAGCCACCGCGAGCGGCGAACCTGCGCTGATCGTCAGGTCCGCCGACGGCGCGCTTATCGCATTCGCAACGTCAGACCGGCTGGTGAGCGTCCGCAGCGCCACACCGCCATACGCGGTCAGCGCACAGTTCACCGCCTCCGCCCCCGTCACTGCGATCAGCCTCATCCACGCAGCCGACGGCGCCTTCGCCGTGCTGGTCGGAACATATGACGGCGCTTTCGCGCTCAGCCGCGGCGGCAACGTGGTCACCTCTGCGCCCGGCGCGCGCGCACTCTCGCCCGTTACCGCCCTCGTTCCTGCCCGCGGGGATGAATCCGTCTTTGGGGTTTTGCTGGCCGACGGCCGCGCGGGCGTCCTGCGAGTCGGGACCAATGGGCTTACACTCCAGCTTCCGACTGCGGCCGTCCCGCCGCCGCCGCCGCCCGTCCGCGCGGCGATCGCGGCGGCTCAAGCGCCGCTTCCTCCCCCTCCGCCGTTAGCGGGAAGTAACGCGTTCAACGGCTCGTGGCGCGGCAGCTACAGCTACAACCCGTCGCCGACCGCCGCAGTGCAGGCGTCGAACGACTTCACCCTGACGCTGCAAGTGAGCGGCTCGCAAGTCACTGGCGACGTAACCGAACCGAACACGTTCGGCACGGCCGGCGTCGCCTTCCTACACGCCACGATCATCGGCCAGATCAATGGCGATACGATCACCTTCCGGAAGACCTACGACGGCACGGGCGGACAGACCCACTTTGTTGACTACACCGGAACTATCGACCGTTTGACCAACACAGTCAGCGGGACCTGGATTATTCCGCCCGCATCGGCCGCGATCCAGGCCGCGCAGTCCGCCGGGCCGCCGCAGTCGGCGGCGCCGCCGCCGTCACCGACGACCGGCGGCTTCAAGATGACGCTCTCGCCGTGAGGGGCGCGGGCGGTGTGCGCAGCTTCCGGTCGACCGCGCGCGGTGGGATACGAACGTGTTGCCGATCGCTTAGGTTAGGTGATCACGCGCGTTTGACGCGTCCAAGGCGGGTCGGCGCTCGTCGCGCCAACCGAGCGAGGCAGACACTATGACGACCCTGGTTCGGTTGTGCGGCGCGGCCATGGCGCTCTTGCTGTGGCTCGGCGCCCCAGGTGAGCCGCGAGCTCGCGCCGCCGCTCAGGGCGGCATCGCCACTCTCCAAGCCCAGCGGAACCAGATCGCCCTCAACCTCTCGCAGCCGATCGCGTCTTGCGCGGCCCGCCGCGATACTGGCAACGCCGCATTTCACGGTTGCGTCGACTGGCACTCAGCGGTGCACGGAACCTGGGCGCTGGTCGCCTATACAGCGCTAACTCACGATCAGCGCTACGCGCGGCTCCTGCGGTCGTTGCTGACTCCCAACAACATCGCGTCGGAGGAGAGGTTCATCCGCGCAAACCCGCAATTCGAGATGCCGTATGGGCGTTCCTGGTTCCTGCGCCTGGCGATCGAACAGGGAAAGCTCTCACACGATAAGCTATTGATTCAAATGGGAGATACCGTCGCACAATCACTCTATGATCGCTATCAGCGTCAGCACGCCCAGCCCCTCAGCGGCGCATACGACAGCGACTCCTGGGCGCTCATCAACCTTATGGACTACTATCGATACCGCGGGGATGCGACCAAGCTTGCGGTCGTCAAGGGCGTCGTCCTGCGCGACTTTGCCAACGCCGGCCTTCACCGCTGCAATCAGAACCTCGAACGCCCTCAATTCATGGCGATCTGCACGAACGTCGCCTGGGCCGTATCCGAGGTGCTGGACCGCCCAACGTTCGCCAAGTGGCTTGGCGCCTTTCTGCCCGTGAGCGCCCTTCAGCCCGCCATCACCCGGCCCAAGTCCGATCATGAGAATGGTCTCGACTTCAGCCGGGCTTGGGGGCTGTGGGCGATCTATGCCGCGACGGGCGATCCGGCCTATCGGCAAGCCTATCTCGACAATTTCGAGACCGCCTACGCCGATAAGGCGATGTGGGATGGACCCTACTTCACCGTCAGTCACTGGGTCGCGCAGTTCGGCATGTTCGCACTGCGACCTGCGTATGGGCCATCGCCATAGCCGGCGAGGGCCGGCAGGCGCTTCCAACCGCGGTGACGGCGCCCCCGATTTGACGCGGCGGTTTGGAGTGGTAGCTAGGCGCCAACCGCCCATG
>Ga0209415_10018445_pt1 | contig 11012 bp, 7 predicted proteins | sample PeaSoiSIISIP2007_FD_187696 | JGI IMG/M metagenome (GOLD analysis project Ga0209415, IMG submission 187696) | Peat soil microbial communities from Weissenstadt, Germany - SII-SIP-2007 (SPAdes) (version 2) | ecosystem: Environmental > Terrestrial > Soil > Wetlands > Peat | place: Germany...
GATGCAGCAGGCGGTGCAGGTCGCGCTCGAGGGGCTGGGCGGCGCCGAGCCGCTCGCGACGTCGGGCCGGGGGCGAACGATGTCGTCGCCCACGCTGTCGGCGGTCACGCAGCAGCAGGCCGCCGCGGCGACGGTCATCGACACGAGCCGCACATCGGCGGCGACGTGGACCAAGGAGATCGCCACGCGGGCGGCCGAGGCGTCGCGGCTGCGCGCGCAGATGGCCGAGCTGACGCAGAGGTACGCGGCCGCCAAGAAGAGCGTGGCCGAGGCGCAGACCCGGGTCGAGGCGGGGCGCGCGGAGCGGTCGGGGCTCGACCACCAGTTCACGCGTCAGGTCGGGACTCGAACGGCGGCGGTGGAAGAGGCACGCAAGCGCGTCCGGGTGCAGATGACCACCATCGCCCGCAAGGCGATGGGCGACCGCGAGACCTTCGGCGCCGACATGGACCCGGCGCGCGAGCAGATCGCGAAGCTCGAGCGGGCCGCGACCGCCGCGAAGCGCGACGTCGACGTCCACACCGCGGCAATGCAGGCTTACGACCCGCGGTCGCTGAAGATCGGCGTGCTCCTGATGGGCGTGCTGGCGGCCCTGCTGCTGGCGCTCATCGTGGTGCCCATCGTGTGGCGAGCCACTCGGGTCGTCGACATGCCCATCCCCGTCGCGCCCGACCCCGGCGCGGCGCCGGCCGCGACCTAGGTGCCGAGGGCCTCGCTCGCGGCGGTCTCGTCGACGATCCCCTCTTCGACCAGGCGCGCGACCGACATCTGGAAGGTCCGCATGCCGTAGGGGTGCGTGCCTTTCTCCATGAGCGACTTGAGCGGCGGGTTGTTGTCGGGCCGCCGGATGCTCTCCTTGACCGAGTGCGAGGCGACGAGCACCTCGGACGCGAGGACGACGCCCACGCCGTCTGCGCGCGGCAAGAGGCGCTGGGCGATGATGCCCTGCAGGCAGCTGGCGATGCGGACCCGGTTCTCGGTGACGTCGCCGCGCATGAGGGCGAGCATGCGGTTGACGGTGCGCACGGCGTCGCTCGTGTGCAGGGTCGCCATGACCACGTGCCCCGTCTCGGCCGCCTTGAGGGCGATCTCCATCGTCTCTTCGTCGCGGATCTCGCCGACGAAGATGAGGTCCGGGTCCTGCCGCAGGGCCGCGCGAAGGGCCGCGGCGAAGCTCGCGGTGTCGAGCCCGACCTCGCGCTGCGAGACGCTCGACATCTGGTCGCGGTGCAGAAACTCGATCGGGTCCTCGACCGTGACGATGTGCAGCGCCTGGGTGGCGTTGAGGTGCGCGATCATCGCCGCGATGGACGTGCTCTTGCCGTTGCCGGCCGCCCCGACGACCAGGACCATCCCGTTGTTCTTCTCGGCCAGCTCGCGGGTCACGGGCATGGGCAGCCCCAGCGTGTCCATGGCCGGGATGTCCGACGGGATGAAGCGCATCACGACCGCGAGGCTCCCGCGCTGGCGGTAGACGTTCACGCGGAACCGGCCGATGCCCGCGGCCGAGTACGACGTGTCGTACTCCTTGAGGTCGATGAGCTTCTCGACGACGTGCGGATCGCGGATGACGATGCGGGCGACGGCCTCGGTGTCGTCCGAGGTCACCTTGTCGGTGCGGAAGTAGATCATGTCGCCGCGGATGCGGGCGCCCGGAGGCTGGCCGACCTTGAGGTGCACGTCGCTCGCCTTCCCCGCGACGGCCTTGGTCAGCAGCGCGAGGAAGAACTTCTCGTCGGCGTACGGGCTCGGCAAGACGCAATCAGGCTATCACGTTCGCTCGACCACGCCGATGTACGGCAGGTTGCGGTATCGCTCGCCGACGTCGAGCCCGTAGCCGACGACGAAGCGGTCCTCGATCGTGAAGCCGAGGTAGTCGATGTGCACCGCGACCTTGGCGCGGGCGGGCTTGTGGAGCAGCGAGCACACCTTCACGCTCGCCGGCGCGCGCGTGCGGAGCAGGTCCATGAGGTGAGCGATCGTCAGGCCGGTATCGACGATGTCTTCGACCAGCAGGACGTCCTCGTGCTCGATCGGGCGCGACAGGTCCTGGGTGATCTGAACGACACCGCTCGACTCGGTCCCCTCGCCGTACGACCGCACACCCAGGAAGTCGACGCGCAGGGGCAGGTCGATCGAGCGCGCCAGATCGGCGGCGAACACGAAGCTGCCCTTGAGCACGCACACGAGGACCAGGTTGTGCCCCTCGTAGTCGCGCGTGATCTGGGCGCCCAGCTCGTGGACGCGCGTGGCGATCTCCTCCTTCGACAGCATCGTGACGAGTCGTTCGGTCATGGTCGAGTCAGCCAATAGAGACGGTTGCCCGCCACGTCAACGCTGACCGCCGGCGGCTGCCCGGACGTCCAGGCTCTGGCCGTCGGTCGTGACCACGACCGCGCCGTCGCGATCCGTGCGCCAGACGCGGGCGCCGGCGGCCTCCAGGGTCGCGAGGGTCGACGGGTGCGGGTGCCCGAACCGGTTGCGGCAGCCCACCGACACGACGGCCTCGCGAGGCGCGACCGCCGCGACGAACGCGGGCGTGGACGACGTGCGGCTGCCGTGGTGGCCCACCTTGAGAACGTCCGACCGCAGACGCTGCCTCGCAGCCCCCAGGAGCATCCCTTCCTCCTCGTGCTCGGCGTCCCCGACGAACAGGATCGAGCGCTGGCCGTAGGAGATCCTGAGCACGATCGAGTTGTCGTTGGGCCCCCGGTCGGACGAGAACGACGGGCACGGCGCCAGGACCTCCACGCGCGCGCCCCCGAGCTCGTGCTGGCCGCAGAGCGACGGCGGACGCGCGACCGGGACTCCCTTCGCGCGCGCCGCCGCGAGCAGCTGCGCGTATCCGCCGCCGATGCCCTCGGCCTCGCCCTCCCCGGTCTCCCAGAGCGCCCCCACGCGGACCGCGTCGAGCCCGGTGGCGAGGCCGCCGAAGTGATCCGGGTGCGGATGCGAGAGCACCACCGCCGCGAGCGCGCTGCGCCTCCGGGCGCGGAGCTCGGGCGCGAGCACGCGCACCCCCACGTCGATCGGGCTGCCCACCAGGCCCCCGCCGTCGATGACCATCGCCTCTCCGTCCGGCAGATCGACGATCGCGCCATCGCCCTGCCCGACGTCGAGGAAGGTCGCACGCAGCACGCCTCTGGGCGCCCCCTCCCTCCGTGCGACGACCTCGAGCAGCAGCACACCCGCGGCGCAGGCCAGCGCAACGGCCCCGCGCCGCCGCACGCGCAGTGCGACCGCCCCCAGAGCGACGGCGATGGCGACCATCTGCCAGGACGACGGCTGGGGCACCTGAGAGGTGAGCGCCGGCGCCGCGAACCCCCGCGCGACCAGCCGCACGAGCACGAGCGCCCCCGAGGCGACCGCCGCGCACCCGCGCTCGGCTGCCGGCCACCAGAAGAGCAGGGCGTGGACGAGGCAGAGCGGCAGCGCGGCGCACTCGCCGACCGGCACCGCGATGAGGTTCGCGATGACGCCGCCCACGGGCACGGTTGGAGCGAATCGCGCCAGGATCGGCGTGCACGGAATCGAGGCGGCCAGCGTCGTCGCCGCCGCCTTTGCCACCGGGCCCAGACGGCGCGGGGCCACCGACTCGAGCTTCTCGCCGAGCGGCCTCGCGTAGACGAGCAGGCCCGCGGTAGCCGCCGCGGACAGCAGGAAGGACAGGTCGAAGGCCACCAGGGGATCGGCGATCGCCATCGCGATCATCGAGAGGCCGAATGCGCGCGCGGCGTCGGTGCGGCGCCCGAGCGCGCGGGCCGCCAGGGCCGCGGTGGCCATCCAGGCCGCGCGCACCGTGGAGCCCCCGCCGCCGGCGAGCTCCGCGTAGAGCCACGCCGCCGGGATGCCGACGCCGGCGGCGATGCGTCCCGCGTCGACCCGGGCGGCGATGCTCTGGATCCGCACGAGGACGCTCTCGAGCACCCGCACCACCAGCGCCAGCACCAGCACCAGATGCATTCCGGAGACGGCGAGCAGGTGCGACAGCCCGGCGGCGCGGAAGCTCCGGTCGTCGTCGGCCGCGAGATCGCTCTCGCCTAGCACGAGGGCGCGCGCCATCGGGCCGAGGTCGGGGCGGAAGGACGCGTCGATGCGACCGCGGATGCTCGCCCTGGCGCGATCGATCCACGCGTGCAGACCGGTGGCGCGGCGCGTGACGAGCACGTCGAGCGTCCCTCCCGAGCGCACGACGCCCCGGTGCGCCTGACCCGGCCGGGGATCACCGGTCGCGGCATTCCAGAGGCGCTGCGGAGCGCCCAGCGTCGCCACGACCTGGGTATCGTCGCCGCGCGCGAGATCGGCAGGGCCTCCGTAGAGCGTCGCCATTCCGCTCCAGGTGACGGCGTCCCCGTCGCAGCTGACGTCGTCCAGCCAGCCGTCCCATCGCAGGACGTCGCGGGCGCGCACGGGCGACGACGCGACCCGCGCGCGCGCCGTGCACCGCTTGGGAAGTCCGAGCGCGACGTCGGCGCCGGCGCTCGCGACGCCGTAGGTCGCCACCGCGTGCGCTGCGCGGGCGCCGCCGACGACGACGGCGAGAATGGACACGGCCACGAGCCTCCACGACGTCCGCCCGGCCGCCAGCGCCAGACCCGCGACCGCGACGAGCGCGACCGCGACCTCCGCCGACGCGACGACGGCCAGGCCGCCGGCCACCACCGCCGTACCCACGAGGATCGCCGCGTCGATGGGTCGCTCCATGAACCAGCCAGGGCCCACAGCAGAGGTCGTGCCGGCGACCCGACCGCTCTTTCTTCGACGAATCGAGTGGGTCGCCCCTGTCCCGGACAGCTCGCTGCCTGTCCGCGGACAGTGCGCCGGACCGGTGGTAGCCTTGGTCGATGCGCACGGTCTGCCGCGCTCGTGCCGCACGCGAACCATGAGCCAGAGGTTCATTCGCTGCGCCCACTGCGGCTTGCCGCACGACGTGTTGCAGGTCCTCTGCCCGTCCACCGGCAAGACCATCCGCCGCGACCGGGGAGCTCACTCGCCGTCCGACCCGCCCCCGCCCCAGCACGCGCCCGCCGCCCCGCACCGCGGCTCGCCGTCGACCGTCCCACCCCGCGCCGCCCAGCGTGACCTCATCGGCAAGACGATCGGCGGCAAGTACGTCGTCCGGAACGTCCTGGGCGAGGGCGGCATGGGGACGGTGTTCGAGGCCGAGCACCTGACCATCGGCCGCTCGGTCGCGGTCAAGGTCCTGCACCCGAGCCAGGCGCGGAAGAAGGACGCCGTGCGTCGCTTCCACCAGGAGGCGCGGGCGGCGGGCGCCATCGGACACCCGAACATCTGCGAGGTCTACGACCTCGGGACGCTCGACGACGGCAGCCCCTATCTGGTCATGGAGAGGCTGGTCGGCGAGACGCTGGCCGACCGCATCTCCGCCGAAGGAGGCCTTCCGTTCGACGACGTCATCGACATCCTGGTGCAGGTGCTGTCCGGCCTCGTCGCGGCCCACGAGAAGGGGATCGTCCACCGCGACATCAAGCCGGAGAACGTGTTTCTCACCAAGCGCGTCGGCTGCCCGCCTCTGTGCAAGCTGCTCGACTTCGGCGTCTCGAAGATGATCATCCCCCTGCTCGGCGCCAAGGAGGACGACCTCGACCTGACCCGCACCGGCATGGTGATGGGAACGCCGTACTACATGTCCCCCGAGCAGGCCCGCGGCGACCGGAACCTGGACGCGCGCGTGGACCTCTACGCGTGCGGCGTCATCATGTACGAGGCGCTCACCGGAAGGCGCCCGTTCACGGCCGCCAACTACAACGCGCTGCTCCTGCAGATCCTCAGCGCGAAGCCGAGGCCGGCCCGCGAGCTGCGTCCCGCGCTGCCCAGCGGGTTCGACGCGGTTCTGGACAAGGCGCTCCAGCGCAACCGCGAGGATCGATACCGCTCGGCGGCCGAGTTCCAGCGAGACCTGCAGACCCTCAGGGACCGGCACCACACCGGGGCAGCGGGGATCCTGGGGGACGCAATGCGCGACTTCGACGCGTCGAAGGTCCCGGCCCGGGCCATCCCCGCGACCCCGGCACCGGCGGCCGCGGCGGCGGCGCGACGAGGCGCGCCCCCCCCGCGCCGCGTGAAGGAGCCGACGCCCAGCTCCGTCGAGATCCCCATCGTCGTGTCGGGCGACACGCCGCTGTCGGGCGAGAACATCCCGGTCGAGCACACCGAGTTCGAGCCCAGTGAGCCCCTGGGCGCGCGCCGGTCGGACGCCTCCGAGTTCGAGGAGTACCCGACGCAGGTGCACGCCAGCCCGTTCGACGAGCGGCGACCCGAGGACGCGAACACGACGCAGAGGCGCGGCTCGGAGTTCGGCGAGCAGGTCGCCCAGGCGCGCAAGGGCGTGCGCGACACCGACGTGACGGGCAAGCCCGCCGCCGCGAACGACACCGACCCGACCGGGAGGCTCCCGGCGACGCGCGCGGCCCGGCGCTCGAGCCCCGACGTCCGCGATGACCTGGACACGGTCGTGAAGTCGAACTCCGCTTTCCCGATCCCGAAGCGTCGGGCCGGGGGTCGCAAGCCATCGAGCCCGGACGACACCCTTCGCGTGGACCCGGAGGCCGGCGGGATGGAGGGCGATCCGACGCAGCTGATGGCCCCGCGAGCGCCCAAGGCGCCGAGGCGCGGATGATCTATATTGCGGCCAATGCAGGGTGAATCGAACAGCCCCGACGAGCCGAGCGACGCGGCGGCTCGCGACGATAGCGGATCCGCGGACCCCTCGACCGGCGAGGCTGCGGGAGACCCGCCTGCGCCGTCGCCGGCCGATCCGCTCGCGGAGGCCAAGGCCGAGGCGGCCAAGATGAAGGATGCCTGGCTGCGCACCGCGGCCGACTTCGACAACTTCCGCAAGCGCTCGCGCAAGGAGCTGGAGGACGCGCGACGGGGTGGCCGCGAAGACCTGCTGCGCGCGCTGCTGCCGGTGTTCGACAACCTCGAGCGCGCCATCCAGAGCGCGCATCGCGCGGTCGAGAACAAGGCCATGGCCGACGGTCTGGCCATGGTGCAGCGACAGTTCGTCGAGGCCCTCGCCCGCGAAGGCATCACGCGCGTGCCGACGGTCGGGCAGGCGTTCGACCCCGCCGTCCACGAGGCGATCCAGCAGGTCGAGACGACCGAGCACGCCCCCGGTTCGGTCCTGGCAGAGGTCCAGGCCGGTTACGCCCAGGGAGAGAGACTCGTACGCGCCGCGCTGGTCGTGGTAGCCAAGGCGAAGTCTCCGGACAGCGAAGCCGGCGCAAAGGAACCGAGCTGAGGGCGGGATGGGCAAGATCATCGGGATCGATCTCGGGACGACGAACTCGTGCGTCGCCGTCGCCGAGACCACCGCGAGCGGCAAGCTCGAGGTGCGCATCATCCCGAACGCGGAAGGGGCGCGGACCACGCCGTCGGTCGTCGCCTTCGCGGCGAACGGCGAGCGCCTGGTCGGCCAGGCCGCCAAGCGCCAGGCGGTCACCAACGCGGTGAACACGGTCTACGCCGTCAAGCGCCTCATGGGGCAGAAGTTCACCAGCGAAGAGGTGCAGCGCCAGGCGCAGGTCGCTCCGTACAAGATCTTCGGCACGCAGAACGGCGACGCCTGGGTCGAGGTCGGGGGCAAAGAGATGTCGCCTCCGGAGGTGAGCGCAATCATCCTCGCCAAGATGCGCGAGGTCGCCGAGGCGTTCCTCGGCGAGTCCGTGTCCGACGCCGTGGTCACCGTCCCGGCCTACTTCGACGACGCCCAGCGGCAGGCGACCAAGGACGCCGGGAGGATCGCCGGCCTCGACGTCAAGCGCATCATCAACGAGCCCACGGCGGCCGCGCTCGCCTACGGGCTCGACAAGAAGGACGCCGAGCGAGTCGCCATCTACGACCTCGGCGGAGGCACCTTCGACATCTCGATCCTCGAGATCCGCGACGGCGTCTTCAGCGTGAAGTCCACCAACGGCGACACGCACCTCGGTGGCGAGGACTTCGACCGGCGCATCCTCGACAGCCTGGCCGACACCTTCGAAAAGGAGCACAAGGTCGACCTGCGCAAGGACAAGCTCGCGCTGCAGCGCCTCAAAGAGGCGGCCGAGAAGGCGAAGCACGAGCTGTCGTCGTCGCTCGAGACCGAGATCAACCTGCCGTTCATCGCGCAGAGCGCGGGCAGCGAACCCTTGCACATCGTCAAGACGATGACTCGCTCGGAGCTCGAGCTGCTGACGAGCGACCTCGTCGAGAAGACGCTCGAGCCGTGCCAGAAGGCGCTGGCCGACGCGAAGCTCGGCGCGTCGGACATCCACAACGTCATCCTCGTGGGCGGCATGACGCGCATGCCCGCGGTTCAGAAGGCGGTGAAGCAGCTCTTCGGGCGCGACCCCCACAAGGGCGTGAACCCCGACGAGGTGGTCGCGGCCGGAGCGGCCCTGCAGGGCGCCGCCCTGGGCGACGACAAGGTCGAGGTCCTGCTCCTCGACGTGACGCCGCTGTCGCTCGGGGTCGAGACCGGTGGTGGCGTCTTCACGTCGCTCATCCCCCGCAACACGACCATCCCGACCGAGAAGGGCGAGATCTTCACCACGAGCGTCGACAACCAGACCTTCGTCCCGGTCCACGTGCTCCAGGGGGAGCGCAGGATGGCGGCCGACAACCGGAGCCTCGCGCGCTTCGAGCTCACGGGCATCCCGCCGGCTCCGCGCGGGGTGCCGAAGATCCAGGTGGCGTTCCGCATCGACGCCGACGGCATCGTGAGCGTCGAGGCGCGGGACCTCGGCACCGGCAAGGCCCAGACGGTCAAGGTGAAGCCGACGAGCGGCCTGACGCAGGACGAAGTCGACAAGCTGGTCACGGACGCCGACAAGTTCAAGTATGCCGACGAGCTGCGGCGCGAGCTCGCCGAGGTGCGAAACCAGGCGGAGACGCTGCTCTACACCACCGAGGCCGCCCTCGAGGGCTACGCGAACCTCGTCGAGGCGACGATGCTCGACGACACGCGGGCGCTCGCCAAGGACCTCCGGGGCATGCTCGAGACGCAGGCCGACCTGGCGCAGATCCGGGACGCCTACCAGAAGCTCGAGACCATGACGTTTGCCATCGCCGAGAAGATGTACGGCGGCGAGGGCGACGGCGGCGGCGGCGAGGCACCCCCCGCGCAGCCGTGAGGCCTGCGGGTCATCGAGCCGGTCGCGCCACCGCCCGCAGGACGATGATGCGCCGCTCGACGAGCTCGCACAGTGTGCGCACGGCCTGCTCCATCTCCAGACCGCAGTCCCGAAGCAGCCGTGACAGCGGTGTCGTGCCGTCCACCTGCCCGAGGAGCACAGCGGCACGGTGATCGAGGTCCAGCTCGTCGAGCACGTCGAGCGACACGGTGAGCGCCGGGGCACGACGCCCATCCAGCAGGAGCTCCGCCGCGGCAACCGCTCCCACTCCATCCCCCACCGAGAAGCGGTAGAGGATCTCGTGGACGGCCGGCTCGGGCTGGCGCGAGTCCCACAGCGGGCGCGCGAGCAGCGCCTCTTCCAGCGGATCCAGCACGAGCGCGCGCAGTGCCTTCGGGCGCACGCCAGAGGGGCGGTGCGGGGGAGGAACCGTGGGCCGCTGGTCTACACGCACTTCCTCGTCGAACGGCGACTGGTAGGCGGACCTATCGAAGCTCATGGCTGCCTCGGCGAGGAGCACATTCGGTGCCGAACGATCGCGGCCGCTTTTCGCGAGAAAAAGGAGCGGGTGTCGACAAGTTGACGCAGGGAGTGTGGCAAGGGCAAAGCGTGGGAACATCGGGGCGACTACGACCGTATGAGGAGAACGCGAAACCACCTCGTGGCCGCGGCGGCCGGCGTCGTCCTCGCGCTCGCGGCGCCGCCCGTCGACGCGTACCCGGCGCTCTGGATCGGCATGGGCGCGCTCGCCTGGTGCCTGGCCGAGGACCCGGCGTGGCCGGCGTTCGCCTCGAATGCCCGAGTGGCGCTCACCGGGGCCAGGCGCGGGCTGGCCTTCGGAGCGGCGGCCAACCTCGTTGCGTTGAGCTTCATCCCCGGGGTCATCGCCCGGTTCACGCCGCTACCCTGGGCCGCCGGGGTCCTGGCGCTGGCGCTGCTGGCCCTCTTCGAGGCGTCACGCTGGATGGTCGCGTGCGTGGCGTGCGAGACGCTGGCGCGCGCCCGCGTGCCACGGCCGGTCGCGTTTGCGGCAGGCGTCTACGCCGGCACGTTCGTCCCGACGATGCTCCCGTGGACGGTCGCCGGGGGCATCTCCCCGTGGCCCGCGATGGTGCAGCTGGCGGACGTCTTCGGCGAGCGCGGGGTGTCATTCGTCATGGCGCTGGCCGCCGGCCTCGCAGCGACGGGCGTCCGGCTCGCCGGCGCGAGGGTCACGCGACGCCGCGGCGCCGTGCTCGTGGCCGCGAGCGCGGCGCTCGTCGCCGTGCAGGCGGGTGCCGGCGCGATGCGCATGCGGGCCGTGGACGCAGCGCGCGCCAAGGCCCCACGCGCGCGCGTGGCCCTTCTGCAACCGGGGATCGGCGCCAGCACCCGCTGGGAGGTCGACAAGGCGCCCGACATCCTCGAGGGGCTCACCGCGCTCACCATGCGCGCCGAGGCACGCGGGGCCGAGCTCGTCGTCTGGCCGGAGGCGGCGTACCCCTACAGGCTGCCGCATGGCGCGCGCGCCGAGCCCCCCGGGGCGGGAGCGGTCCTGGAGCCCGGCGTTCGTGGGCCAGTGCTCACCGGCCTGCTGACGACCGGCGCTCCGGATGGCGGGGCCTTCAACTCGGCCCTCGTCGCGACGCGCGCGGGAGGCCTGTCGACCGCGTACGACAAGCGACACCTGCTGTGGTTCGGGGAGACCGTGCCGCTCGCCGATCGCCTCCCCTGGCTGCGTCACGTGTTCGCGAGAGGGCTGGGGCTCGCCGCCGGGGGCCGCAGCGTGACCCTCGTCGCGGGGGCCGTCCGGGCCGCTCCGCTCATCTGCTACGAGGACATGCTGCCCGAAGCCGGACGCGAGGCCATGGGGGAGAGACCCAACCTGCTCGTCAA
>Ga0209415_10018447_pt1 | contig 11012 bp, 11 predicted proteins | sample PeaSoiSIISIP2007_FD_187696 | JGI IMG/M metagenome (GOLD analysis project Ga0209415, IMG submission 187696) | Peat soil microbial communities from Weissenstadt, Germany - SII-SIP-2007 (SPAdes) (version 2) | ecosystem: Environmental > Terrestrial > Soil > Wetlands > Peat | place: Germany...
ACCGGCGACCGAACCGGCGACCGAACCGGCGACCGAACCGGCGACCGAACCGGCGACCGGGGTGGAATTCGTTCCACCTCGGTCGGTGTCGTTTTCGGAGCCGGCCCGGTCCGGGTCGACGCGGCTCAGTGGGCCCCGGCCGCCACCGCCTGACCCCAGGTGTAGATGTAGAAAGCGGGGCTGTGGGTGATGACGGCGAAGAGCTCGGTGTCACTCATCCAGGGCTTTGCCCCCGCCGGGGAAGCCTCGCCCGCACCCATGACGAGTGTGCCCCCCGACGCGGCCAGCTGCGCCGCGTTGAAGCCCAGGATGTTGTCGCGATGGCCCCAACATCCTCCCGAGCCGCTGCCACAGGCCAGGTTCCCCGACCCGGGGCCGTCGTCGTACATCCAGTTGTAATTCGAACCCAGTGCGCCCGCGTTCTCGCTCCAATTCGATGCCCACCGCACGATGCCGATCCCGGGAGGGACGATGGTCGGCGTGGGGTCGGTATCGGCCAGGGCCGCAGCCTGGGCGTCCTGGTCGAACTCGTTCACCAGCCCCACCGCCGGCGGCAGTCCCCGGTCCACGCGTTCGGTGTCGGCCAGGACGAACAGCTCTTCGGCCGGAGTAAGGGCCGAGTAGTTGCCCGGGAGCGTCATGGGCGGCAGTCCTTCGCGTGCCCGCGCCCCGTCGGTCGCCTGCAACGTCGCGGCGATGCACGGCGCCGACAAGGCGCCGTCTGCGAGGCAGGGCGTCTCGAACAGCGGGGTGGGAGGGATGCTCACGGCGGGATTGGCGGGCGGCACGATCCCCGCGGTGGCGACGGGCGCGGGGTGCGACACCGGCGCGGGGTGCGTCACCGGCGCCGGTGCAGGATGGGGCGCGGGGTGCGACACCGGCACGGTCGTCACCGGCACGGCGCGAGGTGCGGGGGCCGGCGGTGCCGTGGTGGGCGGGGGGGCCGCCGCCACCGCGGCGAGCGGTGGAGAGGGAGGAGCGGTGGTGGGCGGCGGGGCCGCGGGCTGCGTGGTGGTGGTCGTCGCGGCAGCCTGCTCGGCCATGATGATCTTGCGCATCGCCGCCAAGGGCGACTCGGCCTGCCGGACGAGACGGTGGGTGGTGTGGCTCTGGTCGAGGTGGCGGTTCCCGGCCGCGGCGACCGCGCTCGGACCGGCCGTCGCCGCCAGGACGGTGGCACCCGGGATCGACACCATGAGACCCAGGCGCGCGATCGTGCGGCTGGCGGGGCGACGGGCATCCTGTCGTCGCGCCGCGCGGTTGGCGTAGGTAGGAACGGGTTCGCGGCTCATCGTCGTTCGGCGTTGCGCGTGTGTCGCTGCGGGCAGCACCCGACGACGACGACGTCACAGCGCGCGAGCGACAACGCTGTCGGTCTCCTCCGCTGCTCTGCCGCCCGGCAGGGCACCCAGGAACGACCGTAGTGAACCAGCAAGAGCCGTGCCAATCGCCACGTCCTGCGTCCGAACCACATCGGGTCGCGTATGGTTTGCAACGCCAAGGAGCAGCCGCCTCACTTGGGGATACGACACCATGTGGTGTTTCGAACACACTTTTCTCCCATCACACTCGCGCCCGGGCCGCCACCTCTCGTCGGAGGGTGCGCAGGGCGCGGGCCGGAGAGTGAGGCCGCGTTGCCCAGAGTGAGTGCCGGCTTGTTGCTGTACCGCGAGAACGCCGCGGGAGAGATCGAGGTGCTTCTCGTGCATCCGGGTGGCCCGTTCTGGGCCCGCAAGGACGCGGGCGCGTGGTCGATCCCCAAAGGCGAGTACGGCGAACGCGACGATCCCGCCGCGCGCGCCGAAGAGGAATTCGCCGAAGAGCTCGGCCGGCGCGCGCCGGCGGGCCCCCGTATCGATCTCGGCGAGGTGCGTCAGGCCGGAGGAAAGCGCGTACGGGCGTGGGCGGTGCGCGGGGACTTCGACACGCGCCGCGCCACGAGCAACTCCTTCGAGATGGAGTGGCCGCCCCGTTCCGGTGAGCAGCGCAGCTTCCCCGAGGTCGACAAGGCCGCCTGGTTCTCACTCGACGAGGCGCGTGTCAAGGTGCTCGCCGGACAGCTCCCGCTGCTCGACCGGCTCGATGCGAGTATCGGCGGCGACGGGGGCACCGGCGACAGCATCGGCGGTGGTGGTGATGAAGGCGACGCACGGCGCGAGCCCTGAATCGTCCGCGCCGCCGGCGCGTCAGGGGATGCCGCCGTCGACGCGCAGGACCTGCCCGGTGGTGAAGCTCGACGCGTCACTGGCGAAGTACAGCGCGGTGCCGACCACCTCGTCGGGACGGCCGCCGCGCCGCAATGCGAAACGTTGCGCTCCCCGCTCGAAGACCTCCATGTCCCATTCCTTGGTCACATCGGTGAGGAAGGGCCCGGCCATGATGCAGTTGACCCGCACCGTCGGCCCCAGCGCGTGCGCGAACCCGACGGTGAGGGTGTTGACCCCGGCTTTGGCGGCTGCGTACGGCAGGATCTCGGGAGTGGGCCGGATCGACCCCACACTCGACACGTTGATCACCGAACCTCCTCCGTCGCGCACCATCCGGGTTCCGACGAGGGCCGTGAGCCGGAACACGCCCTTCAGGTTCAGGTTCACCACCTTGTCCCACATGGCCTCGGTGACTTCGGTCACGTCGCCATAGAGAAGCGACATCCCGGCGTTGTTGACCAGCACGTCGACGCGGCCGAAGGCGTCGTAGGCGGCGTCGGCCAGGGGCTCGAGCTCGTCCCACATCGACACGTTGCACGACCAGGCGAGGGCCCGGCGCCCCAAGGTTTCGATCTCACCCGCCACCGCCCGACACGCGTCGAGTTTGCGACTGGTCACCACGACATCCGCGCCTGCCCCGGCCAGGCCGAGCGCCATGGCGCGCCCGAGGCCACGGCTCCCCCCCGTCACCAGGGCAACCTTGCCGGTGAGGTCGAAGCGATCCCGGTCCACCGACGTGCGCACCCTCACCGAAGCGACGTGGTCGACGCCAGGTCCGCGGCCCGTTCGGCCAGGTTGAGCACGACGTCGCCGAACGCCGCCATCTTCGGATTGTCCGCCGTTCCCTGCACGACGCGGGCGTACCCGCCTTCGAGCACGACAGCCAGCTTGAAGCGCGCCAGGATGACGTAGTAGTCGATCTCGTCGGTGTCGCGCCCGCTCTCGGTGCAGTAGTAGTCGAGCAGCTCGCGGCGCGACGGCATGCCGGTGTAGTCGACGTAGCTGCCGGTGCTGCGCTCCTCGTCCTCGTCGAGCCAGCCCTGGATGACCCACCCGAGATCGAGCAGCGGATCGCCCACCGTCGCCATCTCCCAGTCGACGATGGCGGCCAGGCGCGCCGGTGCTCCGTGGCGAAACATGACGTTGGCGAACTGGTAGTCCCCGTGCATGATCCCGGGCTCGTAGTGACGGGGCTGATGGGTACGCAGCCACTGTGCCGCGGTGTCGAGACCGGGGATGTCGCGGAACTGCACCGCGGCCAGATGGCTCATCCACCGGTCGACCTGGCGCTCGTGGAACCCGTCAGGGCGACCAAAGCCCTCGAGGCCACGGGCCCGCCAGTCCACCTGGGCCAGCTTGGCGATGCCGTCGACGAGCTGGAAGGCCAACCCCCGGCGGGCTTCGACGTCGGTGTCGAACGGTGCGGGCCAGCCCCCGCCACCCATGGGCGACCAGCCGTCGACGTACTCCATCAGATAGAAGCAGCCCCCCATGAGCTCGGGGTCGTCGCACACCGCCAGCACCCGGGCGTGGGGGACGTCGGTGTCGGCCAACGCGGCGAGCAGCCGGTACTCGCGCAGCATCGTGTTGTTGCGGCCCTCGGGGACGATGCGGGGCGGACGCCGCAGCGCCATGCGCTGCCCGGCGCGGCGGATCTCGAACAGCTCGTTGGAGGCGCCGCCGGTGATGAAGATGGCCTCCACGGGCTCGCCCCGGCCCGGCAGTCCGTGCTCGTCCAGGAAGTCGCGCAGTCGCACCTCGTCGATGAGCCCCTGGGTGCGAAGGGCGTCGTCGGGGGCGTCGTCGGGTGCCTCCCCCATGGCATCGGCGCTCACTGGTTGGCGATCTCGTGCTCGAGATGCTCGGCGAATTTCTCGCGGGCTGCGGCCAGCTTCTCGGGCAGGTGCTCGGTCGGCCACTCGCCCGGTGCAGCCTTGTACCGCTTGAGGATCTGGCGCGCCACGGTGACCCGGTGCACCTCGCTCGGCCCGTCCACCAGGCCCATGACGGGCACCATCATCCAGTACCCACCCAGGGGGAGCTCGTTGGAGACACCGAGCGCACCATGGACCTGGATGGCGCGCTGAACGATGTCGTGGAGCACCTGGGCGGTGAGCACCTTTACCGCCGCGATGTCGTGGCGGACCTTGCGGTAGTCCTGGTACTGGTCGATCTCCCACGCCACGTACAGCACGAAGAGGCGGAACTGCATGAGCTGGGCGTAGGAGTCGGCGATGTAGTTCTGGACGCTCTGCTTGTCGGCCAGCACGCTGCCCTGGGTATGGCGCGACAGGGCCCGCTCGCACATCATGTCGATCGCCTTCTGGCACACCCCGACCGTGCGCATGGCGTGGTGGATGCGCCCGCCCCCGAGCCGGGTCTGGGCAATGGCGAAGGCCTGGCCCTCACCACCGAGCAGGCTCTCGGCCGGCACGCGCACGGCGTCGTAGTGGATGAGCGCGTGCATCCCCTCGTGTCCATCGCCGAAGTGCTCTCCCATGAGCCCGATGTTGCGCACGATGTCGACGCCGGGGGTGTCGGTGGGAACCAGGAACATCGACATGCCCTGGTACGCGCTCACGTCGGGGTTGGTCACGGCCATCACGATGAGGAATGCCGATGTCCTGGCGTTCGACGAGAAGAACTTCCATCCGTCGATCACCCACTCGTCGCCGTCACGGGTCGCCCGGGTCTCGAAGCGGGTGGGGTCCGATCCACCCTGGGGCTCGGTCATCGAATACGACGAGAAGATCTCGCCGTCGAGCAACGGTCGCAGGTAACGCGCTTTCTGCTCGTCGGTGCCGTAGTGGGCGATGATCTCGGCATTGCCCGTGTCGGGTGCCTGACACCCGAAGATGATGGGCGCCCAACGGCTGCGGCCCAGGATCTCGTTCATGAGCGACAGCTTCACCTGACCGTATCCCTCGCCCCCGAGCTCGGGACCGAGGTGGCACGCCCACAGCTTCTCGTCACGCACCCGCTGCTTCAGTGGGTCGACGATCTTGCGCAGCTTGTCGTCTAGGGGATGAAAGGTGCGATCGCCCCACAGCAGGTCGAGCGGTTCGACCTCCTCACGGACAAAGGCGTCGATCCAAACGAGTTTCTCCTGGAACTCGGGATCGGTGGAGAACTCCCAACCCAACGACCGGCCTCAGCTTTCGCCCGAGCCGTACTGGGCCTGCGGGATCGGACCGGCCGACGAGGTGGGGGGCGCGGCGGCGGGAGCCGGAGCCGTCGCCCCGGGATCGACGACGCCGGTCGTCTCGGCCACCGCGGCGTTGGCGGAGGTCACCTGGATGGCCCCGTGCTCTGCCTCGAACGCTTGGACCAGGCCGACGATCTCGGTGGCCCGGGCGTCGGCTCCGGCTGCGGCGCGCCCTACGCGCTGGGTGTAGGTGATGCCGCCCAACTCGAGCAGCAGGGCGTCCCCCTTGCGCTTGGCCTGGACCTCGGCGAGCTTTGCCTGTCCGGCCTGGCCGGCCTGTTGGGCCTTGTCGGCCAGCTGGGTGGCCTGAGCCTTGACCTTGTCCATGAGTCCCATGACATCCTCCTTCTCCGAGCCCGCGACGTCGGAGGACTCACCCTCCGACGTGGGCGCGGCGCCTGATCCCGACTGTAGGCGACGCGTCCTGCGGGTCACATGTCGAGCAGGGCCCGCCGGCCGTGCTCGTCGAATTCGGCGCCGAGGGCCTCGACATCAGCCGGCGTCATGGGGCGATAGGCGGCGCGTGCTCCACCGGGTCCACCCCGCCGCGACGGCGGGGGCCGCCACCACACGGGATCGGACGTGTTCCAGTGCTCGCGTCGCAGGGGACGCTTGTCGACCTTGCCGGAGCCGGTGAGTGGGATGCGGCCGGTGATACGCACGAAACGAGGCGCCCATTTCGTTCCGAGATCGCTCTGTTGTTCGAGGAAGTCCCCGAACGCGACGGCATCGAAGGCACCGGGATCGGCGAGCTCGAGTACCGCCATGGCCTGGTCGCCGGTGCGGGGGTCGGGCACCGGGAGCACGACCGCGGTGATGACACCGGGGAACCGGGCCAGGATCCTCTCGACGGGAGCCGCCGCGAAATTCTCACCGTCGACGCGCAGCCAGTCCGCCGTCCGGCCGGCGAAATAGAAGAACCCCTCGTCGTCGCGATAGCCGAGGTCCCCCGACCAGAACCACCCGTTCCTGGTGCGTTCGGCGTCGGCCTCGTCGTTGGCGTAATAGCCCTCGAAACGCGACACGCCGTCGCGGCTGACGATCTCGCCGATGGCGTCGGACGCGTTGCACAACCTTCCATCGGCGTCGAACTCCGCCCGCGGGCATTCGCGTCCGGTGGCGGGGTCGACGATGGCGACGTCGGTTCCCGGCGGAGGCTTGCCCATGGCCTGGCGCGGCGTTCCCGGCACGCGCGACATCGAGATGGCGCCTTCGCTCGACCCGTACCCCTCGACGATCGGGCATGCGAAGCGTCGCTTGAACGTCGAGATGTCCTGGGGTGAGGCGTCGGTGCCGAATCCGAAACGCAGTGTGTTCTGCGCGTCGTCGGGGGCGGGCGGCATGGCCAGCACGTAGGCCAGGGCCCGGCCCACGTAGTTGAAGTACGTCACTCCGTAGCGGCGCACGTCGGGGAGGAATCCCGAGGCGGAGAACCAGCGGCGCAGCACCAGGACCGCCCCGGCCGCGATGGCCGGCACCACGCAGGTGTTGAGGGCGTTGCCGTGGAACAACGGCATGGCGCAGTACATGACATCGGCGGGCCCGAACCCCGAACCCTGGGCCATCACCGACGCCTGGGCCGCCATGCGCCCCTGGCTCACGCGCACGGCCTTGGGCGCGCCCGTCGATCCCGAGGTGAACAGGAGCAGGTACAGGGTGTCGGGTGCGGGGTCGAGCGCGTTCGCTGCTGCGGGCTCGGCGGTGCCTTGGCCGGGCTGGGCCGGTTGGGCCGAAGACGGCGGGTACGAGGAAGCGTCGCTCAGCAGGACGCGGGCCGGCTCGACACCGGTGTCGAGCCCGTCGAGCAAAGGGAGCTGGGCGGAGTCGGTGACGATGAGCTGGCAGTCGGTGTGGCGCACGTCGCGCGCCAGCTCGGCGCCGCGGCGCGTGGGATTGATACCCACGATCGTGGCGCCCGCGAGCGCGGCGCCACCCAGGAGGAAGAGGTACTCGGGGACGTTCTCGAGGAGCACGCCGACATGGAACGGCCCCTCCCGCCGCAGTGTTTCGAGCATGCGGGCCCGGGCCGCGCACCGCTCCACCACCTCGCGCCAACTCCACGACGAGTCCTCGAATCGCAGGCCGGTGTTGTCGTCCTCGGCCCGCGCCAGGACCAGCTCGGCCACGGTCGTCATCTGGCCGACGATAGTTTGATGGGTCCCATGGGGATCTCCGAGCAGCGCGACCTCGACGCCCTGCGCGCCGGGCTCACCCGTTGGGTGCAGTCGTGGCGTCCCGACGCCCGCGACGTCCGCCTCGCCCCCCTGGCGCAACCGGCCACGGGCCTGTCGAGCGAGACGATCTTCGTGGACCTCGACTGGACCCTCGGTTCGCGCCACGCCGGAGTTGAAGAACATGTCTCGTGGGTCGTCCGCCTCCCGCCCCGCGGCGAGGGGCTGTTTCCTTCGTACGACTTGGGCATGCAGGGCCGGCTCCAGAGGGTCCTGGCCCGCAGCGGTGTGCCGGCGGTCGACCCCCTCGCCATCGAGGAGGACGACTCGTGGGTGGGTGCACCGTTCCTGCTCATGGACAAGGTGGCGGGCAGGGTGGTGCGCGCCGACAAGCCCTACCTGCGAAGGGGATGGTTGGCCGAGGCCACGCCGGGCGGCCAGGCGCGGTTGCACCGTGAGTTCGTCGACGCGTTGGCGCAGATCCACCGTCTGGAGTGGAGGTCGCTCGGCTGCGGCGACATCCTCGCGACGCGCACGGGCGCGGCGGACCACGGCGACGGGTCGGGGTGGCTGGCTCACGAGCTCGAGTACTGGGCCCGCTACCTTCGCTGGGCCGGCGACGGCGACCCGCCCGCCGTCTTCGACGAAGGCGTGCAGTGGTGTCGGGCCAACCTCCCCGATCCCGAGCCACCGGCCTCCCTGTTGTGGGGCGACGTGCAGCTCGGCAACGTCCTCGTGGGCCAGGACATGGGCGTGTCGGCCGTGCTCGACTTCGAGATGGCCTCGATCGGACCGGCCGAGATCGACCTCGCCTGGTTCGTGGTCCTGCACGACATGGCCGTCGACCGCTGCGGCGGGGACGTCCCCGGGTTCCCGGGACGCGCCGCGACGATCGCGGCGTACCAGGCGCGCCTGGATCGCCCGGTCACGGACCTTCGCTGGTACGAGGCCTTCGCAGCGTTGCGCAGCGGGGCCATCCTGGTTCGCGCCGCCCGCCTGTTGGCGCGACTGGGGATCGACGACAGCTGGCTCACCCACGAGAACCCCACTGTGGACCTGTTGGCCGCACTGATCGCGCCCTGAACTTGTTCGAACCCGGCTCGGTTCGTACGGGGCGGCGCGACCGGCGCCTACGGTGAAAACGATGAACGACCGCCCTCTCCCGAGCTCAACGGCACTTCTCGACACCATCCCGTTCGCCCGAATGTGCGGGATCGACCTCAGCGAAGCCGGACCTGAGCGCGTCATCGGGTCCATGGCATGGAAGCCCGAGCTGTGCACCGTCGGCGACACCATGCACGGGGGCGCCGTCATGACGTTTGCCGACACCCTGCGTGCGCTGTGCGCGTTCGTCAACCTGCCCGAAGGGGCGCGCACCTCCACCATCGAGTCCAAGACCAACTTCTTCCGCTCTGTGCGGGGCGGGGTCGTCCATGGCACGAGCCAACCACTTCACGTCGGGCGCAGCACCATGGTCGTCCAGACCGACGTCACCGACGAGGCGGGGCGTCGGGTGGCGCAGGTCACCCAGACCCAGTCCGTGCTGCACTGATCCACCCCCCTCGGTGCGGACTACGGATCGACACGAAGGGAAGAGCCCGTGGACGACCAATCGGATCACAACCCGGCGCTTGTGGACCTCGACTTCCTGTCGGGGGAATGGGACATGGAAATATCGAACGCACCGTTCCTTCCCGGTCGCGACGTCACTGCTCATGGGCACGTCATGTTCGAGTGGATCGAGGGTGGCTCCCTCTTGGTGATGCGACAAAGCGAGCAATCGGGGACCCCACCTTCGGCCCGGTGGGCGATCGGCCGGGACGACTCGGGCCCCGACTACAAGGTCCTTTACTCCGACGCCCGAGGGGTGTCGCGGGTCTACGAGATGAGCTTCGCCGAGGGGGTCTGGAAGATGTGGCGCGACAGCCCCGGCTTCTCGCAGCGCTTCGAAGGCAGGGTGAGCCGGGACCGGAACATCGTGACGTCGCAGTGGGGAGAGTCTCTTGACCGCACCACGTGGGAGCACGACTTCGACGTCACCTACACGCGTCTCTGACAGCGAGAGAGCCGCCTGACCAACGGGCGGCGGTGGCAATCCACCGGAGTCTCGCCTCGGCTTCTTCGGGCTTCTTCGGGCTTCTTCGAGATGATGAGTTCAGCTCATAGCGAGGTATGCTCAGCATCTCATCGGCCATGGCGGCCGCTGATGCCCGAAGGGAGCGCGGTGACACCGCGTACGCGCACCACACAGACCGGACCCGGTCCCGAGTCCACACTCCAGCTCGCCGAGTTGCTCAGCCACACCGCCCGACGCCTACGCCGGGGGTCGAGTGTCGCGTTGGCTCCCCTCGGCCTCACCTACGCCCAGGCCCGGGTGCTGCGCCTGGTGGCGGCGGGAGGGCGACCCCTGCGGATGGCCGACCTCGCGGCCCAGCTCGACGTGGTCCCGCGCTCGGTCACGACCATGGTCGATGCCCTCGAGGCCGCCGGGCTCGTCGCCCGCCACGCCGACGCCGACGACCGCCGGTCCGTCCTCGTCGCGCTCAGCGACGACGGGCGGCTCCTGCTCGACCGCCTCGAGACGGCCCGTCGTCACAGCGCCGACGATGTCTTCGGCAGCCTCGACCCGGCCCAACGGCGCCAGCTCCTCGACCTGCTCGGTGTGCTGTGCCGGCGCGGCTCGTGCGTCAGCTGTTGTGGGCCGGCCGCCCTCGAGGGGTCCGAGCCCAACGCCGGCCACGGCGGAGGCGACCGATGAGCATGGGTATGGGAATGAGCGGTCACGGGGGTATGGGGTGGGGTCTCATGCGTTCGCTGCGGCGCGACGACTCGGTGACCCAGCAACAGCTCCCCAAGGGAATCGTTCGTCGTATTGCCGGATTCGCCCGGCCCTACCGGAAGGCGCTCGGCGTCTTCTTGGTGCTGATCATCGTGGACGCCGTCATCGGCGCGGCGAACCCTCTCATCTACCGGGCGATCATCAACGACGTGATCGACAAGAGAGGGGCCGACATCATCATCAAACTCGCCCTCCTCCTGGCGGGGCTGGCGCTCTTCGACGCCCTCCTCTCGCTGTGGCAGCGCTGGGTATCGGCACGCATCGGCGAGGGCCTCATCTTCGACATGCGCACCCGCGTGTTCGAGCACGTCCAGAAGATGCCCATCGCCTTCTTCACGCGCACCCAGACCGGCGCGCTCGTCTCGAGGCTGAACAACGACGTGCTCGGCGCCCAGCAGGCCTTCACCGACACCTTCTCGTCGGTGACGAGCAACGCCATCGGGGTGGCGGTCACCCTGGCGGCCATGTTCTGGCTGTCGTGGCCGATCACGCTCGTGGCCCTGGCACTCCTCCCGATCTTCCTCGTCCCGGCCCGCTTCGTGGGCAAGCGGCTGGCCGACATCATCCGGGAGTCCTACACGCTCAACGCC
>Ga0209415_10018448_pt1 | contig 11011 bp, 8 predicted proteins | sample PeaSoiSIISIP2007_FD_187696 | JGI IMG/M metagenome (GOLD analysis project Ga0209415, IMG submission 187696) | Peat soil microbial communities from Weissenstadt, Germany - SII-SIP-2007 (SPAdes) (version 2) | ecosystem: Environmental > Terrestrial > Soil > Wetlands > Peat | place: Germany...
TCCTCGGCGTCGCGGGCCGCCTCCTCGATCGCGTCGAAGTCGTAGTGCTTCATGAAGCGGTCGACCGGGAAGCGGCCCGCCTCCCAGAAGCGGATCAGCTGCGGCAGGAAGATCTCGGGAACGCTGTCGCCCTCGACCACGCCGCGCAACGTGCGGCCGCCGACGAGGATGTCGGTCATGTCGAGCGAGACCTCGGTGCCGCCCGGTGAGCCGCCGATCAGCCCGGCCACCCCGAGCGGCGCGAGGCAGTCGACGGCACTGCGAAGCACCGCCGGCGATCCGGTCGTGTCGAGGCTGAAGTCGACGCCGTAGCCGCTCACGCGCCTGATCTCCTCGACCGCGTCGGTGCTCGAGGCGTCGATGACGTGCGTCGCGCCGAGCTCGCGCGCGAGCTCCAGGCGCGCAGGGTGCAGGTCGATGCCGATGATCGTCTGGCAGCCGGCGATGACGGCCGCTAGCACGGCGGAGATCCCGACGGCGCCCGTGCCGAAGACGGCGATGCTCGAGCCTGCGGGCACCGCCAGCGTGTTGAGAACGGCGCCGGCGCCGGTCTGGATGCCGCAGCCAAAGGGCGCGACGATGTCGAGCGGAATCGCGCTCTCGATCGATACGACGTTGCGTTCGCGCGCGACGGCGGCGGTCGCGAAGCTCGACTGGCCGAAGAAGTGCGCGTGGACGGACTCGCCGTCGCGAGACAGCGCGCTCGAACCGTCGGCGGCGCGAGCGGCGGCGAAGTTGTGCTCGAAGAAGTGATGGCAGTAGGTCGGCTTGCCACGCCGGCAGCAGACGCAGCTGCCGCAGGAGTCGAAGGTCATGCCGACGCGCTCGCCGACGGCGACCTTCGTCACCGAGGAGCCGATCGCGCGCACGACGCCCGCGCCCTCGTGTCCAAGCACGGCAGGCAGCGGCACCGGCAGCCACTGGTCGCGGCAGATCAGGTCGGTGTGACAGATTCCGGACGCGCTGACGTTGACGAGCACCTCGTCGTCTCGCAGCTCGCCGAGCTCGAGCTCCTCGAGCTCGAAGGGACCGCCCTTCACACGCGTGACCGCCGCCTTGATCTTCACTGCCGCTCCTCTCCTCGCGCTCTCCCGGACCGGCGCAACTCTGACAGCCGGCCGCCCCACGGCGCGGCGCGCCCGCGCCGGATGACGTTTGACGTGTTGGCGGCCTGGATGGCGTGCCGTCGTCCGCTGCGGCAAGATTCGACGGGCATGGGACTCAGACCGCAGCCGCCCGGACGACTGGACCGGCGGCGGCAGCCATGATCGCCGTGCCCGAGCCCGAGCTGACGCCGGCGCAGATGATCGCGCGCGCCGAGGCGATGATCCCGATGCTGCGAGAGCAGCAGGACGAGGCCGAGGAGCGCGGCTACTACTCGGAGGCCGTGCACCGAGAGTTCGTGCGGGCGGGGTTCTCGCGCATCCTGCAGCCGCGGCGCTTTGGCGGCTACGAGTTCGACCTCCCGACGTTCGTGCGCACGATGGTGAGGATCTCGACCGGCGACCCGGGAACGGGCTGGTGCCTGACGCTCGGCTCGAGCCACGCGCACGTCATCGCCAGCTACTTCCCGGAGGCGGTTCAGGCGGAGGTGTTCGGGCCCGACGGCGATTTCCGCTGCCCGCACCCCGTCGCCCCCGTCGGCGAGGCGACGCGGACGGAGGGCGGCTGGCGGGTCAGCGGCAGGGCCGCCTACGCATCCGGAATCCCCTATGCGACGTGGGCGCTCTGCAGCGCCCTGGCTCCGCCGGGCGAAGCTGGCGCTCCGCCCGGGATGGTCACGCTGCTCGTGCCGCGGCGCGAGTTGACGATGCTCGAGGACTGGGGGTCGGTCAACGGACGGATGCTGGGCATGAACTCGAGCGGTTCCAACAGCTTCGTGCTCGACGACGTGTTCGTCCCCGACTCCTTCTCGCAGCCGTTCGATTGGTTCGACGAGCGGCCGCTGATCACACCCGGCTTCGAGCTGCACGGAAACCCGCTGTACCTGTGTCGCCCGGCCGGGCCCTATCACGCCTCGCTGGTGCTGCCGATCGTCGGCGCCGCCCGCGCCGCGCTCGAGGAGTTCGAGCAGCTGATCCGCGAGAAGCCGACGACGTTCCCGCCGATCGTCCCGCGCTACCGCTTCCACGACGACCAGCGCGCCTACGGCATCGCGACGGCGATGACCGACGCGGCCGAGACCATCCTCTACGGCTTCGCCGACCAGTACATGGCGGCGCTGGCGCGCGCGGCCGCGGGCGAACCGACGATGGGAACGAAGCAGGACGCCCGCTGGTGGGCGATGCTCCAGCAGGCCGGCGGCCTTGCCGCCGGGGCCGTCGAGACGCTCGCACACCGCTCGACCTCGAGCGCGACCGCGAAGGGCACGCGCCTTGGCCGCTATTTCCGCGACGCCACCATCTACCGCCAGCACGTCTCCTCGCAGCAGCTCGACCACGCGACGCGCAACGCCGCCTACTATCTCGGCGCAAGCGATGTCTGGATGGCTCGTGACACGCCCCGGGCCGTGACGCCGCGGTGACCGAGAAGCCGCCCCGCCACGATCGCGCCGCCGTGGAGCACGCGCCTGCGCAGGCGCGGTCAGACACCGGCCCGGCCGTCGGCGCGCCTCATCGCGGCACGCTGATCGGACCGACCCGGCGCGCGGCGCCGTCGATGTCGGCCCCGCCGAGCCGGCTGCCGGCGAGACCCACGTAGTTCTCGGCGAGGGTCCTCGCGGCGGCCTCGGAGGAGACCACGTAGCGAAGCTGCGCGAGCTGCAGGCGCTGCTCGAACGGATCCCCGAAGGTGTGCAGCATCGAGGTCATCCAGTAGGAGAAGTGCTCGGCACGCCAGACGCGCGCGAGGCACGCGGCCGAGTAGTGGCGCAGGCCCGTATCGTCAGCGGAGCCGAACCACTCGACGAGCGCCGCCGCCAGCAGCGCCACGTCGGCCACCGCGAGGTTGAGGCCCTTGGCGCCCGTCGGGGGCACGATGTGCGCGGCGTCGCCGGCCAGGAACAGCCGCCCGTGCTGCATCGGCTCGGAGACGAAGCTGCGCATTCCGGTGATGCCCTTCTCGAGCACCGGCCCCTCCGCCAGCGACCAGCCATCGAGCGCAACCCGCGCCTGCAGCTCCTCCCAGATGCGCGCGTCGGGCCACTCCTCGATGCGCTCGTCGGGAGCGCACTGGATGTAGAGGCGGCTGAGCTCCGGTGAGCGCAGCGTCAGCAGCGCGAAGCCGCGCTCGTGGTGGGCGTAGACGAGCTCGTCGCTCGACGGCGCGACCGCCGCGAGGATCCCGAGCCAGCCGAGCGGGTAGTCGCGCGAGAAGAACTGCAGGTGCTTGGCGATCGCGGGCCGGCAGACACCGTGGAAGCCGTCGCAGCCGGCGATCACGTCGCACTCGATCTCGCGGCGGGCGCCCGCGTGGAGAAATCGCACCCGCGGCGTCGCCGTCTCGATTCCCTCGAGCGCCACCTCGTCGACCTCGAACAGCAGGGGCAGGCCGTCGTCCAGGCGGCGCCCGATCAGGTCCTTGACGATCTCGGTCTGGCCGTAGATCGTGATCGTGCGGCCGCCCGCCAGATCGCTGAGCGCAACGCGGTGGCGCTCACCGTCGAACTGCAGGTGGATGCCGTGGTGGACGATCCCCTCCTCGTGCAGACGCCCGGCGACGCCGGCGCGCTCGAGCAGCTCGACCGTGCCCTGCTCGAGCAGCCCTGCGCGGATCCGCTTCTCGACGTAGTCGCGGCCCCGGTTCTCGATCACGACCGACTCGATGCCGGCGTCGTCGAGCAGCCGCGCGAGCAGCAGCCCGGCCGGGCCCGCGCCGACGATCGCGACCTGCGTGCGGATTGCGCCGGCCGCCGCCGTCATGAGGCGTCCGCCGGCGTCACGACAGTCATCCGCCGTCCTCGGCCGCGCCCGTGTGCCGCGGCTCGAGCCGGTAGCCGAGCGGCATGAAGCGCAAACCGGTGCGTGCCTCGAGCTCGCCCCACAGCCCGCGCGGGAGGAACAGCGCGAAGGCGATCGCGGTCCCGCCCAGCGCCACCAGGTACCACGTGCCGTTGCTCGAGAACTGGTTCTGGATGAAGTAGAAGATGATCGCCCCGATGATCGGCCCCTCGAAGGTCCCGAGCCCGCCGACGAGCACCATGAAGATCATGAACGCGCTGTAGTTCACGCTGAAGATCGACGTGGGCTCGATGAACAGTATGTTCGCGAGCGTCAGCGCACCGGCAGCGCCGCAGCCGAGCCCCGCGAGCACGAACAGCATGCGCTTGCCGGCGACGACGCGCACGCCAACCGACGCGGCCGCCTCCTCGTCGTCGCGGATCGCCTGCAGCGAAGACCCGAGGCGGCTGCGCAGCAGCAGGAAGAGGAGGCCGACGAAGAAGACCGTCATCGCGAGCGTGAGCCAGTAGGTGTAGTGCTGGCGCGGGCCCTGGGCGTAGGCGTCAAGTTGCGTCAGCGACGTGCCGGTGCCGGCACCGAGCGAGCTGTCGAAGGACACGTAGATCCCGATCGCCTCGGCGAGCACCCAGGTCCCGATCGCGAACTGCGCCCCCCGGAAGCGCAGCACGAGGAACGACAGCGGGATCGAGACCGCCCCGCAGAACAGCGTTGCGATGACCATCGCGCCGTAGGGGTTGACGCCCCGGTCGGCGAGCCAAACCGTGGCATAGGCGCCGAGGCCGATATAGGCCTGAAGGCCCACCGACACGAGACCGCCGTAGCCGGCCAGCGCGTTCCACATCACCGCCATCAGCACGAAGGTGAGCAGCGTCGTCAGCTCCTGGACCGAGTTGGCGCCGAGCACGACCGGGACCAGCGCCATCGCTGCGATCAGGGCGACGAAGCCGGTCGTGAAGCCGGCCGAAAGGCGGTTCCAGCGCGCCACGACGTTGCTCACGCCGGCGCCGCCAATTCCGGGTGGGGTGGCGCTCATATCGCCACTCCGCGCGCTCGCCGGGCGCCGCGCAGCGTCAGCAGCCCGCCGCGCGGCGACGCGAGCACCAGCAGGAACACGAGGTGGCCGGAGAGGATCGAGTACTCCGGGTTGATCTGCGCGCCGATCGTCTGCGCGACGCCGAGCACGATCCCACCCAGCAGCGCCCCCCACAGCGAGGACCCGAGGCCTCCGATCACGACGGCTTCGAAGGCGAAGATCAGGTCGTCGGGCCCGGCGTAGGGGGAGAAGGTCGAGCGGATCGCGAGGAACATCCCGGCGATCGCGGCGACAGCCACGGCGATCGCGGTGGCGCGCGCGTAGACCGCCCGCGAGTCGATCCCGACGAGCTCGGCGGTGTCGGGGTCCTGCGCGGTCGCGCGCATCTGACGTCCCGCCTGCGTGCGCGAGAGGAACCGCTGGAGCGCCGCGAAGATGATCACCGCGACGCCGAGCGTCAGCGCACCGATCGCCGAGATCGAGAGCTTGCTCGTGACCTGCCAGCTGGCCGTCGCGATCGACCCGGCGTTCTGCCCCAGCGAGCGAACGTCCGGCGAGAAGCCCTGTTCGAGCAGGTTCTGGATCACGATCGAGAGCCCGAACGTCGTCAGCAGCGGCACCAGCAGGCCGGAGCGCAGGCTGCGCTCGAGGAGCGTCCGCTGGAGCACGTAGCCGAGCAGGAGCATCACCGGCAGCACGGGCAGGATCGCGACGAAGGGCGACGTGTTCCAGTGCTCGAGCAGCAGGAAGACGAGGTAGGCGCCGAGCACCGCGATGTCGCCGTGGGCGAGGTTGATGATCCGCATCAGCCCGAACATCAGCGCCAGCCCGCAGGCGAGCAGGCCGTAGAAGCCGCCGAGCGTGACGCCCTGGACGATGTCGTTGACCCAGGTCACGCGCCCACGCCCGCCGGGCGCTGCAAACCGAAATAGGCGTCGGTGATCTGCTCGCGGCTGAGCTCGGCGGCGCGGCCCTCGAGCACGAAGCGTCCCTCGAGCATGCAGACGACGCGCTGCGCGACGCTGACGGCGCGCGTCAGGTCCTGCTCGACCAGCAGGATCGTCGCGCCGGCCGCGATCACCGTCGCGAGCGAGCTGTAGACGGCGTCGACGGCGAGCGGAGCGAGGCCAAGCGAGACCTCGTCCAGCAGCAGCAGGCGCGGGTTGGAGATCAGCGCCCGGCCGATCGCGGCCGCCTGCTGCTCGCCGCCCGAGAGCGTCGCTGCGCGCTGGTGGCGCAGCCGCTGAAGCAGCGGGAAGGCCTCGAGCAGCGTCTCGACATTCCAGTGGCCGGGCCGCTTGCGCTGCGCCGCGACGAGCAGGTTCTCCTCCACGGTGAGGTTGCCGAACAGGCGTCGCCCCTCCGGCACCAGCGAGATGCCCATGCGCACGCATTCGTGCGCCCGCCGGCGCGTGATGTCGACGCCATCGAAGGTGATCGTCCCGCCGCTCGGGCGGTGTGCGCCCGCGAGCGCGCGCAGGAGCGTCGTCTTGCCCGCGCCGTTGGCTCCGACCAGCGCCACCGTCTGACCCTGCTCGAGCGTCAGCGACACGCCGCGCACGGCCTCGAGCAGGCCGTGGCGAAGCTCGAGGTTCTCCACGGAAAGCAGGCTCATGCGGCGGCGCTGCCGAGGTAGGCGTCGACGACGCGGGCGTCGCGCATCACGGCCTGCGGCTCGCCGTCGGCGATCACCTGCCCGAAGTCCATGCAGACGAGCCGCTCGACGACCTGGACGAGCACGTGCACGATGTGCTCGATCCAGACGATCGCGAGGCCGCCGTCGCGAAGCGCCTTGATCATCACGACGAGCTCCGCCGCCTCGGCGTCGGTCAAGCCGGCTGCGATCTCGTCCAGCAGCAGCACCACAGGGTTGGTCGCGAGCGCGCGCGCGAGCTCCAGACGCTTGCGGCCGAGCAGGCCAAGGGTGTCCGCCCGGCGGTTCGCCACATCGCCGAGCCGGCAGAGCTCGAGCATCTCGATGCAGCGGGCATAGGCCTGACGGCGTCGCAGACCGCCGCCGGTGCTCGCGGCGACGAGGCAGTTCTCGAACACCGTCATCGCGCCGAACGGGCGGGGCACCTGGTGCGCGCGGCCGATGCCCAGGCGCGAGCGGGTGCTCGCGCCCGAGCGGGTCACGTCGCGGCCGCGGAAGCGGATCGTGCCGCTCGACGGCGCGATCGTCCCGGCGAGGATGCTCAGCAGGGTCGTCTTGCCGGCGCCGTTGGGCCCGACGATGCCGACCGCCTCGCCGGGGCCCACCGCGAAATCGACACCGTCCAGGGCCGCCAGCGCGCCGAAGCTCCTGCGCACGCCGACGGCCTCGAGGACCGGCTCGGATGTCATGCGGGCACTCTAGGCGCTCGCCACGTCGCTAGCTGTAGGAGATCAGCTTGCTCGCCACAGGCACCTGCGGGTCGTCGGCGTGGTCGCACACGACCGATGTGAGGTTGAACTTGCTGCCCTTGGCCGCCTTGCGCCACTGGATGCCGATGATCGGCGTCGAGAGGACGTTGCCGACCGGGTTCTTGGCCCCACCGGCGCCCCAGTGGAGCGTCCCGAGCGGCGTCTGCACCGCCAGCTTCTTCATCGCGCTGGCGACAGCCGCCTTGTCCTTGGGGTTGCCGCTCGCCTTCAGCGCCGCGGCGGCGACGTCGAACAGCGCGAGGCTCGCGCCGAGCTGCTGGTTGGGGTAGCGCCCGCTCTTCCTCGTGTAGCCCGAGCCGAGTGCGGCGCTCGAGATCCCGGTCAGCGAGGACTTGTACGGCCACGTCGGTCCCCAGTACTCGCCGCTGGCGAGGTTGTAGCCGAGCGAGCCGACCGCGTCGACCTGGGAGGCGAACAGGCCGGTCTTGGCGATCTGGGCGATCTTCACCTGCTTGGTGTAGCCCTGCTGCGCGGCCTGGCGCCAGAAGGTCGTGAAATCGGGCGGGATCGGGAAGGTGTTGAAGATCTGGCAGTCCTGTTGCTTGAACTCGGTGATCTGCGGCGTGTAGTCCTGCGTGCCGTCCTGGTAGGCGCCGGGGTCGACGATCGTGTAGCCCGCGCCCTTGAGCACCGGCCCGAGCGCGGCGCGGATCGCGTTGCCGTCGTCGTCGTTGGGCCACATCACGCCGACCTTCTTGTTGTTGGGGAGCTCGTTCCACATGCTCAGGTAGGCAGCGGCGAAGTCGGGAACGCCGAAGCTGAAGTGGTAGATCCACTGGAACGGCGGCGAGGTGGGGTTGCCGGTCGGCCCGAGCTTGCCGCCGACGCCGAGCCACCACGCCTCCCACGGCACGACCGTCGAGACGCACGGCACGCCGGCCGCCTCGGCGGCGGTCGAGACCGGCACGACGACCTCGGGCGTGGAGGTCGCGAGCAGCAGGTCGACGCCGCTGCCGCTGATCAGCTGCTGGGTGACCTGCGCGGCGGTCGAGGGCACCGACTGCGAGTCCTTCTCGATGATCTGGACCGCGTAGGTCTTGCCGCCGATCTTGAGCCCCTTGGCGAAGGCGGCGCGCGCGAGCGAGATCACGTAGGGGTCCGGCTCGCCGAAGCCGGCGGCTGGTCCTGTCAGAGGGCTGACGTAGCCGATCTTGATAGTGGCCGCCGCCTCGTGCGCAAGCGGCCCACGCGGGCGCGCCCAGGCCGTCTGCGTGCCGACCCCGCCGAGAACGACGCCGCCGAGAGCGGCGCCACTGCGCTTCAGGAACGCTCCTCGGCTGAGACCTCCAGCGTCGGTCCGCTCGTCTGACATCTCCGTCTCCTCTGCCTCGTGGTGAGAAAAGCCCGTGCGGGCGAGGCGCGATGCTAGTGGACGCAGTTGCGACAAGTCAAGGCAATGTGAATTGTGCGCTCTTTTGTCCCGGCCCGCGCGTTCGGACAGCGGACAAATCGACGTCGAAGGTCCTCGCGTGAAGGGCCCCGTCGCCGCGAAGATCCCCGGTCGCCGCTTGAGCAGCGCGAGCCAAGTGTTGCGGCCATCTCGCCGTTGCCGGTCGGGCAAACCGCGCCGCGCCGGGCCCGAGAAGATCGCTCTTTATACTCGCAGCGTGAGCGCGGGCCCCTCGAGCGACGTCGTTTCGCAGCAGCTCCAGCAGGCGATCGCCGACCGCTCGCTGGGACCGGGCGACCGCCTCGGCACCGAGGCCGAGCTGGCGCGCGAGCTCGGCGCGAGCCGCCCGGCGGTTCGCGAGGCGGTGCGGCTGCTCGTCGGCGCGAACCTCGTGCGGGCGGCGCGCGGCCCGGGCGGCGGCGTGTTCGTCGCGCACACGCCCGAGGGCAGCCTCGCGCAGACGATCAGCGAGGCGATCGCGGCGATGCTCACGACAGACGCGACGACGATTGCGGAGCTGACCGAGGTGCGGCTGCTGTTGGAGGTCCCGCTGGCCGCGCTCGCCGCCAAGCGGGCGGACGCCGACACGATCGCCGAGCTGTGGCGCAGCGTCGAGGCGGCGGCGGCCGCGCCCCAGGACGACCTGATCCAGCGCCAGGCCGACATCCGCTTTCATCGGGCGATCGCCGAGGCTGCCGGCAACCGCGTCGCGAGCGCGCTGATCGCCTGGTCCTCCGAGGTCCTGCAATCGCGCCTGAAGGACCTGATCGCGCCGGCGATCGTCGAGGCCGTCGCGCGCGAGCAGCACGAGCAGATCGCCGCGGCGATCGAGCAGCGCAACCCGAGCCTGGCCGAACGCGCGATGCGCATGCACCTGCAGTACCTCGACGACCTGCTCGAGACCGTCGGCGCCCCCCGCGCAGTCGCCGACTGATAGCGGCTGCGCTCGCGCCTGCGGCGGCGCCGTTGATTGGCGACACATCGGTTGCGGTGGGTGCATGCACCCACCGCGGGGTCGGCGCATGCGCCGACCCCAAATCAGGGCTCAGCGGCTGCGCATGTCCTCGACCCGTCTGGCCTTCGCCCGCGGCGCGGCGAGCACGCCGGGCATCACCGGCACGACGCGCACGCGCAGCGCGAGGCGAGCGAAGATCCGCTCTTCGATCGTGTGAACGAGGGCCGGGTCGGTCGCCTCGACCAGCACCCGGATCTCGTCGCGCTCGGTCGCCTCGGTGTAGAAGCGGATGCGGTACTCGCCCAGCACGCCGGCCTCGCGCAGGGTCTGCTCGATCGCCGACGGGAAGACGTTCATGCCGCGGATCACGACCATGTCATCCGTGCGCCCGACGATCCCGTTGGGCAGCCAGACGTCCTCGTGGCCGCCCGCACACGGGCCGCCGACGTCGACGACGTCGCCGCTTTTGAAGCGGATCGCCGGGAAGCCGCTGCGCGAGAGCGCCGTGAGGACGAGCTCGCCCTGCCTGCCGGCGGGCGCCTCCTCGCCGCTGGCTGGATCGAGGATCTCGCAGAGGAAATCGCGCCCGTTGACATGCAGGCCGCCGCCGACCGAGCACGGGTAGGAGAACACTCCGACCTCGGTCGAGCCGGCGTGGTCGAACACGCGCGCCCCCCAGGCCTCCTCGATGCGCGCACGGGCCGCCGGGATCGAGGCTCCCGGCTCGCCCTGGCAGATCACCGCCGCCACCGAGGCGAAGGCCTCCTCGAGGCCCCACTCGAGCGCGACGTCGATCAGGCCGAGCGCATAGGTGGGCGTGCAGACGATCGCGGTGGCCTCGAACTCGGCGATCGCGCGCAGCCGCTCGCGCCCGTCGAGCCCGCCGAGCGGCAGCGCGAGCGCGCCGACGTCCTCGACGCCGGCCGCGGCGGCCCAGAACTGCAGGTAGGGGCCGAACGGGAACGGGAGCGCCACGCGGTCGGCCGCGACGATGCCGGCCTCGCGCAGCACCAGCGCGAAGCAGCGGCGGCTCGCCAGCCAGTCCTCCGCGGTCTGCAGCACGCGCAGCTGCTCACCGACGGTGCCGCTCGTGAGGTGCAGATGCGTGTAGCGCTCGAGCGGGAAGGTCAGGTTGGTGCCGTAGGGCGGATTGGCTGCCTGGTCGGCCAGCAGCTGGTCCTTGCAGGTGAAGGGCAGCGAGCGCAGGTCATCGAGCGAGCGGATCCGGGTGGCGGGCAGGCGCCCGCGCTGGAAGGCGTTGCTCTCGCGGACGCGCTCGAGCAGCTCGTCGAGTGCTGCCAGCTGCTCGG
>Ga0209415_10018449_pt1 | contig 11010 bp, 9 predicted proteins | sample PeaSoiSIISIP2007_FD_187696 | JGI IMG/M metagenome (GOLD analysis project Ga0209415, IMG submission 187696) | Peat soil microbial communities from Weissenstadt, Germany - SII-SIP-2007 (SPAdes) (version 2) | ecosystem: Environmental > Terrestrial > Soil > Wetlands > Peat | place: Germany...
CGCGTTCGCTTGGCGTATCGTCGACGGCTGCATCTTCATCTGGCGGGCGAGAACGACGGTCGTCGCAGTCGACGAATACAGCCCACCCAGTGCCGCCATCCAAACGCCTCCCGCCGTAGGGGCAACATACCGTTGCACGAGATAGCTCGCGTAAGAAAAGGCACAAACCACGACTAAGGCGAGCCAAGCCTGGCGAGGGGTAATGCTCGTCAGCGTCGTCACCGGTTCGTTCGGCAGGAGCGGTAACACGAGACCGGTTAGGATGAGAAACTGTGCCGCTGTGACGATCTCTTTTATCTCGACACGCTGCGCAAGTTCATGGAGACGCTCACGGCCGGTGAAGAGCAATACGGCAGCGACAGTGGTCCCAACGGCGGCCCAATGCGGCAGCGCAAATGCAATCCCGCCTAGCAGATAGGCGTAAACATTGAGCAAGACGACCATCAAGCCGACATTCTGTTGTCTTGCTTCGTCCCGCTCGCGGATGTGCTCCCGATAATACACGACGAGCCACGCCCCTACTATCAACAGACCGCTCGTGAACGGGACGAGATGTGCGGGATCGAACAAATAGAGCACGCCGCCCACAAGCGCCAGCATCGGAAAAGTCCGCACGCCTCCCGGACGCCTTACACCTGCGCGAGCGAAGACGTCTTCGAATGCCAGGCCTAAGAAGAAACTTAGGCCGACGAGGAACGCGAAGTCGATCGCCAAGGAAACCTGTGAGGCCAAGGCAGATCACCTTATAGTAGTACGGCCACTTTCCCCTATTGTGCTGTAGGCTCTAGCTGCTCTCGGCGCGTATTACCTGATAGCCGAGCTGCTTTAGGGGAGGCCTAAGTTGAGACGCTTTCAGATCGCTATACTTGCGGTATTCGCGGTCACGGCCGCATCTACGTCCGCACAAACGAATCAGACGCTGCACATCGGCATCCTCCCGGTTGAAAGCGCAGCCACAGTCTACTATGCCAAAGATCTCGGGCTCTTCACAAAAGCGGGGCTTGATGCGGACATCCAGCCGATGCCGAACACTCCCGCGATTGCGGCTGCCGTTGTTGCCGGCGCACTCGACTTCGGCTATGTGACGATCGACTCCATCGCAACGATACATGCGCAACACATCCCGCTGGTCGTCGTCGCCCCCGCCGCGGAATTTCTATTCCCCGCGGGCGCGCACACGGTCGGCGTCATCGTCGCCCCGAATTCGCCGATAAATAAGGCGAAGGACCTCGAGGGCAAGATCGTTGCACTTCCAGCCGTTCATAGCCTCGGTTCTACCGCACTCTCGACGTGGATGGACGCCAACGGCGCCAGCTCGGCGACGGTCAAGTATGTCGAGATCCCGTTTCCCGCGATGGGCGCGGCTCTTGACGCAGGCCGCATCGATGCGGCGTTTGAGGTAGAACCGTTCTTTAGTGCTGCTGCGAAGCGCGATCGCGTCATCACCGACGCGTACTCGGCCATCTCGAAGCACTTTCTGCTTTCCGTATGGGTTGCCCAGTCCGACTGGGCCAAGGCGCACCCGAATCTTGTGACCCGCTTTGCCGGTGTGATTCACGAAGCTTCCGTGTGGGCGAACAAAAACCAGGAGCAGAGCGGTCAGATCCTTGCGAAGTACACCAGGATCGATCCTACGGTGGTCGCGACGATGGCGCGCGGGCGCTATGCCGAACAACTCACGCCGAGCGTGATGCAACCCGGCATCGACGCCTCCGCAAAGTACAACAATTTCACCGCCTTCCCGGCCTCGGAGTTGATCTACTCAGCGCCTCGATAGGGGGTCGCTCCCTTGGATCAAAAATACTGAAATAGGATGACGGTCGACCTGAGCGCAACATTCACCACCAACGAGCGCACGCGCGCTCTGCTCGACGGCTCGGTCGCACCCAAAGGCGTTCGCATGAACGTCCAGGCCCTCACTCCGGGCGAGATGTTCCTGCGACAACTGAAGTACGGCGAGTTTGATGTCTCGGAGCTCTCGTTCTCCTCGCTCACGATCGCCACGTCGCGCGCGCCTACGCCCTGGCTCGCGCTACCCGTCTTCACGACGCACGAATTCTTCCACACCGGGATCATCGTGCGCGACGACAGCACGCTCAATTCGCCGGCAGAGTTGCGTGGCAAACGTGTCGGCGTGCTCGAGTATCAGCAGACCTCCGTCATTTGGATTCGCGGCATACTCCAGCACGAATTCGGCGTGCGCGACGTCGATATGGAGTGGTTCATGGAGCGCTCCCCCGATCGCAGCCACGGCGGTGCGACCGGCTTTCGTCCGCCGCCCGGCGTGCGTTTGAGCTACGTCGCGGCGGACTCGAGTCTGGCGTCAATGCTCATGGAGGGCCAGATCGACGCAATTCTTTTCTACCCGGATATCGGCGATGCGATCGACCGGCGCACCGACGGAGGTCGCGACCGGCTGCGAGCGCGGACGCTCTTCGCCGACCCGAAGTCTGAAGCCGAACGCTACCTCGCGAAGACGGGGATCTGCCCCGTGAACCACTGCGTCGTCGTGCGCCGCAGTCTAGCCGAGCAGCATCCCTGGCTGCCCCAGGCCGTGTACGACGCCTGCCTCGAAGCGAACGGCGATCCGGCGTTTCCATACGGAATGGCCGCGCTGCGGAAGACGCTCGAAGCGCTCACGCACTACCTCTTCGAACAGCGCTTGACCGCCCGCATCGTCGGCCTCGACGAAATCTTCGCCGCAGCGACGATGGACACGTAAGCCCATGGCGATCGACGTCATTGCCGAAGTGAAAAAGTCACTCGCGCGCATAGCCGAGCGCGACAAGGATGTCCAGGCCTGGGAGTTTGTCGACGGCGACGGCGCCTTGGCTCGTGCCGCGCGAACCACCCCAAATCTACCGTTGTACGGCTTTACTCTGGGCGTCAAAGACTTGATGGACGTCGAGGGCATGCCCACGACGTGGGGCTCTCCGATCTACGCGGGCAACATCGCCGCGCACGATGCCGCCTGCGTCGCGCTCGCGCGAGCAGCCGGCGTGGTCGTCATCGGCAAAACCGTCACGACGGAATTTGCCTACGTCGCCCCCAGCCGGACCAGAAACCCGTGGAACCTGGCCCGTAGTCCGGGCGGATCGTCCAGTGGCTCCGCCGCCGCCGTCGCCGACGGACACGTTCGCGCAGCGTTCGGTTCGCAAACGATGGGCTCCGTGCTGCGCCCCGCATCGTTCTGCGGCGTCGTCGGTTACAAACCGACGTATGCGACGATCTCCCTCGAGGGCGTGCACGCCGTCGCGCCGTCCTTCGACACGCTGGGCTGGATGACGCGCAGCGTCGCCGACGCGGCGACGATCCGTAGCGCCCTCTTGGAGCTGCCGCCGCCGGACCTCGACAAGCCGCTCCCGCGCATCGGTTTCTTGCGCTCTTCGGCATGGCCCAAGGCGCAAAAGGCGATGCAGCAGATGGTCGAGGGCGTCGCCCGAGATCTGAGAGCTCCCGAAATCGATTTCGGTTTCGACGACTACGACGACGTGTTCTTTCCCATCGCGAACTTCGAGATGCGTCAGAGCCTAGCCACCGAGCGGCTCCAGCACTTCGATCGCCTACGCGAACAGACGCGCAATCTTTTGCAGGCGATCGACTACGATTTCGAGCGGGCGCAACAGGCGCGCAAGCGTCTTTGGGCCTTCGACTCCAATAGGGCGTTCGGGACAACCGACGTACTCATCATGCCGGCGTCCGCCGGCGAAGCCCCGGACCCTGCGCAGACCGGCGACCCGGTATTCAACCGCTTAGCCTCGCTGCTGGGATTACCGGCAATCACGATCCCGATCAAACTCGGACCATCAGGGCTCCCACTCGGGCTCCAGCTCATCGCTCGACGCCAGGATGATGAGACGCTGCTAATCGCCGCCAGCGCCCTCGCCGCGCGGTATCCGTTTCGCAATCAACCTTAACCGGTAAAATACAACTCCTTAGCGGAAAACTCTCGCGGAATGAACTTGTACTTGGCCGCGGCCTGGATCGCCGGCTGAATCAGTGACGGATCCGACGAGACGGATCCCGAACCGCGCGCGATCTTCCGGATGATCTCTACGGGGATTTTGGTAAATTCCGCGACGAGCGCCTCGGTCTCGAAGTGATGCGTGTTGGTGTAAGCGGCAGCCGCGTACGTCGTTCGCACCCAGCGGCGGACGGCGTCCTTGTTCGCGTCCGCCCAATCCGCATTTGCGAAGTATGTCGCGTAGACGAAGTGCTCCGCTATCGCGCTATAGGTCGGTGCAAGGACACGGAACTTTCCTGTTTCGAGTGCCGCGGTCAGCTGCGGTTCATTGAGTGCGATGAAGTCGATCCGCTTTTGCAGCAGCGTGTCGGCGGCCGCCGTATTGGGAACCTCGACCCATTTCACGGTCCTCGAATCGCCGCCGTTCTTGTCGATCCACGCGTTGAGCGACAACTGGTTCATGTCGTTGAGCGCACCCGTGCCGCCCGTTTTGCCGTTGAGATCGGCGCCTGTCCGGAGCGGCGAGTCGGCCGCGACGAGGCTGAGCGTAAACGGCGTCTTCGGGTCCCAAATGCCTCCGTTGGCGACGACCTTCAGGGGCAGTCCGCGCAAGTAGGCGACGAGAGAAGCGATGCAACTGCCCTTGCCCATTTGATATGTTCCGGAGACCACAGCGGTCGTCGCAAACGTGCCGCTGGAAGCAGGTACGAGTTCGACGTCGAGCCCGGCCTTCTCGTACTTGCCGCTTCTGAGCGCGTAAAAAACCGGCGTCATGTCAAGGGTTTGAGCGCCGACGACCTGTATTTTGGTGAGCGACTGCGACCGCACGATCTGCGGAGCGGACGTAAACGCGGCGGCAGCGCCGGCCAGCAATGTCGATCGTTTCATCTTGAGTATTGAACAACGGCTCTCAACGGGATGTCAATCTACGCTTGACGAAATACGCCGAGTTATGTTGACGCAAGCCGAAAACGAGATGCTGACTCGCGTGGGTCCGGGCACCCCGGCCGGCGAGCTATTGCGGCGCTACTGGCACGTCGCTGCGGCGGCGGTCGAACTCTCCGAAGAGAAGCCGGTCAAACCGGTTCGAATGTTCGGCGAGGACCTTGTTCTCTTTCGTATGCCGCCGTCCCCGGGACAAACGGAGGCCGCCTACGGCCTGGTCGCCGAGCGTTGCCCGCATCGCCGCGCTTCGCTCAAATACGGCAACGTCGACTGCGAGGGGATTCGCTGCATTTACCACGGCTGGAAGTTTGCTGCGGACGGTACGTGTCTCGAGCAGCCGGCGGAAGGCCCTGGTTCGACCTTTAAAAATCGCGTCCAACACGTCGCCTACCCAGTCAAGAAGCTCGGCGGCCTCCTGTTCGCATACATGGGCCCGCTTCCGGCCCCGGAGGTGCCGCGATGGGACGTCCTGGTGCGCGAAGACGGCCGCCGCTGGGGCATGGTCGAATCGGTCATCGATTGCAACTGGCTCCAGACCCTCGAAAACGCGGTCGATCCTTCCCATTTGTTCTGGCTGCATGGATCGCTCGGCACTCGCGCGCTCCCGACCGGTAAGGCGCGCTACGCCGCACTCGGCCTGCCCACGAGTTTCGAAGAGCACCACGAATATTTTCAGTTTGAATACGGCATTATGAAGCGCCGCACGACACCAAACCCGAAACCCGGCGGACCGCCGGAGCACGAACAGCATCCTTTGGTCTTCCCGACCGGCTTACGGCTGGTGATCTCCATGGAGTCGATCCTAAAGCAAGGCTGGGCCTTTGCGCAGACGCTCACGGACGAAGAAAAGGCCGTCGGTTACATTCACAACATGCATTTCCGGACGCCCGTCGATGACGAGCACACGATGCACTACAACATGTCGTTCATCCCGTCGAAGAACCGCATGCCGGTCGACGAAGATCCGCCGTTCGAGTTCATCCCCTTCAAGGACGAACACGATAATTTCAGGCTCCAACACGTTACCGCCCAGGACGTGTTGGCCTGGGAGTCTCAGGGCCCAATCATGGATCGCACCGAAGAGCGTCTCGGAGCGGACGATCAGGGCGTCATCATGCTGCGTAAGCTGATTCGCGACCAAATCGAAGTAGTGCGGGCCGGCGGCGACCCGCTTGGGACCATTCGCGATCCGGCGAAGAACGTCATCGATTTCGACCTCGTCCACGAGCCGTTCGGCCTCTATCGCCGAGAGAAATCGCCCGCCTAGAACTCGAGTTTCGGCGTGATGCCGGCCTTGCGCATCTCCGAGAGCCACAACTCGTGAATGCGCGGATCCTGGTCCTCGTACTCGATCTGACTACCGCCCTCTTTGGCACTCCTCGACAGAAGCTGCTTCTCCCCCGGCTTGGCGATGATCATCCTTCTGCGGTACTCCAAAGTGGGATAACGAATGCCCCCGAAACTCGTCGCCACGTAACGCGACGGCTCGTTCGTCGTCACGAAATGCTGGTGCCACTGCATCTCGGCCGGTGGGAAAACGGTGCCGAACGTCCAGTCCACTCGCTCGAAGTCCTTATCGCCGTCGTCCCATAAGAGGGAATAGCCACCGCCGGAAAGCGTCATGACGTGGGCCCCGGCGTCGTGTCGATGGGCCTTCTTGTAGGTCGCCGGCGCAATCTCCGAAATGTGCGAGTGCATGATACCGTCCGCGATCGCGAAGTTGATGTTGCCGGACCCTTTGCCGCGGTCTTCCCACTCGGGCAAGTCGAGGTCGAGGAGATTCGGGACGAAATTAGTTTCCCAAATGTTTTGCCCGGGACCGACCAGGCGCAAGTCGCCGGCACCCTCGTAGTACTCGTCCTTTCCCTTTCGATCGTCGAACGAAAACGGCGTATCGAAAATGAACTCTTCGTTGTGGATGACCTTGATCATCAGCGGAAGCGTCGTCGTCGTTGCCAGCAAGGCACGCTCCGAGCCGCTCGCGTTAAAGAGCCGATACTTCGCGTTGAGCGGAATGCCGAAGAAACTGCCGCGTCCCCACTCGAAGCTGCGCCGCTTGCCGTCCGCGCTTTCGAATTGCGTACTCCCGCGGCCGTCAAGGACGAAGTAGATCTCTTCGTAGAGGTGATGTTGCGGTGTGGTCGAGCCGCCGGCGGAAAGCTCTACGACGAACATGCTGCAAAAGTCACCGGCTCCCCGGAAGCGAGTAATCGCTCCCTTTGCGCCGATACGCGGCCAATCCGCAGTCTCGACCTCAAAGAGATCGAGGGCCATGCCTTGCGCTACGGGGATTCCCTCGCGCGAGACCCATTCTGCGTAGGGATCCAGGCCATAACGCGGCTTTTCGGTGGATTGCGTGGCTTGCATGGTAGCAGGTTTCCTCTTTATGAAGCGACCCGTTCGGTCGTTCGATACAGGCCGAGGGGTTCGTGAACGACGTCTAAATCGATCATAACGTTCTTCGCCGGATCGCGAATCACGCCGATCGGATCCTCGCCACGCTTCACAACCTCGATCTGGTCGCGAACCATCGTTCTCAACAGGATGATGCCGCGATCCGCAACACCCAGATGTTCCTGGGTCCGATCCGTCAGCGCACCCTGCGACTCCCATGCGAGCGCGTCTTGGGCGGGAATGAAATCGAGACGAAAGTTCCCCCCTGCATCTTTGAAAGGGGAAGACTCGAAAGGCGGATCCCCATCTGCACGCATGCGCGTTTTCGACGGCAGGAAACAGAGCCGATACTCCATCGTGTGAGTGTCGTCGACGGGCGTACGGAAATCCATGTCGTGGACGTATCGCAGCTTCGACTCCTCCTCGGTAAACGTTTGTGCCGCTTTTAACGCCCGCAACGACGCCAACGATGGAACGAGGCGCAGATAGGTTGGGAAGACGAGCGGATGCTGCTCTACCTCCGGAGGCGCACCGGGCGTCGGGCTCGGCGTGATCCGGCGCTTCATGATCCCGTACTCGACCTGAAAAAATTCGTTTTTCTCGTCGTACTCGGACTGCAGGCCCAGCGCGGCGAACCGCTCCTTTCCGATCGGAAGATTCCGGCTTCCCAGACTACCATGGAGCCAATACAAATGCGACGGGTCCACGGAGTTCTCCATCGTTTGCAGCCAGTTGCAATCGATCACCGACTCGATGACGCCGAAGCGCCGGCCGTCTTCCCGCACCAAGACATCCCAGCGCGGCAACAGCGGCGTGGGGGCGGGGCCTAAATAGGCAAAGAGTAGACCCGCGAGCTTCTGCACGGGATAGGCCCGATGGCGCACGCGCTCCTTGAACGTACTCTGCGGACCCTCTGCCGGCTGCTCGAGACACGTCCCGTCCGCGGCGAATTTCCATCCGTGGTAGATGCAGCGAATGCCTTCGCAATCGACGATTCCATACTTGAACGAAGCACGGCGGTGAGGACACCGCTCCTCGACGAGGCCATAGCTCGGTTGCGACTCGCCTGGGCCCGGTGGCATTCGAAACAGAATCAAGTCTTCGCCGAGAATGCGGACGGGCTTGACCGGAGACTCTTCGGTCAGCTCAGAGGCAGCGGCAGCGACGTGCCAGTAGCGCCGCAACAACTCGCCGGCCGGCGTGCCGCGGCCAACTCGCGTCAAGGCGTCATTCTCGGCTTGCGTCAACATCGCACAATCCTCCAGCGCATGAGTTTCGCACCGCGAGCCGAACAGCCTCCGGTGAGCGCTTTGCTGATCGTTGGGTTTCGTCACACCGGCATAACGGTGCAGAATATGGACGCGGCACTGGCCTTTTACCATGGCCTTCTCGGCTTGCGCGTCATGGTCGATCGCGTCAGTACCGACGGGGGCAAATTCGTGGGTGTTCCCGGCGCAAGCATCCGCATCTGCCTGCTCGAGGTCCCGGACTCAAACGTGGGCATAGAGTTGCTCGAGTATCGCGGCGCCGACGGCAGCGCCGTCGCCGGCCGACCGGTCGACCCTGGAACAGGGCACTTGTCCTTTTGGATCAAGGATCTGGACGCGCTCTACAGCCGGCTCGTAGAGAACGGCGTCGACGTCGTCTCGGGACCGATCGAAGCCGCTTCGAGCCGCACGAAATTCTACGCTCGCGACCCCGACGGCTTTTGGCTGGAGCTTACGGCGACGCCGCGTGAGCCGGCATGACAACATCATCGCACGATCGAGCAATCATGCGCGTCGGTGTCGCCGGCCTGGGTGCCGGCGCGGTCAACGCGCTCGCGGCTAATCCCGGCTTGAGCAATCACCCGCACGTCAAGCTCATCGCCGCCGCGGACCCCCGTCGCGAAGCACGTGACGCCTTCGCAGCGCGCTACAACGCGAACGTTTACGAGAACGTCGAAGTGATGTGCGCAAGCGGCGATATCGACGCAATCTACATTTTAACGCCGAACGGCTTACACGCGGAGCACGCGATCGTCGCGGCGGAGCATAAGATCCAGATCATCGCAGACAAGCCCATGGCTCTTTCTATGGCGGACTGCGACGCAATGATCGATGCAGCCCGGCGCAACGGCGTTCGCCTAATGGTCGGGCACAGCCAGAGCCTCGATAGCGGCATCCTGAGCATGGCCGACATCATACGCAGCGGCGAACTCGGCAAACCCACGCTCCTGACGTCGACGTACTATAGCGAATGGCTCTATCGACCGCGTAGCCGAGAGGAGCTGGATCCGAATTCGGGAGACGGCGGCCTGACGTTGCGCCAAGGGTGGGTGCAGCTGGACATCCTGCGCGTACTTGGCGGCGGCATGGTCCGCAGCGTCCGGGGCGCGACGGTCGTCGCCGATCCGCGGCGACCTGTCGACGGCGCGTATGCAGCGCTGATCGAGTTCGCGGACGGAACGCCCGCCACGGCGGTCTTCGATAGCTACGGATATTTCGACAGCGCCGAGCTGACGTTCGGCTTGGGCCTCTTCGGCAGGCCGAGGACCAGCAAGACGAACCTCGAGGCCCACCGCCTCATCGCCGGCTTCGCGACGCCCGAGGACGAGTTTGCGTACAAGAACGAATCGCGCGTCGGCGGGAGCCGCGCTCGCGGCGAGCTCGACCCGCCGCTCGAAAAGCACCAATTCTTCGGGCTTACGATCGTCAGCTGCGAGCGCGGTGCGCTCCGGCAAACCCCCGATGGCGTCATGATCCATAAAGCGGACGGGTGGAGCGAAGTAAAGTCCAAGCCGCGTCTCTACGCAGAGATGGAGCTCGACATCATGTACGACGCGTGGGCGAAGGACGAGCCGGTTCGATCGCACGACGGCGCGTGGGGCAAAGCGACCACAGAGCTCTGTCTTGCCGTCTTGGAATCGGCGCACGAACGCCATGAGCTCACGATGCAACACCAAGTACCGTTTGGAGATCAATGCCAGCTATGAAACGCGTCATCTTCATTCTTCTTGCCGTCCTGCTCGCTTCCGTTCCGCTGGCGGGACGTGCGGCGGACCCGTTTGAGATCAACGTAATCATTGCTCTATCCGGCCCAGGAGCGTTCCTCGCGAAGGACCAACAGGCCGTATTGAGCGTCATCGAAGATCAAGTCAACAAGTCCGGCGGAATCCGCGGCCGGCCGATCAAGTTCGTCATCGCCGACGATCAGTCGAGCCCCCAGGTCGGCGTCCAGCTCATGAATGCGGCGATCGCGAAGAAAGCGCAGGTCGTCATAGGCTCGACGCTCGTGGCCATCTGCGGCGCGATGGCCCCGCTGGCCAAGGACGGCCCGCTGCTGTACTGCCTCTCGCCAGGCCTGCATCCCGCCGAGGGAAGCTATGCATTCTCGACCGAGCCGTCGACGTCAGACGCCTTCGCGGGGACAGCGGTCTATTTCACGCGCAAGGGGTGGCACAAGGTCGCTTTGATCACGTCAAGCGACGCTACCGGTCAAGATGCCGCCCGCGGCATCGACGAAGCGTTCCGCGCCCAGGGCGGATTGGACATCATTGATCGCGAGACGTTCAACATCAGTGACGTCACCGTCGCTGCGCAAATGGCGCGGATCAAGGCTTCCGGCGCCGACGCGCTCATCGCCTGGAGCACGGGCCCGCCAATCGCAACCGTGCTGCGCAGCATCTCAGACGTCGGCGTCACGCTTCCCGTTGTCATCGGCAACGG
>Ga0209415_10018450_pt1 | contig 11010 bp, 8 predicted proteins | sample PeaSoiSIISIP2007_FD_187696 | JGI IMG/M metagenome (GOLD analysis project Ga0209415, IMG submission 187696) | Peat soil microbial communities from Weissenstadt, Germany - SII-SIP-2007 (SPAdes) (version 2) | ecosystem: Environmental > Terrestrial > Soil > Wetlands > Peat | place: Germany...
CCGACCAGCCGCGGGAGCCGCTGGGTGCCGCCATATCCCGGAATGAGGCCGAGCTTGATCTCCGGCAGGCCGAACACCGCATTCGGCGTCGCCAGACGGAAGGTGCTGGCCATCGCGAGTTCCGCCCCGCCGCCGAAGGCGTAGCCGTTGACCAGGGCAATGGAGGCGACCGGCAGCGTGTCGAGCTTGGCGAACACCGCCTGTCCGAGCTCCGCGCCGCGCTTCTGGTCGATTAGGCGGCGATGGCGTAGCTCCTTGATGTCCGCCCCGGCACAGAACGACTTTTCGCCGGCGCCGGTGATCAGAAGCGCGCGAACATCGGACCAGCCTGCGACTTCATCGAACGCAGCGCCGATGTCGCGGATGATCTGGAAGGAAAGCGCGTTCAATGCATCCGGCCGATCCAGGGTGAGCAGGGCGCACTTGCCCTTCTTGGCCAGGCTGAGCGTCATGGGTTGGCAACCTTGTTTTCAATGTAGCGCACGGCGACTGGCGAGACGTCACCGCGCTTGGCCATCGCGGCAAGTTCGCGCTTGAGAACCTTGCCGCTGGCGGTAAGCGGGAAGGCATCAACCACCAGGAACCACTCCGGCATGTCGAATTTCGACAGCCCCTCGGCGGCGAGATGATCGAGCATATGGATTGCGTCGATGCTGCCCGTCACCGCCAGGCACACCCGCTCACCCAGCCGCTCGTCCGGCACCGGGAACGCGGCCGCCTGGGCGACGTTGGGATGGGTGATTGCCAGGGCTTCCAGGCGCGAGGGAAAGATGTTGTGACCGCCACGAATGATCAGATCCTTGGCGCGGCCCTCGATGCGGAGATTGCCATGCGGATCGAACGAGCCGAGGTCGCCCGACATCAGATAGCCGAACCGGTTGAAGGTGTTTTCCGTCGCCGCCTGGTTGGCGAAGTAGCCCAGCATCATCGCCGCCCCACGCCCGCCGATCTCGCCGGTCTGGCCTTGCGGCAGCTCCAGGTCGGGATTGGCGGGGTCCCAGATGCGCACCTCGTAAGCCGGCCCACCGCGTCCGCAGGTCGAGATCCAGACATCCCTTGGGTCGTCCGGGTGGGTGTACTGGTGCGATGAGCACTCCGTCATGCCGTAGATGTTCTGCGGCGTGATGCCCTGATCGACGAAGGCCTTGGCGACCACTTCAGGGATCGGCGATCCCGCCATATAGAAGATCCGCACGTTGCCGATGCGCGGCAGCTCACGCTGGCGCTGTTCGGCGAGGATGTCCATTGCGTGGGTCGGAACCCCCATCACATAGGTCGCGTGGGTGTCGGTGATCCAGTCGAGGCGACTGACGCCAGAGGGCGGATCGTCGGTCACCAGTTCGCCGCCGCAGATCAGCCACTGGCTCACCGCGACCCAGGCGATGTGGTGCGACAGCGGGCTGAGCGAGAGGATGATGTCACTACTGGCCAGTTTCCAGTCGCGCACCAGATCGCGGGCATTGGCAAGCAGCGTATTGCTGGAATGCATGACGCATTTGGGCTTGCCGGTGGTGCCCGAGGTGAAGGCGAGATAGGCCACGCTGTCCGGATTGCTGTGCGGCGTGCCGCCTGACCGCGTGGGCGTCCGCGGGAGATCTTCCGGCGTGTAGATCTTCCTGAGGAAGGGCAACGCGCCTGCCATCGCATCGAAATCTTTCCCGTCGCGATCCGCGCCCCAGTTCGGCTCCGTCACCAGCGCCTTGGCCTGCAATTCGCTGAGCAGATTGACGATCTCGGCGCAAGTGTAGGAGCGGTGCAGCGACGGGTTGCAGGCGATGCCTTCGCGCGAGCAGGCCAGGAAGGTGATGATCGCCTCGACCCGGTTGGACATCCAGATGGAAATCCGCTCGCCGGCGGAGACGTCCTGGGCGACCAGCTCGTCCGCCAGCGCATCGACCCGCGCCTTCAGCGTGCGCCAGTCGAGCCGGGTGCGACCATCGCGAAGCGCCTGTGCGTCGGGGCTGAGGGCGGCCTGGGCGGCCAGCAATGAGTAGAACGTATCGGACGTCCAAAGGCCGGCATCGTAATACGATCTGGACGTCGCCGGATCGTGCAGGGTCAGAAACGGTCTCATGGTGCTGCTTCCGTCTTATCAGGCTGGCGGTTTGCCGGATCGCTGGTCCGGGAAATACCCAGCGCCGCCAGCACGTCCTGCGTATGCTCGCCGAGGGTGGGCGGCACCGAGCGAGGGATGCAAGGGCTGCCGTCAATCTGGATGCCCAAGCCGATCTGCGGCACGACACGGCCAGAACCGTCCTGCAAATTGAAGAACAGGCGGCGGCGCTGGAGTTCCTCATCGCCGGCAACCTCGTCCACCCGGTTAATGGGACCGGCCGGCACGCGCGCGGCGGCGAAGATGTCGAGCCAGGCCTGCCGCGACCGGGTCCGCAGGATCTGCTGGATATGCGCGACGATCTCCGCCCGGTGCTGGCGGCGGTCCGCATTGGTGGCGTAGCCCGGCCGGCGAGCATAGTCGGGATCGCCTAAGGCGGCCCAGAACCGCGACCAGATCGCATCCGACCCAAGCCCGAGATTGAGCGGCTGGTCTTCTGTCTCGAACGACTGGTAGATTGCGATCACACTGTCGGTGCCGCCCGAACGCGCCGGCACCTCGCCCGACCCGAGGTAGGAGGCGATGCGGCAGGACAGGAAGCGCGTCATGCTTTCGACCAGGTTGATGTCGATCTTGCGCCCCTTGCCGGTCTTCTGGCGGTCAAAAAGCGCCGCCAGTGTCGCCGTCGCAGCGTCCTGTCCGGCGAGCATGTCGGCAGCCGGTGCGCCGATCTTCTGCGCCGCGCTGTCGGCAGCGCCAGTGATGTCCATGATGCCGGAATAACCCTCGGCAATCAGATCGTAGCAGGTGAGCTCCGCCCGCTCGCCGGTCAGCCCGAAGCCGGTAATCGAGACGAACAGCAGATCCTCCCGGACCAGGCGCAGACTGTCATAGTCGAGCTTGAGCTTGCGCTGCACGTCCGGCGGCTGGTTGGTGACGAACACATCGGCGGACTGAATGAGCGCCATCAGTGCCGCGCCTCCCTGGCCGCCGCTCAAATCGAGGACAACGCTTTGCTTGTTGCGGTTGACGGCCGCGAACCAGAGCCCCTGACCGTTTAGGAATGGCGGCCCCCAGGCCCGGGCGTCGTCGCCCTCGGGGCGCTCGACCTTGATAATTTCGGCACCGAAATCGGCCAGCAGCATTGTCGCGTAGGGGCCGGCCACGGACGTGGTCAGATCGACCACCCTGATACCCGACAGGAAATCGAAGCCCAGGCCCGCCTGAACCACAGGCAGCCGGTCGCACGGCAGTTCTGGACGATCGGATGCAGTTGCTACGTTCAGACGGTCCATCGCGTGACCCTTCCTCGCTTCCTTGGAAACCCACCGCAAACTGCATGCCATCGACACGCATGCGGTTCGGTAGGTCGTGCCCACCGTCTGGAAATCGGCCAGATGCTGGGATGCGGGACCGTTTCGGGGCCGCGCCTTGGCTGGATGCTTTGTCGCCATAGCGTTTCGCGTGGACAGTTGTGACTGCGCCACGGACAGTCCATCGCCATACGGGGCGCGGTCATTGGTTCGATGCGAACCAGGCGGCCGGTCCGGCAGACGGCAGCTCGCATTACTCCTCCTGCCAGACCTTTTCCCGCATGACCGGAATGGTCAGGCGGCCGAGGCGCTCGGACTCGCTCATTGCGAGCCAGACCCGCAATCAGTCCAGAGAACACGCGTGGCAAATCGCGATCGGCTGTCATCAGTTCCATCAACGGACGATGACTGACTTCGCCAGTTCATCGGACGGGTGGATGGTCCCACCGACGCAGTCGGCAGAAATGACGAAGGACCAGGCGTCGAAGCGCTTTGGGCGGATTGAAGGTGACCGCGCGGCGAACTAGTCGGCCCTGGCCGAGCACGGGCAGCTGCCGAGGTTGACGCCCAAGGTGGATGGTGACCTCAGCTGCTTGAATCGTTACTGCCGATATAGTCGTCGTTGTGAGCACCAAGCGATGGGGCTGCGATGGGATCCGCGGCCGGCGCGCGAAAAGCGGCGTCGATCGGCACGGGCAGCGCGGGAAGCATTTGCCCGGCTTCGTTGACAAGTCGGAAGTCAAACAGCCCGCGCGCGCGAAAATGCGGATCGGCCAGGGCGGTACGCAGATTGGCCACGATGGTGCAGCAGCAATCGGCCAGGGCGAAGTGCTGTTGCCATTGATCTGCATCGTCCGAGGCGATGATTTCCGCCACGCGTTGCGCGGTCGCCTCGGGATGGGCTGCATCGTCGCGCAGATCGGTTTCGAGGCCGATCGCGTCGCAAAAGCTCGCCCAGAACTTGTCTTCCAGAGGCGCCGCGGCAACGACTTTTCCGTCCCGCGTACGGTAGAGCCGGTAGCGCGGTGAGCCTCCCGTGACCAGATCGGCGCCATTGCCTGGCCACTGGCCGGCGCCAAGGGCGTTACCGATGGCCCAGTACATGAACGTAAAGAGATTATCAGCCATCGCGATCTCAAGATGCCGGCCGACACCGGTCCGTCGGCGCTCCTCAAGTGCCAGCAAGATATTGATAACGGCCGGATAGGTGCCGCCGGCGATATCGGCCAGCAATGCCGGCGGCACGGTGTGCTGTTCGGGGCCGCCCATGGAGAGTGCGAGCAGGCCGGTATCGCCCTGATAGTTCAAGTCGTGGCCGGCTCTTTGGCTCTTCGGGCCGGTTCGACCGTAGCCCGTGATCGAGCAGTAGATGAGGCCGGGGTTCATCGCGCGCAGCCGCTCGTAGGCCAGGCCGAGCTTGTCCATGACGCCTGGACGAAACTGCTCGAGCACGATGTCGGCCCTCCTGACCAATCCGTAGGCGCGCTCCAGGTCCTCAGGAGCCTTGAGGTCGAGCGTGACGCTCTTCTTGCCACGGTTGAGCAGGGCGAAGTTGACGCTCTCGCGGCCCCATTTCGGCGTGTAGGAGCGCATCTCTTCACCCCGGCCAGGCCGCTCCACCTTGATGACCTCGGCTCCCGCCTCGGCCAACATAAGACTTGCCATCGGCCCTGGCAGCAGGGTGGAGAAGTCCAGGACGCATACGCCCTCCAACGGTCTCATGGCTTCCGCCTCCGCGCCAGTCGACGTGTTCGTAGATTGCTCATGGGTGGGTATCCAACACCTCCCCCTCGCGCGACCGGGCGAGGAAACACACGATGGCCTCAACCCTGTTCGACATCCAGATCGCAACGCGGATGGCAACCACGTCGACCCAGTACCGGATGGTGCAGGGTGAGGATCGGCCACACCGCTTAGTGCCCGAATGAGGTTGGGTCGGGCTTGCGCCTCTCGGCGAACGAGGTCGATAGCTCGTGGGCTTCGTCGGTCCTGAGATAGGGGCGCAGCAGCAGGTCGTGCGTAACCCGCGACAGGCCCGCGACACCGCCGTGGCGTGCGTTGAAGGCACCTTTGATCGCAGCCAGGGCGAAGGCGCCGCGTTCGGCGATCTCAAGGGCAAACTTTCGGGTTTCCTCCTCGAGTTGCTCGTCGGGGACCACCCGGTTGATCATGCCCAGTGCGAGTGCCTCGCGAGCTGATATCCGCGGGTTGGTGTACCAGATCTCCTTGGCTTTCTTTTTGCCGACTAGGTCCTCGAGGTACCACGTCCCATAGCCGGCATCGAATGACCCCATCATCGGCCCCACCTGCCGGAAGACCGCGCTTTCCTTAGCGATGGTGACGTCGCAGACAACCTGAAGCACGTTGCCACCGCCGACCGCGAAGCCGTTGACGCTCGCGATCACGGGCTTCTGCAGCCGGTCGATCGCTTCGTACATCTCAAGCGTCGGGAGAACCCCGGCATAGAGGTTGGTGTCCTCGAGCCCATCTTTGCGGCCGCCGATGCAGAAGAACTTGTCGCCGGCCCCCGTTATCACCAGGACGCGGGTGCGCGTTTCTCCTCGCACGGCCTCGATGCAATCGCGAACCTCGCGACACATCGTCGCATTGAACATGTTTCCGTCATGCGGGCGGTTCAGTGTGAGCGTGCCGACCGGCCCGTCCTCTTGGTAGATGATCGTTTCGTACGGCATTAGGCCTCCTTCATCGTACTGTTTGTGCCCGAAATCAGGCGGGGTGTCGCTCTCGGCCTCGATAGGAAAGCGTGGGCTTGTTGCAATGAGAGCAAGAAACATGCCGCCTATCCGCATGGCCACGGCCGATCTGTTCTTGTGCGCCGCCGTCTCAAGTGCCAAGGGCTTTGGCAGCGCCATGAGTTACGTTATCAACGCGGCTGTCGTCCGAAGATCATCGTACAGTGCGACGACAGAATACCGCCCTCGTTGTGGACGAGCGCGATGTCGGGTGAACCGGCCTGGCGATCGCCACACTCGCCACGGAGTTGGCGGGTCATCTCAACCACGCCGAGCAGGCCACCCGCCGCGCCGGCGTGAGCGTGCGACAGCATGCCGCCATGCGTGTTCACTGGAATCCGGCCACTCAGCGAGAACTCCCCAGCCGCAAACGCCGCCCCCCCCCGACCGGGCGGACAGAAGCCGAGTTCCTCCGCCTCGATGATCGGCACGATGGTGAAGCAGTCATAGAGAGCAGCGATGTCGATCTCGTCGGGATCGAGGCCTGCCATTTCATACGCTCGTTGGCCTGACTCGACCGCGCCGAACTTTGTCAGGCTGGGCGCGGCGACCAGGTGCTCGTGCGTGTGTTGCTCGCCGATGCCGTATAGCCACGCACCGGCTTGCTGGCTTTCGCGCGCCAGTTCGGGTGACACCAGGATAATCGCGCCGGCCGCATCAGAGATGAGGCAGCAGTCCAGCAGCCCCAGCGGGTCCGAGATTGGCTTCGCGCCCAGAACGTCTTCAACTGTGATCAGCGAACGCTTGTGGGCGCGAGGGTGCATTGACGCATGCAGACGGGATTGGACGGCGACAGCAGCCATCTGCTCCTTGGTCGTGCCGAATTCGTGCATGTGCCGCTTGGCAATCAGGGCATAGAGCGCCGGGATGAATGCGCCGTACGGCGCCTCATACCAGGGATGACCGACAGCGGTCAGCGCAGCCACGGTGTTGTCGCGACCCATGCCGGTGACCCGGTTCTCGCCGCAGCAGATCAGCACAGCGCGGCATCGCCCCGTCGCGATGGCCGCCGCCGCGTGGCCGATCATCACGCCCGGCGAAGCGCCACCGGCGATCATGGAGGCGCACATCGCTGGGCGAAGCCCGAGATACTCCGCCATCACCGAACCCAGCATGAAATAGGGTTCGGTGAACGAATAGGCGGTCAGCAGGCCGTCGATGTCCGATGGGTGCAAACCGGCGTCCTCGATAGCGCGCCGGGCAGCTTGGGCGTTCAGGCCGAGCCCGGTCATGCCTTGGACCTGGCCGATGTCGGACTCGCCGACGCCAAGGACGACAGCCGCGTTGCGAAGCGACGATGCGCTCATGGTTCGGACCTCGTCAGCCGGAATTGGGGCAGGGCGCCGTTGGTGCATGTCTCGAAGCAGACTTCGACCTTGTCGCCGATGCGGGCTTGCAGGGCACCCTCGCCGATCAGGTCGGTGATCATGCGGACGCCTTCCGTTAGGGTAACCGCGACCAATGCGAAGGGGACGCGGTCACGGAACGCCGGGGTCGGCGCGCGATGGATGATCGTGATGCTCTCGATCTCGCCGTGGCCGGTGGCGTCAAACCAGTCAGTCTCGGGCGACCGTCCGCCTCCGGGTCGCGAAGTGTCAGTTGTGTGCTCATTGCCGGCGTTTCCGAACCGTTTTGGTCGCCTGTTCTCGTTCCGACGCGGCCGCAAAGTCAGCAGGCCGGCGGGCAATGAGCGCGGCCAGGCCCTCACGCATCGCCTCGGTGGAATAGGCAAGGGACTGACCAAGGTTCTCGTAGGTCATCATCTCATCCAGCCCGGTCTCGAAGCTGCGTCCCATGATCCACTTGGCGAGCGAGAAGCCCTCGATCGGCAGCGCGGCCATTTCCTCCGACCGTTCCAGGCACCGCGCCTCAAGGTCGTCATCGGCGACCGCGCCAGCGATAAGCCCGGCGTCCGCGGCCTGTTGCGCGCTCCAGGTCTCGCTGCCGTAGACGAACGCTCGAGCGCGGGCCATGCCGACGAGGCGGGGCAGCGTGTACATCATACCAATGTCCGGGAGCAGCCCGAGGCGCATGAAACCGGCGATGAATTTCCCGCGCTGCTCGCCCGCATAGACCACGTCGCCGACCAGCGCGATGCCGATACCGCCGCCAACAGTCACGCCGTTCACGCCGACGACAACCGGCTTCGGGAAGCGGAGCAGCTCGGTCAGCCAGGGGGCAGTACGTCTGAAGCGCTGATGCGACGACCAGGCGTCGCCTTCCTCTTGCATCATCCCAAGGTCGCCACCGGCACAGAAGGCGCTTCCCTTGCCGGTGAGATAGATGGCGCGAATATCAGGATCCGCAGACATCTCGGCAAAGGTCGAAGACAAACCTTGCCGCATGGGGTTGGTGAGCGAATTTCGCCCGCGTTCATTTACCAGCCGGATGATGCCGACGCGGCCATGGCGGCCGGTTTCTATGACGCCGTCAATGTCCATAATGATGTCCGTCCTTACGCCTGTCCGAAGCAGAATTGCCGTCCGCCATCGACCCCGAGGCCGGTGCCGTTCATGTAACGACCAGTGGGAGAAACGCGCCCGACGATGACAACGTGAGCGACAAGCCGAGCGAGTTGAGTGGCGGTTTCAAGCCCGATCCCGGTGCCACCACCAGTTACGAGAGCTACTCGGCCTGCGAGCAGGTCAGGTCGGAAAATCGGTTCCACTTTTTCGCTCCTATGAAATTTTTGCCGTCATCGACCCTGGAACTTTGGCCGACGCTTTTCCTTGAAGGCCTGAACGGCCTCCTTGTGGTCTTCGCTGGAACGGACGATAGGAAGGTTGGCGGCCGCGAGCTCGAAGGCAATGGACATGTCCTTGTCGAGTCCGAGGCGCATGACACGCTTAATGAGCTGGATCGCCAGCGGCGGGCCATCGGCGAGGCGGCGTGCGAATTCATTAGTGCCCGCCATCAGCTCCGCATCAGGGAAGACCTTGTTGACCAAACCGATGCGCTCGGCATCCCTGGCTTCTACGAAATCTCCGGTCCAGAACATTTCGAGCGCCTTGGACGTGCCGACGATACGCGGGAGTAGATAGGCTCCGCCCACGCCCGGGATCAGGCCAATCCGAACGTAGGTCTCGGCAAACCGCGCAGTCTCAGCGGCGAAGCGGATGTCGCAGGCGAGCGCGATATCGAGTCCACCGCCGGTCGCAATTCCATTCATCGCGGCGATAACCGGCTTGTCGATTTCGGCGATCTTTCGCGGCAGTCTCTGGATCCCCTCGGTGACCCGCGCCTTGATTCCGCGCGCCGTCTGGGCGGCATGCGCATCGAAGCTGCTGACATCGCCACCTGTGGTGAAAGCGCGACCAGTGCCGGTCATGACGATAACACGGACGGCATCGCTGACACGGCATTCTTCCAGCGCCGTCAGCCAGTCTTCGATCATTTCATCCGTGAACGCATTGAGCTTTTCGGGCCGATCGAGCGTAATCGTCGCGATCCCGTCTTCGATCGTAAATTTCAAATTCGCTGACATTTCCTGCCCACCATTGATCAACTGGCTTATTTCTTCAGCTCGGTGGCGATATCGTCCTTGCGGACGTCACGCAGTCCGGTCCTGCCATGGTGGCGGTCGGCGACCTTGTAACCTAGGGCGTCTTCGGCGATGAGGATCTTTTGGACGTTGGCCGAACCCTCGCCGGTGAAGAACAGGTCGGCGTAGGACTTCAGCCAGGACACGCGGTATTCCTTCGCCATGCCGTAGCCGCCGAAGATTTGCTGGGCTTTGTCGGCGCACATCTTGGCAGTAAGCGACGCGTGATATTTGGCAATCGCGGAAAGCCGGTTGGACGGCATGGCGTTATCCATGTAGTAGGCGGCCTTATAGATGAGCGCACGACTTGCTTCGATGGCACAGGCCATCTCGGCGATGTCAGATTGGATCATCTGGAAGCGGCCGATCGGCTGGCCGCGGACCTCACGTTCGTTGGCGTAACGGACGGCGTCTTCGAAGCAGGCGCGGGCCACGCCCAGGGCCTTGCCACCTACGGTCACGCGCCCGGCCTGGAGCACCCGCATGATGATTTTGAAGCCGTCGCCTTCGGCCCCGAGGCGATTTTCAACCGGGACGATGAAGTCGTCGAGGAAGACGACGTTGGTGCGCAGCGCGTTCGACAAGCCCAGCATGTCTATCGGCTGAGCGGTGAAACCGGGGTATTTCTTAGGTTCGACAATGAAGGCTGTAATACCACCGGCGCCTTTGCTTGGGTCGGTCTTGGCCAGGAGGATGCCCACGTCGGTTTCGTTGGCGATGGAGGCCCACATCTTCTGCCCGTTTATGCGGTAGATGTCGCCGTCACGCCGCGCCACGGTCTTCATCGCACCGGCTGCATCGGAACCGCTGCCCGTCTCGGTCAAGGACATCATCCCGATCGTTTCGCCGGCTATAAGCTTGGGAACGTATTTCATTACCTGCTCAGGCGTGCCGGCCATGTAGATGCAGGTCGGGCAGGTGGAGCCCTGCTGGTTGTTGCAGGCGGCGAAGCGGACGTCGTTGCGGCCCATCTCTTCCTGGATCACCGTCGCGGCCAGATAACCGAGATCGCTACCGCCAACCGATTCCGGAAAAACAGCACCGTACAGGCCGGCTTCGCCAGCCTTGCGGATCAGTTCTCGCGGGAACTCACCGCGCTTTTCGAAGCCATCCATGACAGGCACCACTTCGGTCTGCATGAAACGATTCACCATGTCGCGCACGGCTTCGATTTGTTCGGATATTGCGGGGTCCATCAGACTTTCATTCCTATGCTCGATTGACCAGCGGAACCGACCTAGCTTCCTGGTGATAACTGCAACGGGCGTGCCAGTACTAATGATGACGTTGGCTCGTGGCGAGGGCGGGAGATTTGGCGCGTGGCGGTCTTGGCTGTCCGCCTGGAGGACA
>Ga0209415_10018451_pt1 | contig 11010 bp, 7 predicted proteins | sample PeaSoiSIISIP2007_FD_187696 | JGI IMG/M metagenome (GOLD analysis project Ga0209415, IMG submission 187696) | Peat soil microbial communities from Weissenstadt, Germany - SII-SIP-2007 (SPAdes) (version 2) | ecosystem: Environmental > Terrestrial > Soil > Wetlands > Peat | place: Germany...
TTGATCGCATGGAAGGTCCCCTTGAGATTGGTATCGACCACGGCGTCCCATTGTTCGCTCGTCATGTCCTCGAGCTTGGCGGGCGGGAAGATGCCGGCATTGGCGCAGAGCACATCGAGGCCGCCATTCCGCGCCGCGGCGGTTCCAATGGCCGCGTTCATGCTGGCAAGCGACGTGACATCTCCGCCAAGCCCGAAGGCATCAGGGCCGATTTCCCTTGCGGCTGTCTCGGCCTGATCGGGGTGACGGGCGACGACCGCTACCTTGGCGCCTGCCTCGGCGAAGGCGCGGGCAATGCCCTTGCCGATGCCCTTGCTGCCGCCCGTGACCAGAACCGAGCGGCCCTTGAGTGACGCGGACATGTCCTTTCTCCCATTGGATCGAGGGGCCGGCGGCCGGCCTGCTGCCCTCTGCGATGCGAATCTGCGGTTTCGGCTTTCGTTCGCTATGCGACCCCTTGCTCCCGCCGGCCGCCGAGTTCACACAAGGCGACGGACGCCGAGCCCTCAGCAGCTGCGTAGCCCGGCAAGCAAAAACAGAAGGCCGATAGTGGACGGCCGCCAGTATTTGTTGATACAACATTTTTCGTGTAGGTTGCAACATTCCCTGCGGTGAACCGGGCCGCGTCGATTCGGGAAGCGACCAGGAGCAGGCGTGTTCGTCATCGGCGTCGACATCGGAACCCAGAGTCTGAAGGCGGCTGTCCTCGACGAGAGGCTGAAGCCATTGGGCGTGGCGTCCAGGCCTTATCAGCCCATCTTCCCGAAACCGCTTTGGGCCGAGCAGGATTCGCGGCTGTGGCTCGATGCTCTCCGGCCGGCGATCGGCGAGGCGCTGGCCGCCGCCCGGCTGGAGCCTGGCAAGGTGGGCGCTCTTGGCATCGCCGGTCAGCTCGACGGCTGCCTGCCGGTGGACGACAAGGGCCAGGCGCTCGGCCCTTGCCTCATCTGGATGGACCGGCGCGCCAGCGCAGAGATCGATGGCATTCCCGCCGGTCCGGTCATGGATAGGGGCGGGCTGGTACTGGACGCGAGCCACATGGCGGCCAAGATCCGCTGGCTGAAGCGTCACCACCCGGACGCCCGCCGGATCGCCCGCTTCCATCAGCCCACGTCCTATCTGGTGTCGCGGCTGACCGGCAGGGCGGTGCTGGACGAGGCCGTTGCCTCCACCAGCATGCTCTACAACTTGTGGGACCGGCGCCTCGACCCGGAGCTCTGCAGCCTGTTCGATATTGCGCCCGAGGAGCTGCCGGACATCGACAGGTCCGAGGCCGTAGCCGGCGGACTGACGATGGAAGGTGCTGCCCTCACCGGTCTCAGCCCCGGGCTTCCGGTCGCCGTGGGCACCGGCGATGATTTTTCCAACCCGCTCGGCGCGGGCGTGGTGGCGCCCGGACGCGTCGTCGTCACGCTCGGAACGGCCGAAGTCGTCGGCGCCGTGCACCCGAACGCGGTCATCGATGCCCGCGCGCTGGTCGAGACTCACGGCTATGCCGGCGCCCGCTTTTTCATCGAGAACCCGGGCTGGCTCTCGGGCGGGGCGCTCGCCTGGTTCCAGACCTGCTTTCGCCTGTCGGGGCCGGAGGAATTGTCCGCCTTGGCGGGCGAGGCGCCGGCCGGCGCCGATGGCGTCGTCTTCCTGCCGGCGCTCTCGGGCGCCATGGCTCCGGAGTGGATCGCCGAGGCCCGGGGCGCATTTTATGGACTGAGCGCCGCCCATGGCACGGCCCATATGGCCCGGGCGCTGCTGGAGGGCCTGGCCTTCGCCATGCGCGACGTGGTCGAGCGACTCACGAGCCTCGGCGTCGCGGCCGACGAAGTCCTGCTCTTGGGCGGGGGCGCCCGAAGCCGTCTTTGGGCGCAGATCCGCGCCGACCTGTTGCAGCGGCCCGTGCTCCTCTCGAACCTGGCCGACAGCTCGCCGCTCGGCGCCGGGCTTCTGGCCGCCGTCGCTGCCGGAGGCTTTGCCTCCCTCGATGAGGCGGCGGCCGCGATCGCGCCCGAAACGCGGCGCATCGAGCCAGATGTCGGCGCCCGCGCGGCCTACGACGACGCCTACGGGCGCTATCGCCGGCTGTTCGACTCCCTTCGCCCCATGTACGCCAAACCCGTCGCTGGCGCGAAACAAGGACAAGCATGAGCCAGGATCTCCTCGATCGGCTGCTCGCCGGAACCCTGCCCGATCCCGATGGCGCCGGCCTGCTCTCGGTGCCGGTCCGCAATGTCGTCATCGCGCACACGCTGGTGGGTCACGAGGGCGAGCTGGTCCGCTCTCTGGCACTCGGGCCCAAGCTCGCCGTCGTCTCGGATCCGACCACGCGCCGGGTCCTGGGCGAGCGCGTGGTCGCGGCGCTTTCCGCCGCCGGGCCGATCGAAGAGGTTGTGCTGGGCGAAGCGCCCCACGCCGACGACGCCACGGTGGCCGCGATCCGGGCCCGGACCAAGGACGCCGATGCGCTGATCGCCGTCGGCTCCGGCAGCATCAACGACCTGTGCAAATATTCTGCTTTTCAGGATGCCAAGCCCTATGCGGTGTTCGGCACCGCGCCCTCGATGAACGGCTATACCTCCATGAGCGCCGCCATCACCGAGCACGGCCACAAGAAATCCCTGCCGGCGCGCCCGCCTCAGGGCGTGTTTCTCGACCTCGGCGTACTGGCCGCGGCACCGGCCCGCATGATCCGCTCGGGGCTCGGCGACAGCGCTTGCCGGTCCACGGCCGAGGCGGACTGGCTCCTGGCGCATCTCCTGTTCGGCCACACCTATCGCCATGCGCCTTTCATGCTGTTGCGCCGGGACGAGGATGCTTTGCTGGCCAAGGCCACGGCGCTCATGACGGGCGATCTGGACGCCATGGAGATTCTTGCCCGCACCTTGGTTCTCTCGGGCCTCGGCATGACTCTCTGCGGCGGCAGCTATCCCGCTAGCCAGGGCGAGCATCTGATCAGCCACTACATCGACATGCTGGGCGACCCCGCCTGGCCCGCCTCGTTCCACGGCGAGCATATCGCCGTCACCACCCTCACCATGGCCCGCATCCAGGAGACGATGCTCGAAGATCCCGCACCCGCGGTCGCGCCCAGCTCGCTCGGGCCGGTCGACTTCGAGCGGCATTTCGGGGCCGAGCTGGGCGCTTCCTGCTGGGCCGCCTTCGCCAAGAAGGCGCTCAGCCCCGATGCCGCGGCCGCACTGCAAGGCCGGCTTGCCCGCGAGTGGCCGGAGATCCGCCAGCGCATCGGTGCCGTCGTAAGGCCGTCGGCGGAGATCGAGAAGGCGCTGCTCGGCGCCGGTGCGCCGATCCGGCCTGCGGACATCCATGTCCCCGAAGGCTTCTATCGCGAGGCCGTGCTCCATGCCCGGGAGATCCGCGATCGCTACGGCTTCCTCGATCTCGCCGCCGATTCCGGCCGGCTCCCCGCGCTCGCCGGCAAGGCATGAGCGAGACACTGCGTCCACTCAGCGAATTCTCCGCCGCCGAGCGAGCGCGGGTGCGCGTGGTCATGACCGACATCGACGATACCCTGACCGACCATGGGCGCCTGCCGGCCCTGAGCTACGCGGCGATGGAGCGGCTGCACAAGGCGGGAATCATCGTCATCCCCGTGACCGGCAGGCCGGCGGGCTGGTGCGACCTGATCGCGCGTCAATGGCCGGTCGACGGCGTGGTGGGCGAGAACGGCGCCCTCTATTTCCGCTACCTGGACGGCGAGAAGCGGATGCTGCGCGCCTATGCCCGGGGCGAGGCGGTGCGGGCCGAGGACCGCAAGCGCCTAGATGCGATCGGCAGGGAGATACTGACCGAAGTGCCGGGCGCGGCCATTTCGGCCGACCAGGCTTATCGGGAAGCCGATCTCGCCATCGACTACTGCGAAGACATACCGAGGCTCTCCCCCGACGCCGTCGCCCGCATCGTCGCCCTGTTCGAGGGTCATGGCGCCACGGCCAAGGTCAGCTCCATCCATGTCAACGGCTGGTTCGGAAGCTACGACAAGCTCTCCATGGCCCGGCGCCTGCTGGCGGAAGCCTTCGCCATCGACTTGGACAGCGTCCGGGAGGAGATCGTCTTCGTCGGCGATTCGCCCAATGACGGTCCCATGTTCGGCTTTTTCCCCAACGCGGTCGGCGTGGCGAACGTCCTTGATTTCGCCGCCAGCCTCCGTCACAAACCGAGATGGGTCGCCAGCGGGCGCGGCGCCGCCGGTTTCGCGGAGGTCGCCCAGGCGCTGCTGACGGCCCGCGGGGGCGGCGAAACATGGCAGCCGGGAAAAAGCTGAAAAAGACCGAGCGCCAGGCGCGAATCCTGGGCGAGTTGAGGGCCCAGCCGGCGATCCGCATTTCCGATCTCGCCGGCGATTTCGGCGTTTCCACCGAGACCATCCGGCGCGATCTCGACGAGCTCGGCCAGCAGGGCATGCTGAGCCGCACCTATGGCGGCGCCACGGCCAGGCCATTCGGCGCCGAACCGACCTTGAGCGAGCGCTACAAGGAGCATGTCGAGGAGCGCGAGCGGGTCGGCAGCCTCGCGGCCCGAATCATCAAGCCGGGCCAGGTGCTGATGGTGGACGCAGGCTCGACCACGCTGCATTTCGCCCGGCGGCTGTCGGCCGAGCTGCGCAACCTGACGGTGATCACCAACAGCTTCGGCGTCGCCTCGGCCTTGTCGACCAATCCCACCATCAGCGTCGTCGTCTGCCCCGGCCGCTACGACGCGCGGGAGGGCAGCGTCTTCGGTCCCGACAGCGAGAGCTTCCTGCGCCGCTTCAATGCCAATGTCGCGGTCTGCAGCTGCAGCGGCCTGACGCCCGAAGGCCCCAATGACGTGAACCCCAGCGCCGCGGTCGTCAAGCGCGCCATGATGGCCCGGGCAGAGACCAACATGCTGCTTGTCGACCACTCCAAGTTCGGCGTGCTGACGTTGGAGAACGTCTGTCCGCTCCACGACATCCGCTTGATCGTGGCCGACCGGTTGCCGGCAGGCGATCTCGCCCGGGCGATCCGGCGCCTCAACCTGCCCGTCGAGACCGGCTCTCAGGCGCCTGCCCGGCGTCCATGACGTCGAGCGCCGACCCGCGGCACGGCTTCCTCGAAAGCCTTCGCCGCTGGCAACGGGGATCAATATCGCGCCGGCGTTTCCTCAGCGCGACCGGGCTCGGCGCCGCCGCCGCTTCGCTCGCCGCGGCCATGCCCGAACTGGTGACGCCGCGGCGCGCCCAGGCCTCCGCTCCCGGGACCACCGTGCGCCTGGCCACCTGGGCCAATTACCATGATCCGAAGAATTTCGAGGCCTTCGCGGCTGAGACGGGAATCGCCGTTGCGACCGAGATATTCACCTCGGACGACGAGATGCTTGCCCATCTCAAGAGCGGCAGGACCGGCTGGGACGTGATCGTGGCCGGCGACTGCCGGATCCAGGCCTATGTCCAGGCCGGCTTGCTCCAGCCGCTCCTGATCGCCCTCGTCCCGTCGTTCCAGCCTCAGCATTACCTCGAGCCGAGCTACACCAAACCCGGCATCGTGAACGGGCGGGTCTATGGCGTGCAGAAGAATTGGGGGACCACGGGATTCTGCTTCGACACCGGGGCGGTCGAAGAACCCATGACGAGCTGGAAGGATTTCTGGAATCTGGCCCGGGGCAAGCTCACCGGGCGGGTCACGGTCGCGGCCGAGCCCCTGGCCCTGATCGGCAGCGCCCTCAAGTTCTATGGATATTCCTTCGCTTCAAACGACGAGAAGGAGCTGGCCGCGGCGGAGCTGCTGCTGCTGAATGTGAAGGAGCATCTCCTGGCCGTAACCGACGATCCCCAGCCCGCGCTGCGCAGCGGCGAGACCTTGGCCGGCATGGCCGGAACCGGAGACGCCGACCAGCTCCACAAGGACATCCCGGCAATCGCCTATGTCATCGGCCGCGAGGGCGGGCAGGTCTGGGGCGACTACTACGCCGTGCCCAAAGCCGCTCCCAATCGGATGGCGGGCCACGCCCTGATCGATTTCCTCCTGACCCCGATCCACAACCGGGACGAGGTGCTGGCCCATGGCTATGCCGTGGCCGACGAGCGGGTGCTGGCTCTCCTGCCGCCGGAAATACTTGCCGATCCGATCGTGTTCCCGGCGGCGAAGCTCCTGAGTCCTCTCGAATTCGCCGCCGGCGCTTGCCTCACCAACCCGCGCCGGGCCCAGATCATGGCCCGGTTCCTTGCCGGCGGCGGCGGGCGGTAGGCTCGATAAGTCAGTCCCGCGGCGCCGGCACGTGGGGCAGGCGGGAGCGGTACTCGAGATCGTCCAGCTCCAGGTTGTTGCGCATGTAGCTCCTGGACGCCTCTCGCGGAGGCTGATGGTCCCATGCGCTGTGCCTGCCGCGCATCAGGGCCGCGAAGACCAGGCGGCGGCGGCGCTGACTTTCGATCACCCGGGCGCGCAAGCCATCCTCGTCCCAGATCGCCTTGACCTCGCCGCGCAGCGCCACCAGCGTCGGGACATGGACCGGCTTGCCCACCAGATTGACCTGTTCCAGGGGGTCGGCGACGAGATCGTAGAGCTGCTCCGGGTCCGGCTTGCTGTGGATGTATTTGAGGCGTTTGCGGCGGATCATCAGGAGCGGTGCCACCGCCCCCTCGGCGAAATACTCGCCCAGGACCTCGTCATGGCCGCCGCTGCCCGAGATATGGGGCACGAGGCTGCGCCCGTCGATGGGCGCGGCGTAGGCGGGCGCGGCGCCGTCATGAGCGATCTCGGCCAAGGTGGGCAGCAGGTCTATGAGCGACACCGATTGGGCCACGCGTCGCGGCTCGATGGCGCCGGGAAAGGAAATCACCAGGGGCACGCGGCTTGCGCTTTCGTGCCAGGTCATCTTGTACCAGAGACCGCGCTCGCCCAGCATGTCGCCATGGTCGGCGGTGAAGAGAACCAGGGTCTCGCCGTCGAGCCCGCAGTCCTTCAGCGTCGCCAGCAGCGCCCCCAATTGATCGTCCACATAGCTGATGGCGCCGTAGTAGGCGCGCCGGGCATTGCGGATATGGGTCTCGGATATTTCATGGCGGTCCATGTCCGCGACGTGGCGCAGCCGCTGCCAATGGGGGTCATGGGAATGGGGCGAGGCCGAGAGCTTCGGCAGGTCGATGTCCTCTTCGCGATAGCGCTCCCAATATTCCGGCAGGATCGCATAGGGGTCGTGTGGATGGGTCATGGAGACGACGAGGCAGAAGGGCCGCTCATCGGTTCCGCGCGCCGTGTCGAACAGAAAACGCCGCGCGGCGTAAACCGTCTCCTCGTCGAAATCGAGCTGGTTGGAGCGCAGGCAAGGCCCGGCTTGGATCACCGAGAGCATGTTGTGATACCAGCTCGGCCGTTCTTCGGGTCGCTCCCAATCCGGCGTCCAGCCATAGTCGGCCGGATAGATGTCGGTCGTCAGCCGCTCCTCGAAGCCGTGGAGCTGGTCGGGGCCGCAGAAATGCATCTTGCCGGATAGCGCGGTGCGATAGCCGGCGTCGCGCAGGTAATGGGCAAAGGTCGGCACGTCGGCGGCGAAGTCGGCGGCGTTGTCCCAGGCGCCGATGCCCGAAGGCCGGCGTCCGGCCATCATGGCAAAGCGGGACGGGGCGCAGAGCGGGCTGGCGCAATAGGCGGACTCGAACACCACCCCGCGCTCGGCGAGATTTTCGATGTGCGGCGCCTTCACCAGCGGATGGCCGTGGATCGGCAGGAATCCCGGCGCCATCTGGTCGCACATGACGAAGAGGATATTGGGGCGTTTGGGCATCCTACATCCTCAGCCTTGCGTTCTGCGGATCGAAGACCGGTTCGGCCGAGACGGTTGCGGCCCGGCGCTCGCCCAGGATCTCGATGTCGAGCCGGCTGCCGGGCTTGGCCAGGTCGCTGCGGACATAGGCGAGCGCGATGCTGCGCCCGACGCGATGGCCATAGGCGCCGGAGGTCACAAGCCCGACCCGCTCCTTCTCCCGCCAGACCGTGGCGCAGGCCGGAGCGTCGCTGTCGCCGGCGTCGGCAAGAACCAGCGGCACCAGCCGTTCCTTGGGCCCGCGCTTGCTTTCCTCGACCAGGGCCGACATGCCGCGGAAGCCCGGCTTCTGGAAGTCGACGAACCGGTCGAGGCTTGCCATGAGCGGCGTGTATTCATGGGTCATATCGCTCTTCCAGCCGCGATAGCCTTTCTCGATGCGCAAGCTGTCCATGGCGTACATGCCGAAGTCGCGGATGCCGTGTTTCTCGCCGGCCGCCCAAAGGGCATCGTAGGTGGGAACCAGGGCTTCCATGGGCGCATGCATCTCCCAGCCCAGCTCGCCCACGTAGTTGACGCGCAGCGCCAGCATGCGCGCGAAGCCGATCTCGATCTCCTTGGCCGTTAGCCAGGGAAAGGCCGTGTTGGAGAGATCAGTCTCGGTGACAGCCGAGAGCACATCGCGGGCGCGGGGTCCGGCGAGCACGAGGGAGCCGTAGCGGGCCGAGAGATTCTCGATCCTGACCGACCCGTCCTTCGGCTTGTGACGCTCCAGCCAGTCGAGGTCATGCCATTCCGCCGCCGCCGCGCTGATGAGATAGAAGCGATCCTCGGCGAGGCGCGTGATGGTGAACTCCGAGACGATCCCGCCGCGCTCGTTCAGCATATAGGCAAGCGTGATGCGGCCCTGGCGGGGCAATCGCCCGGCCACCATCTGATCGAGCCAGGCGGCGGCACCGGGCCCCTCGATCACGATCTTGGTGAAGCCGCCGAGATCGAGGATGCCCACGGCCTCGGCCACCGCCTTGCATTCATCGGCCACGGTGTCATGCCAATTGGTGCGCCGGAAACTCGGATGCTGCTGCGGATTTACGCCGGACTTGAGATCCCCTTGGGCGAACCAGGCCGCCCGCTCCCAGCCGCCCCGGGCGCAGAAATAGGCGCCTTTGCTCTTGAGCCGATCATAGAGCGCCGTGGTCTTGGCCGGCCGGCCGGCGGGCCATTCGTTGGCGGGAAACGCGATGGCGTATTCGTTCTGGTAAAGCTCGATCGCCTTGGCGACCACGTATTTCCGGGTGGCATAGTCGGTATAGCGGCGGGGATCGAGGCTCCAGAAGTCCCACTCGGGATCGCCATGGGCGATCCATTCGGCGACCGTCTTGCCGGCGCCGCCCGACTGGGCGATGCCAAAGCTGAAACAGCAGCAGTGGTAGAAATTCGTCAGGCCATGGGCCGGGCCGATGTAGGGATTGCCGTCGGGGGAATAGGGGATCGGGCCGTTGATCACCTTCTGCACGCCGACCGAGCCCAGGATCGGCACCCGTTCGACCGCCTGCTCGATATAGGTCTCGAGCCGGTCGAGGGCGTCGGGATAGAGCTGATAGGCGAAGCTCTCGGGAATGCCGTCGAGCCAATGGGGCGTCGCCTGCCACTCGTAGGGGCCGAGGAGCAGCCCGTCCCGTTCCTGGCGCAGGTAATAGCTGACGTCCGGATCGCGCAGCAGGGGCAGCTTCTCCTTGCGCGCCGCCAGTTCCGGGATCGACTGGGTCAACAGGTACTGGTGCGACATGGAGACGATGGGCAGGTATTGCCCCAGCATGGCCATGATCTCGCCCGCGCGATAGCCGGCGGCGTTGACCAGGATCTCGGCCAGGATGTCGCCCTTGTCCGTATGGACGCGCCATTCGCCGGCCGCGGTTCGCTCGAGCCCCGTCACCTTGGTGAAGCGCTGGATTCGGCAGCCCATGTCCTTGGCGCCCTTGGCATAGGCCTGGGTCAGCTGGCTGGGATCGATGTCGCCGTCGAAGGGATCCCAGAGCGCGCCTTGGAGGTCGTCCAGCGCCATGAAGGGATAGAGCTTCTTCGCTTCGCCCGGCGTCAACAGCGTGAGATCGAGGCCCTGAGCCTGGGCCATGGTCGCCACATGCTTGAACTCGTCCATCCGGTCGCGGTTATGGGCGAGGCGCAGCGAACCGGTGACGTGGTAGTTGATGGGATAATCCGTTTCCTCGCCCAGCTTGGCGTAGAGCTTCGTGCTGTGGCGCTGGAGCTTGATGATGTTCCAGCTGGTGGAGAAGTTGGGGCAGTTGCCGGCCGCATGCCAGGTCGAGCCCGAGGTCAGCTCGTCGCGCTCCACCAGCAGGCAGTCGGTCCAGCCGAGCTTGGCCAGGTGATAGAGCGCGCTGCAGCCGACCGCCCCCCCGCCGATGATCACGACCCGCGCATGGTCCGTCATGAAATCCCCCAAAGAATCATTTCGCTCTCACGCTCCACCCCCACCCTAACCCGCCCCCGTTAAGGGGGCGGGGATAGATAAGGGGGTCTCGCCGATCGTCTATTCCCTCCCCCCTTGCGGGGGAGGGTCAGAGAGGGGGGTGTAGCGCACCGAGCCAGCCGCTGTCACGCCGCCGGGCGCATTGCCTCGCGGGCCAGAAGCACCTTGAAGCCCTTGCGGATGCGGCTGTCCGTCTCCTCGGAAATATGCCGGGGATGGTGGCGGGCGAGGATCTCCTTCACCGTCTCCATGGCCCGGTCGACGATGTTCTTGCTGCCGCGCTCGACCCAGTCGTTGGGGCTGCGCCGGTCGCCGACGGCGGGATAGACATACTCGCTCTGCATCAGCTTCAGGGTCTGGTCGGAGCCGAGATAATGCCCCGGCCCCTTCAGGCAGACGTCGCGGATGGTCTCCACCGAGATCGCCTCGTCGGAGACATCGATGCCGCGGATGGTGCGCTGCACGGCGCCGATGATGTCGTTGTCGATGACGACGCTCTCCAGGGAGAAGCCCAGCAGGCTCGCATGCATGCCGGCGGATTCGTAGATCAGGTTGGCACCGGAATTGCCCACCAGCGCATGGTTGTAGGCCTTCTCCATTCCGGCCTGGGCGTCCGGGATCTTGGAATCGGTCATGCCCGAGGCAGTGCCGCCGGTCAGGTCGTAGAAATGGGCCATCTGGCCGCAAGCGGCCGACAGCAGCGCCTGCTCCGGGCTGCCGCCCGACATGGCGCCGGTGCGCAGATCCGAGACGAAGGGCCAGGTGCCGAAGATGGCGAC
>Ga0209415_10018452_pt1 | contig 11010 bp, 7 predicted proteins | sample PeaSoiSIISIP2007_FD_187696 | JGI IMG/M metagenome (GOLD analysis project Ga0209415, IMG submission 187696) | Peat soil microbial communities from Weissenstadt, Germany - SII-SIP-2007 (SPAdes) (version 2) | ecosystem: Environmental > Terrestrial > Soil > Wetlands > Peat | place: Germany...
ATGACTTCGTCGCGCAGCACGCGGTACAAATCCTCGCCGTCGCGCGCATCGTGGACGTTCGGGTCGGAATGCGTGCGGCCCTTTCCAATCGCGAAACCGTTCAGGCCGTCGTACGCTTCCGCCCACCAGCCATCCAAAATCGAAAGATTCAGTCCGCCATTGAGAACCACTTTTTGCCCGCTCGTGCCGGAGGCCTCCTGTGGCCGCCGCGGATTGTTGAGCCAGACGTCCACGCCCTGCACGAAATAGCGGCCCACGTTGATGTCGTAGTCTTCGACGAAGACGAAGCGATCCCCGAACTGGCGGTCGCGCATCAATTGCGCGATCTGTTGCAGAACTCGTTTGCCGGGCTCGTCGAGCGGATGGGCTTTTCCGGCGAAGACGAACTGCACGGGACGCTTCGGATCGTTCACCATGGCGGCGAGTTTCTCGATATCGGAGAGGATCAGGTTGGCGCGCTTGTACGTGGCGAATCGCCGCGCAAATCCGATCGTGAGCGCATCGGGACTGAGAACATTGGCAAGTTCCTCGCGCACCTCTTCCGGTTCGCCGCGGCGCTCGGCGGCCTCCACCGCGCGGCGACGCACAAACTCGAGCAACTGGGATTTCAGCCCGACGTGCGTCTCCCACAGCTCACCGTCGTTTACATTCTCAATTCCTTCCCAGAGTCTTGCCTCCCCGCTGCGTTCGTGCCAGCCGGTTCCCAGGTGGCGATCGTAGAGCCGGAACATCTGCGGCGCGAGCCACGAGGGCACGTGGACGCCATTGGTGACGTGACCGATCGGCAACGTGCGCTCAAACTTCCGGCGATAGAGTCCCCGCCACATGGCGCGGGAGACGTCGCCATGCAGCGCCGAGACGGCGTTGGCATGCCGCGAGAGCTTCAGCCCGATCACCGTCATGCAGAAATCTTCGTTCTTATTCTCTGGGTCTTCGCGCCCCAATCCCATCAACCGGTCGTGGTCAATACCCAGTTGCTCGCGCAGCGGGCCTAGATTGTCCTCAATCAGCCCGGGGTTGAAGCGGTCGTGGCCGGCTGGCACCGGCGTGTGGGTCGTGAAGACGACTTCCGGCGCGACGCGGGGCAGTGCTTCGTCAAACCCGATCCCTTCTTCTTGCATGCGCTCGCGAATCGCCTCCAGGACGGCAAATGCGCTGTGGCCTTCGTTGAGATGGAGAACGCCGGGCGTGATTCCCATGGCGGTGAGCGCGCGGAAGCCGCCGACGCCCAGGAGCATCTCTTGGCGGATGCGCAATCGGATGTCGCCGCCATAGAGGCGCGAGGAAAGGTCGCGGTCCTCGGGCGAATTGCCCTCCACATCCGAATCGAGCAAGAACAGATCGCAACGACCGACTTTCAATCGCCAGACGTTTGCGCGAATGGAGCCGCTGCGTATTTCAATTTGGATGCTGACTGGCTCGCCCTTTGGCCCGATCGCAGGCTCCAGGGGCAAACGGCTCACTTCGGTAGGGAGGTACGCCTCTTGCTGCCAGCCGCCGGCATCGAGATACTGCCGAAAATATCCCTGCCGGTAGAATAGGCCTACTCCGACGAGCGGAATTCCCAAGTCTGAAGCGCTTTTGATGTGGTCCCCGGACAAAACGCCCAGGCCGCCGGAGTAAATCGGAATGGATTCGTGCAATCCGAATTCGGCGGAGAAGTACGCCACCGGCCGGGGGCGAAGAATGCCGGCATAACGCGCGCCCCAGGTTCGATCCGCTTCGAGGTACTCCCGCTGGCGGCGATAGGCGTAGTTGATGCGGCCGTGGAGCACCAGTTCGCGTGCGCGCCGCTCGATTTCGGCCAGGGGAATTTCGCCCAGCAGGGCCACAGGATTGTGATTGAGTTGCCGCCAACGCACGGGGTCGAGATCGCGGAACAAGCTGCTCGCATCCGCGTCCCAGCTCCACCACAAATTCCGCGCTAAGGCCCACAAGCGTTCCCGCGCGGGCGCAATGAAACGATCCAGCGTTCTCGCCTCGCTGACCACCGGCGCCACTTGTGCCGCGGCCTCCGTGAGCATCCGGATTTCGTCATCGTGAAAAACGCGCGGCTCGGTGGTCTGCACCACGAGCACGCCTTGGAGCACGCCGCGATCGATGACCGGCACTCCGAGGAACGATTGGTAATCGTCCTCTCCCGAATCCGTGAAATGCTTAAAGCGCGGATGATTCTTGGCTTGTTCCGCCGCCACCGGCCGGACGCTTTCCGCCACCAGGCCCGCGAGGCCCTCGTGAACGGACATGCGCAGCGTCCCGACGCACTGCGGACGCAACCCCAACGTCGCGGCCAGCACCAAATTCGCGCGATCGGGCTCCAGCAAGTAAGCGGAGCAGACGTCCGTCTTGAAACGCTTGGCGATCAGCGCGGCGACGTTTTTCAAGGTTTCGGCGGGATCACCTCCCACCGCGGTGAGATTGGCGATTTCCTCGAGCGTCAGCACGTGTCCAGCGTGCCGGGATCGTGCGGATTGGGGCATGTCCAGCCTTTCCTCGTTTCCGCGGTTTGCGATATAGCTTGGCGCACCTTGGGCCGTGCGCCACTCGATTCTACGTCCGCGATCGTGTCCCCGCGCACTACACTAATCGTTCTGAGCCGCACTGAAACAGAAAAAGTATAAATCCGTTCAATGCAAAATTCGTGGGCCAGGAAGATGCGTTGTGTCTATAAATTGGCAGGCTGGCCTGCGCGGTTGGACGCGACGCGGGCAGGGAAGCTACTGCCGAAAGCCGGCGCGTCACGAAACGCGACTCATGGGACGCGGCGAGCGTTCAGGCTTTCGTAGCGCGCGTCATTAGGAAATCCTGGCGCAAAGTGTTATCCGCCATGTACTCCGCCGCGAGTTCATCGTATTCGTGGCAGAAGGTGGCGAGTCTCTCCGGATCGCTCACGGACAACGTCTCGAATATCTTGATCACCGGCCCTACGGTCCGTCCAAAAGTCGTCCGATGATGCTGCGGGCTGAGCGCGGGAGTAATCATCGTCGCGCGATCGAACGAGATGTCCTTCACCCTGTCGCCCAGCCGCTCAGTTACGACCTTCGGATCTCCCCAGAGCCCAGGAGGCGCCACGCCCGGTGGAGGCGGCGGCGCGTAGCGCGCGATCAGCGCGAACATGCGGCCGATAAACTCGTCGGGTGGCCATGTGGAGAAAGCGAGCGTCCCGCCCGGTTTCAGGACGCGAAGCATTTCCGCGATCGCAATGTCCGGCCGGGGCGCAAACATGTGTCCGAATTGGCTGAGGACAACGTCGAAGGTGGCGTTGTCAAAGGGCAGTTTCTCCACGTCGCCTTCGTGAAAATCGATCTCCACCTCGGCGAGTTGCGCATTCCGGAGCGCTTGCTCCACCAATTCGGGCGTCAGATCGAGACCGGTCGCGCGCGCACCCAAGCGTGCCGCGGTGATGGCCACGACGCCGGTGCCGCAAGCCACATCCAGCACGCGCTGCCCGGCGCGGACGCCGGCGTGTTTGACGGTCTGGGCGGCCACGGGGGTCGTGAACACCTCGACCGGCCCAAAATGCGCCCATCCCTTTTTCTGTGCCGCCTTAAATCCCTCAAATGGATCCATGCCATTTCCTCCGCACAGCGTGAGCCGTGGAATCGGACAACTATATCTCGCCTCGTTATGTTGTCAACGTGGCGCATGCCCTGGGCGTGCTACACTCCGCGCCATCGAGCGAGGGTGGAGACGCGATGACATTTGCCCGTTCGATTGGCCGCTGGGCGCTCACGGGCCTGGTGATCAATTGCATCATCGGCAGCGGCATTTTCGGGGTGCCCGGTGAATTGAACCGGCTGCTGGGCCGCGCCAGCCCTATGGCAATGATCGTCGGCGCGCTGGCGGTTGTTTTTATCGTCGCTCCGACCGCCGAAGTTGCGTCGCAGTTTTCGGAGGCGGGCGGTGCGTATCTTTACGCGCGCACAGCCTTCGGACCATTCGCGGGCCTACAGGTGGGCTGGTTCCAGTTGCTGGCAATCATCGGCGCGACGGCCGCGAATGCCAATCTCTTTGTCGTTTACCTGGCGGGATTTTTCCCTCGTGCAGGTCACGGTCTGCCCCGCATCGTCTTCCTCTCCGCGCTCGTCTGTGTGCCCGCCGTGGTGAACTATTTCGGCGCGCGCAGCGGCGCCGGGCTCAGCAGTCTTCTCGTGGTTGCCAAGCTATTGCCTCTGGTGTTGCTGATTTTTGTGGGCGTCGCGCGCTTCGGCGGCCGCTTTGCCGCGATCCACATTTCGCAAATCACCGCACCGGGGATTAAGCCGTGGTTGCTGGTGCTCGTTCTGATGATCTTTTCTTACACGGGATTCGAGTACGCCATCATTCCGAGCGGGGAAATGAAGAACCCAAGGCGGGCCATTCCATTTGCCCTGGCAACGAGTATTTTCCTGGTGATGGTGGTTTACACGCTGTTGCAGTTCGTGACCGTGGCCACCATTGGCCTCAGCACGAGCGCTCGCCCCGTGGCCGAGATTGCGTCGGTGCTGCTGGGGCATCCCGGCGCAATCCTCATGGGAATCGCGGTGCTGGTGTCCACCGGAGGATTTGTTTCGAGCGTCATGCTGCATGGGCCGCGGCTGGCCTACTCGATGGCCGCGCAGGGCGAGTTTCCGCGGTTACTCGGACGCCTGCACCCGCGCTTCCGGACCCCTGACGTCGCGATCGCCGTCTATGCCGCGCTGGTTTGGCTCCTCGCGGTGACGGGCGGATTTCTTTGGGCCGTAGTAGTCAGCACGGCGGCGAGTGCGATTGTCTACGCTGCGATCTGTGGCGCGCTGATTCAGTTGCGGCGGCGCAGCCCGCAGGCGGACGCGTTGCGTGTGCCGCTCGGCCGCGCCATTGCAATCGTCGGAATACTGGTCTCGTTGGCGTTGCTGACGCAGTTGGATCGCAAGGGGACGATAATAATGTGTGCAACCCTTGTCGTTGCCGGCGCAAATTGGTGGATCACGAGGCAGCCCAAACCACCACAACTGATTCCTTGAATCGGCTGTGCGATTTCCTTCGCAGCCTTATCTTCCCGGGCACGGCATCACGGCCCGCATTTGCGTCGCTCGATAGTCCGCGCTAGCTTGAGGTTTGAGGAGATTTTGAGGGAGTAATGTCCAGCGCGCGCCTTCCCAGAAGTGTTTTTTTCACGATCATGCTCTTTGCGGTGGCGCGGTGCATCTACTTCTATCCGCTGCTTCCGGAGCGCATGGCCTCGCACTTTGGCGTTACTGGCCTCCCTAATGGCTGGATGACGAAGCCGCTCTTCTTTTGGATCTACGCCGGCGCCGTGGCGCTCAGCGCCGTTGTAATTTTCGTCCCGGCACGCAGGATCGCTAAATCGCCGGATTCCCGCATCAACTTGCCGAACAAAGAGTACTGGCTCGCCCCAGAACGCCGCGCCGAGACCGTCGCCTTCTTCGCGCGCCAATTCGCCTGGTTCGGTTGCGCAGTCCTGATCCTTCTTGTCTTGGCGCTCGACCTCGCGATGCAAGCGAATCTCGTTGTGCCGGTGCATCTCGCCGCAGGGACCATGCTAATTTACTTGGCGCTCTTTCTCGCCTTTACCATCGCTTGGACGGTGAGTCTGGTCCGCCATTTCTCCTCGATAAATACAATTGACTGATAGGCTGCCCGGGCGCGCAAATTCTACACATTTGATGCTATGGTGTTTCTTCCGCGATCTTGTAGATCGCACCCCAACTCTCTGAAGCTAAACAGCTTAGTTCTGTTTTACTTTTCAACAGGAAGTGGAACAGCGCTTGCTCCTATCCTGCTTGAGCTGGCGGGGGACGAGCGCCGGTTCCAGCACCAAGCGACATCACAGCGCACGCAGGGATGCAAGACCCAGCCCCCACGAGGATTCGAGTTTGCCTCCGAGGGTTACGATGCGAAATAGCCTGCGTTTTGTCCTGCCACTGGTGACCAGTGTGGCTCTGGTTGCCCTTTTGTTCGCGGTTTATCAGGTGAGTTCGGAGCGGCGCAGCTTGCGCAACGATCTCTACCGCCGCGCCGATCTGCTGGCGTCGAGCCTTCAAGACACGATCCAGCCCGACATTGCGGGCCGTTCGGATCGCGAGTTGAAGCGCGTCGTAGACAAGTTCTCACTGAAGGATCATCTCGATGGCCTCGCCGTGTACGACTCCGACGGCGTGCCTCTCGCGATCACTTCCGGTTTTGAGGATGTATATCGCGACCCGCCGGGGGTTGTCGAACGCGCCCGCGGCACCGATCGAAGCTTTGGGGAGTTCGTGCAACTCGATGGATCATCCAAGTACGTTTACGCGGCCCCATTGCATGTCGCTTTGCGAGTTGTGGGCGCGTTGGCTTTGTACTACGACGCGGGCTACATCGACTCCCAAATCAGCCAATTGTGGCGCGCCGCGCTGCTGAACGCGGCGATTCAAACGTTTCTAATCGGTTGTCTTGCGTTCCTGCTCTTGCGTTGGAATTTCCTGCGGCCGCTCAAGCACATGACGCACTGGATGCAGGCGCTGCGCGCCGGAAATGTCTCCGCACCGCCGGCCATGGGCGACGGCGCTTTCTTCGAGCAACTTACGCACGAAGCGACGCACCTTGCGCTGAATTTGGACGCCGCGCGCGCCGCCGCGGAAAAAGAAGCAAGCTTGCGCGAGTCCGGCGAGTCCGTCTGGACTGCGGATCGCCTGCGCGTGAGCATTCGCGGCAAATTGCAGGGCAGCCCGCTCTTCATCGTGTCCAACCGCGAACCTTACACGCACATGCGCAAGGAGAAGTCGATTGACGTGATTGTTCCCGCGAGCGGTCTGGTAACCGCGATTGAGCCCGTGCTTCTCGCCTCGGACGGAACCTGGATCGCGCACGGATCGGGAAACGCGGATCGCGAAGTCGTGGATGCGCACGATCGTCTCCGCGTACCCGAAGGCAGCCCGCGCTACACGTTGCGCAGAGTGTGGCTCAGTCATGAGGAGGAAGACGGTTACTACTACGGCTTCGCCAACGAAGGCCTTTGGCCGCTCTGCCACACCGCGCACACACGGCCGATCTTCGAGCCGGACGATTGGGCGGCGTATCAAGAAGTGAATCGCAGATTCGCCGACGCCACACTCGAAGAGATGGCCGGTACCGAGCAGCCGATCGTTCTCGTCCAGGATTATCATTTCGCGCTGCTGCCGCGCCTCTTGAAGGAAGCGCGGCCCGACGCGCGCGTCGCGATCTTCTGGCACATCCCGTGGCCGAATCCGGAAGTGTTCGGAATTTGCCCGTGGCAGCGCGAACTGCTGGAAGGATTGTTGAGCGCGGACCTGATCGGCTTCCACATCCAATCGCATTGCAACAATTTCCTGGACACGGTGGATCGCGCTCTGGAGGCGCTCATCGAATGGGATCGCTTCGCGATTAATCGCCAAGGGCATCTCACGCGCGTGCGGCCCTATCCGATCAGCGTGGCGTTCCCGGAGCCGCCGCCGCTCGACGTGCCGTTGCGCTCGGTGGGGGAGGAGCGCGGCGAACTCTTGAATGCGCTCGGAGTAGAAGGCTCATTGCTCGGCGTCGGCGTGGACCGCGTGGACTACACAAAGGGAATTTTGGAGCGCTTTCGCGGCATCGAGCAATTCCTCGAGACCTATCCGAACTACCAGCGCCGGTTCACGTTCGTGCAGATCGGCGCTCCGAGCCGCACGAGCATCCCGCGCTACCACAAGTTTATGAGCGAAGTGGAAAGCGAAGCAGATCGCATCAATCAGCGCTTCCAGGCCGGCCGCTGGCGCCCTATCGTTTTTCTCCGGCACCATCACAGCCACGAACAGATCGAGCGCTATTTCCGCGCGGCGGATCTTTGCATGGTCACTTCGCTGCACGACGGGATGAACTTGGTCGCGAAAGAGTTCGTCGCCTCGCGCGACGACGAATCGGGAGTGTTGGTTCTGAGCACGTTCACGGGCGCATCGCGCGAATTGGGTGACGCGCTCCTGGTGAATCCGTATGACAAGCAACAGGTGGCGGAGGCGATTCACTCGGCGCTCGAAATGAGTCTTGAAGAGACCGCTCGCAGGATGCACCGTATGCGGCGAATCGTGCGCGAGCAAAACATCTATCGCTGGGCGGGAAATCTACTCTCGGATTTATGCGAACTGCAAGTGGAAGCGCGAGATCCCCGGGCCGCAGTCGCGTGACGCCGGCGGCCCGCAAACCCGTTTTGCTCTGGGCGCATTGGGATGATGTTTTGCGGAAATTGCGCGAGGCGGCTTCCGTGGCGTTTTTTCTCGATTACGACGGAACGATCTCGCCCCGTGTGCCGCGACCGGAGCAAGCCGAGTTGGCCGCCGGAGTGTCGTCGTCGCTCGAGAGGCTCGCGCGCAACACTTGCGCTTGGACGGCCATCATCAGCGGGCGGCGGAGAGAAGACATCGCGCAACGCATTCACGTGGGTGGCGTCCGCTATTTGGGCCTTTACGGCTGGGAAACGGACGACAGGCTGCGCATTCTGCGCGCCGCGCAAATCGCCGTGCGCTGCGCGTACGAGCGCGTCATGTCGTCGCCGCTTTCCAAGAGCGGCCTGCTAATTGAAAACAAAGATGTGAGCTTTACCGCGCACTTTGGCGACGCGAGCGCCGCGGAATGCCGCAGGGCCATCGAAATCGTCCGTGGCGCGATTCGCGATTTGCATCCGCGCCCGAGGCTGTTCCGCAATTCGTGCAGTGTCGAAGTGCTCCCGAGCGGTTGGGAAAACAAAGGCGGCGCGGTACGCCGCGAATTAAGGCGGACGGAATTGCGGAAAGCCCTTCCCGTTTATTTCGGCGACGATCTTTCCGATGAACCGGCGTTCGCCGCCGCGCAAGCTGGAATCACCGTGCGCGTGGGCGACACGCGCCGCACGTTGGCCCGCTACTGGGTCCGCAGCCCGGGGGAAGCGGCGAAGGCGCTCAAACTAATGGAGGTGCTTCTGCCATGACGGCGGTTACCAGCCGGTTCGAGTTCTACACGGTCGCGTATCTCACGCGTATCTGCAATCAAAAAGCCTCCACGCTCGCGCAGCTCGTCACGGGCCTGGACGAATGCAGCGACGCTTCCATCTTTCATCACACGTTCCAGACGCTCGGCAGCCATCACTTTCTCACCGAGGGATTCTCGAACGATTTCGCGCAGTGGGTTCTGGCGGCCGCGAATCGCACCGAACTCGCCGAACAATTGGCCGCGCTCGACGTGCGCGACTATGTTTCCCTGGCGGAATTGCGGAGCGACTTGCGCAGGCTGGTCGCCGACTATTGCGCCGCGCACCCGCTCTACGCCGAGCAGCAGGCGCTGGAGGACTTTAATTTCTGTGAGAGCGTAGACGTCACTATGTCGCTGGGGATGCAGGCCGCGACGCTCGAGGAATTTCGCGCTGTGCTCGAAAAGCTGAGCCATTCCTCTTTCTACTTTCATTTCATTACCTCGCGCCTCCGCCTTCACCTGCAGACCAACGATTTCTCGCATTGGTTCAGCGAGATGCTCGGCCGCGAGCGTTTGGCATCCAACGTCAATCGCATCGATATCTACACGAATACGCTGGACGGCGCGCGCACCAAGCTGCTTCGTTTAGTGGACCGGGAGCTGTCACGCCAATGAGCGAAACGATTCTCACCGACCGCATTCCGCTGGACGAGTACGCGGGTCTGCTGGGTGCCGCCGAAATCGGCGAGTTGCGCGCTCTGAGCCGCCCGCTCGTGGGCCGGGAAGTCTGCATGGTGAACACCACGGCCGTGGGCGGCGGCGTCGCGGAGATATTGAATCGCCTCGTTCCGCTGATGGAAGAGCTTGACATTCGAATTCGCTGGGAAGTCATGAAGGGCGGCGAAGACTTCTTCGAGGTGACCAAGGCGTTCCACAACGCGCTGCACGGGGTCGCCTACAACCCGCGAAAAGCAGATTTCGGTATTTTTCTCGACTACAATGCGCGCAACCGGGCGCATCTTGACCTCGGCGCGGAATTCACCGTCATTCACGATCCGCAGCCGATGGCGCTGATCGAAGCGCGCCCGGCGGGAAAAGCTCACTGGGTGTGGCGCTGCCACATCGACTTGTCCCGGCCGAATGAGGACGTGTGGAATTTTCTCAGCCCGATTGCCGGGCGCTTCGACGCATCCATCTTCTCCTCACCGGAATTCGCGCGACAGCTCCCCATTCCCCAGTATCTCTTCTATCCTTCGATTGACCCGCTTTCGGAAAAGAATCGCGATCTGGACGCGGCCTACATCCAGCAAGTCCTCGCCCAGTACAAGATCGATCCGGACCGGCGCATCCTCACACAGATCTCCCGCTTCGACCGGTTGAAGGATCCCGTCGGCGTGATTCGCGCCTACAGAATCGTGAAGCGCTATTTTGACTGCCAACTCGTGCTCGCGGGTGGCGGGGCCGCCGACGATCCCGAGGGCCGGGTTGTCCTTCAGAACGTGCGCCGCGAGGCTGACGGCGACCCGGACATCCACGTACTCGAACTGCCGGCTTGGAGCCCGCTCGAAGTAAATGCCTTGCAGCGCGCCTCCACCGTGGTGATCCAGAAAAGCCTACGCGAAGGCTTCGGTCTCACCGTCGCCGAAGCTCTCTGGAAGAAAAAGCCCGTGGTGGCGAGCGCCGTCGGCGGAATCCCCATTCAGGTGATTCACAAACACACCGGCCTGCTGGCGCATTCGGTCGAAGGCACCGCCTACCAGATCCGCTATTTGCTCTCGCATCCCGACATCGCCGCGAGACTCGGCGAGCAAGGCCATCAGCATGTCCGCGCGAATTTCCTGATCACCCAAAATCTCCGCCGCTATCTCACCCTCTTCCTTCTTCTCGACTCGCATTCCTAATTGCCCGAGGTGTGGCTCGGCCCACACGAGTGTCTGACGGCGGACACTCTCTGCCGGGCGTTTGCCCGGCGAATCGCCTCGCGAAGCCGCAGTTTCGCGTTGGCACGTGACGTGCACTCTTTCGCGTGTGGCCCCGGTCGGCCTCGCATGAAAACTTTGCAAGAAGCGCGCGTTGGTCTATATTCGCGGCTGGTTAGACCGCCTCAAG
>Ga0209415_10018453_pt1 | contig 11010 bp, 14 predicted proteins | sample PeaSoiSIISIP2007_FD_187696 | JGI IMG/M metagenome (GOLD analysis project Ga0209415, IMG submission 187696) | Peat soil microbial communities from Weissenstadt, Germany - SII-SIP-2007 (SPAdes) (version 2) | ecosystem: Environmental > Terrestrial > Soil > Wetlands > Peat | place: Germany...
TGCGCCCGTAGCTCAGCTGGATAGAGCACCGGCCTTCTAAGCCGGTGGTCGCAGGTTCGAGTCCTGCCGGGCGCGCTATATTCGCCGTAAATACAAGCAGTTACGCACAAGCAGCTCGGCCACACTACACTCTGCCGTCCATTCGGTGCAAAATCAGTGCACCGACTAACTCGCCGCCACACAGCGGCAGGGATACGCAGATGGCCAGTATCCAGCGCATCAAAAGCCCCCTTACCGGCGAGATCGCCTACCGGGTGCAGATCCGAGTAAAGGGCCGCCCGTCCGAATCCGAGACCTTCACCAGCCGGGCCAAAGCCGAGGCCTGGGGTAAGGCCGTCGAGAGCGCGATCGAGGAGGGGCGGCACTTCCCACATGCCGCCGCCCGGCGCACCAGCTTCGATGCGTTGGCCGAAGACTACGCGGCGACCGTACTGGTTGACGCCAGCGAGGAAGACCGCAAGGCCTGTACGCGGCAGCTGCAGTTCTGGTCGCGGCAGTTCGCCGGCAAGACCCTCGCCGAGATCACCACCGAGACCGTCGCCCGCGCGCGCGATGCGCTCGCAACTGAGACCTTCACCCGCGGCAAGCCGCACACCGATAAGCACGGGAATGTTATTGCCCCGAAGCGGTATAAGCGCACCGGCGCCACCGTGAACCGCTACACGGGTGCGCTCTCGCGCCTGTTCACGTTCGCGATAAAGGAGCGGCGGCTTATCGATCGCAATCCGGTCAGCGACATCAGCCGAAAAAAAGAAACACGGGGACGCACGCGCTTCCTGACCGATAGCGAGCGCGAGGCCCTGCTCGCAGCCTGCAGTAAGTCTGATTGGCAGCCGATGCAGGCCCTCGTGCTGCTGGCGATCACCACCGGCGCGCGCAAAGGCGAGCTGCTATCACTGCGTTGGGCAGACGTGGACCTCAAGGCGGGGCGGGCGCTGGTGCGTGAGACGAAGAACGACGAGCAGCGGACGCTCCCGCTGGCCGGCAAGGCGCTCGAGGCGCTGCGGGAGCTGAAGCTACAGGGGAGTGCCCGCAGTGCCTTCGTGTTTGCAGCACCGAACGGACGCGACGAGCCGGCCGAGCATGTTGATGGGTATTGGTATAAGGCGCTAGAGACCGCTGGCATCGATGACATGCACTTTCACGACTTGCGCCACACCTGCGCCTCGATGTTGGCCGCGCAGGGCGCGTCATTGCTCGAAATCGCCGACGTGTTGGGGCACAAGACGTTGGCAATGGTGAAGAGGTACAGCCACCTCGTCGTCGATCACAAGGCGAAGGTCATCGAGCGCATGGTTGCGGCGAAAGGGCTGTGATGAGCGCTCAGATGAGCGCACACGCGAAACGGCAGGCGCGCGCGAGGCGTCGGGTTGCACTCCGCAGACCAGTTGTTTACCTCGCGCGACAGCTTGTGATCGCCGCCATTAGGGCGTTGCCCGCTGGTCATCGGTTGAGGCGGTGGGCGCACGATGATCCTTTGCTGCGCATCTGGGAGCTGCCAGACGAGGAGCGCGAGGAATTGCACGCGGCAGTCGATAAACTGGCGCGGACCGGGCAAATAGCCGCGGTGCTGCAGGGGGCCGAGCCGCGGTTACCGCCGCCGTGGAGTCTCGGCGAAATGGCGGCCTCGTTCCAAACCGAGGTGCAGGTTGCGGACGTCGGGCAACGACGCAAGGCCGGGCGCCCTCCCAAGCCACAGAACAGCAACGATCGAATCATCGCGCTCTTGAAGAGGCACCGACCGCACGACTTCATCGGCCGCTTCAGTCTCCGGCAGGCTGAAGACACAAGGCAGTGGCTGCAGCGCCGGAAGATCTACAAGTCCACCGATGCCATCACCACGATGGTGAACCGGGACAAGCGCCGCAAATAAGTGTTGTCCGGGCGCGGGGGCAAAGCCGCGCTATGTTCCGTCTCACGTAGTGACGTGGAGACGTGGCAAACATGCCGGACTTACCGCCTATTAATGAGTTGTTCCCGCGGCGCGAATTTGCTGCGCGCCATCCCAACATTCTGAACCCGTCCCGCGTCGAGTGGGCTTTGCGCAAGCGCAGGTCCAACGGCCTGGCCGCTACGGGCGGCGTCTATGAGGCAAGGTCCGGGGAGCTGCTGATCCGGGAGCCGGTGTTTCTGCAGTGGTTCCTCGGCCTCAGCGGCCGCACCGCGCCGCGGCGCCTACGCCGGCACGCTGGCCGGTGAGCACACGCGGCGTGAATTCAACCTCCCCAAAAACGCAGAAACCCGTCAGGCGCCCTCCTGACGGGTTTCTTGTCCATCCCCAGACGGACGACACGACACGTGAACACTCAAGCACATTCTCGCCGCCCAGCGCAACTTTTTAGCCGCACCACTTATTTCAAAATTTGGCTCGCGCCGAATTTTTACGTGTGGCTGCGCGCGCAACTCGCGCGCACCGATGCGGTGGGCCTAGTCGCACAGCATATGTTGATCGAGGGCGAGAAGCCCTGGAAGCCGGATTTGTTGCTCACCCGATATGTCTGCGATTACCTGCCCGCGGAGATGCTCGCCTATCAGACAACGCTGGCTGAGTTCAAAACCTGGCTCGCCGCTGCACGTGCCGCGCGCACGGCAAAGCCCTCACTGAGCAATGCAGTACGCACGCCGGCACCACTCATCCGTGCAAGGACGCGCGACGCGATGCCGCGCGGTCTGACTCAGGGAGATACAGCGTGAAGAAGCCAAAAGCCCTCGACATCGCCCTCGGCTATATCGCGCGTGGCTGGTCGCCGCTGCCGGTGCCGCACAGGGAGAAGGGGTGCGTGGTGTCAGGCTGGCCCGATCTGCGCATTACGACCGCAACGGCGCCGCAGTACTTCAACGGCGCTGCGCAGAACGTCGGCGTGCTGACAGGTGCTGCGAGCCGCGGCCTGCTCGACGCCGACCTGGACTGTCTGCTCGCTCGCATTCTCGCGCCTTCCTTCTTAGCCAAGACCGATACGGTCTTCGGCCGCAAGGGGAACCCCGAGTCGCATTGGGAATATCAGGCAGAGGATGAGGGGCCGCTGGCGTCCGTGCAATTCGCCGATCCCAGCCCGAGCGCTGGCGAAAAGGCAATGCTGGTGGAGCTGCGAGGGGACGGCGGGCAAACAGTATTCCCGGGCAGCGTGCATCAAACGGGTGAGTTGATTGAGTGGGTACACAAGGGCGAGCCGGCGCGCACCACATACGCTGAGCTGAGGCAGCGAGTTGCGCAGCTTGCTGCCGCCGCGCTCATTGCGAAGCGATGGCGGGAGGGCGTACGCGACAAACTCAGTATCGCGCTGATCGGCTACTTGCAACGTAGAGAATGGGACGCGGGCGATATTGAGAAATATATAACGGTCGTCGCCAAGGCGGCGGGCGATGAACAGCTCGGCAGGCGGTTGGCGCGAATTGGAAAACTGAAGAAGGTGCCCGGCCGCAAACAGCTGGTCGAGATTATAGGCAAGGAGGTTGTTGAGAAATTCGAGGAATGGATGGGCTTCAAGGCGGCGGATGCAATCCAGCTCCGCGCGGGGGCATTGCATGAGATCGTAGATCAGTCGATCGCAGCTCTCGGCCGTCACGCCGACACGCTGCAGTTGTATCAACGGGGTGATCGGCTTGTGCGGCCCAGGCTGGTCGATGCTTTTGGATTTCCAGAAGCGGACGGCACGCGACCAACGACACAGGCGCTGCGGATCAAAGAATTGACGCCCGGTACTCTACGAGTCGAGCTGTCCAGGCTCGTCCGGTATTGGAGGATGGTCGTCACGGACGAGAAGCAGCGTGAGACGGCCGCCGATTGCCCAAAGGACGTTGCGGCGGCGGTATTTGAGTCGAGCGACCGCTGGAGCGGCATCCCGACCATAGATTCGGTCTCCGAGGTGCCTTTGTGCGGCGGCCGCAATCTGCACTGTGGCCCAGGTGTCGTGTCCGGCGTCTATGTTGCGGCGCCAGTGGTGGCGCTGCCAGACACGTTATCAAAGGAGACAGCGCACGCTGCCCTAGCCCGAATCGATGGCTGGCTGGACGAGTTTCGATATGTGGATAACAAACTCGACGGCGCGGCGCTGATTGCGCTGTTGATGACCGCCGCGCTGCGCCCGTCGCTTACGACGGCTCCAGGCTTCATCATCACAAAGTACGCGTTCGGGGCCGGCGCGACCACCGCGGCGAAGGTGGCTGGAATAATTGCCACGGGACGCGAGCCTGCGGTGATGCCCTGCAGTGATGAGGACGAGCTGCGGAAGCAGCTTAACGCATCCCTTATTGCCGGTGATCAGCTACGAATACTGGATAACTTACCCGATGGCACCGACCTACGCTCGCCGCTACTGGCGCAGATATTGAGCGAGCGGCTGGTGAAGGTGCGTGTGCTTGGGGAATCGACGGAGTTCCTTTGCCCCACGTCGTCTCTGGTCATTGTGACCGGCGTGAATGTACAGACCGCCGCCGATCTCAGCCGCAGGTGTATCCGAATCCGACTCGATCCAAAGGTCTCGGACCCTGAAGCACGCTCATTCACGCGCAAGGCGCTGCTGTCTGAGCTGGCACAGGCGCGCGTCAGCGTACTCCGCGATCTGTTCACTATTACAACGTCATATTTGGCGTCAGGCGAGACGACGGATATCGGAGAGCTGGCTGGATACGAGCATTGGGTGCGATGGGTCGCGCAGCCCTTAGCTTGGCTCGGTTGCGCGAATGTCCTGCATACCGTGAGCGCCGCCACGGCCGCAGATCCAACGGTTGAGATGCTGCGGCGGTTGATTCCACTGATCTCAACACTATGCAAGCTGCTCGGGGCTACGGCCGGAGTACGCGTCAGCGAGATGATCGAACAATCCGACTTCGACGCCAACTCCCAGGTTGATCGTAAGGCTGTACACGATGTTCGCGATGAGTTGCGCGCGGCGCTCGGCGAGGCCACCGCTGCTAAGCGGTTCCAGAACGAGTGGCAACTTGATACACGTGTGATCGGCAAGTGGTTTGCGCGTCATCACGGCCGGATCGTGATCATTGAAAGCGTCGGCCGGCGGATAGTCAAAGGGCCGCTTCGGGACGGGTCACAGGTGTGGCAAATCGAGTCGGTGCAGGAGGGGGCGCAATGATCGGGTGTGATTTAAGGAGAACGGGGACAAAGGGGACAAAGGGGTTGAATCCAAACAACCGCGCGCGTGGGGCTGGGGGGCTGTGTATGGATATCAGGGGACAGGTCAAATCAACCCCGTTAACCCCGTTGTCCCCGCCGATGACATAGTCGAGGGGCAAGAAGCACCGATGCGGGCTATGAGAACTACCGCGATTGGCGGTTCCAGGGCACGTCAGGGGCACGTCCCCGGGGTTCGTGGCCCTTGGGTATCGCCGCACGGGGCGGGGCGCCACGGCGCGCTGATAAACGCAGGGCAGCTGACCGCCAACCACAGCGCCCGCAAGGGCCGGCCCTTCGCCCCCGGTACGGGGTTTGCGCCGGCTCGCCGTGCTAGATTCTCCAACAGCGGTTATCTAAGCCCCTGGTAATTGTCACAAGTTATTGTTATGCATAGAAATTATAATTCATTGTCAGATGTCAGTGCAGTTTCGGTGCACTCGGGGCCGAGAAATGTCTAGGCGAACAATAGCGGAAATGCAGCGATGCCCCGCGGTGTAAGCAAGCAACTGACTGCGGCGCTGCCGAAGCGGTATAGCCGTGAATGGCTCAAGCGCATGGACAAGCGCACCCGGCTGTGGCGCGCGATCGCCGATCGCATGGTCGAGCTTGAGTCCGACGCCGGCGGCGCCGAGGCGCTCTCGCACGCCAAACGTTCGATCATGCGCCGTGCCGTGTTCCTGGAACTGATTACAGAGTCCGAAGAGCTGCGCTTCTGCGCAGGCGAGCCGCTCGACGTATCGTGCTATGCGCAGGCATTTAACTCATTGTTGGGCGCCTACAGGGTGTTGGGCGTTGAGCGCCGCGCGCGGCCCGTGGAGCGCCTGCGCGACGTGATGCGGGCCGAGTCTGAGCCCGTGCGCGGCGCTGAGGCTGCGTCCGAGTCTGAGGCTCGGCCTGACGAGGTGCTGCGACCCGAAACTGCAGCGCATGTGCCAGCGTCGGCGGAGCAGCCAGCATGAAGTTCCACGCCTTCATGACGAGCAAGAAACTCGCCGGCCTCGAGTTCTGCGGGCCGACCTGGGCAACCTGGCGAATGATCGCCCGCCTCATCGATGGCGACGCACATCTGCTCACGGCCGAGGATCAGGCGCTTGCCTTGCGTCTCACCGGCCGCAGCGTGCTGCCGACCGTGGCGCCGCGCGAGGTGTTCATCGGTGCCGGCCGACGCGGTGGCAAAAGTAGATTCGGCGCGCTGGTGGCAACCTGGCTTGCCGCTGCTGAGTATCCGCAGCTGGCCGCGGGCGAAACGGCGATCGTTGCCCACATCGCGCCCGACAAGCGCCAGGCAGAGATTGACTTGAGCTATGCGCGCGGCATCGTGAAGGACAGCAAGCTGCTGCGCGCCGAGTTGATCGGTGACACGGCGGACGGGCTGGAGTTTGCTCACCGTACCCGCTTGGAGGTGGCGACCGCCAGCTACCGCACTGTCCGCGGTAGGACGCTGGCAGGCGCCGTGGTTGATGAGAGCGCGTTCCTGCGGGCCGATGATTCGGCGCTGCCGGATAAGGAACTCGTGCGAGCGCTGCGCCCGGGGCTGCTCACGTTGCGCGGGCCGTTGCTGGTGATCTCCTCGCCGCATCGTAAGCTCGGCATCCTCTACGATGCACACCGCAAGTACTTCGGCAATGACGCTGCGACGCGCGGCGTGTACATCCAGGCCACCAGCCGCGAGTTGAATCCTGGGATTGATGAGCAGGACATCGCCGAAGCGATGGAGGATGACCCGGCCGCTGCGCAGTCCGAATACCTCGGCCTGTTCCGCGCAGATCTGCAGGGCTTCCTCGACGATGCGACGGTAGATGCTGCAATCGTTCCGGGGCGCCGAATGCTGCCGCGCAGTCAGACCTGCAAGCATGTGGCGTTTTGCGATCCTTCCGGCGGCCGCGGCGATGCCTTCACGCTGGCGATCGCGCACGCGGAGCCAGCGCCGGCCGGCAAGCAGGCTGGCCGTGTGGTGCTCGACGTGCTGCTGGCAACGGCGCCGCCTTTCGACCCGGAGTCTGTCGTGTCGAGCTACGCCGAGACGCTCAAAAGCTACGGGCTGCGCGAAGTTCATGGGGACCAATACGCTGGCGAGTGGCCACCGTCGATGTTTCAAAAGTACGGCATAACCTACAAACCGAGCGAGTTTTCGCGCTCTGAAATTTATCTGGAATGTTTGCCACTATTCTCGCAAGGCCGCATCGAGTTGCTTGATTTGCCGGTGCTGCGCACGCAATTGTTGTTGCTGGAGCGGCGCACCCGTGCCGGCGGGCGCGATTCAGTGGACCATCCGCGCGGTGCACATGATGATCATTCAAACGCTGCATGCGGAGCGTTGCGGCTGGCGGGGCCAGCAAAGGTGAGTAAAAGCTGGTTCGATATGGACGTCGCCACCATGCGCGCGATCAGTCGCGGGCTCGCGGCGGGATCGGCTCGCGGGCGCGGCGGGGGATTTTCATATTGAGCCTGCGCGCTGGGAAAAGCCCTGACCCATGAGCGACCGCGGCTACTCCCCTGCCCGTGCGCAGATTGCCCGGATCCTCGCCGGCCGCTCGCAGGCGCGGCGGATTCTGAATGCACGCGAGGTGTCCGACCTGTTGACGTGCTGGCCGGTGCCGCCGCTGCGAACCATCAGGCGCTACATGGAGCAGGTCCGCAGCAAAGCCGAGCAACAATCAAGCAGTGGCCACGGTGGCCAGTCCGTGCCGCCGGCGGCTCGGGTCGCATAGTAGGATCAGGTCCACGTTAGCAGCGTTTTCAGGAGCCGAACAAATGGGAATGACCAACGAAGAGATCACGCGATACGCGTTCGATCCGAAGCGGCGACAGCTGATCGATGACCTCACGCAGGAAATCGGCCCGTTCGACGCGTCTGGTTGCAGGAGCTTCGATGATGTCGGGCAATTTGGTCTTTCCAAGCTCATTCCGAAGGGAGAGGCACCGCGCAATCCGGGCGTGGCCCTCGACATGCTGCTGCGCGGACGCAGGCAGGGGCGCGACGCTGCGCGTCCACGTGGTGGATCGGGCATGGACGCGAAAGTGCTCGAGGGCAACGCCGTCGATGAGTTTTTCAAGAGCCTTGGCGCTAAAACATGAACGCCCTTCGCCAACTGTTCGCCAAAAAGCCCGCGGCGCCGGCTCCCGTGAAACGCGCGACGCGCTTGACCTGCGGCCAACTCAATCGCGCCCTCGAAGTAGCGACCGCGCAGCTGGAACGTACCAGCTCGACGGCAAAAACACTTGAGCGTCTTTACGAGCTCACCTGCGACGCTGGCGACGAGTACGCGATCGTGAAGCTCGACAGTCCGTCGCCGGTCACGCTGCCGGAATTGGATGCCGCGCTCACCGAGATCCGGGATCCGGAACTTGGGCTGTCCGCGAGCACAATAAGTGCGCTCACGAAAGTGCGCTCACTCCTCGCGCAGACCAACGGCAACGGCCACGGGAACGGACATGCGGCCGAGCCGGTGCAGTACCTCACGGTCGCGCAGGCGAAAGCCCTCGTTGCCGAGCTGCATGACTTGATTGCATGGGTATTGGGCGCGATGGGCGAGGAGTTTGCTTTGTCCAGCCCCAGCCAAAGGCACCTGTTCGATCTGCTCGGTCGAAGTGCCACCGGCAGCCCTGCGCGCGCAAAGTTGCTCCGCGAGATTGCCTCATTCAAGGCCGCAGACGTCCCACGGCGAACGCAAGAACAGTACTTGCGCTACCAATCGACCGGGCGATGGGAATGATAGTTGTGACCGGGTTCGCGAGTGGCGGTTGCAACGAGCGCTGCGCACGTCTGGCAGCGACGGGTCATAGTCGTGAGTCACCCGCTCCACAAAAGAACCGCGACCCCCGGCAGCACGGCAACCGGCGCAGGTGTCTACTCCTGGCGACCGACTCCACCGGGCGTGGCCTGGCGCAAGAGGCTCCGGCGAGATGGGGCAAGGGCCGCGGTGCTGGCGCTAACCAGTCCGCTGGCGCGCGGTCGCGGAGCGCGGCGCTCGATGGGACCTCCTTCTCTCGTCGGGCGCTCGGCGCTTCCCTGACGCACCACCTACTTACGCACCACCTACTGACGGACCACCATGGCTAATAATCAGCTTTCGGCCTACAACATACCGTTCGGCCATGGCCTTCCGCTGCGGGCTTGGCCAGAACGCCTCACCGCACGATCACGGTCGGAGCATATTCTTGTCGACGAATACGAAGACGACCGCAGCGCCGATGCAGACCCACACGGGACCGCTCACGTTGACATCGAAGAGCTGCGCGGAAAAGTGAGTGCCTACCCACACACCCAAAGCGAGCAGCCCTGCGGCGATCACCGAGCCGATGATCTTTTGCTTTGGTGGTCCGAGTAAGCTGGCGCGCAGGCCACCGCCGGCGCTGATGCCGAGCAGGCTACCAGCTGCGAAAGCTACGCCGACCATAACGCCCGCATTTGCACCCGCGCTGATCGCGAGGATGATGCTGAGGATGACGTAGATGAAGATGACCCACATGCCTGGGTGACTCTATCATCACACCCTAGAATGCGTGGAAAGGGCGGCCCGCGGGGCGCCGCTAGCCCACGCTAACCGGTCGTGAGAGCGACGCCGTTGCCGGTCATCAAATAGCCGCCGCTCCCTGCCAGCAACCGGAAATTAAGCGAAGGCGGTTGCACGTCGATCGATTGCGGTGGAGCATTCGCAGGTTCAATAGATTCCTCATGCATGTCAGCGGGATCGGGCCCTTTCGACTCGCACGCGATGACTGACTCATCCTCGCATCGGTCTTGCACCTCATTGACCAGGACGTCCGCTTGCCCGAGCAGGGTTAAAGCGGCCGTGGCCACTGCGACTGATCCGAGAGTGCTTTTCAGCGGGCTCATGCGCGTTATTTTACACCTGAAGCTCGCAGGTAAGAACGCCGCCCGAAGGCGGCGCTGCGCAAATCAGCCTTTTCGGGCGGCCCCCCAGGTCGCCAATTTGCCGATCGCAAACGGCCTCGTGATATCAGAGGTCCCCACCGGCATGGTGCTCACGGTCGTGTACACGATTTATGTGGTGGGCTGATGCGTCGGTGGGGCGCGTGACCCGCAAGCGGCACTCCGGTTTCCTGCGCCGTCTCGCGCGGAAATTAACCGCCGAGCTGCGCGAGCACCCGCTGCCGCGATTTAGAACGCAACCACGCGGCCTTTGCGCTGCGGACCTTGCGCCTTGGCCTTGCTCCCCAAGGCAACTATGAGCGATTTACCTCCTTGGGCGACTGACGCCATACCAATTGCGAAATGGATTTGAACCTATTGACGCCCAGTGCACCCCGCTCATTGCGAGCCCTGGATCCTGGCGCCATCAGTGCATCAATGACCGGCGCCCGATCCGCTTCATAGATTGCGAACGCGTTTAAGTTCTTGTCCATCAGGACCAGTAGCACGGCGTCGAAATCCTTGCGTACATCAATTTTACCGATCCGCTGACCGGGCTTCGCACCTGGCAAAATGCATCGGCCCTTTATCTGGAACCGTCGCCCGTCGGCCTTGCGTATCGCGTCATACCCGGCTGTCCGCGCCGGAGCCAACTCAAGCTTGAGCAGTCGCGCCGCTTCGTATTCAGCTACCTCACCAGTGAGCCCCAGTGGCCGGCCAGTCAACTCGCGATATTCCTGAGCGAGTTTCTTCGCCTCAGACAGAATGGCAACGATACGCTTGGCGGTATTGGTCGAGGTGCTCATCACTGGACTCGCTCGCTCTGCCGCCCGAGCGGCTCCTTGGAGCCGGCTTAGATCTCGGGTCGGCACTATGTATTAGGATTTTCCGGCCAGACTATTGTTCCCATGAGAGACGAAGGTTCAATTAGTCACAATGGAACGACCGGCTCCCGATTCGCAAAGCGCGGGTTACGCTTCGGATCGGGAAAGAACCGCGGCGC
>Ga0209415_10018455_pt1 | contig 11009 bp, 6 predicted proteins | sample PeaSoiSIISIP2007_FD_187696 | JGI IMG/M metagenome (GOLD analysis project Ga0209415, IMG submission 187696) | Peat soil microbial communities from Weissenstadt, Germany - SII-SIP-2007 (SPAdes) (version 2) | ecosystem: Environmental > Terrestrial > Soil > Wetlands > Peat | place: Germany...
ACATGGATCAATAGTGTCTAAACGATGCCTTCGCCTCCGGCTGCGGCAGGCGGAAAGCGCCGCTCGGGCTATCGTGGACCCTTCATTTAAGATGAAATGTGCCACTATCCGCTCGGCGCGATCCGGTAACAGGCTGCTCAACGGGTGTCGTCTCCCGACAGATTGTATTTGCGGATCTTGTCGTGGAGCGTCGTCTTCGCCAATTGCAAGTCCTCGCTGGTTCTGGCGAGGCTCCCCTCATTGCGGCGCAGGGCATCGGCGATCAGTGATCGTTCGAATGTCTCGACCGTTTCGGCCAGCGGGCGCGGTCCGGCCGGGGTCGGGGTCCCAAATGGCGGAAAGTTGCTTTCGATTCCCAGCACGCAGCGATCCGCCACATTGCGGAGTTCGCGAACGTTGCCGGGCCAGTCATAGGCCATCAGGCAGCGCATCCTGTCCGCGTCCGCCGGTGGACTTTCGCGGTGATGGCGCGCTGCGGCCAGCATCGAAAAATGTTCGAACAGCAAGGGCGTGTCCTCGCGGCGTTCGCGCAATGGTGGCAAGGGCAGCGTGGCGACATTCAGCCGATAATAGAGGTCGGCGCGAAATTGTCCCCGGTCGACCAAATCGCGCAGATCGACCTTGGTGGCGGCGACCACCCGGCAATCGATCGGTACGGGGGTGTTGGAGCCCAGGCGCTCCAAGGTCCTTTCTTGCAGAACACGAAGCATCTTGATCTGCATGACCATCGGCATGCTCTCGATTTCGTCGAGAAACAGAGTGCCGCCGCTGGCATGTTCGACTTTGCCGACGCGGCGTTTTCCGGCGCCGGTGAAGGCGCCGGCTTCATGCCCGAAAATTTCGCTTTCAAACAAGGTTTCCGGAAGGGCGCCGCAGTTGATCGCGACGAAATTGCCGGTGCGCCGTGCGCTGGCGTCATGCAGACAACGCGCCGCCAGTTCTTTGCCGGCGCCGGTCTCGCCTTGGATCAACACGTCGGCGGCCGAATTTCCCAAATCGACGATCAACCGCCGCACCTTTTCGATCGCCGGCGAGTTGCCGAGAATGCGGGATTCGATGCTCTGCCGGTTGTTCAATTTCTCGCGCAAATCTCTGACCTCGAGGACCAGCTTGCGTTTCTCCAGCGCGCGGCGGACCACTTCGACCAGATAATCGGGGGCGAAGGGTTTCTCGATGAAGTCGTGGGCACCGCTTTTCATCGCTTGAACCGCCAGCGAGACGTCGCCATGACCGGTGATCAGAACCACGGGCAGATCGGCGTCGAGTGTCAATAGCTGACGGAGAAGTTCCATGCCGTCGATGCCCGGCAATCGGATATCACTGACGACGACGCCGGGAAAGTTAACCGAGACAAGGCGCCGCGCTTTCTCCGCCGAGCCGACGCCTTCGGTCTGGATTCCTTCCAACTGCAGGGCTTGTTCGCACCCCAGGAGGACGTTCGGGTCGTCTTCGACGATCAGAACTTTCATGGCTTCGAGCATTCGTCTTCTCCTCCCGGGGCGATCGGGATGTCCAGGGTGAACACCGCGCCTCCTTGGGCATGGTTGTCGCCCGAGAGCGTACCACCGAAATCGCGGACGATGCCCGACGAGATGGCGAGGCCGAGACCGAGGCCGCCACCGTCGTCCTTGGTGGTGAAGAAAGGTTCGAACAGACGGCTGCGGACGGCCTCGGTCAAGCCTGGGCCTTGGTCGCGCACCTCAATGCGAATTTTCTCGCCTTCGCGGCGGGCGTCCAGTTCAAGCGTCGGAGTTGACACACCATCCATGGCGTCGAGTGCATTGGCGATCAGATTCACCAAGACCTGTTCCAGGCGGTTGGGGTCGCAGAGCGCCCACAGCGCCTCCTTCGGCATGTCGATCCGTTGCTCCACGCCGGCCCGGTGCAGCCGCTGGTGGAGCAACGACAGCGCGTTGTCCACGGAGCGCTGCACGATGACCGGCCGGGGATGGCCCGTCGACTTGCGGACGAAGGATTTGAGCTGGCCGGTGAGCGTTCCCATGCTGTCGACCAATTGGCCGATGCGATCCAGGTTGGAGGTGGCGGTTGTGATGTCGCCCCGTTGAAGGAATTTCACCGTATTGCCGGCCAGGGTCCGCATCGCCGTCAACGGCTGGTTCAACTCATGAGCGATGCCGGCCAGCAATTGACCGATGACCGCCAATTTTCCGGCCTGCACCAATTCGTCCTGGGCGGCCCGCAAGGTGCGTTCGGCTCTGGTGCGCTCCGTCACCTCCTCCTGTAGACGGGCATTGGTGGCAGAAAGATCGGCCGTGCGTTCCACGACCTTGCGTTCCAGGTCGTCATGGGCTTGCTGCAAGGCCTCGCGGGCGGCGAGCCGATCGCGTTGATGGAGCCGCCGCTGATTGACCATGACCAGCAGGATGAACAGGAACGCGCTGCCGATGGCGGCCAGGGCGGCATGGCTTCTGGCTATGTCGTCAATTTGTTCCCGATGGGAAAACACCGTCAGGTTCCACGCTGTCCCCGGTAACGGTTGTGTCTGGGCGAGGAACTGACCTGATACCGGAAACACCGAAGCTTCCTCGCTCTGCGATTTGGGCAAGTGAACCAGACGGCTCGTTTCGTTCAGGCGCTGACTTTGTTGCAGTTCAAGGGGGAGCAAAGCGCGACGATTGTATTGTTGCGTCCGATCGAACAGACGGCGCGTTTCCTCGTCGAGCGGTCGTAGCGTGGTGAATTTCCAGGCAGGGACCGAGGCCAGAATGACCACGCCATTCTCGTCGGCGACCAGCGCGGGCGCTTCGACCAGATCCCAGGATTTTTCCAATTGCTCAAGGCTGACCTTGACCACCGCGACGCCTAGAACCCTGTTGCCGCTGACCAGGGCGGACGAGAGATAGTAGCCGGGCTCGCCAATTGTCGTGCCGATCCCGAAAAAACGCCCGGCCCCTCCGTCGATGGCGTCTTTGAAATAGGGGCGATAGGCCAGATCCTCGCCGACGAAGCTGTCCGGCTGCTGCCAATTGCTGGATGCCAGGACCTTGCCGTGGCGATCCAGAACATAGATCGACAGAGTTCCTGCGCGTTGGTTGAGTTGGTCCAGATAGGCGTCGACACGCTCCGCAAAGGCGGTATTCGAAGGGCCGCTCAGAAGTTCGACGACGTCGCGTTCGAGTCCAAGCGTGGCTGGAAAATAGGCGTATTTGTCGATCTCGCGTTCCAGGCTGGCGGTGTAAAGATCAAGGCGATGTCGCCCGGTTGCCTGCAATTCAGCCAGTCCCAACGATAGACTGACCCGATAGCCGACAAACCCCGCGCCGAGCGCGATCAGAGCGATCAGCAGGGGAGCGAGGATGCGGGTGCGGCGGGTCAGGGGCATGGCGTTCGGGCGAGCCTTGAGTAACGGAGGAAAGCCGAAACATATGATAGCAGAAGAGGAGGTGTTGCCGGGCTCTTCGCCGCTTGGTTCCGGACTCTCTCGCGGGTGGTCGATTTGCGTTGCCGCTGTCGAAAAAGGCGTCGCCGTTTCGGGAGGCCGAGGGTTTCGGCAATACGGACGGACACGGACAACCGCGGATGGGCACGGATAGGAAGAGCGCCGCAGGCATTCCGGCATTCCCTTGCTCCCATTCGACTGGAGAAGGGGGGATACCTGCGGCGCGCGTCTATGTCATCCGTGTCCATCCATGTTGTTTTACCGCCTTATCCGTGCCCGCGGATGACGGGGACGTCTCACGTTTTGACCAGTTCGGCCTCGGGGAGGGCTTCGACCACTTCGCCGTTCAGCACCATGTTCATTTGCCGATCGTCGCGTTGGCGTTCCCATTTCGCGATAACCATGGTGGCGACGCCATTGCCCAGCAGATTGGTGGCGGTCCGCATCGAATCCATGAAACGTTCGATCCCCAGCAACAGCCCGAGGCCAACCAGCGGAATGTCGGGGAAGATCGACAAGGTGCCGGCCAGGACGACGAAGCCGCCGGCGGTGACGCCCGCCACGCCTTTCGAGGTGAGCAGGAAGATGCACAGCAAGCCCAGTTGCTGGGTCATGCTCAAATCGATGTTGGTCGCCTGGGCGATGAAGATCGCCCCCATGGTCAGATAGATGTAGGACCCGTCGAGATTGAAGGAATAGCCCGTCGGCACGACGAAGCCGACCACGGGAACCGAACAGCCGACATTTTCCAGCTTGCGGATGAGGCGCGGCAGCGCCGCTTCGGAAGAGGCGGTGCAGAACACCAGGACCAATTCCTCGCTCAAATATTTGATGAATTTCCAGAGGTTGAATCCAGACAGATAGGCGATGGTGCCTAAGATGGCGAACATGAAGACCAGATTGGTCAGATAGAACAGGCCGACCAATTTGCCGAGTGAGATCAGGGAGGCGACGCCGAATTTGCCGATGGTGTATCCGACGGCCCCGAAGACGGCCAAGGGAGCCAATTTCATGATGGCGCCGACGATCGAGAAGATGACTTCGGACCAGCGTTCGATCTGATCGATGATCGGTTCGGCCCGTTTGCCGATATGCAAAAGGGCGAAGCCGACGAAGAGGGCGAACAGCAGGACCTGGAGAATGTTGCCTTGCGCGAAGGCGTTCACCGCGCTGGCCGGAATGATGTTCAAAATGAAGTCGACGGTGTTGAGCGCCTTGGCGTTGGTCGCATACCCCGCCACCAGATTGGCGTCCAATTGGGCCGGATTGATATTCATCCCGGCGCCGGGTTTGAAGACATTGACGACCAGCAAGCCGAAGGCCAGCGCGATGGTGCTGACGATTTCGAAATAGATGAGCGACTTGACGCCGATGCGGCCGACTTTCTTGACATCGCCAAGCTTGGCGACGCCGACGCTGACGGTCGCGAAGATCAGCAACACGACTATCATCTTGATCAGTTTGATGAAGCCGCCCGCCAAGGGATTGAGCGACACCCCGAACTCGGGGAATTTGTATCCGATCGCCGTACCGAGGATAACGGCGATCAGCATTTGAAATATAAGGCTACGATAGAAGGGCGTTGCTTTGGACATTTCCTGTCTCCGCGTTATGTGACTTATTCTGCTGCTTTGTGTCCGATATGGGAGAGATGGCTGATCATCGGATGCGGTCGGGTGAGAACGTCCGGTTGCAGGATCTGATCCAGCTCTTCCTTGGTCATCAGTTTCATGTCGAGGACCAGGTCATAGACGCTTCGTCCGCTTTTCAGCGCTTCTTGGGCTACATTGGTGGCATTGGCATAGCCGATGTAGGGATTGAGAGCGGTGACGATGCCGATCGAATTTTCGACGGTGGCCCGCAGACGCTCACGATTGGCGGTAATGCCGTTCACGCAGCGATCGGCGAGGATCAGGCATCCTTGCCGCAGATGCGTGACGCTCTTGAACAGGCTGTGGGCGATGATCGGCTCGAAGGCGTTGAGCTGAAGCTGTCCGGCCTCGGCGGCGAAGGTGACGGTCATGTCGTTGCCGATGACCTCGAAGGCGATCTGATTGACTACCTCGGGAATGACCGGATTGACCTTGCCCGGCATGATCGATGAGCCCGCCTGTTGTGGCGGAAGATTGATTTCACCCAGTCCGGCGCGCGGTCCGCTCGACAGCAGGCGTAAATCGTTGCAGGTCTTCGACAGCTTGACCGCAACCCGTTTCAAAACGCCCGACAATTGAACGAAGCTGCCGCAGTCCTGGGTGGCTTCGACCAGATTGGGCGAGGTCTGCACCGGGACACCGCTAACTTCGGCCAGCAGGCGGCAGACCAGGGCGGTGTAGTCGGGATGCGCATTGATGCCAGTGCCGATGGCGGTGGCGCCCAGATTGATTTCGCGGATCAACAGAGCGGCTTCCTTCAACCGTTCCTCGTCCTCGCCCAGCATGACGGCGTAGGTCGAAAATTCCTGGCCCAGGGTCATCGGCACCGCGTCCTGGAGCTGAGTGCGGCCCATCTTCAGCACGTCGCCAAACTCTTCCGCCTTGCGCTCGAACGCGCGCCGCAAATGGGACATGGCGTCGACCAGACGGAAGATTCCGACATAGGTCGCCAGTTTGAGCGCGGTCGGATAGACGTCGTTGGTCGACTGCCCCATGTTGACATGTTCGTTGGGGTGCAAATGCTGATAGTCGCCGCGTTGATGCCCGAGCAGTTCAAGAGCCCGGTTGGTGACGACTTCGTTGGCGTTCATATTGGTCGAGGTGCCGGCCCCGCCTTGAATGACGTCGACGACGAACTGGTCATGCAGCTTGCCGGCCTGAATTTCCTTGCAGGCGGCGACGATGGCATCGCACCGTTCCTGGTCCAGCAGCCCCAGGTCCCGATTGGCCCGCGCCGCGGCATGCTTGATTTCGGCGAGAGCGCGGATCAGATCCGGATAGATCGAGATGGCTGTGCCGGTGATGGGGAAGTTTTCCAGGGCGCGTAAGGTATGCACGCCGTAATAGACATCCGCGGGAACCTGACGGTCGCCCAACAGATCATGTTCGGTGCGGTACTCCATGGTGTTCTGCGCTCCTCGAATGCCCTGCCCGTAACGCGGTCTTTGATCAGGGGCGGCCAGAAGAGATAGAGCAACTTGCATGCCAGCCCTGCGCGGGTCGGGATGCTCTGTAACTCATTGATTGCGAATTGATTTTTTCAGAAGGGCGAAGGTGGCGTTCGGATTTCCGAACGCCACCTCGTGGCGGCCGTTCGGAAATCCGAACGCCGAGGTTCAGATTTCGATCTGATCGCCCAATTCGATGACCCGATTGACCGGCAGCGAGAAGAATTCCATGGCCGACGAGGCGCTCCGCGACATCCAGGCGAACAATGTTTCCCGCAAGGGGTCCATGCCCGGACGGTCGCCGCTGATAATGGTTTCCCGGCTCAGGAAGTAAGAGATTTTCATCGGCTCATAAAAAAAGCCCAGTTGCGTTTCCGAGGCGTTGGCCAGTGCGCGTGGTACGTTGGTTTCATCCATGAAGCCATAGCGGACAACGACCCGGTGGATGCCATCGGTCACATGTTCGGCGGTGATGCGCTCGCTTTGCGGAACATGCGGAATATCCTCGACGACAATGGTCAAGAGCACGGTGACCTCATGGAGCACCTGATTGTGCTTGAGATTATGCATCAAGGCCGGCGGGACGAAGTCCCTGAGACTGCTGGTCAGAAAGATGGCCGTCCCTTTCGGGCGCGAAATGTTTTTGCTGCCGACGACCGAAGCGACGAAATCCGCAATCGGCATGGCGCCGTCTTCACGCCTGGCGAAAACCAGAGCCCGTCCCCGTTTCCACGTCATCAGCAGCATGAAGACGATGATCCCCATCGCCAGGGGGAACCAGCCCCCATGCATGATTTTGGTGGCGTTGGCCGAGAAAAAGGACACATCGACGATCATGAAAAGCCCGAGCAAGGCGTAGGAAAAACGGCTTTTCCATCCCCAGATATAGTAGGCCACCATGCCGACCATGATCGTGGTGATTCCCATGGTGCCAGTGACGGCGATTCCGTAGGCGGCGGCGAGATTGGTCGACGAACGGAAGCCAAGCACCAGGGCGATGACGAACACCGCGAGCATGCTATTGAGGAAAGGAATGTAGATTTGTCCCTTTTCCTTGGCCGAGGTGTGCAGCATGCGCATGCGCGGCAGGTAACCCAATTGCATGGCTTGCGCGGTCACCGAGAACGCGCCCGAGATGACGGCCTGCGAGGCGATGACGGTGGCGATGCCGGCGAGGATGACCAAGGGAACCAAGGCCCAGGATGGAGCCATCAGGAAAAATGGATTTTCCAGGGCTTTCGGGTCGCTTAACAGCAAGGCGCCTTGGCCGAAATAGTTGAGAACCAGCGCGGGCAGGACCAAGAGATACCAAGCCAAGGCGATGGGATTGCGGCCGAAATGTCCCATGTCGGCATAAAGCGCCTCTCCGCCGGTGACGGCTAAAACCACTGCGCCCAAAGACAGGAAGCCGGTCACGCCGTGGTTCATCATGAACAGGGCGCCATAATGTGGACTGAGGGCGGCCAGAACCAGTGGGGCTTTGATGATATTTTTGAGGCCCAAGATCGCCAGGATAGAGAACCAGACGATCATCACCGGTCCGAACAGCGAACCGACCAAAGCCGTGCCCTTGCGCTGAATGGCGAACAAAACCACCAAAATGGCCAGTGTGATGGGGATGACGTAATCTTCCAGGGCGGGCGCCGCGACCTCAAGCCCTTCGATGGCTGACAGGACCGAGATGGCCGGCGTGATCGTCGAATCGCCATAGAACAGGGCAGCGGCGGCGATGCCGAGCGTTCCAACCAACGGCGGCATCCAGGAATGTCGCTCTGCCGTTTGATGCAGCATGGCGAGCAAAGCCAAGCTGCCGCCTTCGCCGCGATTGTTGGCGCGCATGGTGACGATCACATATTTGATCGAAACGATGAGGGTAATTGACCAGAAGATCAGTGACAATATGCCAAGGATATTTGCCTTGTCGACGGCCAACGGATGTTCGCCAGCGAAACATTCATGCAACGTATAGAGCGGGCTGGTGCCAATGTCTCCATAGACAACGCCCAATGCTCCAATCAACAAAGCGCCAAAGGAAGACTTTTCGCAGCCTTCTGCCTTGGTTGTCTGCTCGATCATATTTTTAAACGTCCAAGTTTCTGTAATTCACTCTTCGGCGAGGGTGATTTCTTTTAGTTAGTTAAAATAATTTGAAGTCTATGGCCGCCGAGGCATTGCGCAAATCAACCTCCGACCGGCGATATCGACCTTCGCCACCGAGATCCTATGCCTTTAGACCTTCCTGTCCGTTTCCGCAAGCTTCAGGACGTTTCAATAGCGTTTCAGAATGGTTTTGCGACAGTAATTGGGAAGCGTTTGGCGCGTGCGACCGCAACAGAAACAGAGCAATGATGTCCTGAAAATTGCTAAGGAAAATCAACATCTTGCTTATTGAGGTGTCTATTTTTACGAACGAAGGGATCAGGTGCCGCTTGTCGTCGTCGATCAGGCAATTCTTCATGGTCTTCTGCAAGTCAAAAGGCCAAAGATATGGAAGGGACCTTTGTTTCCTTCATCCGTGACCAAACTGATCCGTGAGGTGCGGGCATCGGTCGGCGTCGGTCTTGAGACGCCTAAGCACATTGCGGCATAAATTCCAAAGGGTTATTCTACTTACGAGATAAATGGCGCCGTCGGAGTCGCATGTCCGAATGCTGTCCGCCATTGTGCCGGCCCTTCGGGCTATGGCGTGGTCTCGCGGAGAAACGCCGATGACGGTCCGTCGCGAACCTTTCGGCTTGCGGAATGGTCTGACCGGAAAGGGGATCGCCGTTACCGCCGTGTTGGTCAATCTGTTTGTGATTGTCCTGATCGGCTTGGCGATGGAGGACCGATTTGCCGATTGGCGAGTGGGAGCCATGGCCGTTCTGGTCGGCGTTTTCGCGGTTATGTCCCTGGTGGCCGGGCATTTTTTGAATCGAAGCTGGAAAAGTCGGGAATTGGCTTTGTCCGAGGCCGAGGTGGCGTCTGCGCGTCTTGCCGCAATATTGCAAAATTCTCCGGTCGGCCTGGCGATCGTCGATAGCGATCGCGTCGTTCAATTGGCCAATACGGCTTTGGCCGAAATTTTCGGCGTTCCGACGGAACGGTTGCTGGGGCGGTCGTCGGAAGCGATGCTCGGGTCCCGCGCTCAATGTGACGCCCTGGAGCGGCGCGCTTATCCGATCATCCTCGCGGGAGGCATCTATCAAGACGAGATGCTGATGCATCGTCAGGATGGAAGCGTCTTTTGGTGCAAGATGCGGGGGCGGTTGCTCGACCCCAAGGTCCCGTCCTTTGGTGTGGCCTGGGTGATGGAGGACAACACCGAGCACAAACGCAATGAACAGCAGGCGGCGTTTTACCGGAGTCTGATCGAGTATACGTCGGATTGCGTTTATGTGCTCAGCCCGCGGCAGGATTTTCGGATGGTTTTCGCCAATGATGCCGCCTGCGCCCATTATGGTGTCTCGCGGGACGAACTGTTGACCTGGCGGTTGGCGGACTGGGACATCAGTTTGCGGGATGCCGATGCGCTTGACGAGTTTTGGCATCAGGTGAAGCACAAGAAATCGCTTTTGATTCAAACGAAGCACCGCGTGCATTCGAATGCGGTGGTTCCCGTGGAGATGTCGGCCAACTATCTGCTTCACGAGGGCGAAGAGTTCATCGCCGGTTATTTCCACAACATCGTGGGCCGCATGGTGACGGAACGGACGCTCATGGAGAAAACGCGGGAACTGGCGCGCTCCAACACCGATCTCGAGCAATTTGCCTATGTCGCATCTCACGATCTGCGCGAACCGCTCAGGATGGTGACGTCATACCTTGGTCTGCTGGAACAACGACTGGGCGATCGACTGACCGAGGAAACGCGGGAGTTCATCGGTTTTGCCAAGGATGGCGCGGAACGGATGGATCGTCTGATTTTTGATCTGCTCGATTATTCGCGAATCGGTCGCGTTACTCTGCCCCTCGTTCCCGTTGCGCTCAGCGATGTGATGGAGGACGTCCTATCCAATCTCCGTGTCGTCATCGTCGATGTCGGGGCTCATTTGGACATTTCGACCTCATTGCCGACGATATTTGGCGAACGCCAGGAACTGGTGCGGTTGTTTCAGAATCTGGTTGCCAACGCCTTAAAATACCATGCCGGCGATCGTCTTCCGGAGGTGCGCATCGGTGCGCGCCAGAGCAAGGGAGAATGGGTGATCACGGTGGCAGACAACGGCATCGGCATCGCGCCGCAACATTTCGAACGGATCTTCGGAATTTTTCAGCGATTGCATGCCCGGCACGACTATGACGGCACCGGGATCGGCCTTGCCATCTGCAAGAAGATCGTCGAACACCATCGGGGGCGAATCTGGGTGCAGTCCATCCCGGGAGAAGGAAGCGAATTTTTCGTCTCCTTTCCAGCGTCCGTCACAAATGGGGATTAGCTAGTCGCACGTTTATCTTGAATGAAGGGTGCGACGAAAGCCCGAGCGGCGCTTGAGCCTGCCGCAGCCGGAGGCGAAGGCATCGTATAGA
>Ga0209415_10018456_pt1 | contig 11009 bp, 8 predicted proteins | sample PeaSoiSIISIP2007_FD_187696 | JGI IMG/M metagenome (GOLD analysis project Ga0209415, IMG submission 187696) | Peat soil microbial communities from Weissenstadt, Germany - SII-SIP-2007 (SPAdes) (version 2) | ecosystem: Environmental > Terrestrial > Soil > Wetlands > Peat | place: Germany...
CTCCTCGCTCGCGCCTCGCCAGCGGTCAAAATCCCGGCGCGATAGTTGTCCATGTTATTGTGAATGGCCTCCTTAATGAATACGGATGACGTGGTCTCGGCCCTGGCCTATTCATTCGCCCAGCCTCACGCGGAGCCAGGGCGGCTTGATTTGCAGGCGCCCTACAACGACCTTGCCCGGTTCATGCTCTGCCAGCAAGGGAACCTGCCCGACTATCTGCGCACTCCCATGCGCGCCGCCACCCTGGGCTTTGATCTCGCCGGCCTGCTGCTCGCCGGACAGCCCTTTCATTCGCAGCCTCCGGCCAGCCGCCGGCGCCAGGTGGAGGCCTGGAAAGACTCCCGGCTGGCTTTTCGGCGCGACTTGATGCTCTACTACGAAAGCCTGGCGACCCTCGCCCTTTACAGCCGCCAGGCCGAAGATTCGGGCCTTCGGCCTTCGGACTTCGGATTTCCCGGCCCGGCGTCGCCGGCTCCGATACCTCAGGCCGACGGGGTCATTTCGGTTCCGGCCCGGGAATTGCGCTGCGCCATCGCGGTCGTCGGCTCCGGCCCGGGTGGCGCCATCACCGCCTGCGTGCTCGCGGAGGCGGGCCGTGATGTCCTCCTGATCGAGGAGGGCCCATTTTGCCCTTTGGAATCCTGCCCGCCGTTTTCGAAATCGGAAATGCTCCGCAAATACCGCAACGGCGGACAGACCGTCGCGCTGGGCGCAAACAAGGTGGCCTACGTCGAGGGCTGCTGCGTGGGCGGCGGCAGCGAGATCAACAGCGGCCTCTATCATCGCGCGCCGCCGGAAATCCTTGAAGTGTGGCGGCGGCAATTCAAGGTCTCGGCTCTCAGCGAGGCCGACCTGCGCCCGCATTTCGAGGCCTGCGAACGGGAACTTTCGGTGTCCCTCTTGCCGGGCGCAGCGCCGGCGGCTTCGCTCAAGCTGCACCAAGGCGCCTCGAGGCTGGGCTGGAAATCGTTCGAGGTGCCCCGCTGGTTCCGCCAGGGCCCCGGCAAACCGCCCGGCGGCGAGCGCCAGTCCATGACCCGGACCTTCGTGCCGCGCCTGCTCGCGGCCGGCGGGAAGCTCCTGCCCCAAACCCGCATCCAGCGCCTCCGGCGGCAGGCCGGCCAGTGGCTGCTCGAGGGCCGCCACGCTGATACGGGGGCTTTGCGCATCGAGGCGGAAACCGTGTTTTTGTGCGGCGGCGCCGTGCAGACCCCGGCCCTCCTCCGCCGCAGCGGCATCACTCGCAATGTCGGCAATGCCCTGCAAGTGCATCCTACGGTCAAGATCGTTGCCCGGTTCCCCGACCCCGTGAACGCGGCAGACATGGGTGTGCCGGTGCATCAGGTCAAGGAATTCGCGCCCCGGCTCAGTTTCGGCTGCTCGATCAGCTCACCCCCCTACCTGGCCCTGGGCATGATCGATCATCCCTCCTGCGCCTCCGAAGTCCGCCAGGCCTGGACCTGCATGGCCAACTATTATGTGATGCTCGCAGGGCAGGGGAGCGGCACCGTCCGGCCCTTGCCCGGGTTCCGCGACCCGCTCGTCCGCTACCGGCTCAGCGAGCAAGACCGCCGCCACTTGGCCGAGGGCCTTCGAAAACTGGCCGAGGTCCTCTTCGCCGGCGGCGCCCTCGCCCTCTATCCGGGCCTTGTCCGCGGCCCGCGCCTGCTCTCACCCGATGACCTCCGCCAATTGCCCGAAATCCTGCCCAACGGCCTCGCCCGCCTCGTGACCGTCCATCTCTTCTCCTCGTGTCCCATGGGGGAAGATCTAAACCGGTGCGCCACCGATTCATTCGGCCGCGTCCACGGCTTCCCCAACCTCGTCGTCAATGATGCCAGCCTCTTATGCACCGCCCCCGGCGTGAACCCGCAAGGCTCGATCATGGCCCTCGCCCGCCGAAACGCGATTCATTTCCTGGGGCGTCGACCGAATCTGGTTGCGCCAACGACGGGTTGCGGCTAAAGAAGCGTTATGGTTTTCAGGCGCATTACCTGCGACCCACGCCGGATGAACCGGCAGCCCTGGAATAACGCGCGAGAATTGCCCCCGGGCACCGGTGGCAACCTCTGACCCATCCCACCGTGCTGTTCTTCATCGACGAAAGTGGCCATGACCACGGCGACGCGCCGTACGAGGTTCTCGCAGCAGTTGCCGTCGCCGAAGGCGACTTGTGGAATCTCATCCAAGCGATCCGCGCGGCGGAGATTCAGTTCTTCGGCGTCCACCTGGCCGAGGTGGGCGTGGAATTCAAAGGCAAGAAACTCCTGAAAAACAAGACCTTCAGGCACGCCCGTCAAGGGGCGTCGATCGAGCCGAACCGCTGTCGCGATTTGGCTCGCGAATTCCTCCTGAGAGGCTGGCGTGAAACGCAGGGCGGTGCCCGGGAGCCACGGACGAAGGATGAGTTCACGGCCTACGGCCAGGCGGCCCGTGCTTTCGTCATGCGCATCCTGGAGGCCTGCGCCAGCCACCGCACCAAGACATTCGCAGCCCTGGTCAGCACCGATGCGCCCCGGGCAGCCGATCCAAACATGCTGCGCCGGGACTACGCCTTTCTATTTCAGCGGTTCTATTATTACCTCGAGGACCGTTCGCCGACGGAAATGGGCCTCGTTGTATTCGATGAATTGGAGAAGGCCAAGAGCCGTATTCTCATTCAGCAGATGGAACGTTACTTTCTCGAGACGGAGAAGGGCTACCAGCGCAGTTCACGGATCGTCCCCGAACCGTTCTTTGTGCATAGCGACCTGACGACCGCCGTCCAATTAGCAGACATCGTGGCCTACTGCTTCAACTGGGGGACCAGGCTCAACAAGATGACCGAGCCAACGCGCCCCGAGATCGAGCCATTCGCAGGAATTGCGTTCGACATGCGGTATGTGGGCAAACGCTTCGACGAGGCTGATGGCAGGGAATGGCCCGTGTATGGAGTCTTCTACGTGGATGACCTGCGGCCAAGACAGGAGCGCGAGGCAGAGCCGGGTGAATGAAAAAGGCAATGACAGGCATCTCTGCCCACCAAAGCCTCCACCACAAATAAAGCACGAACCGGGCCTAATGGCAACAATGGAATGCGGCCCAAGCAATCAAATCCTTGTCACCGGCGCCCTGGGTTGGCTGGGGTCGCGGCTGGTTGAAGCCTTGCTGGGCGGGCTGCCGGACTGTGACGCGCTCAAGGAACCGCGCCGCGATGCGCGCATCCGCTGCCTGGTCCTGCCCGGGCAGGACGCCTCCGCTCTGCCCCGGCTCCCGGACCGCCTCGAGCTTGTCACTGGCGACCTCCGAGACCCGGCGGACTGCGACCGTTTTTGCCAGGGCGCACAGGGCGCCCTCCTGTTCCACACTGCCGGTCTCATCCACCCGCGCCGCATCGCCGAGCTGTACAGCGTCAATGTCCGGGGCACCACCCAACTGCTCGAGGCCGCAGTCCGGGCCGGCGTCCGGCGCGCCGTCGTGGTCTCGTCGAACTCTCCCTGCGGCTGCAACCCACACCCCGACCACCTGTTCGATGAGTTGTCGCCCTATCATCCCTGCCTGAATTACGGCCGCTCGAAGATGCAGATGGAACTGGCGGTCAAGGAACGCCAGCAGCAGGGCCGGATCGAGACCGTCCTGGTCCGCGCGCCCTGGTTCTACGGCCCCAACCAGCCCCCTCGCCAGACCCTCTTTTTCCAAATGATTCGCGCCGGCAAGGCGCCCATCGTGGGCTCCGGCCACAACCTGCGTTCGATGAGCTACATCGACAATCTCTGCCAGGGTCTGCTCCTGGCCGCGATGAGCCCGCGCGCGAACGGCCAGACCTACTGGCTCGCCGACCGGCGGCCTTACTCGATGAACGAAATCATCGACACTGTCGAGCGGCTGCTCGAAACCGAGTTTGGCCGGCCTTGCGCCCACAAGCGCCTCCGCCTCCCGGCGCTCGCGGCTTCTGTCGCCTCCCTCCTCGACGCTGCAATCCAGGCCGCGGGCTTTTACCATCAGAAGCTCCATGTGCTCTCTGAGATGAACAAGACCATTGCCTGCTCCATCGCCAAAGCGGAGAACGACCTGGGTTACCACCCCGCCATCGACCTGGAGGAAGGCCTGCGGCGCTCCCTGGCCTGGTGCCTCAGGCAGGGGATCGTGATCTAGCGCCCGGGCTGGGGGCGCGGGCGTGGGGAGCGTGGAGCGTCGGGAGCGTGGAGCGTGGAGCGTGTGGGAGCGTGAGAGCGTGAGGCGCAGCTACGCTTGTCCCGGCGCTCTACGCTCCCCACGCTCCACGCTCCCTACGCTCCCCACGCTCCCACACGCTCCACGCCTGAAGCCGCCGCCAACCAGGGCTTGCGCCGCGGGAGCGCCATAGTCTATAGAGCTATCCATGCAGCCCCATGCTGGCGCTCAGCGCTCTCATCTGGTCACCGGCGGCTCAGGTTTCCTAGGCAACCTCATCGCCCGCCGCTTGCTCGAGCGCGGCGAGCGGGTAAAGGTCCTGGACATCTGGGAAGACCCGACCCGGCCCCGGGAGATCCAATTCGTCGCGTGCGACATTCGCGACCGCCAAGGCGTCTTCGAGGCCATGCGCGGCGTGGACATCGTCCATCACACCGCCGCGCTGGTGCCGCTGACCAAGTCCGGACCCAAATTCTGGCAGGTCAACGTGGAAGGCAGCCGCATCGCCGCCGAGGCCGCCGCGCGCGCCGGCGTCAGGGCCTTCATTCACATGAGTTCGTCGGCCATTTTCGGTGTTCCCGAGCAATGTCCCATCACCGAGACTTCGCCCTTGCGCCCGGCCGAGGCCTACGGGCGCGCCAAGCTGGCCGGCGAGATGGCCGTGCGCCAGGTCTGCGAGCAAGCCGCTCTGCCCCTGATCGTCATTCGGCCCCGGACGATTCTCGGCGAGGGCCGCCTGGGCATCTTCCAAATCCTCTTCGATTGGATTCGCGACGGCCGCGATGTCTATGTGATCGGCCCTGGCAACGGCCTGTTCCAGTTTGTGAATGCGCTCGACCTGATGGATGCCTACCTCCTGGCCTTGGACCATGGCCAACCCGGCGCCTACAACGTGGGCGCCGAGCGGTTCGGCTCCGTGCGCCAGGCGCTGGAAAACCTCATCGCTTATGCACGCTCTCCCTCGCGGGTCAAGTCTCTCCCGGCCGCCCTGACGATCCATTCCCTGCGCGCCCTGGATCTCCTCGGCCTGAGCCCCTTGGCCCCCTGGCATTACCTCACCTACCACAAACCATTCTTCTTCGATGTCACCAAAGTCCTGGCCCTGGGCTGGAAACCCCGCTTCTCCAACGACGAGATGTTCCGCGAAAGCTATGCTTGGTTCCTGGCCAACTATGACCGCCTCACCGCCCAGAAAGCCGGCTCGCCGCACCGCCGCCCCGTGCGCGAGCGCCTCCTGTGGCTCCTTAAGAAGCTCTCCTGACAGGCCCCTTTCATTAGAGCCTGTCCCAAACGTTCCGATTCCCAGCCTTTGTCGCAAGCCTTTATCGCAAGCCTTTGTCGAACACGAGGCGACAAAGGTTTCCGACAAAGGTTTCCGACAAAGGTTTCCGACAAAGGTTTCCGACAAAGGTTTCTGGTGGCGCGGCTTGTGGGAGAAGCTTTAGTCATCCTCTCGCGCAAACCCCCTTTAGGACCTCCAATTCCTGCGCGGCAAAAACCCGGTAATCGTAACGGCGCACGAATTCCTGTCCTTCGCGGCCGCGGCGCTGCTGCAATTCTTCATCCGCCAACAGCCGCAGGATTGCTTTAGCGGCCCCGGCCGTGTCGCCCAGGGGCACCAGATCGAAACAGCCGGGAAAGATCTCCCGGAAGACCGGCAAATCGTAGGATACCACCGGCAGCCCGACCCCCAGAAACTCCGTCACCGACAAGCCCCAGCCTTCCTCGTAAGAAAGGCTCAAGCCCAGCCGGGCCTGCTTGAGCAAGCGGTTCTTCTCGACATCGTCAATGCCCCCGGTGAAACGCACGGACTGGCCCAAACCCAAGTCCTGAACCATCTGCTGGCTGCGGAGGCGGTGAGGCCCCTCGCCGATGACCACGAGGCGCGCCTGGGGCCGCTGCCGGACTACCTCCTGCCACACCCGGGGCAGTTCCAGCACCCCTTTCTGCAGGTGCATCCGGCCCAGAAACGCAACGTCATACTCCTTGGGTTCCTCGGGCAGCCGGGTCAGGGCCTCGATATCGATGCCGTCGCCGATGGGGATCACGCGGGACGGCTCGAGGCCGCACAACTCATCCAGCCGGCGCAACTCTTCGGCGATGAGCCGGTTCGAGCAAAACACCAGGTCCGCGTGACGGTGGATGAGCCGGGCGCTAACCCGCTCGGCCGCCAGGAACAGGTGGTCCCAAGCGCTCCGGCGGCCCGGCTGGAACTGCAGGACATGATGCACCTTCACTGCCAGCTTCGCCCCCTGCCGCCGGGCTACCACCATGGCCGTGTAAAACTCGACCACGAACTGGTTGGTCGCATAGACCAAATCGTAGCGCTCGGGCAGGCGCGTCCAATGGCACGTCACCAGGCGCCAGAAGTAGCCCGGGAAATAGAGCCAGGTCTTCGCCACGTAGCGGGTCGCGTCGAACAACCGATCGCTGGCGATCAGCCGCGAGGCCGGCGGCACCATCCGGCGCAGTTGGGGAAACCCCGCCTGGGCCAGCAGGAAGTCGGTCTGGTGGCCTTGCGCCGTCCAGAAACCCGCCTGCATCGCGTAGAGGCGCATCACACCCGACACGGATTTCGAGTCCATCTGGGTGTTCAATACGACCAGTATCTTCATCCGGTTTGCGGCCTGGGCCACTCGCGTCAGGCTAACATTAAGTCTCCTCGCTCCAACCCCAACGGGGTTGTGTAGCAAAGCCCAGGGTTGGCGCCGCGCCAACCCTGGGTAATCCCGCCGCGATGCCCCTCAACCCCAACGGGGTTGCGGCCCGGCGTCCGAAAAACCAGCAGCCTGGGTTGCCCACTGGACACAACCCCGTTGGGGTTGGGAGCCCCGCCATCGCCGCTACCCAGGGTTGTCCCTGCGGTCCAACCCTGGGCTTCGTTACACAACCGCGTTGCGGTTGAAGCCCCGCGCCATCTGTATGCACGATCACTTAGCCTGACGCGTATGGGGAGCGAGCCAGGCCGGCAGCCGCCAACTGCAGCCCTCAGATGGTCCCGGTCATTTTGCATCGGCGGCTGGCCCGACGCCGTGCGCGGCGACCTGTCGCTCGACCCAAGGGTAGGTAAGTTGGATTCCCGCCCGCAGGTCAAAGCGGGACCGCCAGCCGATGGAATAGATGCGTTCGTTGCTGAAATTGCGGGACTGAACTCCCACCGGACCGGACACCGGCTTGATTACAATCGGTTTGCCCGCGACCGACGCCACCGTCTCGACCAACTCCTTCACGGTTACATATTGGGGGCAGCCGATGTTCACGGCGCCCTCCAAATCCGAGTGCATGAGGAGGAAGATGCCCTCCACCATGTCGTCCACGTACGTGTAGGAGCGCACCGCGGTGCCGTCACCCCACATGTCAACCGTGCCTCCCACCGGGGCCGCGGCCACTTTGCGGCAGATGGCCGCCGGGGCCTTTTCCCGCCCACCCCGCCACGTTCCCTCCGGCCCATAGCAGTTCTGGAACCGGGCGATCCGCACTTTCATCCCATAACGCCGCCCGTAAGCCATCGCCGTCCGCTCCGAATAAAGCTTTTCCCATCCGTACTCGTTGTCGGGATGGGCCGGAACGGCCTCGGACTCGCGCATCTCGGGCTCCCCAGGCTTCATGTCGCGATAGATGCACACGGAAGAGGAGAAAAAGTACCGCTTCACGCCGAGCGTTGCGGCGGCATGGGTCATGTGGACGTTGACCAGCACGCTGTTGTGCATGATCTCGCACTCGGCGGCATGAATGAACCCCATGCCACCCATGTCTGCCGCCAATTGATAGACTTCGTCCGGCCTGCCCCCCGGCACCGCCAGCGCTTCCGCGCAGTTCCGGTCCTGGCGCAGATCCAGCACCCGAAACTCGTCCGCCGCCGTGGGCGCGAATTCGGGAAGTTTGAGATCGACCCCGCGCACCCAGTAGCCTTCGCGCTTGAGACGCTTAACCAAATGGCTCGCGATGAAACCGCCCGCTCCGCAAACAACCGCAGTTTTCATGCTCTGCCCTTTCGCTCTTTCGTTGAATTCATAAAGCCATATTGTATGAACGGAAGCGATTGCCTAGTCAATGACAACGATTGAGTTGGCCATGAATCGCAGGGCCAATTCGTGAAGCCGCAAGGCCAGGGGCGGGGACGGCTTCGTCCCCGCTTCCTCTTCCCATGAGCTGCCAGGAAGCGGGGACGAAGCCGTCCCCGCCCCTTTCATGAATTGGCCCTGGATGAATCGGCCCTGACCAATTGCCCAATCACCCCGCTTCTGGTATTAGTGTCCTGTGAGTTTCTTCGTCCAGCGCAGCGAACTGCGGGACCTGTACGACAAGACCGCCGCCGGCCAACGGATATCGGAGGCCGAGGCGTTGCGGCTTTTCGAGAGCCGGGATTTGCACGCCCTCGGGGCGATTGCGGACCTGGCGCGGCAGCGCCAGGTCGGCCGCCGGGCCAGCTACCTCATCAACCGGTATCTCAACTACTCGAATTACTGCATCCTGAGCTGTCGTTTCTGCTCGTTTGCGCGGAAAAAGCGCGATGCGGACGGGTTCCAGTTCAGCGTCCAGGAGATGGTCGAGAAAGCGCGCCAGGCGCTGAGCTTCGGCATCACCGAATTGCACATCGTGGGCGGATTGCATCCGACGCTGCCCTTCAGCTATTACACGGACCTCCTCGAGGCCCTGCGCGCCCTGGATGCCCGGCTGCAGTTGAAGGCCTTCACGGCCATCGAGATTCTGCACCTGGCCTGGCTGGCTAAAAAATCGGTGGCCGAAACCCTGCTCGCGCTGAAGGCCGCCGGCCTGGATTCGCTCACCGGCGGCGGCGCCGAGATTTTCCGCAAGGAAGTCCGCGCCGCCATTGCCCGAGGCAAGGAATCGGCCGAGGAGTATCTGGACGTGCATCGGACCTGGCACCGGCTGGGAGGGCGGAGCACCTGCACCATGCTGTTTGGGCATGTCGAGTCGGCCGCCGATCGGGTGGACCACCTCCGGCGCTTGCGCGCCCTGCAGGACGAAACGGGCGGCTTTGTGGGGTTCGTGCCTCTGCCCTACCAACCCGAGCACAACGACCTTCCCGTTCCCCATACTCCGACCGGGTTGGACATGCTCCGCACCCTCGCCGTCAGCCGCATCTACCTCGACAACTTCCGCCATATCACCGCCTATTGGGTCGGCCTCGGCCTCAAACTCGCCCAACTCGCCCTGAGTTTCGGCGCCGACGACCTCCACGGCACGATCCTCGAGGAGTTCATCTTCCACATGGCCGGGGCCAAAACCCCCCAGTTGCAGACCGAAGCCGACATGATCAAAGCCATCCGCGAGGCCGGCTGCATCCCGGTGCAGCGAAACACCTTTTACGAGCCGATCAAGGTCTGGGACAACCCGGAACTGCCTGGACCTTAGCCAGAGATTGTCCTCAAAGCCCGGCGAGTGGAAACCTTTGCCGCAACCCTTTGTCCCAACCTTTGTCGGAAGCTTTTGTCGGCAGCCTCTGTCCCAACCTTTGTCGCAACCCTTTGTCGCAACCCTTTGTCGCGACCCTTTGTCCCAACCTTTGTCGGCAGCCTTTGTCGGCAGCCTTTGTCCCAACCTTTGTCGCAACCCTTTGTCGCAACCCTTTGTCGAATTGGCCATTTCTCGACAAAGGTCCCGACAAAGGTCCGCAACCGGAGGTTTTGCGCCGGGCTCAGTTTTGACTTGGCAACTCCGCTCGATACCGCACCCTGCCAGCGTGATTCACGCCAGCGCCATTGTGCATCCCAACGCGAAGTTGCATCCGACCGTCCGCGTCGGGCCGTACGCCGTCATTGACGAAGGGGTCGAGCTCGGCCCCGAGTGCGACCTGGGTCCTTACGTGTACCTGACTGGCCTCACGCGCATTGGCGCGCACAACCGCTTTTTTGCCGGCTGCGTCATCGGCGAGGCCCCGCAGGACTTGAAATACAAAGGCGAGCCGGCCGAACTGAGGATAGGCGACCACAACATTTTCCGTGAACACGTGACCGTGCATCGCTCGAACCGCCCGGGCGAGGCCACGGTTATCGGCTCGCACAACTTTCTCATGCAGCACAGCCACGTGGCCCACAACGTCGTGTTCGGCGATCGCGTCATCCTGGCCGGCGGCGCCCTGGTCGCCGGGCATGTCAGCGTAGGGGACCTCGCGTTCATTTCCGGCAACTGCCTGGTCCACCAATTCGTGCGCATCGGCACCCTGGCCCTGATGCAAGGCGGTTCCGCCATCAGCAAGGACCTGCCCCCCTACACCATCGCGCGCGGCGGCAACGGCATCTGCGGCCTCAACACCATCGGTCTGCGCCGCGCCGGCTTTTCCCCCGCCGACCGCCTCGAATTAAAAGAACTCTATCACCTCCTGTTCCGTTCCGGACTCAGCGTTCAAAACGCCGTCGCCAGCGCGCGCCCGCGGTTCTCCGGCGCCCCGGCCAAAGCTCTCCTCGATTTTATCGCCGCCTCCAAACGCGGCATCTGCTCCGACGCCGGCCGCCCCATGCGGCTCGAGGCCGGCATCGAGACGGATGGCGGCGAGTCGTAACTGCGAGCGGACCGTGTCGCGAAGCGTATGGAGTGCGGCGGCAGAGCGAAGCGCCGACGCCGCTTTCGGACGCCCGGGGACGTCCACATACCCCGGAGGCTGCCCACGCCAAAGCGGTGTCGCGCTTCGCTTGCCACCGCACTCCATACGCTCCGCGAGTCAGGACGACGGCGGTCAAAAGACGAAGCGCAAGCGTTCATGCCATTTTGAATGGCCGCCAGAGGTCAAGGACCCCAGCCCCAAGGCCTTTCGGAAATTCAAGCGGGCCTTTGTCCCGGAGGGACATTACGACAATAGCCCAGCGTTTCAACGCTGGGACAGGCCAGTTTTG
>Ga0209415_10018457_pt1 | contig 11008 bp, 10 predicted proteins | sample PeaSoiSIISIP2007_FD_187696 | JGI IMG/M metagenome (GOLD analysis project Ga0209415, IMG submission 187696) | Peat soil microbial communities from Weissenstadt, Germany - SII-SIP-2007 (SPAdes) (version 2) | ecosystem: Environmental > Terrestrial > Soil > Wetlands > Peat | place: Germany...
CCAAGCCGATCGCGTCGGTGCTGAGCAACATCAACTCGGTCCTGCTCGGCGCCCGCAAGACCAACCCCAACGCGGTGGTGCAGGTGATCTTCACCGGCGACTGGTCGATGCCGGTGCGCGAGGCGGAGGCCGCCAACGCGCTGATCGACGCCGGCTGCGACGTCATCACCTGTCACGTGGATGGCCCCAAGGTGGTGATCGAGACCGCCGAGAAGCGCGGCGTCAAAACCTGCGGCCACAACGCCTCGCAGGCGCCGCTCGCCCCCAAGGGCTTCGTGACCGGCGCCGAGTACAAGTGGATCACGATCTACAAGGCCTATGCGGCGGAGCTCGCCGAGGGCAAGGCCCTGCCCAACATGACGGCGGGCGGCTACGAGGCCGACATGGTGCAGAACTCGCCGTTCGGCGCCGGCGCCAGCGAGGAGGCCCGCAAGGCCGCGACCGCGGCGATCGCCGACCTCAAGGCGAAGAAGCCGATCTATGTCGGCCCGCTGAAGGACAACAAGGGCAAGGTCGTGATCGACAAGACCTACGACAACCTCGATCCGTTCCTCGACAAGATGGACTACCTCCTCGAGGGCGTGGTCGGCTCCACCACCTGAGCCGCAACCCGAGACGCGTCATGGCCGGGCTCGTCCCGGCCGTCCGCGTCTTGCTTGTTGCCCGCAAGCCGTGGATGCCAGCGCAACTCGGCTTGGCCGAGTTGCGGCACTTTTTAGAGACGCAAGTCGGACAAGTCCGACTTGCCTGCGCGGGGCCGGGCATGACGGCTGAGGGGCCGAGCAAGACCACTACCCACGGAGACCGAGCTCGATGACCGGCATGTCGGAGCCGATCGGCGCGTTGCCGGCGGCCATTGCTGAGGACCGTCGCGATCTGGCGGTCCGCATCCGCCGCAGCGCCGAATACATCGCCATCCCGCTGTTCGCGCTGGCGGTCTCGGTGGTGCTGTTCTCGGTGTTCCTGCTCGCCATCGGCAAGTCGCCGGTCGAGTTCTTCGAGCTGGTCGAGCGCGGCGGCTTCGGCACCGCGTTTTCGCTGCAGAACACGCTGCAACGGTCCTCGCCGCTCATCCTCACGGCGCTGGCGGTGGCGATTCCGGCGCGCATCGGGCTGGTCATGATCGGCGGCGAGGGCGCTCTCGTGCTCGGCGGCTTCGCGGCCGCCGCGATCGCGATCCCGCTGGTGGGGCATGTCCCGCCGTTTGCCACGCTGTTCATCATGGCGGTGGTGGGCGTGGCGGTCGGCGCCTGCTGGGTCGGCATCGCCGGCGCGCTGCGCTACTACCGCGGCGTCAACGAGACGATCTCGTCGCTGCTACTCACCTATATCGGCATCGCCATCATGAACTTCTTCGTCGAGGGGTCGCTGCGCGACCTGTCGAACCCCAACAAGCCGTCGACCATGCCGATCGGCGACGCCTACATGGTGGGAAAGATCCCGGGCACCGACGTGCACTGGGGCCTGGCGGTCGGCATCGTCATCGCCATCGCGCTCCACTTGCTGATGACGCGCACCACCTTCGGGTTCGCGGCCCGCGTCACCGGAGGCAACATGCGCGCCGCCCTGGCGCAGGGGCTGCCGGTCGGCAAGCTGATGATCTCCTGCACCATGATCGCCGGCGCCTGCGCCGGGCTCGCCGGCTTCTTCGAGGTTGCGGCGATCCAGGGCCGCGCCAACGCCTCGCTGGTGGCGGGCTACGGGTTCACCGGCATCCTGGTGTCGTTCCTCGCCCGCCACAACCCGATCGCCATCATCGTGGTGGCGATCATGTTCGGCGGCATCGTGGCGTCGGGCGGACTGGTGCAGCGGCGCATGGATCTGCCCGACGCCACCGTGCTGGTGCTGCAGGGCCTGACCTTCGTGGTGCTGCTGGTCTCGGAGACCCTGTACGGGCGGTTCAAGATCTTCCAGGTCTCCGGCGCGGCGGATCGCACATGAGCAACACCCCGTTCGTGATCGTGATCTTCGCCATGCTGGGCGGGGCGCTGCGGGTGTCCACGCCGTTCATGTTCGTGGCGCTCGGCGAATGCCTGACGGAAAAGTCCGGCCGCGTGAACCTCGGCCTCGAAGGCACCCTGGTGCTCGGCGCGATGTGCGCCTACGCGACGTCGTTCCACACCGGCTCGCCGTGGCTCGGCGTGCTGGCGGCCGGCGGCGCCGGCGCCTGTCTGGGGGCGATCCACGGCTACGTCTGCAAGCTGCCGCGGGTCAACGACATCGCGATCGGCATCGCCATGATGCTGTTCGGCACCGGCATCGCGTTCTTCTTCGGCAAGGCCTACATCCAGCCGAGCGCGCCGCGGCTCGGCTCGATCGCGCTCGGCGACTGGACCGGCAACCCGCAGCTCGCCAGCGCGCTGCAGATCAATTCGCTGCTGCTCGTCGGCATCGCCGGCGCCTTCGTGATGAGCTGGGCGTTCGCCAACACGCGGTGGGGCCTGATCGTGCGCATGACCGGGGACAGCGCCCCGTCCGCCAAGGCGATGGGCGTGTCGGTCGACCTGGTGCGCTTTTTGGCGACCACCGCGGGCGGCTTTCTCGCCGGCGTCGGCGGCGCCTTCCTGTCGCTGTACTATCCGGGCTCGTGGAACCAGGGGCTGTCGTCGGGCCAGGGCCTGATGGCGGTGGCGCTGGTGATCTTCGCGCGCTGGGACCCGCTGCGCTGCGTGGTGGCGGCGCTGCTGTTCGGCGCCGCCGGCGCCATCGGGCCGGCGCTGCAGTCGGTCGGGATCACCCAGGGCTACTATTTCTTCAACGCGGCGCCGTACATCCTCACCCTGTTCATCATGATCGGCTCCTCGGGCTCCAAGCACGCCATGCGCGACGCGCCCGGCGAGCTCTCCATCACCAAATAGGCCGGAGGCAGGCATGAGCGGGCTCGGCGGACTCAACAAGGCCCCCAACGGCGTCGTCATCGGCCTGGTGCAGCTGCAGCTGCCGACGGTCGCCACGCCCGCGGACCTGCAGGCGCAGGCCGGCCGGATCGTCGACATGGTCGCCAAGGCCCGGCGCAACATGGCGACCATGGACCTCGTGGTGTTTCCCGAATACGCCCTGCACGGGCTGTCGATGGACACCAATCCGGCGATCATGTGCCGGTTGGACGGACCGGAGGTGGCGGCGTTGCGCAAGGCCTGCGCCGACAACCGCATCTGGGGCTGCTTCTCCATCATGGAGCTCAACCCGGGCGGCAACCCGTACAATTCCGGCCTGGTCATCGACGACACCGGCGAGATCAGGCTCTATTACCGCAAGCTCCACCCGTGGGTTCCGGTCGAGCCCTGGGAGCCCGGCGACATCGGCATCCCGGTGATCGACGGCCCCAAGGGAGCCAAGCTCGCGCTGATCATCTGCCACGACGGCATGTTCCCGGAGATGGCGCGCGAGTGCGCCTACAAGGGCGCCGAGATCATGCTGCGCACCGCCGGCTACACGGCGCCGATCCGCGAGTCGTGGCGCTTCACCAACCAGTCGAACGCGTTCTGCAACCTGATGGTGACCGCCAACGTCTGCATGTGCGGCTCCGACGGCACCTTCGATTCCATGGGCGAAGGCATGATCGTCGACTTCGACGGCACGATCCTGGCGCACGGCACCAGCGGCCGGGCCGACGAGATCGTCACCGCCGAGGTGCGCCCCGACCTGGTGCGCGAGGCGCGCCGCCACTGGTCGGTGGAGAACAACATCTATCAGCTCGGCCACCGCGGCTTCACCGCCGTGCAGGGCGGCGCCCAGGACTGTCCCTACACCTACATGCAGGACCTGGTCGCCGGCCGCTACCGCCTGCCCTGGGAGGCCGAGGTGCTGCACACCGACGGCACCTCGTGCGGCTTCCCCAGGCCGACGCGCCGCTACGGCGAGCATCTCGGGCACGCGGCGGAGTGATGATGATGAGCAATTCCCCTGCCCCGACCCGCGCGCCGTCGCTGCAGACGATCGGGATGACGAAAGCCTTCGGCTCGCTGGTGGCGCTCGGCGACGTGTCGATCCAGGTGGCGGCCGGCGAGTTCCACGCGCTGCTCGGCGAGAACGGCGCCGGCAAGTCGACGCTGGTCAAGTGCATCATGGGCTTCTACTCGGCCGACCGCGGATCGGTGCTGCTCGACGGCAAGGAGATCCGCGTGCAGAACCCGCGCGACGCGCTCGCCCACGGCATCGGCATGGTCTACCAGCACTTCACGCTGGTGCCCTCGCTCACCGGCGCCGAGAACCTGGTGATCAGCCGCGCCGACGTCCATTTCGTCATCGACTGGAAGAAGGAGCGGCGCACGCTCGAGGAGTTTCTCGACCGCATGCCGTTCCGGGTGCCGCTCGACGTCCCGGTGTCCTCGCTGTCGGCCGGCGAGAAGCAGAAGCTGGAGATCCTCAAGCTGCTCTATCTCGACCAGCGCCTGCTCATCCTCGACGAGCCGACCTCGGTGCTGACCCCCGGCGAGGCCGACGAGATGCTCGGCCTGCTCAAGGGCATGGCCGAGCGCCGGGACATCACGGTGGTGATGATCACCCACAAGTTCCGCGAGGTGAAGGCGTTCTGCGACAGCCTCTCGGTGCTGCGCCGCGGCCGCATGGTCGGGGCCGGCCGGGTGGCGGAGATGACCACCGACGAGATGGCCCGGCTGATGATCGGCGACACCCACGTGCGCGAGCGCGCGGTGCGAGCCAACATCCCGGCCGGGCAGACCGTGCTCGAGCTCGCCGGCCTGGTGGCCGACGACGACGACGGCCTGCCGGCGCTCGAGGCGGTCAACCTCAAGGTCAAGAAGAACGAGATCGTCGGCGTCGCCGGGGTGTCGGGCAACGGGCAGTCGCAGCTGGTCGAGGTGCTGTCGGGCCAGCGCCCGCTCACCGACGGGGCGATCTTCGTCCACGACAAGCCGTTCACGCCGACCCGCGGCGCCTTCTACGGCCTGAAGATCTTCGGCCTGCCGGAGGAGCCTTTGAAGAACGCCACGGTGCCGCGCATGACGGTCGCCGAGAACATGGCGTTCCGCAACTTCGATCGGCCGCCGGTCACCACGCTGCGGTGGTGGCTCAAACCCGGGCCGATGCGCGCCCGGGCGCGCGAGCTGATCGCGCGCTACCGGGTCAAGACCCCGTCGCCGGAGACCGCGATCTCCGACCTCTCGGGCGGCAACGTGCAGCGCGCCGTGCTGGCGCGCGAGCTCTCCGGCGACGTCGACGTGCTGATCGTCGCCAATCCGTGCTTCGGGCTCGACTTCGCCTCGGTGGTGGAAATCCGCTCGCAGATCATGGAGCAGCGCAACCGCGGCGCCGCCGTGCTGCTGGTCTCCGAGGACCTCGACGAGATCCTCGAGCTCGCCGACCGCGTCGCCGTGATGTCGGAGGGGACGATCAACTACGTCTCCCCGATCGGCCAGACCGACCGCGCCACCATCGGCAAGCACATGGCCGGGCATTAGTTGCTTGTTCGGCTGAAGCCGATCCGCACGACGGTCTGCATCACGGCAGGTTTTGTCTGCCTGATGCCCGGCGCGCTCTCCGCGTCGTCATCTCCCGGCTCGACCGGGCGACCCGGTAGCCCGCGAGCGGTCGCCCCCTCGCCGCCGATCGCGAGCCGCCAGGTCGCGGCATCGACCCGCGGAATGCTCGACAGATGAGCACGTCGTCGCCGCCCATCCGGCGCGTCACGGAGCGTTGCGCTTGGACACGGCCTGGGCCTGTTGCTTGTCCAGGAGCTGCTTGAACTGCCTGATCAGCTCGCGCTCGCCCGGCGTCATGGCCTTGCCGTTGGCGCTCTGGTAGCTGGCCACGACCTTGGCGAACGCCGACCGCACGTCGGCCGGCTTGTCCTCCGCCGGATCCGCGGACGGCGCCTCCGCCGTCTCCACGTCACCGTGCTTGGCGATCCAGGTCGCCGCCGGCTTGAACCGGTTCCAGCCCGGAACCTCGGTCGCCTGGTTGAACTCCGCCCACTTGGGGTGACGCGCTCCGTCCTGGAACCGGTCGATCTTGCCGAAGAACTCGTTCACGAAACGGCTCAGCCGCCGATACCTGTCGGAATTCTCCGGCCACGCATAGGCCACCAGCAGCGCGTGATTGGCGATGGTGGGAACCGAGACGCCCTCGGGAATGAGATTGGGGTAGAGCTTGCCGGTGAGGCTCACCGCGGTGTATTCGGCGAGGATCGGCGAGACGTCGCGGTCCGGCAGGCTCGCCTGGTCGAGCGGCAGGAAATGCACGCCGTCCTCCTTCCTGAGCTTCGCCAGCGCGGCCTGCGGCCCGCCGGTCAGCACGATCATGGCGGCGATGTCGCCCTTCAGCAGCTTCTGGATGGCCTCGTCATTGTCGTAGTACGACCGCTCGACCGACAGGTTGAGCATGCGGAACACCCGGTCGGCCGTCACCTCGGTCTGGCTGTCCTTGAGGTTGAAGTTGACCTTCTTGCCGTTCAGGTCGGCGTAGGACCTGATGCCGTCTCTCGCCAGGACATGGAATTCCGCGGTGTACAGCTTGGTGATGTACTGTACCCGGCGCTCGAGATGGGCATAGAGCTTGGGATCGCGCTGCTTCAGCAGAGCGATGTTGTCCTGGTCGACGACCGCCATGTCGACGCCCCGCAGGAACAGGACGTCCTTCAGGTTCTGAAGTCCGCCGACGCCGAGCGTCGGCAGCACGCGGATGCCGTTCGGCTTGAGATCGTTGACGACGTTGCGGATATCCTCGGCGAACCGCGCGCAGGTGCACGACAGCCCGGAGACCACGATCGACACCGCAATATCGTTGGTCTCCCGCTTCATCTCGTCGAACGGGGTCGTCGTGACCTGATTCTGATGGACCTGCGCCTGGCCCGCGGACGGCAGCAGCAGCGCCAGGATGGACCCCAACAAGGCTCCAGGAAGATGTCGATGGATCGCCACGGTGGTACTCCTTCGATACACGGTCACACTCAACATTCGGGTTGTCTTCCGTCCCAATGCCCAAGACAATTCCCGATACGGGTTGCCGACTGTCGCCACCAGAGCAATATGATGCCCCATAAAAGACCACTATTTGAGGCTCAATTGTGACGCATCGTCAGCAAAACGATTGTCAGTTGACGCTTCAACTTCAGGCCGATCACATTCGCCAACTAAAGATTGAGTGCCGGCTGGCCGTCCTTCGAATTCGGCGGCAGTGAACACCATCCTGCCATCACGTCCGGAGGCGCCGCTCGCGGCGACGCGCGTGATGCCGCGCATGCACGTGCCCTGCCACGCGCCCGCGCAACCCCCATAGGCGCCAGGATGCGTCGGGATGCAAAAAAGCGCCGGCGTCCGTCTTATCAGTTTGCAACGGCGCTTACGCCCGTTTCCGTGGGCCAACATGGCGCTGGCGCCCGACTTGCGGGGTACCGGGCCCGGCGAACCACCAGCTCGAGGAAGGATCTGTCATGCGCAAATCGGCCATGCTCGCTCTGGCCACGCTCCTGATCGCCGCCACCGGGGTCTCGGCTCAGACGTCGACCGATACGACGAAGATGAAGAACCGGGTCAACAACGTCACGTGCCCGAGCTGTCCCACGGTGACCAATCAGACCAAACCGCAAATTCTGCGTCCGGCACAGACGGCGGCTTCGCGGTTCAAGCAGGATCCACACACCGGAGTCATCTATCGTTCGGGGTCGGCGAGGATCAAGGAGGTTCCGCCACCCCGTGTTCAACAGACCGCCCCGGTGGTGCAGCGGAGCACGACCACCGCGACGGCGCCGGTGGTGCAGCGGAGCACCACGACGGCGACGGCGCCGGTCGTCCAGCGGAGCACGACCGCGGCGCCGGTGCAGCGCAGCACGACGACCGCAACGGCGCCGGTCAAGAAGAACTGACGCATGTCGCGGCGAAGTGGACCCGGTTCGCCGATCAAGGACATGCGCCAACAGGGGAATCTACAGCGCTTCCCGGGTCGAGGCGCCGCAAAGTGGTTCGAAGCCGGGCAGCACCTTGGTGGGGACGGCGGATGGCGCTCGACCGCCCCGGTGCCGGGTGCTAGGGTTGTTCGATCGTCGGCTGCGTCGATCGGCGCCGACGCCTGAGAGACACGATGGCCACCGCGTCAGAGTGGCACGCGCACTCCCGCCGGGAAGCTCGTCAACCGAGCCCCTGGACCGGCCTGCAGGGGCCGTTCAGGATGGAGGAGTCGGCCATGCTGTGCATCGTCCAGGCCAATATCGATCGCTTCGGTCTGCTGCTCACATCCGAAACCGACCCGATCAAGCGGGCGATGATCATTCGCCTCCTTGCCGAGGAAACCGACAAGAAATCGAAGGCCTCGGCGCTCGTCGCCGTCGACAAGGCCTGCTAGCGCCGGCTGCTAGCGCGGGGCTACCCGTCGGTCCAGGTCCGCCAATGGGTCGGCCGGATGTCGACCCGCTTCTTGGTGGACGGGTCGACCCATTCGGCGCCCTGCCGGCGGCACGGGAACATCAGCACATGGACGCCCTTGGCGTCGATCACGCAGACTTCCAGATCGCCGTCGGTCGGCGCAATGGACACGGGCAGCCATTTTCTCGGCAGCTGATGAAGCGGCGGCATCATTCATCGTCCGCGATATCGGCGCCGACCGCGTTGACGTACATCAATCCGCTTCGCGATACCGGCCGGCTGTGACAAGACGCCGTGGCCGGCGGTCGTCGCCGCTGCGGATTTGCCGGCCGGGGCGAGCGCCTGGGTGCGGCGCCGCGCCCGTTGTCCACCGCCTTGTGGCCGAGCGCGCATTGACCCGGGGCGGATTTCATCGTGCAGTGCTGTCGGAGGGGAAGCGCCAGTGGAGGCTTCCTTGGGAACACTGATGACCATCTGCCCGGTCACCGGGCGCAACATCGAAACCGGGGTCGAGACCGACAAGCGGACGCTGGCGGGCTCGGCGGACTTTTCCGGCCTGATCACCTGTCCGGAGTGCGGGCGGGAGCACGTGATCTCGAACGGCAACGCCTGGGTCTGCGAGACCATCGGCGGGAGGCCGGAGTATTTCCCGGAGGCGTGAGCCGGGCCGAAGCCGCGACGCCGCGGTGTCGTCCGCGGCGCCGGCGCTCGGCCGCGAGCGCGACGGACTCGGAGAACTCGTCGCGCCCTATCTGCTGGGCACCGACGCCGCACACCTGGACCAACGGCATCGGTTTTGCGCTGAACCTGCAGCCGATGGCGATCGGCGGCGACCGCCAGAACGGCTTCCTAGAGTATCCGGTCAATCCGCCCTCGTCGACGGTGGCCGCCCGCGACGCCATCCTGACCCAGCCGTTCGTGCACAAGGCCGGCATGCTGCCGCTCCCGGCCTCGGTTTCGAGATCGACCGGACCGCGCTCCGGCGCTTCGGCAAGCGCCTCTTCGCCATGGGAGAAAGGGGACCGGCCTGGTTCGCGATCCGCCGGCACGGCCTGCGCGCGGCGCTCGAAATCCGCCGCAACCGCCGCGCCCACTGAGGCCATGGCCCGGGCCGGAACGGGACGCGACCTGGCTCCGCGCGCCTGCAGGTTCACCTGCATTTGCAGGCGCCGACCGCCGCCGGGCGCCCTCGGCTCAATCCCACGACATGCCGGCAAAGAAGATTTCATCCGGCTCCGCGCCGTCGTAGACGACGATATACCTCCCCTGCCCGCGCTCGATCCGGTCCCAGAACAGCTCATGGGGGTCGCGGCCGAACAGACGCCGCCCCCGGACCAGCACCTCGTCCACCAGATCACGGCTCGGCTCGTCGGTCCCGAACAGCGCGACGAGCTCGGCGGACCGCAACGGGCAGGCCGCGCTGTACTCCGGCTCGTGGGCGATGGACATGATGTCGAGGATGGATCTGGTGCCGGACTCCGCCGCGGCCTCGAGCGCATCCTCGATCGAGGCATGCTGCGGTCCGGGGCCCCGAACGCGATCGTCGGGCGGAAACGCGAACTGGAACATGTACGCCGGCGGATCCGCCATCTGCATCGCCGGATCGTAGCGTCCCGCCTCGAACTCCTTCTCGCGCAGCTCATGCAGGGCGGCCTGGATGTCGTCCTGATACGGCGCGAAATAGAAATACGGATTGGCACCCATCGAGGGCCCTCGTGCGACGCGGGAGGCTCGGTTCCCCAGGAGATCGTGTCAAGTGGCCAAGTGACCACGCCTTGACCACGCCATGAACCTGCAGATTCACCTGTTTTACAGGTGCGCCCTGTTCCGCCTCGATAGTTCAAGGCGGAACACAACGCAAACTTCCGAGCCTTGTCGTGGGGAAGGAGTTGCGCTTACGAAGGGGCTGCCGGCTCCGGTGATCCGCGAGAGGCGCGCGTCGCGCGCCGTGGGCGATCGCACATCGGACGAAATTCGCATTCAGCCGAGCGGACGCCACGCCCCGGATCAGTTCGGCTCGGCGCCGCAGTATGGCCGGACCGCGCCCGGCGAAGGCCTTCGGCAGACCTCGCTGATGGCCCGGCTCCGGGCCTCGGCGACCTCGACCCGAAGCTTCGGCAGGGCCGCGAGAAAATTGCGACCCGGGCAATCGGTCGGCGCGTGGTCCTTGTGCACCGTGATGGCGCCCGGCGGGACGCCCGACGACAGGCTGAGCCAGACCAGCAGATCGCGCACGGCAGAAAGCTGTGCGGGCTCCGGCGTCTCCTTTTCGAAGTCGCCTTCCACCACGACCTGGATATACCCCGACGTGTCGTAGCCGGTGTTGGTATCGCCGGCGAAATGCGGATCGCGGCCCTCGGCGATGCGGCCGGTCACATCGACATAGAAATGATAGGGCACGTCCGGCCACGCCGGCTTGGCGTGGGTCGGCGAGACCATGCCGGGGTTCTGCGAGAACGACTGCAGGCCGCGCATCTTGCCTTCGAGGGTGGCCTTGAAGTTCTTCCGTTCGCCGGTGTGGTGAAGCACGATGCCGGAGATTTTCTGCGCCTTCATCCCCGGCCGCGCCGGCCTCGCCTGCCACTTTTCGCGCGACACGATCGGCGGCGCGATCGCGGCGAGCGCGCTCGCCGCGTCCCCCGCCCTGTCCGCCATGGGGCTCTCGGCGATCGCCGCCAACGGCAGCG
>Ga0209415_10018458_pt1 | contig 11008 bp, 1 predicted proteins | sample PeaSoiSIISIP2007_FD_187696 | JGI IMG/M metagenome (GOLD analysis project Ga0209415, IMG submission 187696) | Peat soil microbial communities from Weissenstadt, Germany - SII-SIP-2007 (SPAdes) (version 2) | ecosystem: Environmental > Terrestrial > Soil > Wetlands > Peat | place: Germany...
GATTGAACTCGCACGTGGCCGGAGCATGTGACCTCCGACCCCGCCGTGGGTTTAGGGTGTGGGTGATTCTCGATCGAAGGGAGCCACGATGAAGTGGCGCCGCAGCGTGTATGCCGCCCGGGGCGCTGTGCTCGTCGTGCTTGTGCTGGCCGCGTCGGTTGGCGTTGTGGCCGTCACTACCGCCAATGCCGCCACTTCGCCCACGCTGTGGCCAATCACGCTGTGAGGCCGGATTCCCCAGGAGCGCCACAATGCGGCCAGCGCCACCTGGATCCCGAACAGCGCCGGCTGCACGCAGTCCATTTGCTCCTGACATGCGACGGCTTCGTTTTCGAGCAACTGCATGAGAGACCAATCCACGTGCCGGCGCAAGGCCACATCGCACTGCTCGATCGCTTTCCGGAACACCGCCTCCTGTTGCAACAACTGCCGGCTCATGCCGGCGTACTGTCCCCCGTGCCCGGAGAACACGAAAGCCACTTTAGTGCGGCGGAAGGAAGCCGTGCGGCCGCGCTCGAGATAGCCGTCCAGGCCGGCGCGCATCTCTTCGACAGTCGCGCCGGTGACCGCCAGCCGCTCGTCTCGATGACTGCGCCGCACGCTGGCGGTGTAACAGATGTCGCGCAGCGGAGCCTCGTCCAGCCTGGCGCGGAACGCCTCGGCCAGTGAGCGTAGCGCCTTCGGGCCGCGCGCGGATAGCGGTAGTACATAGACGCGATCTAGGTCCTCCTTCGCCTCAGCCCGCGGTGTATTCAGTGGCGCTTCTTCCAGCACCACGTGCGCATTGGTCCCGCTCAACCCGAAAGCGCTGACAGCGGCGAAACGCCGGCGATCGTGCGCCGGCCACGGGCGGGGCGCTGTGGGAATAACGAACGGCGTGCCTTCCAGATCGATGCGCGGGTTGAGTTCCCGGAGGTGCAGATGCGGAGGAATCTCCCCATGCTTCAGCGCCAGCACCGCCTTGATCAGTCCGGCAATACCGGATGCCGCCTCGGCATGCCCCAGATTGGTCTTGATGGAACCGATCGCGCAGGAGCTGCCATCCGCGCGCGGTTTGCCGTAGACCGCCTGGAGGCCTTCGATCTCGATGGGATCGCCCAGCGCCGTTCCCGTGCCGTGGGCTTCGATATAATCCACCTGCTCCGGGGCCACTCCTCCGTCTTCGAGCGCCTGACGGATCACGGCCTGCTGCGCCAGGACATTGGGCGCCGTCAAGGCAGTGGAACGTCCGTCCTGATTGACCGCCGAGCCGCGAACCACGGCCCAGATGGGATCGCCACCGTCCAGCGCGTCGGAAAGGCGCTTCAACACCACCACGCCACAGCCCTCGCTGCGCACGTATCCATTGGCGCGTGCGTCGAAGGTCTTGCACCGGCCGTCCGGCGCCAGCGCCATCAGTCGCGACGACATGATCGTACCGAGCGGCGACAGGATCAGATTGACCCCGCCGGCCAGCGCCAAATTGCATTCTCGCTGCCGCAGGCTGTGGCAAGCCAGAGAGACCGCGACCAGCGACGATGAGCACAGCGTGTCCACTAACATCGCGGGCCCTTGTAAATCGAAGGTGTAGGAAAGACGCCCCACCCCGATGCCCAACGAGCTGCCCATGGCCGCATAGGCTTCGTCCCGATTTTGAAATTGCGCGTAGTCGGTGTTGTAGACGCCCATAAACACGCCCGTGCGGCTGCCCGCGAATCGGCTTTCGGGCAGGCCGGCGTCCTCCAGTGCCTCCGCGGCCACTTCCAATAACAGGCGTTGCTGCGGGTCCATGAGGGCTGCTTCGCGCGGCGAGATACCGAAGAATTGCGCGTCGAACAAATCCACACCCTTCAGGAAGCCGCCCCAGCGCGTGCACATCTTGCCCGGCTTGTTCGGGTCGGGGTCGTAGTAGGCATCGATATCCCAGCGCTCCGCCGGAACCTCGGTGATGGCGTCGAAGCCAGCGCGCAGAAGAGGCCAAAACTGGGCCGGGCTATCGGCGCCGCCGGGAAAGCGGCAGCCGATTCCGACGATTGCGATGGGCTCCGTCCGCAGACGATCCGATGCATCGAGTTTCGCTTGCAACTCCTCGATCGCGAGGTAAGCCCGCTGCAACGGTGAGAGGCCGGAGAACCGATCGGAAACAGCGCTCATGCTTACTTACGCCCCAATTTTTCCATGAGCAACACTTCCATTTCGTCATCGGACAGGTCTGCAATGCGGCCGGCAATTTGAGCGAGCTGGTCGTCTTCGTTGGGGGCGAATGCCGGCGCCTCTTCCGGCGGCAGGTCTAGTTTTTCGGCCAGGTGCGTGGTCAAAGCGACGAGCGTCGGGTAGGTCCAAGCCATGGTTGCCGAGAGCGTCAAACCCAGGCTAGCCTCCAGGCGGTTGCGGATCTCCAGCCCCATGAGCGAATCTAATCCGAGGCTGCCCAGAGCGACTGCCGGCTCGATCTGCGATGCCTCCATCCGTAGTACCTGCCCAATCTGTTCCTGCAAATGCGCCAGCAGCAGGGCGCGGCGCGCTTCGGGCTTGGCGGACTGGAACACGTCGCGCATGTAGCCGGGGGAACGGCCTTGGTCCATGCCGCGCTGCTCCTCGCGCAACTCGGCCAACAGCGGCGCGTGCGCGGCGGACGGGTAGAATTCGCGCCATTGCCGCAAGTTAAATCCCATCACGGCGATTTGCGCGTGCTCCGAACCGAGGAGCATTTCGAGCGCCTTCAGCCCCAGCTTGGGACTGACTCCGTTTAAGCCCCGCAGCGCCAGGCGCTCGCCTCGCCGGGCTTCCGCCGCGGCCTGCCCCACCTCGGTCCACGGTCCCCAATTTATGCTCAGGCCGGGGAGCCCCAGCGCGCGGCGATAAAGCGCCAGTCCGTCTAGAAAGGCATTGCCGGCCGAGTAGTTGGCCTGACCGGGAGATCCCAGCAGCGAAGCCAACGATGAAAACATCACGAAAAAATCGAGCTCGCGATCGGCCGTTAGCTTGTGCAGATTCCATGCGCCGGCCACTTTGGGCGCCATCACCGTGCGGAATCGCTCGCTCGTCAACTGGAGCAGGATGCCGTCATCCAGCACCGTAGCGGCATGAATCACGCCGCGCAGGGGCGGCATGCCGGCATCCATCCGGGCGAAAGCCGCGGCGAGTTGATCCTGCTGCGACACATCGGCCTGGATCACCACGATCTCCGCGCCGCGCGAGCGCATGTCGTCAAGATGAGCGCCGTCGTGGGCGGAGCGTCCCAGCAGAACCAAGTGACGCGCTCCTCGCTCCACCATCGAGCGAGCCACCGTGAGGCCCACGCCGCCGAGCCCTCCGGTGATCAGGTAGGTGGCGTCGGGAGACAGATCGAGAGTCTTCGTTTGTTTGATCGAGGCCCTGGCCAAACGCGCCACATAGCGCGTTTCGCCACGCAGCGCGATCTGATCTTCACGGCTGTCTGACCAGAGCTCGCGGGCCAGCGCCTCCATCTCACCTTGGTTATTGCCTGGGCCCAAATCGATCCGCGTGCATGCCAACTCCGGGTGTTCGAGCGCAATGGTCCGACCCAGACCCCACAGCGGAGTTTGCTCCACGGCGACGGCTTGGCCGACGCTCACCGCTTGCGCCCCGCGCGAAACCAGGAGCAGGCGCGGCGTATCGCGCCAACCGGTCTGAACCAGAGCCTGCACTAAATGCAGAATGGGCGCCACCGGTTCCGGAGAACCGTCCAAAGCCCACAAATGGATGACACCCCGGCACGGTTTCAGCGACTTCCTGAAGGACTCCGGGCCGGTGCTTTCGAAGGAATCAATCGTAGTGCAAGTCTGCCCACGAGCTTCGAGCAGAGCGGCCAATGCCGCCCCGGCCCCGCCCCGGTCCGCGAAGATAATCCAGCTTCCCTGGACCCCGTCCGGTGGCGCGGCTGGCGTCTCACTCGCCCTCCATTGAAGCTGAAACAGCCATTCCGCGACACGATCGGTTTTCTCGAGCGCAGTGCGCACCACGCGCCGGGCGCGAAAGCGCTCGATGCTGAGAATCGCACGGCCGGCCGCGTCAAAGAGTTGGAGGTCGACTGCGATCTCATCCGGCGCGGAAGTCTCGCAGGCCACGGCGCGGCACCAGAGATCGCCTTTGACGGGACCATCGAGTTGCAATCCATCGACTCCCACCGGCACCGCGATGGTCCGATCGTCCACCATGCGCGCGGCCTCGCCACTTGCAAGGGCGGCGCCCGCGAGCTGAAAACACGAATCGAGCAGACCCGGGTGAATGCGGTAGCGCTCCGCGTGGTCCTGCGGTTGCGGCGCCCGCATACGGCATAACACTTCGCCGTTTCCGCGCCAGATCTGGTCGATCCAGCGAAAGCTCGGCCCCAGATGATAACCCGCGTCGCGCAACTGCCCGTAAAAATCGGCGGCGGAAACAGCCTGCGGACAACGTGCTTCGATAGATGGCAGATCGAAGGGCTGTGCCGCCGCGTTACCAGGGCGTACGCTTCCCCGCGCATGTAACTTCCACTCCGGATCGTCTCCGGTGCCGCCGCTATAAACGCCGAATGAACTCTCCTCGTCTTCGGAGGGCCGCAGCGTCAAGTGGACCGTCCGCGACTCGTCATTCTTTAGAACGAGCACCTCGGTAAACTCGACACTCTCAAGACGGCGGGAATCGCCAATCGCCGAAAGAGCAAGAGACAGATGGGTTGCGCCGGCCACCACCAGATTCGCGTCAACGCGGTGATCCTCTAGCCACGCGCAAGTCGCCGCGTTCATCTGCGTTTCGTAAACCGAACCTGCGATGGCCGGAGAGCGCAGCCGTTGTCCCGGCCACTCGGCTGCTTGCGCGCGGCTCGCCGCCGGCTGAGGCTCCAGCCAGTACGATTGGCGCTGCCAGGGATAGGTCGGCAAAGCCACGTGCCGCCCGCTGGCGGGGTACAGCGCGGCCCAATCGATGGACATTCCCAACGAGTAGAGCGCGCTTAGTGTCTGAAGCAGCGGAGCGCGTCCGTCCTCGCCGCGCCGCAAGGACGGCAGAGCTGCACCCGTCACACCCAGCTCCCGCAGCCGGTCGTCAATGGCCGGCAGGAGCACGGGATGGGGGCTGAGTTCGATGAAGACGGTGTGCCCGGCGGCCATCAGTTGTTGCGTAGCCGCCGCAAAGAGCACCGGTTCACGTAGATTGCTCACCCAATACGACGCGTCGAAGGCATGCCCCTCGCGCGCCTTTCCGTCCACTGTGGAGTAGATCGGGATCATGGCCGGTTGCGGCGCGATCTCCGTCAGCGCGCCGAGCAGGTCCGCGCGCAGCGGCTCCACTTGCGGGCTATGCGCCGCCACATCGACTTTGATTTTGCGAGCGAAGATGCCTCGGCGATCGAGATCGGCGACTACCTGGTCCAGCGCGCCGGCATCGCCGGAAAGGACGGTGGCGCGCGGGCTGTTTGAGACCGCGACGGAGAGCTGGCCGGCATAGGGCGCGATCGCTTCCTGCGCCGCCTGCATCCCGAGTTCGACGTGGGCCATGGCGCCGCGCCCTCGCAAGGTCCGCAGCAACCGGCTGCGCCGCGCGACGATCCGGCAGGCATCCGGAAGGCTCAACACGCCGGCCACCTGAGCCGCCGCGATCTCCCCCATGCTGTGGCCCACCAGCGCATCCGGCGCGATGCCCCAGGCTTGCCAAACCGCTGCCAGTGCGACTTGAATCGCGAATAGCGCCGGCTGGAGCACATCGATCTCCTCCAGCCGCGCTTCCGCCTCGGGCTGCGTCAGCACCTCCCGCAGGGACCAATCGACCTCGGGAACCAAGGCCTGCTCGCATGCGTCAATCGCTTCGCGGAAGACCGGCTCTTCCGCCAGAAGACGGCGGCACATCCCCACCCATTGCGATCCCTGGCCGGGGAACACGAAGACCAGTTTGTGCCGCTGACCGGCCGCCGGGTGGCGGGACGCGCCCTCGCGTAGCCAGGCTTCCAAACCCAACTGGAGTTCCCGCACTGAGGAGCCTACCACCGCCGCGCGTTCCTCGTGGTGATTGCGCCGCAGGCTGGCGGTGTAGCACACATTGCGCGCTTCGAGCGTTTCCCCTTTGAGCGCGCTCGTGTAGTCCTCCGCAAGCGCGCGTAGCGCCGCGGGAGTTCGCGCCGACAGCGGCAACAAGTACGGGCGGCCCTCGCTGGCCAATGCGGTCTGGACTGAACGCGGCGCCTGCGCCAAAGCTTGCTCCAGAATGACGTGCGCGTTGGTTCCGCTGAACCCAAACGAGCTGACCCCGGCAACTCGCGTCTTGTAACCGGCAGGCCATGCGGTCAGAGCCGTAGGAACACGCACCGGCAGTTCGCTCCATTTGATATGCGAACTCGGTTCCCGGAAGTGCAGATGCGCGGGAATCTCGCCGCGCTGCAACGCCAGCGCGGCCTTTATCAACCCGGCGATGCCCGCGGCCGCTTCCAGATGCCCCAGGTTGGTCTTCACGGAGCCTACCAGCAGCGGCCGCCCCGCTTCGCGTCCTTCTCCCAATGCCGCGGCCAGCGCCTGCACCTCGATCGGATCGCCGAGCGCGGTGCCCGTGCCGTGCGCCTCGGCGTACCCCACCGCGCCCGGCTCGATTCCTGCCCGCGCCACCGCGCTTCGAATCACCGCTTCCTGAGCCGGCCCGTTGGGGGCGGTCAAGCCGCTGCTGCGCCCGTCCTGGTTCACGGCCGAGCCTCGCACCACTGCCACCACCGGGTCTCCATCGCGCAAGGCGTCGCTCAAGCGTTTCAGCACCACCACGCCGCAGCCCTCGCTGCGCACATAGCCGTCCGCCCGCGCGTCGAACGTTTTGCAGCGCCCATCCGCCGCCATGACCCCCAGCTTCGAAAAGTACACCATGCCTTCCGGATTCAAGATCAGGTTAACCCCACCGGCCAGAGCCAAGTTGCATTCGCCCAGCCGCAGGCTCTGGCAGGCCAAGTGGACCGCCACCAGGGACGACGAGCACGCGGTGTCAAGCGCCATCGACGGCCCTTGTAGCCCCAGCACATAAGACAAACGCCCTGCCGCCACGCTGAGCGCGCTGCCGGTTCCCGTGTAAGCGTCAACGGTGGTATGCAATTGCCCGTAGTCGTTGGTCGAGATCCCCACGAAAACTCCCGTGAGGCTTCCCGCCAGCCGCGCCGGAGCCACGCCCGCACGCTCCAGCGCCTCCCAGCTCACTTCCAGAAGCATGCGCTGTTGAGGATCCATGCTGACGGCCTCGCGTGGCGAGATTCCGAAGAAGCGCGCATCGAACTGCTCGATGCCGTCGAGGAAGCCGCCCCACTGCGTGTTCATCTTTCCCGGCGCCGCTGGGTCGGCATCGTAATAGGCCCGCGCGTCCCATCGCTCGCGCGGGACTTCCCGGATGGTGTCGACTCCTTCCGCCAGCAGCGTCCAGTATTTCTCAGGCGTATCCACGCCTCCCGGTAAGCGGCAACCCATCCCGATAATGGCGATCGCCTCGCCCGACGCTACGGGCGCTGACGACTCCGCAGCGCGGGCAGCAACAGTGCCTTCCAAATGGCCAATGAGGGCACGCAGCGTGGGATAGTCGAAGAGCAGCGTTGCGGGGAGCGGGCGATCCAGTTCCCGGGCGAGCCGATTGCGCAGTTCGACGGCCATCAAGGAGTCCAATCCTAATTCGCCCAACGGGCGATCCGCATTGATGACAGTAGCCGGCTTCAAGCCGAGCACCTCGGTTACCGCGGTCCGCACCAGTTCCTCCAGGGGCAGGTCCAGATCCTTGCCGCGCCGGGCCGACGCCGGCGGCTTTGCCCCCGCCAACTCGCTGAGGAACGGAGACACGCCAGTGGGCATGCGCTTCCAGTCAACCGCCAGAGCGGCTATTTGGGCCACGCCCACGCGCGCCGCCGCCGCCAAAGTCACGCCCAGCTCCGCGGCGGGAATCATCGCTACTCCGGCCGCGGCCCATTCAGCTTGCACCCGTGCGTTGACCTGCGCGGCCATGCCCGCCCCCGCAATCGGGCCCCAGTCGATGCTCAAGGCCGCCTCGCCGCGCTCGCGGCGCAAGTGCGCCAATCCGTCGAGAAACGCGTTCGCCGCGCCATAGCTGGTTTGGCCCGGCCTTCCCAAAAGCCCGGCGGCCGACGAACACATCACAAAAAAATCCAGATCCTGACCCTCCGTGGCCCGATGCAGCGCCCATGCTCCCGCCACCTTCGGCGCCAGCACGCGGGAAACCCGCTTCCAGTCCTGCGACTGCACCAAGCCGTCATCCACCACCCCGGCCGCATGAATCACTCCGCGCAGCTTCCTTCCGGCCAGTGCGCTACGCGCCGCGGCTTCATCCGTCACGTCGAACTCAAGTGCCGCTACCTCGGCGCCCGCCTGGCGCAGCTCGTCCATCCGCGCCTCCTGAGCCGCGTCTGGCGGACGGCGCGACGCCAACAGAACACTTCGCGCTCCCCGCTGCACCAGCCATCCCGCCAACGCGAGTCCCACGCCGCCGAGCCCACCCGTGATGAGATAGCTTCCCGCCCCGGTCACCCGCAACTCTCTTCCGGAAGCTTCGCGCACCAGCACGAATTTGCCAGTGTGCTGACCCTGCGCCATGACTCGAAACGCTTCGGCGGCATTTCTCATCCACACCGTTTGCACAGGCAAGGGCCGTAATTCGCGCGACTCGACCACGGCCACCAACTCGCGCAGCCACTCGCCCACACGCGCCGGTTCCTCGATTATTTTGTCCAGCAGGTCCACGATGTGGTAGGCCACGTCGGCGCGGCGCTCCCGCGCCTGCTCCGCGCTCCAGATTCCCCGCTTGCCCAGTTCGACGAAGCGGCCCCCGTGCGCCAACAGCGCCAAGCTTCGTTCGATGGCCTCCCCGCTTAAGGCGTTCAGCACCACATGCACGCCATCCCCACCCACCGCCTGGCGCATTTCCTCTACGCCCGGCAACTGCCGGGAGCTGCCGATCACCTTCACTCCCATCGATTCCAGCAGGGCCCGTTTGTGTGCGCTCCCCGCCGTCCCATAAACCTCAGCGCCGAGGCGTCGCGCCCACTGCACAGCCGCGAGTCCGATGCCTCCTGCGGCGCTGTGGACCAGTACACGCTCGCCGGCTCGCAACCTGGCCACTTCGCTGAGCGCGTACCGCACCGTAAGAAACACGATCGGCAGCGTAGCCGCCTCCGCGGCGCTCAGTTCCGGTGGAATCCGCGCCGCCAAAGCCGCCGGCGTCGTGGCATAGCTGGCAAAGCTTCCTGCCGCCAGCGCCACCACCCGGTCCCCCACGGCAAACTCCGTCACGCCAGGACCAGTCGCGGTCACGCGACCCGCACATTCTCCTCCCAGCGGTCCACTGGCGCCGGGATAAAGACCTAACCCGGTCAACACGTCCCGAAAGTTGATGCCCGCAGCTTCCACGCTCACTTCGATTTCGCCCTCGGCCGGGTTGCGACGATCTAAGGGCTCCAGCCGCAACTGCTCGACTGCTCCCGAGCGGCTCAACTCCAGCCGCACCGCGGGCTCTGCGGCTTCAGATGCTTTTGCCTTGGTTAGCCGAGGCACATACAGCATTCCTCCACGCAAAGCCAGGCGCGATTCGGGCGGTGTGCCGGCCAGCAGAAGGGCAGCCAGCGCGGGAGCTGCGCCCGTCACAGGTAAACCTGGGTCCAGGTCCACGCACACCCATGACTGTTCCGGATGTTCCGCCGCCAGCGAAGCCGCCAAACCCCACAGCGGCGTCTGGCCGGGCGCAGACACAGTGGTTCGCGGTCCCGCCGCCTGCGCTCCTTGAGTCACGCACCACACCGCCGCACCGCTCTTCTGAGCCACCAGGGCCTGCGCCAAAAGCAGGGGCTCGCGCACGCTCCGCTGCACGGATGGGGGCGACGCATCCAAGTCAACGTGCAAGGCCCCCAAGTAGACCACGCCGCGCCAACCCGATCCAACCGACTCCAAGGGCGCGCCCGCTTCCATTTCCACCGGTTCCTGGCCCAGTCCACGCAACCGCTCGGCGAGTAACTCGCCCAACCCGGAGGAGTCTGCGATCAAAAGCCACCGTCCTGCCGGGGACGCTACTGTGGGCAATGGGGGCAAGGGCTGCGCGCGCCACTCCACTGTATGCAGCCAGGGAGCGGCTTTCGACTCCGCGCGCGGCGCACGGGCCAGAGCCAGCCCCTCAAGGGCGAGAAGGATGCGCCCTTCGGAGTCGTATAGTTCGGCATTCCCCACATGCAAGGACGCGGCGCCACGCGAATCGCGCAGCCGCGCATGGATCCACGCTCCTTCGCTAGCCCGGCCATGCCAGAAGACCCGTTCGATGCTCATCGGCAGATAGACATCCGAACCCAGTTGTTCCGCCGGAAGAAGCGCGGCTACCAACTGCTGGCAGGCGTCAATCAGGCCGGCGTGCGGAGGCACGCTGTCCTGTGAGACACCGGCCGGGCGGCGCACCTCGCACACGGCCTCGCCCGTTCCAACCCATAGCGGGCCGATCCAGCGGAAGGACGGTCCGAATTGAAGCCCGCGCTTCCAGGCCTCCTCATAGAACGTTTCGCCGAGTGCCTGCTCCTGGCAACGGGAGCGAATCGCCTCCAGCGCTTCCCCTGTGTGAGCAGCCTCCGCTGAGAACAAGGAGCCGCTGGCGTGCAGACCCCACTGGCCGCCCGCGCGGCCGAATACCTGAAAAGTGGCTTTTCTCGACGCATCGCGCGTGGACAGCGCCAATTGCACGGATCGCGTCTCTCCATCCGGAACCACCAGGGGGCGCGCGTAGACGACGTCTTCCAGAATCACCCCCAGCTCGGCCGCATCTGGGCCGGGCGAATGCTCCGCTGCCGCCAGGGCCATCGCCAGGTAATGGGCGCCGGGCACAACCATCGCGCCGTGGACGCAATGATCGGCGAGATAAGGGATCTCAGCCACGCCCACCGCGGACTCGAACAGTACCTCTCCCTGTGCCGTCTCCACCTTGCGGCCCAGCAAAGCTAACTGGTGTTTCGCTGGAGTGCGAGTAGAAGCGGGCGCAGCCACAGCGTCTAACCAATAGCGGCTGCGCTGGACCGGATAGG
>Ga0209415_10018460_pt1 | contig 11007 bp, 15 predicted proteins | sample PeaSoiSIISIP2007_FD_187696 | JGI IMG/M metagenome (GOLD analysis project Ga0209415, IMG submission 187696) | Peat soil microbial communities from Weissenstadt, Germany - SII-SIP-2007 (SPAdes) (version 2) | ecosystem: Environmental > Terrestrial > Soil > Wetlands > Peat | place: Germany...
GTTTTGTATCGGGGCAATTTCAAAAGTCGTCAGATGGGTGGACCGGGTTCCTGAACTGGGGTAACGGCACGAGGTGGGATGGAGTAATTCTGCACGATGCCAACGCTGCCTGCGACGAGATCACCACAAATCAGCGATGGTGGTATAAGCGCTAGAAGCCGGTCCCCAACGCCTATTTCCCCGTCAGCACCCATTCCATGCTCCTGCCGGACTGCTGCGAGATCCGCAGGAGAACCTCCGCCCCGATCTCGCTCTTGCCTTTCTCGTAACGCGACAGCTGCCCTTGGCTGATCCCAAGCTCCCCGGCAAAGTCCGCCTGTTTGGTATCAAAGCCGCGCAGTTCGCGTAAGCGCCTGCCAACCGCCTTCCAGTCGATTTTCGTGGTCATGGAAATTTCTTGTTGTGTGTCGATATGCTAGTGAGTATATAATATTAATATGTACATACGCCCAAACCTTGCCACTCTCTTGTATATATCCCTTCGAAGGGCCAGGGCAAGGGTGCGTGTGTCAGGCGGAACGAAGTCGTGCCGTCTCTCTAGGTGACGGGATATTTCCCGTTCGAGAAGGAGGTCAACATGAGCGCTACGAATGGAAATGCGAACGGTCACGGTGGGAGCGCAACTGAAGAACTGCGCATTCCTGTCGGGACACATCTATCTGACTTCAACATCACAAACGCAAGCAAGGGTGCTAGCCATCCGCTCAGCAAGGTGATCGGCGGAAATTCGTCGAGCGGAGCTATCCTGCAAATGCAAACAGGACTCTTTGAACTTGGCCGCAACCGCGCTCACCTCGGCGGTGCAACCAAGCCCGTTCTGGAGGACCAAAAAGCGCTTGAGGAGCATGCCCGCGCCATGGCGCGAGAGACGTATCGGGAGAAATTCGATCCTGCCGAGAACCCGCACGACAAAGTCCGGCACGAGGAGTACCAAGACCAACTCGCCCAGCGATCTCAAGCCCAGCAAGGTTCGTCGCACGCCATGGCGCACGTGCGTGATGCGGATATTAGTCTGGCGAAGACCGCCAAGGCCGGCGAAAAGCCAGCTCCGAACCCTTGGCTTCTCGCGGCGTCTATCGTTGCCATCACTCTCAGCGTTGCACCCACACTACATGACCGCTTTTTCTTCACGCTTGGTGACGACCTCCTCGCGTGGTTAGTTTCTCTCATCGGCGGCGGGTTTGTAGCTGCTCTGCTGACTTTAGCCATCCTCACCGGGCGCAGGAGCATTGCGCGGCGGGTCGGCTTGGCAGCGGGAATCGGCGTCGGGATCGCCCTCGGGGTGATCAGGCTCTCCACCGCGGAGAACGGCGGAGAGTGGATGTTTGCTGTCGGGCTCACCATTTTTGAGATCGCGGCGGTGCTGCTCCTGGAATGGGTTGCGAGCGGATTTCGCGAGACGGAAGACAAGTGGATGCAAACCAAGAATGTGGAAGAGGAGGCCTCAAGGCTCCGTGAAGCGGCTCAAACGGACCTTGCCCGATGGACTTCTCGATTGGAGGACATCAACAGGGCGGTCAGGGACCATATCGCCTACGTGGAGGATCGCGCCACCCGCAATCTGCAAGTATCGGAACTGGAATCCGTGGCCGTGAAAGCCGCGCTCGACGGCTACAACGCTGGAACTACGGAGAATCTGGGCAGAATTCTCGGGGTCTGGAGGCCACAATGACCAAATCAACGATGCTCTTGCTCCTGGTGTCAGTGGCCGTGACTTCCTTCGCCCTATGGCGCGTTCATGCGATGAACACTGCTTCCGTCAATCACTTTGCGATCTTGCAGGACCCGTCGATCTCGTTCACCGGCGGGTGCGAGTCGGCCGTCGGCTCCGCAGAAGAACTGCTGCACCGACCTGGCGCGTCAGCGCGCTCGAAGTTAACGCTGTTCGTGTTGGGCGATCGTGCCACTGCGAACGAACCGCGCGAACTCGGCAAGTACGCCGTACCGACGAGCCACATGGTCATCGAAGGCCTGAAGAATAGCGAGCGGCAACGTGCAACTCTTTTGCGGGCGATCTCGCAGGCGTGCAACTCGGTTCAACGGACCTCAATCTCGCCGATCTTCATGGGTGTCAGACAAGCGATTGCCGACCTGCGGGCCGACGGGTGCACAAAAGTCGCACAGTGCGAACTCCAGGTTAATTCCGACCTAGAAGAAAACGTTGAGGCCGGCATCAAGAGCGGTCTCGATCGCACGCGGAGTAAGAGTCCATTGCCACGGCCGATCGAGAACGCTGGCATCGACGTGACGTTCTGCGGGTACGCTGCGACTGCCGGCCAGATCATCGATCCTACCGGGAGAGAGGTTCGCAGATTCGCTAGACGCGATCCCGCGCGCGAAGATCGTATGCAGCGGATCTGGCGTTCAGTATTTACGAGCCCGGAACGAGTGAGGTTCGCACCCTATTGCCCAAAGCCGAGGGATCCAAGAGTCAATATAGTTGCGCAAGTGTCGAGTACACCGGAGGCGCGCTAAGCCACAAAACGCAGGCACGAGAGTTCCGGAGTCCTTAGAACAAAGTGAACAGCGCGCCAAAGCTGTTCACTTTTTTTGTTTCACATATTTCCATTTTCACTATCAGATGCGGCCTGCTCCAGTCGTCTCTCTTTGTGAAGGACCTAATGACAGTTCCTTCTTGGAGATGACATGGACCTTGCGAAGGGTATCGAACGAGGAGTGAAGTTTCTGGTGAAAGTGATCTTCATTCTGATGGGCGTCTGCATCGCGCTGCAGATCGTTACGTGTTGGCTTTCCAGGATCTGTTTATCCCGGGTGGAAACTCTTGAACTCTGGCTCCTGCTCGCGGTCGCATGCGTGGTCGCCTACTTCATCCGTAAGCATCGTTCCCCCGCCAAGGTACGGACCACTCCGCACCACGGGGGCGCCGAACGCACGCCGCTCATGCCCCGCAAAGGAGGCCAGCGATGATCACCCTCTGGGCTCGAGATCGCCTGACCGGCAGGCACATGAAGCGAAAGACGCGGGAATATCTTCAGAAGCTTGAACACGGGCCGGTGCTCGCCTCACAGAGCGCTGCAACGGAGTTGCTCAAGAAGATGGCGAGCGAACTCGGACCCAAGGTCTCGGTTGGGAAGACACTGTGGGGCGAACCGGTGATCGTCCCACTGCTTGATCTCGTCAAAGCGTGCGGGCTCACCACGGGCGGCATGGGCGCGGGTAAGACCATGTTCGCCATGCTGCCGATCGCCGAGATGATCCGCCTGCTGCCGGGGCTCACGAACATGAGCTTCGGCGTACTCGACGCCAAGGGTGAACTCTTCGAGCGGGCGCTTTATCTTTTAGGTGCGCGCCTGGCCCAACTGCGGGGCCGAGAGCGTGAGGCGCTCGCCCGACGCATCGTGGTGATCGACTTCTCCTCGCGCGAGGCGGTGAGCCCCTACAACATCCTCGCCGGCTGGCCCTATACCGACCAAGATTTTTTCGTAACCAGTCGTCTGGAGACGCTGCGGGAACTTCTGCCCGCGGGTGAAAAGCTGTCGCTCCGGGGTACGGCCGTGCTGAAGAACATCCTCACGCTGCTTGCCGAATTCAACCTGCCGGTCACGTACTTGGAAGGGGTGCTCGGGGATGATGCGTTCCGGCAGAAGTTATTGTTGCGTTCCAAGAATGCGGCGGTGCGTGCGTACTTCCAACGGTACTTCCTGCAAGAAGGCAAGCAGACGATCGGCGCGCTGCGCGCCCGCATGGAAGCGCTCTTTGCCTCCACGGGAGTTCGACTGGCACTCTCGGGTTCCACCGCGCCAGATTTCAAGAGCCTGCAGAACGAGGGCAAGATCGTACTGGTCAACTGCGCGGGACCCACCATAACGCGTGGCGTACGGTTGCTCCTACAGGGACTCATCCTCTCGGATATCCGACAATCGATCTTTGCCCGACCGAATAACCCGCCGGTGACCTACCTGTGGTACGCGGACGAGGCCCAGAACTTTTTTTTGACGAAACAGCAACAGGAGAACATGGCGGATATCCTGACCATGGCCCGTTCCTTCGGCTCCTTCTTCTATTTCCTCTGTCAGAACCTCTCAACGGCGATCCCGGATGCCCGGATCCTGGAGCAATTGCATACGAACATCCGCTGGTCCATGACGCTGCGGGGCACGCCTAGGGACGCGCAGTTCCTACGATCGGCCCTGCCGGTTTCGGGACGCCTGGAACGTCCGGAGCCGCAGCCATTCCGGGAGCGTACGGTCTTCACACCCGAAGAAGAACGCAACCAACTCCTGGAAGGCATCGCCCACCTGCCGGACCGGGTCGGTTACCTGTGGCTGAAGACCCGCTCGGCCTCCGCCATCAAGCTCTCTACCTCAAGAGTGGAGATCCCCGAAGGCGAGGAGTTCCGGAACGCTGTGGACCGGCTGCGCCAGGACGCCACAATCGGTGGGCGTCTCTCCGAGGCCGAGTACGTCTCTGACATCGCCTCTCGCGACCGCGAGTGGCTCGGCGTTGGGGAGGAGACCGGGGCGGTAGAGGAACGTTGGGAGAAGACATACCGCCAGCAGGAGGCTGTATGCGAAGGGTGAAGGTGTGGCTGAGGGAACTCGCTCTCTTTCTTCTCGCCAGTCCCGTGATGCTTTGCCTCGCACTCTGGCGCGGCTACTGGCGTGGCCTAAAACAACTTCGCTTCTTCAGGGTGGCCGTCCGCACACGCATCTTCTGTGAGTGCGGTGAAGAAGTAGCTTTGGTTGGTCTATGGAAATGCTCCTGCGGCTTTACCTACCGTGGGCATCTCGTCACCGTCTGCCCCGTCTGCAGGTCCCTGCCGAAGGTCGTCCGTTGCTACCAATGCGGGGTGACCAGGAGACTGCCGGACCCATGGTGAGCGTGCGTCTTTCGGAACGGGATGTCCGCGTGGTCTTGAAGTGCGCGGTCTCCAAGTGGCTTACGACTGGGCAGCTCGCACACTTGTACTTCGGGCAGGTGACACCGGACGCGGTCAGAAAGTCACTGCGCAGGCTGGTGGAGGCCGGCTACTTGGTGGCGCATCGTGAACACCAGATGGCTGAGGCATTGCATGGACTCGGACCCAAAGGGAAGTCGTTACTTGAAGCGAAGGGACTCGCGGTCGAGGTAAGCCGTAAGCCGCCGCGGCAGATCGAGCACCTTATAGGGATTAACGACGTGCGCGTGGCACTGGAGGTGAAGCCTCGCGAGGTAGCCTACTTCTTCGCGTCCTGGGAACTGCAGGGCTTGGGTTGGGTGCATCCGGTCATTCCGGATGCAGTGGTCGGGCTGAAGCTTCCTCAGCGCCGGACATTCCTGGTGGAGTATGACCGGGCTACCGAGACCTTGCCCACGTTGGTAGGGAAGCTACGGGCGTATGAAGGTGGGCTGTCCGGCATCCCTTTTCGGGCTTTGATCCTGGTGGTGGACACGACCTCACGGCTAGAAACCCTCGCTCGCCATGTTCGGAAGGAAGGTTTTCTGCGGCGGATGTTGGGGTGTGTTCTTGGCGAGTTATCTAGCGAGGGAATGGACGCTGATCTCTTCTTGGATCTGCGCCTAGTGCATCCGGAGAGAACGACGCTGCGCGAAGGTGTCGAATGAGGCCTCTTCTCGGAGCTCTTCTCGACAAGAGCTGTTGCTCCAGGATAGCTCCATCTTTTTCAAGGAGTTGGGTCACATCGTCCGGATACGTATTAGGAACCTGTCAGTCGGGTACGGGTTGTGGCGTCTCTCTTGGTGAAGGAGGGAAATCCGGCAGAACGGACAGTCGCCCGATGTATGGCACAAGAACCCCAGAACGTTATTTCGAGCTACACGGACGCCGAAGCCGTGGAGGACGGTTTTCTTGTCGCGTGGGACGATCTGCAGGTCAACCGGGTCACGCGTGCGGTCTTCGATCACTTTACGCGTCCCATGGGCAGCTCGCCGCTTACCGGTGTGGTGACCGACATCACGCCTCTGCGGGGAGTTGTCCAGACGATGCTAGCGGTCAAGGCCGATGCGGACGGCTGGCGAGTAGGCACCCACGAAGGCAAGAATCTGTGGCTGGTCCCGAACGAAGTCAGCGGACTTACGCTCATGTTTCCGGAGGATTACTAGTGACGTTAACGTGCGGCGTGCCTGGAACTGACCGGATTCCCCTCTTTACGAGTTCGTCCCGTTCCCGCCTGCCGGTGCTCCTCGCGCATATTAAGAGGAGCTGCCGGACGACCTATGATGCCCGTCGACCTGGTCGGCTTCGGCATGATCTTCGCCGTACTTGCCGCACTTGCAGTGCTGGTCAGGTACGAGCGGAAGTTCAGCCGGTGGCTGACGAAGAGTCCGCGGCGTCGCAGGAGAAAAGCGGTGGGTCTCACAAGGACCGCGCTTCTGTGAGCTTCGGCAGCGCGGGAGCGGGCGAAGTAACGTTTCGCAATATTTCAAAAACTTCCCAATGGGTTGTCAGCCGCTTCAATCTGGTGGCGTCTCTATATATGAAAGGCAAGGGGGCCGGAAATGGCGAGGGAAGGAGGGCAGCAAGATCGCGAGAGCGGCGGGGATAGACAGGGCAGAAACGCCCGTCAGGCTAACCGCACCGGCACCCTCTCCAAATTTCTAAGCAATCGAACAGGCTTGTCCAGCGTGATGCCGTGGGACTGCACACACTCCCCTTCACCGGGACGCGGGTTCACCCCGGCTTTAGCAGGACATGATTGGGAGCCAGTCGCTTTCGCTTTCGGACGAATCTCGCAGATATCGCCGAGAGGGATTGCGGCTAGCTCCCTCACTATCGCTTACCCGCCGGGTCACAGACTCGGGATAACTATTAATCCCATGACTATGGCATGGCGACCGTACGAGAACCTCATTGATGGTGAACTTTCGAACCGTGTACCGGGCAAAGTCACCGGATGGATGCGATTCTTTCGGAGGCGAAGGCAGCCCTTACGGGTCGTCTTCGACCTGGAAGGCGATTTCCACGAGGATATCCGCGGATCGGACATCCTGCTCAAAGGCGATGCACCGGCCGACAAGAATACTGGCATCGTCATCGGATGAAGATGACCGGGGTGCTTCGCGCCCTGGCGGGTATGCGGCAACACCTTTTTACCGCTATTGCAAAGTTCTGGCACCCTGGGCAGCGGGTGCGGTATAACCCCCGCACCTTTATCTATGGTCAAGCGTTCCTCTTCCAAGGGTCCGCTCGCGCGCAAGGTCGCACACGCACTCGAGCACGGCGAGGCAAGTATCACCAGCCGACAGGTGGTCGAATACATCCGGGCATTCAAGTCGCAGTATCCGGACAGCGACATCGAACTGGCGCAGCCGATGATCATGGCGCGCGGGTATGGCGACGATCCTGGACTCGATTACGTACAGCTGGTGGATTCGGACGTGTTCGAGGGCGGCGAGATCGAGCTCGCGGACTGGTGGGGCCCGTACGCGTTATGGGAGAATGACCGGCCGCAGTCAAGGGCAACGGCCTAGTGCCGTGCCCGCTGCCCGGGCCAGAAGGTATCCGATCTTTTTCCGTCAGAAAGCGCAGATCCCGAGCGTCCCTTCAGGCATCCGCGACGTCGCGGTAAGTTCCAGAAACATGGGTGGCATCCAGCGGTGCTGAGATGAGCTTCGGCAGCGCGTGGATCGGCGACATATGTGCTTTGGTGAGCGATCGGCGACATGTTCGGCATTTGTAGCTAATAGGCCGGTTGGCGGAATCGTACGCACGAGAAGAAGGAACTCTGACGTTTGGCCGTGAATATAATCAAGATTTCTTTTCTAATTTCTTAACCAAGATGGTTGTGGGGAGCGAGAGAACACGGGACTACCCTACTATGGAAAAAACACAACTATTCACTGTCAGGCAACGGGAGGTGTTCGCGGACTTGCTAGCAAGTGCAAAGTCTCGCAAGGAATCCGAATATTCCTCTTTGCGCATAGAGACTGAGAGTGAGTTCATCCAGAAACTTGCTTCGGAGAGCGGCGCTACCAAGATGGTGGAGAGGATCAAAACGGCTAAACAGGCTGAAGCGGATGCTGAAAAGGCTTTTGAAGCTTCCCAGAGCGAACTGCGGAATGCTGAGGAAGCCCTCGAAGTTTCCGGCTTTGACGTGGACAGCTGTGGAGTCCTGTCCCTCAACGAGGACGCACCCCGCTCAGTGAGGCAAGCACGGGACAAGTACCTTGGAACGTTTGAAAAGGAGAATAAAGAGAAACTCCACGAGTACGATGTCGCCACGCTCAACGTCTGGGCAGCGGAAACCGCTGACAAGGCGAAGAAGTGCGTCGAAAAACTCGTATAACCAAGGTCTCGTTCAATTTCGTCTCCCCACAGCCGTACAAGTTATATAAGGAATTGGTGTCAGGAACTTTTCCGGCTATTTAGTCGCTCTTTCGGCTACGGAAACCTTGGCACTGGACGTCTAGGCGCCCCGGGAAATCCCGCTGCCCGGGCCAGAAGGTATCCCATCTTTTTCCGTCAAAAAGTGCAGATCCCAAGCGTCCTAATCTTTAGTCGCATCACACGGCGGGTGTGCGGCACCGGCATCGTCGTCGGATGAGGTGACCGGGGCTTCGCGCCCCGGCGGGTGAGCGTCCAAACATTGATCCCATCTCTGCCTGAAGTGTGTTGCCGTGCCTGCAACGAGGGAATCTTTCCAATTTCCTGTCGGAATTGCCGCCGTCGTGGCGTCTCTCTTGATGGAGGCGAATAGCAGGGAACAGGCTAGTTCCAAACTATGCAGACACACTCGTCAGTGATCCAGAATTTTATTGGGCAAGGCAAAGGCGGCAAAGGAACGTACGTGAGGGCGACAGATGACGTCCTTATTTCCAAGATCCCGCTAGAGTATCACCCCTATGGGCACAGAATGTGGGGAGGTACTGCTAAGGGTCAGACGGCTGAACTCGCCGTCCGGTTAAAGGATGGCAGCATTCTCACTAATGGTGCACGATTCGCTTCACCGATCGACATGCATCAGCAGGAGCTCATCAGTACGCTCGAAACGTCACACCGCCGCTTTAGCGTAGTGCCTTTCCACTCGATTACTGCAGCTTGGACCGATGGCGATGTCGACGATTGGTCGCGAGCGCCCTTCGGTATTTCGGATCTCCAGAAAGAAGTGAGCGTGGTAGTCCCGAGCAGCGGCGAAGAATGGAAAACGGTTGCGGTAAAAGACGGGAACGGCCGAATCTCTGAGCGGACGATTCACACATTGGGAGACAGCGTCCTTCGCGTAAAGGATCGCTTCTATCTCTCCGGCGTGGATGAGACCGGCGTGGGACGCGGCATGTACTTCTTTGCCGAACTTCGGACCAAACAGGCACCGCCAACGCTTGAAGAGGCCTATAACATGCTCAAACCCACGGTGGTCCGGGAGGCCGAAGGTCGCGGACTAGACGTCCTGCGCCAGGGTGAATGGTTCGCAATTCCCACGCATGTCCTTACGTCGGAGCTGATGCGCGACGTGGAACGGGGCATTGCGGTCCACCGGCAGCGCCATGTGCTTGGCAAAGATGGTCACCATGAGCTGGAAGAGGCCGTCTTGTACAAGGCAGGCGAACGCAAAGGTCAGGTCTACGCCCGCGGCGTGCTTCGGCACACCAAGGACGAGCATGAGGATCTTGATCTCGGCACGGAGCGGTGGTACCTCGTAGTCCATAACGTCGTAGGCGCGTCCTATACCCTCTCCGGGCAAGGGACCGCACAATTTGACTAGCCCAAAACCTCGCCATTCGCCTCCTTCGAGATCTTCCAGACTGATACGGTCGAAGACTTGCCCTGAGCTTGCAAGCTGGAGATGTTTGTGCCAGACTTTGGCTCTCTCGGACGATACGAGCGACTCGCGAGGCGAGGAAAACCGTGGCGCAATCGGGCAAGGATACAGAGATCGCCGCTACCGACGATAAGCAGATCGGCATTGAGCTTGCTCACCACTTTCTCGCAGATCCCCAGAATCAACACTTGCGAAACGAACTCGCTGTCTACTGCCAAAAGAAGATCACGGCAACCGTCCGCTATCTGGTTGTGGTTCGCGGCTTTTATCCACCCGGCGAAAGCAGGTACGCTTTCGTGGAGGACGCTTGCCAGGATGTGCTTGTGAAGGTCCTCGAAAACATTGGATCTCTTCGGTCGCCTGACAATCTTTTTGCTTGGCTGAAAGAGGTTTCAGTTAATCTGATCCTTTCGGCGCGTCGTGAGGTTGTTGGGCGCGGCGAGATACCTCGCCAGCCCGTTGATGTGGAAATTACAAGCGAAGATGGAAGTCCCACGAACATTTTCGAAGTTGCGGAAGGCAGAGACGCGGCTATTCAACATCTGGGATCGTCGCTAACGGAAAGTGCCGATGAAAAGCGCTGGACGGAAAAGATTCATAACCGCGCCATGCTTGAGAAAGCGCTGGCAATACACGCGAACAGCGGCAAGAGACGAGACTTCGAGAGCGCGTGCTGGATAAAGGAAACATGGGAATATCCGGATGCAACAACGGAACAAATAGCGGAGTTGCGCGGAAGATCGGTTGGGGACACTCAGCACATCCTCCACCACGACACTCAAGCGATGATCGATATAGTGAAGAAGATGCTAGGCCGCTGATGCCGCCGAAGGCCTGAAAGTAGATCGATGTCACAATGTTCAACGTTCGAAGAACAGGTCACTCGCTATGCGTACGGCGGTGCGCTGTCAACTACCGAAGAGACAACGCTGAGGGCGCACTTGGCCGAATGCGCATCCTGTCAGGACTTTGTGGATTTTGTCAAAAAGTCGCGAGCGGTGGCACGGGCGAACGTGGCTTCCGACACCGAGCGGAAAAGTTGCCCTAGCATTGAACAGCTCCGAAATCTCCAAGAAGGCAGAGCTGATGAGATTCGAGAGCACGTCCTTAATTGCAGACAGTGCCGAGCGGAATATTTGCTGCTCTCCAGTCTCGTTAAGGAAGAGATACCCAATCTTCGGTCCGACGTAGGGTCTCAACAGAGAACCAGGAACCAAGCGTCGACAGAGCGGTCCCCAGAAGACGCGGACGCAAGAAAACTGGCCGCGGAATTGGAAGATTTGCGGCA
>Ga0209415_10018461_pt1 | contig 11007 bp, 9 predicted proteins | sample PeaSoiSIISIP2007_FD_187696 | JGI IMG/M metagenome (GOLD analysis project Ga0209415, IMG submission 187696) | Peat soil microbial communities from Weissenstadt, Germany - SII-SIP-2007 (SPAdes) (version 2) | ecosystem: Environmental > Terrestrial > Soil > Wetlands > Peat | place: Germany...
GATCAGGTCAGGGCGCTCGCCTGGGACGGCGACCCGGAACCCTACCTCGACCTGCTCGCCCCCTACCCGATGCCCCCCTCACCACTGATCGAGTGACTAGCCGGCCGGCGCTCCGGCCGCCAGAGCCTTGACATCGGCAGTGCTCAGCGGGTTGCCGGCGATACCCCAGTCGCCGCTCTGCACCTCCTCGACCACCACCCAGGTCACCGGGCGCATGTTCTCGCCCTCGATGGCCACCATGGCCTCGGTCAGATCCCTGACGATCTGCTGCTTCTGATCGGGCGTGAACACGCCCTCGATGAGCTTTACGTTGACGAATGGCATGTGAACTCCTCTTCCGCGACGTGCTATCTGCCGTCAAGAGCGAGTCTGTCCGTCGCAGGTAGAGCCCTGGTCGACGCGCGGTAGAGCCCACAGTCGCCGAGCAACGGACATACGCCGGGCGCCGCGCCCTTACCGACATTGGCCGCGATCCCGGCCCGAGCGGAACTCCCATTCGGACGAGTGCGCTGGCGAACACATGAACGTGGTGGGCCAATCGCCAGAGTGCGAAGTCGCCACGGACCTAGCGCAAACAGATCAACCGTTCGCATGCGACGCGGCGTGCCGGCGCACGCCGCATGATCGGCGCGCCAACAATTGGGCGGGTCGGCGCGCGTTCTCGCCGACCTTCTGTGTCACTCAGCGTGATGTCGTTTCCCGCGGGTGCAGATCTCCCGGCTATTCGCTCGTTACTGCACGATCGTCGGACCAGATTGCGATCGGCAGCCGGCAGGGAGAACATCGCAGAGCCGTCCCCGCCAGCGCAGATCGTCCAGCTCGGCGCACATCACCGATGATCGCTCCAGATCATGGCACCCGCGCAGATCGGCGGCAGCGTGCGCATCGCTCGAGGTGAGAGCCGATCACGCAGCGTGAGATCAAGTGTCCGATCTCTGAGATCCCGGCCTGCCGGATTGGGCACGGCTAGCTTGACACCCCGGCCAGCCGCAGCGCTGTCATTTCTGTACCCGCCTCGGTGTGGGGTGCCCGGTCGTGACCGGATAGCAGGCCGCCGGCCCGGGTCCAGAACGCCACAGAGCCCACCGGACGACGCACGAATCCGCGTATCGCCTGCGCAGATGTTTCCCTTGACATACGCTCCGGCGTACACAACATCCGCCTGAGCCGACCAGGGGGTCTGATGCGACGGCGTCTAGCTGTTGCCGGGAGGGCGGTCGCCGCTTGCGCCGCCATCCTGCTAGCGGCCTGCGGCTCGTCCTCCTCCACGTCCACCAGCGCGCCGGCGCCGAACCCGGCGACGACCGGCGCCGCCACCGCCACCGCTACCACCGGCAACTTCAACTCCTGCTCGGTGGTCACCCAGGCCGAGGCGGCCGGCGCCATCGGGCAGGCCGTGACCGCGGGGGTCCTCGGGCACGCCACCGTCGAAGGGGGTCTCGCGTGCGTCTTCTACGGGCCGTCGGCGCCCACCCCCGCCAACCCGGACGTGGCCCAGCCCGACTCCGTCCGGGTGGTGGTGGTGAAGGGCCCCGACGCCTTGACCTGGTACAACGACTACAAGTCCAAGGTCAATGCCCAGCCGGTCACCGGCTACGGCGACAAGGCCTACTACGACGGCTACGCCTCTCTCAGCGTCCTCAAAGGCGACTACTACCTCCGGATCGCCGTCAGCCCGGCCAGCGCTCCGCCTTCCCTGAAGGACGAGGAGCAACTCGCAACGGCCATCCTGCCGAAGTTGTAGCCGCAGACGGCATCGCCGGGATCGGCCGTTCCCGGGGTCAAGCCACACTGCATCGCCCAGATCTGAGCGGTGATGACCCACCCATCCCCAGTGAGCACATCGCGGCTGACCGGCGGAAATGCGCGCCTGACTCAGGTCCAGGGCCGATCACGTAGCGTCAGTCCTATGCGCCAACCCTCGGATCCTGATCGCCGATTTTGTATGGTCGCCCGTCCGGTTCTTGATCATGACGTGACCACGCAGATTTGCCGCTTCTGTGTGTCTGGCTTGGTGGCTAGTCCGGTGCCATGCGCGCTGAGTAAATGGTGGTTTCAGTGGCTGCTATGGTCACGCAGGGTCTCGCCACTGACGCGTGTCTATGGGTGATTCCGGGCCGGCGATTGCCACTAGCTGGGTCCGGGACCGGGCAGCGGTCTTGCGGAGGAGGCTTTCGATGTGTTTCTCCACGGTGCGGGGGGACAGATGCAGCCGTGCAGCGATCTCTTTGTTGGTGATGCCCTCGGTCACGAGCCGGAGTACGTCGGCTTGCCGGTCGGTGATGCCTAGCCTGGACCAGCGGCTCGGTGGCGGCTGTTCCAGCAGCCGGCGGCACCGCAGCGCCAGCGGCTCGATCCCGTGCCGGGCGAACGCGCCGGCCGCTGTCTGCAGCCATTGCCGCGGCTGGCCCCAGCTGTCTGCCAGCGCTGGCTCGGCGGCGCAGAGCCGGGCCAGGTCGGCCCAGACCGGGTAGTGCCGCAGCTCCCTGTCCGCGGCGACGGCCAGTTCGGTGGCCTGGTGCTGGTCCCCGGCACGGCCGGCGAGGATCGCGTCGGCGTAGCCGAGGATTCCCCGGTTGACCCGGTTGATCGTCAGGCCGGTCCGCCGGGCGTTGCCGATCGCGGCCGCCGCGTTGCCGTCGCCGTTCGCGGCCAGTAGCAGGGGCCACATCGCACGATAGGGGGCGGGGCCTTGCTGGGGCAGCGTGTCGAGGATGGCGACGCCGCGGCCAAGGCCCTCCAGAGCGCCCGCTGTGTCGTCGTCGAGCAGTGCTAGCATCCCGTGCGCCCCGGCTAGCGCGCTGCCTTCGATTTCCGGGTCGCCGGGTTCGGCGGCATGGGCGAGCGCGAGAAAGCGATCCATGCCCGCGTGGTCGCGGCGCAACGCCTGTATCTCGGCGAGGAAGAGCAGCCCGATGGCATGGGTCTTGCCCAGCCCGAGCCGGGTGCTGGTGGCCACCGCGGACTGGGCGTGATGTTCGGCCTCGCCGAGCTCGTAGCGGAACATCGCGACGGCGGTGAGTTGCAGGTCGATGACCGCGCCGGTGCTGGCGGCGCCCAGCTCATCGGCGATGCGCCGGGCCTGGGAGAGGCGGTCGGTGCGGGCGTCGTCGAACATTTCGATGGTGCCGAGCTGATGCAGGGCACGCAGCCGCCACACGGCGAGCCCTGCCGCGTCCGCGGTCGCCAGGGCCTGCTCGAAGGCGTCCCTGGCGGCATTCAGGTCGTTTCCCCGCAGGATGCGGCCGAGTAGTTCGAACGCGTGGCAGCGGACCGGGGGACCTGCCTGCGGCCAGGCCAGAGCGCTCTCGGCGAGGGCGCGAGCCTGGTCGATGTCGTTGCCGGCGAATGCGACCTCGGCGTTCAGGGTGGCCGTCTCGGCGGTGAGGCCGGCTTGCGGGACGGCCGCGAGCAGGTCGGCTGCGAGTGCGAGTTGCCGCCTCGCGGCGGCCCACCGGGTTGCATCCACCGCCGCGCGGGCCAGCTTCAGATGCACCGCCGCCCGGCCGGCGGCTGAGCCGGCACCTGGCGGTATCTGGGTGATGAGGCGGTCACCGACGAGCATCGCCTCGTCTACCCGGCCAGCTAGCGCCAGGCCCTCGACAAGGAGCAATTCGGCTTCGGCGCGCTGCTCACGGTCACTGAGCAGCTCCACGGCGCGGCGCAGCGTACCGATGGAGGTGGCGAGCGCGCCCCGGTCCAGAGCAGACCGGCCAGACGCGAACAGCAGGCCACCGGCCTGGCCCTGGTCGCCGGCCTGGAGGGCCAGATTCGCGGCCAGATCACCCGCTTCCCCCGGCAGCCCCGGGTGAGCCGCCTGCAGGGCCGCGAGCGCGCGGGCGGCGAGGGTGACCCGCCGGGGCGGGAGTAGCTCGGCGGCCACCGCCTCCCTGGTCAGCGTGTGCCGGAACCGGAAGACATCGGCGTCGACGGCGAGCAGTTGCGCTGCGACACCGTGTTCCAGCGCGCCAGCGACGAGGCCGGCATCCAGCCCGGTGGCGGCCGGCAGCAGCCTCCAGTCGAACTGCCGCCCGAGCAGCGCGGCGGTATGCAGGACTAGGCGCTCGTCATCACTGAGCGCGGCCAGCCGCGATCGGACTCCATCGGCGAACGACCGTGGCACGCCGGGGGCAGCGAGCGACTCCTCGACGAGGAACGGAATCCCGTCGGCAGCACGCTGGACCCGGGCGATGACCTGATCTGGGGCCGATGGCAGGCAGGCGCGCACCATGGTGGCGACCTGGCCTGCGGTCAGTCGGCCGAGAGCCAGGTGCTGGGCGGCGCGGCGACCGCTCACCCGGGCCACCAGCTCGGCTCCTGGCGACGGGGTTTCACCGCGGCAGGTGGCCACGCAGAGCACGGCCTCGGCGGACAGGTTATCGCTCAGGTACTCCACGACCGCGAGCGTGTCCGGGTCGGCCCAGTGCAGGTCTTCGAGCACCAAGAGCAGGCCGGCGCTTCCGGCGAAACGCCGCAGCAGTTGCAGCACGGCCTCGCCGCGCACCGGTGCCGCGTGGTCACCGCGACCATCACCCTCAGAGACGCCGATCGTGGGAATCACCGCCCGTAGCGCGGGCAGCCACGGCGTCAGGCCGGGGTCGTCGGGAAACGGTCGCTCGCGCAGCGCTTGCAGCAGCGCCTCGGTCAGCGGCCGGTACGGGATGCTGGCGCCGGTGGGTACAGCACGGCCGGCAAGCACCGTCGCCCCGCCCGCCCGCGCCTCGGCGGCCAGTTCGCCAGCCAGCCGGGACTTGCCGATCCCCGCCTCGCCGGTGAGGAACATCACCCCGCCCGCGCCGCCCTGGGCTGCCGCGAGCGCGGACCGCAGCCGCGCGGTCTCGGCATCGCGGCCGATGAGCACGGGGCACAGCAGGTCCGCCATCAGATCATTATGCTTCGCGGCAAGGCAGGGGGGCTGCAGCAGCCGATCCGCCGACAGTAACAGCCCAGGGCCGCAGCACAGCAGGCCCTGCCGCCGGGATGGGTGCGCGGATACGTGTTTCCACCGATGGGCAGGCCGGCTTGCGCTGGGCCGCGATACGTCCCCGCCCGCCTAATGCGTGGCCGGATACGCGTTGCTACCGATGCGCCTGGTCAGCGGGCCCGCCGACGATAGGCCTAGGCCGCAGGACCGGACCGGAGGCCACAGCCGCCGGAGCCGGTCCTGCCAGGGATAAGAAAGGGGAACGGTCATGGGAACAGGCAAAGAACAGGCCGAGCTCTGGGGCCCGGGAGCGCGTGATTGGTCGGACTACAACGAGCCGATGTGCACGCCGTTCTATGAGGCGGTCCTGGACGCGACCGAAGTAGGCCCCGGCACCAGGCTGCTTGACGTCGGCTGCGGGGGCGGATTCGCGATGCTGCTCGCCGCCCGACGGGGTGCCACGGTAGCGGGAATCGACACGACCCCAGCGCTGCTCGATATCGTCCGCGAGCGCGTCCCCGGTGCTTCCCTCGCCATGGCAGACCTCGAAGACCCGCTGCCCTTCGACGCGGGCGAGTTCGACGTGGTCACGGCGTTCAACTCGGTGCAGTACGCCGCCGACCCGGTCGCTGCCCTCAAGAACATGAGCCACGTGACTAAGCCCGGCGGGCTCATCAGCGTGGTGGTCTGGGGCCCGCCCGCACAGTGCGAGAGCGGCGTGCTGTTCACCGAGCTGGGCCCGCTGATGCCGCCTGCGCCCCCCGGCGCGCCAGGTGCCATCGCCTGGAGTCAAGACGGCCAGCTCGAGCAGCTCGCTGCGGCGGCCGGCCTCACGCCACTGGCCGTCACAGACGTGCCCAACCCGCTGATCTACCCCGACCTCGCCACGGCGGTCCGCACGCAGCTCAGCTCGGGCCCCGCGCGCGCAGCCATCCAGCATTCCGGGCTTCCGCCCGTCCGCGGTGCACTGACCAGGGCATTCGCTGGCAGCCGCAAACCAGATGGCAGCTACCGCCAGGAGAACGTGTTCCGGTACCTGGTGGCCAGCGCCTGACCCTGCCATCGTCCTCGGCGCCAATCATCGGCGCGATCACACCGATAGGCAGGGGACGGCAAGATGAGGATGACCGCGGACGATCTGCTGATTGAGGCCCGGGGCGTGCTTCCGCATCGTCCCGGGCCGGCCGAGGCCCCCGCCGCGCAGGCGGCGGGCGCCTTGCTGGCCGACATTCGTGGCGACGATCAGCGCCGGGCCGGCGGGCTGGTCCCCGGGGCCCTCGTGCTGCCCCGCAACTCGCTGGAGTGGCGCTGCGATCCCGCGTCACAATGGCAGCACCCGGAGATCAACGACTGGGCCCGGCCGCTCACCCTGATCTGCACCGAGGGCTTTCAGTCCAGTTTGGCGTCGGCCACCCTGCACAGGCTCAGCCTGGTCAATGCCACCGACCTGGACGGGGCTTGTCGCGTGGGCTGCGGCCAGCTTGCCCCTGGCGGCCCGGACCAGACCACGCAAGCGTCCCTAAGACACCACGCAGGACGGATGGCTGAACGATGGTGACAACGCACGTTGACCGCAGCGCCAAGACCACCTACTCCCCGCACGGCCGCTGGCGGACTCATCGCGATGACCGCCAGCGGCTTGCCGGACCGGCTGGACCGCGCTCGGCCGCATGACCCAAACGCCGGTAGCACGCCACCTGCCAGTACGGCGGCACGCATATCACCCGGATCCGTATGACTCATGTCGAAGACGTCCACGGCCTGGCGGCCGCGCCAAACGGCGGTTCGTGGAAGCTTCGAATCTTACGATCGGTGACACTGACTCCAGCCAGCCGTGCCAGGCGTCCATGAATACGCTGGCCTGGTGAGTGAGGTATCCGAGGCGGGCATGCGCCTGCTCGCTGAGATTGTCCGAGACCGGCTGAACGGCCCGCGGGTCTTGTACGACGCCTGGGGCCGACGGGCAGATCTCCGACTGCGACCTTCGCCCGCTAATCCCCGATACCTGGCTGTACTTGGACTGGCCCGAGCGCGTCATCGGCGCCGACAAGTGGGTCCGTCTGTTCCGCGCGGCCGGATTCCTCAGCATCCCCTATGGGCTTGTCCGGCCGGATAGCGCCATGACCGTGTTCCGAGGTGCGACTGCGAAGCGCCGGGCAGGCATGTCCTGGACCACGGATATCGGGCGTGCCGATCAGTTCCGTCAGCGGCATTCCTGGCATGCGCCGACCGCCATTTACCGGACGCTGGCCGCGCCTGACGCGGTGCTCGCACTGCTCGAGCGCAGAGGGGAGGGCCCGCCGGAGGTCGTCGTGAACCCGCGGATGCTCGCTGCTGTGGAACAGGTCGGACCTCTTCACCCGCAGCGCTTCCGCCAAGACGGATGACCTCCGTGCCACAAGAGAAAATGCCACAGCTCTGGATGTAACGGAGTGTGTCGTCTGATCCGGAGCGCGAGTGACCTGATCGCCGAGTAGGAATCCCAACGGACATGGTAGGTATTCCTATCGGTAGTCGTACGGAATAACCGTTCGGTGCGACGGGGCTTCGGTCGGACCGGCAGCTCGCTGGGATGGCACGTCCTTCGTGTGAGCGGGCAACGTTAGCCCTGTGCAGACCACCCGGTCCCGGGTGTTACTGCCCGCTTCTGTTGAGCACCCGTTCGAACCGGCACAGCGGGCCTGTCGTTCCGGATTGGGGCTGGCCTGGAGCTGCCGGTCAGCGGGTATGGCCGCGCTGAGCTTGCCACGGCCTGCCCGCCCGCGGCGCCGCCGGCCCAGATGCCCCCGTACCCTGAATCAGCCGTCTTCTGGTCAGGCCTGCCTCCGCCCCGGATCGGCAGTGCAAACCAAGGCTGAGGGGGTTCTAGCTGGGTGGCTGTTCGGCGACGACGGCGAGGGCAGCTTGCGCGCTGAAGCCACTCATGGTCTGGAACAGGGCACGCACGGTCTGCAGCTGGATGCGCAGGTGCTCCGGCGATGTCGCGGTCAGGTCGTCGATGACCGCCAGCCCGCTCCTGATGTGATCATCGCTGAGCACGCTGTCGGGATCACCGGCCAGGGTGACTGCCATCTCCACGAGCTCGCCGATCCGGGAACGGAACCCCTCGTCCCTGGCGATGCGCTCCAGCAGCGTCGGGTGAAGCTGACGGTACAGCTCCAGCCACGCGCGGCCCGCATCGGTCTGCCCGAGCGCGTCGCGCCAGGCCCTGATGCCCGTTAGCTGATCCTCGGCCGCTTCCGCGCCGGCGCCGAACGGCTCCGTGCCGATGAGCTCGATCGCGCAGACCGACTGCATGAGCAGCGACAGCATGGCCGCCTTGATGTCGAGGATGATGTGGGTCGGATCACTGGGCTGGAAGCTTTCGAGGACGTTGTTGTTGATGTACGGGCCTGTCTCGATCGTCCATCCGTAGGTCTTGTGCGCGCCCTGGTCGGCGATGTGACGGCTGTAGGCGTAGTCGGGGTTTGTTCCGGTCGTGGGGTAAAGGCTGATGGACGGCTCGGCGATGTAGACGCTGCCCTGGACGTTGGCCACATCGGAGGCGATCTGGTTCCCGATGGACTGGAACTTGAGCAGGTCGGCCGGGTCGATGTATTCGCGGTAGGAGCTGTCGGGGATCGGCTTGCACGTTCCGGTCTGCAGCGTGGTGAAGTTCTCCGCCGGATCGGTCGTCTGTGCGGGAGCATGGCCCCAGGGGTAGAGGATCAGCTGCTCGTAGCTGTGGACGTCGGCGAAGGTGTCGATGGGATACTCCGACAGGAACTGCTCGATATTTGCGCTCTCGGGCTCGCTGAACGCCGCCGGGCCGCAGTACACCTGATAGTCGCAGGGGTCGCAGGAGGTCTCGCCACCGGGAGGGATAACTCCCCACACGATGGCGCAGTTCCGGTTCAGGTCTACGCCCACCGGCTGCGTGCCGTCACTGCACGAGCCCGGTTCGGGCTTGCGGTTCTTGCGCCACAAGTTATCGGTGGACAGGACGTAGTCGTGGCCGTCGGGGTTGCTGCAGGGCACCATCCAGATGTCCAGCGACTCGAGCATCAGCGCGATCGCGCCCGCCGTCCAGGTCGCCCCGGGCGCGCCGCTGCCGGGCACCCAATACGTGATGTCGGTGTCGTTGGCATAGCTGGTAAGCAGATCCGCCGCCAGCTCCACGATGGCCTCGGGATTCATCAGCTCGCGGGCGTGCACGCCGCCGAGCAGCAGGACGCCGTGGCGGCTGCCGCCAGCCTCACCCACGTGAATGTGGAGTCCGGTGACCGCCGTGCCTTCGACGGAAGGCTCGGGCAGCGTGAAGGTCTGGCACCGTGCGTGGGCCACGAAGGCCAGACCCTCCAGGAACTGGCTGAGCTGAGCGAAAGTACGATAGGCAGACACGTCAGGATCTCCTTCCGCCCCGGATCTGGGCGACCCGCTCGTCGAGCCAGGCCTGGGCGGCGGCATCGTCCATGACCAGGGCAGGGTCGAGCGGCCCGATCGGATGAGCTGCGAACACCCGGACCTCGTAGCCAGCCGCGACCACTTCTGCTACTCGGCTCGGGCTCATGAGAACGTGAAGCTCCCCTCCCACCGGAGGAAGGACATCCAGTCCCTTAAGCGCATCCGGATCCGGCGATGTTCTCGGACGGATAGTGGCCTCGAGTCGCACCCCGGCAGGGGTACGAGAAGACCCAGCTGCTGTGCTCATTTGCGCCTGCCTATTCTCTTGTGGCCCGCCCGGGCTGTCCTCCCCGCTCTGACCGGGGTATCAGGGCAGAACCCGTGCTATCTCCAGCCCCAGCCAAGCACTCTCACCATGACAGAGCGGCCAGAGCGGCACCAGATACAAGCGGCCCGCCTGAAATGCCCGGAAGGTCATGTCGGACCGGTGACTGACCACCCAAATAGGCCGCAAGTCGCGCATTGGATCGGTTCTCGCGCCTGCCTAGGTTGGTGGCCGGGGGGAGTTCACCGCGGGCGGTGACGTGCGGGATTTGCGGACTGGCGGCTGGCCCGCGGCCCGGTGACCTGGCCGGCGTCGTGGTCGACGACGCGGACCCCGGGCGCGAAATGCGCCACGGCTGCGGACATCCGACCCGCATCCAGGCGCCATAGGTTCGCTGCGCGGCTGGCCAGCAGCGTGTCGCCGCTGACAGGGGTGAGCGTGCGGGCCGTCACCTGCCCGGCTCGCTGGCTACGGCGCCCAGCCAGCGGCAGAGCGCCTTTGCGGCGGGCCACGGCCACGTAGCGCATAGAACGGCCGTAGGGCATCGGCTGGCGCCAGAGCACGACTTCCCTGATGTCGGCCCACGGGATCAGGCGGGTGGCGGAGCGGTACCGCCCGGGCGAGCCGCCCAAGGTGATGCCGCTGGCATCCACCCGCAGCGCGACCCGGCGGCTGGCGATGTTCGCTATGAACACCAGCGCGCCACCGCCGAAGAACACCACCGTGACCACCCGCAGGGCCAGCGACATCGGCACCGTGAGCGCGACCAGCACGAATACCGCAGCCCCGGTAACCAGGCTGCCGCTGCGGCGGTTCCACCCGTAGCGGGCCACATACACCCCAGGCTCAGGACTCACGCCGCCCATCATGTCCCGCGCAACAGCACATGACCAGGCTTCCTGCCGTGCATTCCCAGCCCCGCGGCCCGGATGCCGCCCGCTACGCCGGCAACAACTCGTCGCATGCCGGAACGTCGGCGCGCCAGAATGACCCGTTCTGCGCGGCCTCCAATAGATCGGATCGAACCCGACCGATCCAGTACATAGGCGGGAGTGTGCGCGCTCTCCGGGGCTCCCGTGATCACTCAGCGTTCTGTCGACCGTCGGCCTCGACGCCTGTCGATCCGGCCTTAACTGCTCTGTGGCCCCAAGACGGAAGCCTTGGACTGCACGGTCCTGCACTGCCCGACATGGATTTCCGCAACAGTGCCAGTTCTAACTTTCGTCTAACATCGTGTCAGAATCCGGAAGCACAAACTTCGTAGAAGACCTGGTCAGGCTACAGGCCGAGACTGCGGGCGATGATTTCCTTCTGGATCTCGGTGGTGCCGCCGAAGATCGACTGGACGCGGCCGTCCGCCCAGGCGCGGCCGACC
>Ga0209415_10018463_pt1 | contig 11006 bp, 8 predicted proteins | sample PeaSoiSIISIP2007_FD_187696 | JGI IMG/M metagenome (GOLD analysis project Ga0209415, IMG submission 187696) | Peat soil microbial communities from Weissenstadt, Germany - SII-SIP-2007 (SPAdes) (version 2) | ecosystem: Environmental > Terrestrial > Soil > Wetlands > Peat | place: Germany...
CGCATCCGCCGCAACGCTCCATCGGCTCGAACACCGACCGACCGCACGCCGAGCAGGGCAAGCGCGGGGGCTCGAAGCCGCAGCGCTCGCACGCGTGGCCGAGCGCTCGGGCGTGCCCGCAATAAAGGCAACGGAGCGGCGCGACGGCGGTGACGGGTGCGCCCGGTGGCTCGCGGCTCTCCATGCTTCGAGGCTAAGGGGGGATCAGGGACGCGTCCAGTCGTGCCCTGTCGACATCGCGTGCCCCATCGACCCGAGTCTCGCTTGAAAACTCGCTCGCCGGCGTCGAGCGTGCCACGATTCGTTCGCGTGAGCTCTGTCTCGACCACCCTAGCCACCGCACTTGCCGGCGCCGTGATTGCTTGCGGGAACGCCGCGCCCAACACGCGCGCGATTCCGCCGATGGGCGAATCGCTCGTCGTCGCGCCAGAGCTCGCACGCCCCGCGACCCCAGACGCTCCGTTGCCGGTGGAGGTCGCCGCCGTCACGACGGTGCCCCCGCATGCGACGGGCCTCCTGGAGCACGCCGAAGCGCTGCGCCGCTTTTTCGGCGCGCTCGCCGATCTCGAGGCGGGCCGCCGCACGGACGACGTCCGCGTCGTCCAGTTCGGCGACTCGCACACCGCGGCCGACTACCAGACCGGGCCGCTCCGTCGGTCGCTCCAGCGCAGGTTCGGCGACGGAGGGCGCGGCTTCGTGTCCGTCGGACGCCCGTGGAAGATGTACGTCCAGGAGGGGGTGCAGAAGAGCGGGATGACCGGCTGGTCGCCCGAACGCGGTCACTTCGCGCACGGCAAGTTCATCGGCGACGGACGGTACGGGCTCGTCGGCGTCTCGATCGCGACGTCCCAGCACGGCGCGCGCGCCTACAGCGACCTCGTCGCCGCGGCGTCTCGAATCGAGCTCGCGTATCTCGAGGCTCCGCACGGAGGCTCGGTCGACGTGTTCGTCGACGGCGCGAAGGTCCAGCGGGTCCACACGGCGGGCGCGGAGGTGAAGTCCGGATATGTCGGCCTCGACGTCGCGGAGGGACCCCACCGTGTGGAGCTCGACGCGGTCGGTGACGGCGGCGTTCGCGTCTTCGGGATGACGCTCGATCGGCCGAAGCTCGGCGTCGTGCTCGACGCGTTCGGCGTGAACGGCGCGCGCGCCGGCGACCTCCTGCGGCTCGACGAGTCGCATTTCGGCGTGGAGCTCCGGCACCGGGATCCCTCGCTGGTCGTCCTCGCGTACGGGACGAACGAGTCCAGCGACGACGTTCCGATCGACGTGTACGAGAAGCAGCTCGTGGACGTGCTCGGACGGGTCGCGCGCGCGGTTCCCACGGCGTCCTGCCTCCTCCTGGGACCTCCCGACCGCGCCGAGAAACGCCGCGTGGTCGTTCCGTCCGAGGCGCCCGGCGGCGTCAGCTCGGTGCAGACGAGCTGGACGACCGTGCCGCGCCTGCTCGAGATCGCCGCGATGGAGCGGAAGGTCGCCGAAGCGGGCGGCTGCGCCTACTATAGCGAGCTCGACGCGATGGGCGGGCCGGGCTCGATGGCGGGCTGGGCTCTCGAGGAGCCGCCGCGCGCGATGCTGGACCGGACGCACCTCTCACGCCAGGGTTACGCCGAGCTCGGCGACGCGATCGCGAGCGAGCTCGTCCATGCGTACGATACGTTCCGCGCCGGAGCGCCGCTCCGGCCGAAGGGGCCCGTCGAGGCCGCGCGGAACGAGCCGGCCGTGTCCATCCGCTAGCCGGCCAGTCGCCCGATATCATTCAGAGTTGCGCGCCGCGGTCGCAAGCTTGTCACGCAATTGTTTCGCATGAGAAACGAGCGTACGCTGTGACGTAGGGTGAGCGAAGGGCTTCAGCGCGGTTCGTGGGCCTTGGTGCTGTGGGCGGCGGCGACGAGCGCCTGCGGCAACACCGGGACGGACGCGACGACCGGAGGGGACGCGTCGACGCCTGACGCGCGCGCCGCCGAAGATGGGCACCATGCGCAGAAGGACTCGGGCCACGCGGTCGATGCTCGCCATCCCTCGGATTCCGGCCATCCTGCGGACGTAGGACATCGGCCGGATGCGGCCAGCGCGAGCGACGCGTCGGACGCCGGTCCGTCCATCGTCTGCACTGGAGGCGAAGCCGGGGACGCTGCCGCGCCGAACTGTTACGCGATCACGTGCAGCGCGACGCACCAGTCGCTGCAGGCGAACCGCGACCGACTTCTCGCCGATCTCGCCGCGCGAAAGTGCACCGACACCTGCACGCTGTGGGGCGCGCTCAATGAGTCCGAGCGCTACATTTACCTCATGAACACGGCGTACCTCGCGGCGCCGTCGAGCCTCCTCTATCCGCCGACGGACTCCCATCCCGACACGGCGCTCGATCACGCGACTGCGCTCTATTCGATCAACGGGTCGGACGCGGGTCAGGGGGTCCTGCTCAACGGCCTCGGCGGGAACGACTACAACCGCATCTACCTCGGCTTCGACGCGCTCGCCGCGTGCGTGATGCGGAACTTCACCGAGGCAAACCCGACGGGCAAGGCCGGATACAACATGTGGGTCAACTCCAACGACCTCGCCGGCCCGCATGCGCCCTTCACACAGCGCGAGATGATCGCGTGGTTCAGGGGCCTCATCGACCTGCAGACCCAGGGGCCGCAGTTCCACCACTGGGCGAAGGACTCGGATTTCACCCAGAGCGGCCTCAACCAGCGCCTCGGCGTCTGCGGCGTGACGGACCCGACCATCACCGAGCTGACCATCGCGTTCAATTCCGTCCACGATTCGGACCCGCTTGGCGACTACGGCTCGGACGGCGCCTCGAACGGCGGCTACGGCTGGCAGATCGTCGATCAGTTCCTCGGCACCGGCTTCGCCAACTGGATGTACCTGCCGACGGGCTGCCTCCCGACGCCGCCCGTCAACACCAGTGTGACCGGCGGTGGTACGTTCGCGGGCATGGGACCCAGCTTGAACGGGAGCACGTGCACACCCGCGCCGATCGGCACATGCATGTGACCGAGGGCGCCGCGCGCCGCGCGTCGCTCGTGTGCTTCTTCCCACTGCTCGTCGCGTGCGGGTCGTCCAGCGGATCGTCGCACGACGCGGGGGCGCCACGGAGCGACGCGACCGGTGGGCGTCGGCAGCCCGACGCCGCGATCCACGACGCGAAGCCTGACGTCCCGGCCGACGCGAGGAAGCACCACCCCTCCGACGCCGCAGGCGACGCGACGGTCGGGCACGACGCCGGTCCGGTTCCGTTCTTCGACGCGGGAAACTGCGGTGTCGGACCGCAGGGCGAGCCGACGGATCTGTCGTGCACGGGCCTCTACTCCGACTGGGCTTCCAAGACGATCTCCGCCGATGTTCGTCCGTACACTCCGGGCCTCGCGCTCTGGAGCGACGGCGCCGACAAGAGCCGATGGATCTACCTCCCGCCCGGCACGACCATCGGAACCTCCGACATGGACGAGTGGATGTTCCCGATCGGGACGAAGCTCTGGAAAGAGTTTCGCGTGCCCGTCGGGGGGGCGTCCACGCCCACCCGGATCGAGACGCGCCTCATCTGGAAAATCACCTCGAGGGAGTGGTATCGCACCACCTACCGCTGGTCGAGCGACGGGCAGACAGCGGCGACCGAGCTGACCCTCGGCCAGCTCGACGCGAACGGCGCGGGGTACGAAATCCCCAACCAGAGCCTCTGCAACACCTGCCACTCGGGCCGCATGGACGGCGTGCTCGGCTTCGAAGCGGTGAGCCTCGCGTCCCCCGCCGCGCAAGGCTTCGCCCTGCCGGAGCTGCTCGAGGCCGGGGCGCTGTCGAACCCGCCCGACGCCGCGTTGACGATCCCTGGCGATCCGACGGCCGCTGCCGCGCTCGGCTGGCTCCACGTCAACTGCGGGGAAGCGTGCCACAACGGAGGGCAGGGCGAGGCGATGTCCACGGGGTTTCTCATGCGCCTCGACGTCGCGACGCTCGCGAGCGTCCACGCGACCGACACGTGGGCCACGGGCTGGAACCAGCCGACCACGGTCTTCCAGCTGGCCGACGCGTCGACGACGTACCGTTTCCGCGCGTGCTCCCTCCCCCTGAGCGCGGCGTACTACAGGGCCGATCGGAGGGACGGCGTCGACGGAGCGCCGTTCGGAGTGCAAATGCCGCCGGTCGACACGCATCGCGTCGATGACGCCGGGATGGCGATCCTGGCCGCGTGGATCGACGAAGCGTGCGACGGCGGCGCCGGCGACGCGCAGTAGGGCCCCTCACCCGCGTTCGGTCACTCCCCTGCGTCCGGGAGCTTCGGCGCCCCCGGGTGCGCGCTGGCGAAAGAGGCGTAGCCGGCGTTCAGCGCGTGGAACAGGAGCTTCGCGATCGCCTCGGCGCCGAGCGGCGTCGGGTGCGTGAAGTCCCAGCTCCCGAGCTGCGGCTTCGCGTGGACCCACTTCGCCATCGATCCCTCTCCGCCCATCGCGAGGAACGTGTTCCAGAAGCCCGCTCCGTGCTCGGCCGCCGCCCGCTTCTGCGCGTCGACCAGCTTGAAGATCACCGCCTTCGTGCGGAGCTTGCCCCCTTCGCCCCGCTCGGCGCGGTCGAGCGGCGCGACGATGAGGACCGAGGTGCCAGGCGCGGCCTTCATGAGCTTCGTGAGCGTCCGGTCGAGGGCGGTCTCGTAGGTCTCGAGCCTGAAGTCGTCGTCCTCGCTCTCGTTGGTCCCGTACTGCAGCACGACGAGCGCCGGCGCTCGCAGCGCGAGCTCCTCCGCCCAGTGCGCCTCGCTCATCGCGTCCCAGAGGCGGATGCGCGCGCCGTTCGCCCCGAGCGCGTCGTAGACGACGCCGGGCAGGTCGCGCTCGAGGGCGACGCCGAACATCCGTACGTCGCCGTCTCCCCACGTGCGGATGGACAGCTGGCCCGGGCCGTCCGGCAGCGACACGGAGTGCACGCGCGCGACCTTCTTCGGCCCGCGCGTCGAGAGCTTCTCCGCGGGACGACCGGGCACCGCGAGGCTCACGTCTCCACCCCACGGTTGCTCGAGGTAGTAGACGTCGAAGCGCGAGACGTTGCGCCCGTAGTCCCCCTGCTTCTTCGTCGAGAACCACGCCGAAGCGACGTCCGCCGTGTGGAACGACACGCCGCCGAGCCCGTAGAGCCCATCCGTCGCGAGCGGGCCCGTGATCCGACTCTCGGCCCAGCCCTCCGACGCGCTGTGTGAGACGTCGTTGTGGAAGTACCACTCCCACGGGTTCGCCAGCAGGATGAACCCGTGCCCCGAGTCGCCGAACTTGGCCTGCTCGAGGCGTCGCATCGTGCCCGAGACGAGGTCGCCGGTGATGACCGAGTCGCCGTAGTGGAGGATGCGCGTCACCGCGCCGGGCTCCTTCGCGATCGTCTTCGCCAGCGATGCGTAGAACCCGTCGAGCGCGTGGCCCGACGGGTCGGTGATGGCCAGCGACCCGAGCTCACGCGCGAGCGCCCCCTCGTCGACGGGCGCGGCGGTCTCGGGCAGCGCGTTGGACACGGTCTCTTCGTTCGACGTCGCGCGGAGCTTCTGCTCGCCCATGACCGGCGACGGAGGCGGCACGGCCGGGGGCGCCTCCGCCGTCACGTCCACGCCGTGATCCCACGGCGCGCGCGTGACACGAAAGCGTCGCAGTCGCGGCGATGCGTACGGGACCGCGAGCAGCGCGAGCATGGCGAGCAGCGCGCGCGTCGTCTTCGTGTGGAGCGGGTGGGGCAGGGGGAGGGGCAGGACGACCGACCGTAGCGAACTCGCGGGGGCGGGTGCAAAGGGTGACGCGCCGGCGGCTCCTCCGTTACGGTGCGCTCCCGGCTCGATGCTCTTCAACAGCGCCCTCTACGGCGCCTTCCTCCTCGGCACGTTCGCCGTCTTCTGGCTCCTCCACGCGCACCGCGTCGTGCGCGCGCTCTTCCTCGTCGTCGCGAGCTACTCCTTCTACTTCTACGGCACGTGGGACGCCGCGACGGAGCAGACCGTCCCCCTCGGCCCGTTCGGCTGGAGCGCGCTCTGCCTCGGCGTCATCTTCGTCGGCAGCACCCTCGACTACTGGATCGGCCGCGCCCTCGGAAGAACCGAGAGCCCGGGCGCGAGGAAGGCGCTCCTCCTCGTGTCGGTCGTCTACTACCTGGGCGTCCTTTCCATCTTCAAGTACTTCGACTTCGCGGTCGACTCCTTCGCCTCCGTGCTCGCGGCCTTCGGCGTCCACGCGACGGTCACCCACCTCCGCCTCGTCCTCCCGTTCGGCATCTCGTTCTTCACGTTCGAGACGATGAGCTACACGATCGACGTCTACCGTCGCGAGCTCGAGCCCGCCGACGGGTACCTCGACTACCTCCTCTTCGTCGCCTTCTTCCCGCACCTCGTCGCGGGCCCCATCGTGCGCCCGCGGCAGATGCTCCCGCAGCTCAAGGCGCCGCCCGTGCTCGATCCCGACATGCAGGCGCGTGGCCTGTGGCTCATCGCCACGGGGCTCGGGAAGAAGATCGTCGTGGGTGACACGCTCTCCGTGAACCTCGTCGGCCGCGCCTTCGGCAACCCCGAGCGCTTCTCGTCGGTCGAGCTCGTCGTCGCGGTCTATGCCTACGCGATCCAGATTTACTGCGACTTCTCGGGCTACACCGACGTCGCCATCGGCAGCGCGCTCCTCTTCGGATATCGCCTCCCCGAGAACTTCAACGCGCCGTACCTCGCCAAGAGCCTCCAGGACTTCTGGCACCGCTGGCACATCTCGCTGAGCACGTGGCTGCGCGACTACCTCTACGTGCCCCTCGGCGGCTCGCGGAAAGGATCGCTTCGCACGTACGTCAACCTGATGATCACGATGCTCCTCGGCGGCCTATGGCACGGGGCCTCGTGGAACTTCGTCATCTGGGGGGCGCTCCACGGCGGCGGGCTCGCCGCGACGCGGATGTGGCAGCGGGCGCGAGGGGAGGGGGGCGGCACCGGCCTCGCTCGCGTCGTGACCACGTTCCTCACGTTCCAGTTCGTGTGCCTCGCGTGGGTCTTCTTCCGCGCCCCGACCTTCGGCCACGCGACGCTCATCCTGGCGCGCATCGCGCGGGCGACGGGAGGGACCGCCAACGTGTCCGCGCGCGTCGCGCTCGTGCTCGCGGCCGGAATGGTGCTGCACGCGGTGCCGACCGGCTGGGCGGATCGGCTCCGCGAGCGCTTCGTGCGGACGCCGGCGCTCGCGCAGGGCGTGCTCCTCGCGCTCGCCGCCTACGCGCTGCACCTGGCCGCGGGTGCGAAGGCGGAGCCGTTCGTGTACGGGCAGTTCTGAGGCGCGAAGCCGAGATCGCGACCCCGCCCCGGAGCGCCGCGGCCTACGCCGCCTCGTGGGGCTTCGGCGCCCGCGCCTCGAGCGCCTCGAGCACCCGCTCCACCGCCGCGGCGACCTCGTTCGCGAGCTTCCGCGGTACGGCCTTCGTCTCCGGGAGCAGGTCGCGCAGCCGCGCGGCGGCCGCCTTGAGCGTCGCGGCGTCCCGCGCGCCGCGCTCCTCCTCGGAGATGGGGAACACCACGTCCTTGTACTCGCGCGACACGGCCGACAGGGGCGCCGCGTCCGAGAGCACCTTGCGCGTGAGCGCCTGCACCACGTCAGGGGGCGCACCGTCCGACTCCTCCGCCCGACGCAGGAAGTCGACCGCCTGGTAGCTGGGGATGGGCGAGACGATGCCGTCGCGGCCGAGGACCTCGGGAGCGCGCTTCTGCAGGAACGCGAACGAGCCGGTCAGCTTCTCGACGGTCTCGGGGCGGAGGTGCAGCTCGAGCTTGGAGTACTGCTCGAACGATTCGAAGCCCCAGTGCCGCCACGTCGCGGCCCGCCGCACGCGCGTCAGCGCCTCGGCGAGCTCGACCCAGCTCGACTTGAACAGGCGCGCCGCCTTGATCATCCTCGCCCGCTCGGGGTCGTCCGTGGCGTGGGCCTCCTCGGCCGCGGCCAGCTTCGCGTCGGTCTTGGTCGTGGTCATCCGGCCTTCCGTACGGAATCGTGCTCGCGGCCGCAAGAGGCAGAGGCGCGCTTCGCCCGGATCGTTCTAGACTCGCGTGTGCGCTCGACCCATGTAGTCTCCACCCTCTCGCTCCCCCTCCTCGCTGCGGTGCTCGCGACCTCGCTCTCCGGCTGCGGCGGTCCCGTGGGGGTCCCTCCGACGGCTCCTCCACCGGTCGCGTCGGCTGCGCCCCCGCCCGCGCCTCCCGCCGACCACGTCGCGCTCGACGTCTTCATCGACGGCGCCCCCGCGGGCAACGAGTCGTGGGCGGTGACCCGCCTGCCGGACGGGACGACCGACATCGCGTTCGATGGCGTCCTCACGGAGAAGGGGACGAAGGTGAAGGGATCGGGCACCCTCTCGGTTGCGGCGGATCTCACGACCCGCGCCGGGAGCGTCGCGCTCGACACGCCCGAAGGGGTGGTCCGCGCCGAGCTCAAGACCGGCGCTTCCGGAATGGCGCTCAAGCTCTCGCGGGGCGACGAATCGCGCGAGGTGCCCTCCGGGAGAGGGACGAACCTCTTCCTCCCGCAGCCGTTCTTCGTCGGCTTCGCGCGCCTGTGCCCCGCGTTCCTCGCCGGCGCCGTGCCGCTCGTCGAGTTCCCGGGTAGCCCCATCGCGATCAAGGATGCGAGCCCGCTCCCGGGCGACGACGCGGGCGTCATCGTCTACACGCTCGAGCGCGGCGAGATGGGCCGCACCGTCGTCGCGTGCGAGAAGGGGGAGTTCGTCGCCGCGCTCGATCCGTGGAGCGGACAGTCGGCCGTGCGCACGGGCCGGAAGAAGGTCCTCGACGCCGTCGTCCTCGCGACGACGCGACAGAAGCCCACCGTCCCCGGCGGCCTCGTCGAGGAGGAGGTGGCGGTCGCCGTCCCCGCGGTCGGCAAGGACGCCCCTGCCAAGCTCGCATGCAGCTTCATGAAGCCCGCCGCCGCGACGCCCGCGAAGGGGAAGGCGCCGCGCTACCCCGCCGTCCTCTTCCTCTCGGGCTCCGGGCCGCAGGATCGCGACGAGGACACGCTCGGTCCCGGGGGTGTGAAGCTCTCGCTGTTCAAGACGATGGCGATCGCGCTCGGTCAACGAGGCGTCGCCTCGCTGCGCTGCGACGACCGCGGCACCGCGAGCTCCACCGGCGTGTTCGCCGACGCCACGCTCGCGACCTTCGTGCGGGACGCCGAGGAGCTCGTGAAGGCGCTTCGAGGCCGCGCCGACGTCGACACCGCGCGCGTGGGCCTCATCGGGCACTCGGAGGGGGCGGTGGTCGCGCCCGTCGTCGCGCGCGCCGACGGCAAGCTCCGGGGGGTCGTGCTCATGGCGGCTCCCGGACGGCCGATCCCCGAGATCGCGATGACGCAGCAGGAGCGCCTGCTCAAGCAGGCGGGGATCCCCGAGGAGCAGATCAAGAAGCAGCTCGACGCGCAGGCGGAGGTTCTGAAGGCGATCCGGAGCGGCGACCCGCTCCCTGCGATGGTCCCGCCGGGCGAGCGCGGTCACATCGAGGGGCAGCGCGCGTGGCTGAAGAGCCACTACGATCACGACGTTCAGCGGGCGCTGCGCGAGATGCCGCCCACGGCGATCCTCGTCGTCCACGGCGCGAAGGACCTGCAGGTCCCCGTGGAGGACGCGGAGCTCGTACGGAAGGGTCTCGCGACGGGGAAGAACCCGAAGGCGAAGGTGATCGTCTACCCGGAGCTGAGCCACCTGTTCGCCGTGAGCCACGCGGGCTCGGTCATCGAGTACTCCGACCCGAAGGCGTTCATCGACGCGACGTTCCTCGCGGACGTGACGTCGTTCTTCGCCGGAGCGTTCGAGCTGAAATAGGAGGGCCGGTGCGCAGGCTCACCGGGCAGGCGGTGGAGCGCCTTCGACGATCGTGACCGAGGGGGGCGGCGTGACGATGGTGACGACCGGGGGCGCGGCCGTCGCGACCTGCGCGGTCACCGGGACGAGGAACTTGATGGCGACTGGGCCGCTCCGCCGCGCGGGACTCGCGGCCATGGCCTGGATCGCGATGGGGTGACCCGCAGCGTCGTACTGCACGGTGGTCGTCGTCGAGCTCGTTTGCACGTAGCGGTCGGCGGAGTCGATGATCGCGTCGGCCCCGAGCGCGCACGCGTGGGCCTTCATCCGCTGAAACCGGGACGACGCGCTCAGGCCCCAGTACGAGTCGACCGGCGCGACGACCCTGTAGGGTTGGGCCGGGAGCTGGTCGGGCGGGAAGACCGGGATGTTCGCGACGCACATCTCGCGGTTGAAGCGCTCGAGGGAGCGCCCGTCGTTGTGGCACGCGGTGAGCGCCGCGAGCGCGGCGAAGAGACCCGAGAGGCGGAGCGTGAGCATGGAGGCGCCGCTGAGCAACGCGTGTGCCGGCCGGCTGTGCGACGATCGCTCGCGCGGGCGCGACGGACGAAGCTCCAGGTTGACGCGAGGCGTGTGGCTCGTCGTTCACGCCCTCCGTGGCACAATGCGGCGCCGATGAGCTCCCCCACCCTCTCCGCCCTCCGCATCGCCCTCGACGACCACGTCGCCACCGTCTCGCTGGTCGCGACCGGCAAGGCGAACCGCATGGGCCCCTCGTTCTGGGCCGAGATGCCCGAGGCGTTCGCGTGGCTCGACGCGACCGACGACGTGCGCGCGATCGTGCTGCGTGGCGAGGGGGAGCACTTCAGCTTTGGCCTCGATCTCGCCACGATGGGCGGCGAGCTGGCCCCGATCCTGGGCGACTCCACTCTCGCGCGCGAGCGAACGACGATCCTCGCGACGATCGAGCGCCTCCAGAGGACCATGAGCTCGGTGGCGTCGTGCAGAAAGCCGGTCGTCGCGGCGATCAGCGGCTGGTGCGTCGGCGGAGGGGTCGACCTCATCACGGCGTGCGACGTGCGCCTCTGCTCGACCGACGCGCGCTTCAGCGTTCGCGAGGTGAAGCTCGCGATGGTCGCAGACGTGGGGACGCTCGCGCGGCTCCCCGCGATCGTCGGGCAGGGCCACGCGCGAATGCTGGCCATGAC
>Ga0209415_10018464_pt1 | contig 11005 bp, 7 predicted proteins | sample PeaSoiSIISIP2007_FD_187696 | JGI IMG/M metagenome (GOLD analysis project Ga0209415, IMG submission 187696) | Peat soil microbial communities from Weissenstadt, Germany - SII-SIP-2007 (SPAdes) (version 2) | ecosystem: Environmental > Terrestrial > Soil > Wetlands > Peat | place: Germany...
TACGATGTCCAGCGGCGTATAGGTAGCCCACTCCAGGAATGCGCGGCCGGTCATGTTGGGAGCCACTTTCGCCCAGGCGTCGATACAACGCTGGCCGTACTCGCGGGCTACCCTGTCCCACGCCTCGGGACCTCCGTCGGCGAGTTTGAACGGCGCGAGCTGCCTGAGCAGACCGGTGTAGCAACCCTGCGGCGCATCGTCGGGATCGTATAGCGAATTGACTGCGCAGTTGGGTTTGGGATCGAGCAGCATCCCTTTGCGCAAGTCGCGCCAGTCCTGATTGATTTGCGCCGGACTCTGGTAGCCCACGTTGATCACCCACGCCTGGTTCACGTCGGGGTCGAAGTCTGCGGCGCGGTATGCGGGCAACTCGGTCATCGCGAGATGCACGCTGAAGAAGGTCGAGTCCATGTGCGGAAATTCGCCGACTTCCTTGGCCAACGGCGAGGGCAAGTTTTCGCGCCCGACCATCTCCAAGAAGGTCTGCTCGAGACTGATTGAACTGGCGACCAGATGCCGCGCGCGGACGACGCTGCCGTCTTCCAGCCTGACGCCGACCGCCTTGCCGCCCTCCATCAGAATTCGATCGACGCCGTGCTTCAGGAAGACGCGGCCACCGGCGTGCGCCAGCGCTTCCCAAAGGGAGTGCGCCAGCGCGTGCGATCCGCCAACGCATACGTGCCAGTTATCGATCTTGCTGAGCAGCAGCGGATATGAAATGGCGAGCCCTTTACGATCGATCGCGTAGCCGGCCAGCGTCGCATGAAAGGCGAGATGCGCCTTGATCTTGTCATTCTCGAAATGATGATCGAGGAACTCGTTGATCGACTGATGCCTCAAGTGCACGCTCAGGAACTGGCTCTTCTCCTCCACGCCCCAGGTCACCAAGGCCTTGGTGATGTCACGCATCGAGAGCGGCGGTGAATACATCAGGGTGCGCAGGATCAGGTCGCGGTATCCGCGAGTCTCTTCGTAAAGCCGGTGAAATGTCTCGGCGTCCTTGCGCGAGAACCGCGCCATCGAGGCGCAGGTTTTCTCCAGATCCGTGTGAACCGTGAGCGCAGTGCCATCCTGAAAGACGCTGGCCATCTGGACCGGAGGCTGCACGTAGCGCAGCCCGTGACGGGTCACTAGTTCGAGGTCGTCGTAAACCGGGCAAATGCCGACCAGGGTGTGATAGTTGGCATGGACGTTGTGCAGGAAGCCGGGGCGAGTCAGCTCCTCTGTGCAGAGGCCACCACCTTCTTCCCCGCGCTTCTCAAAGACCGCGACCTTCCATCCGGTCTTCGCCAGATAGGCGCCCAATGCCATCCCGTTGTGGCCGGCGCCGATGATCACTGCGTCATAAATCGCATCCGGCATAAACATCTCCCGTCCGCGAGATCGTAAGCGATGCCCACGCACTTAGCGTGCCAATTTCGACTCTGCGGCCAAGCGTCGTCTCTGGCGCGCGAAGTGACGATAGCCGCGTGAACGGAGTTGTATCCTTTGGGGCCAGCGAGCTGCGGGATTGAATCCGATGGCGTCTATGGACTGCGATGGCGGAGTCGCCGATATGTAGGCCGTTCCGCGTCCGGGCGATACATCAGACGGATGAACAGACGCGGTCTTCCGTCAGCCGTTCGAAAAGGGCTTGAGCAGCCTGCTCGCCGCTGTGGACGCAATCCGGGACCCCAACGCCGCGATAGGCTGCGCCCGCGAGCATCAGGTTTGGAAGCTCAAGAACCTCGCGCTCGATTCGGGTCACGCGCTCTAGATGGCCGACCGAGTATTGCGGCATCGCGTTCGCCCATCGCCGCACGCGCGTAAGGATCGGGTCTGCGTTCAGTCCGAGCAGCGCGCTGAACTCTTCCCGCACCGCAGCGACCATCGCCTCCTCGTTCAGCTCCATCATTTGCTCGTGAAGGGCGCCGCCGAGAAACGCGCGCATCAGGACTGCACCTTCCGGCGCACGTCCCTCGAACTTTGTGCTCGAGAATGTAGCGGCGATTATTTTCCGCCGCTCGATCGCCGGTACGACGAAGCCGAAACTTTCCGGCAGGTGCGGACAATCGCTGGTCCGATACGCAAGGTTGACCGTAGCAACCGATGAGTACCTGATATCAGCGAGAAGGTGGGCGAGGCCGGGGGCGCATCCTTCGAGCAGCCGGGCCGCTCCGAACGCCGGCGCCGCGAGCAACACCGCCTCGGCTTCGAAGGCGGAATTGTCCGCGAGGACCAGCCGCCATCGCTTGCCGCCGTCGATGGGGGCCAGCGCGATGATATCGGCGCCGAGCCGCACGCATCCGTCCAACCGCGCCGCCAGTGCGTCGACCAGCGTCCGCATCCCGTGGCGAAAACTCACAAACAGCCCGTATCGCGCACCACTGGTGCCATTGGCCCCGGCCGGTTGAGCTACTGCCCTTAGCCCTCTGAAGAGGCTGCCGTGGCGGCGTTCCATTTCGAGGAACCTGGGCATCGTCGCTTCAAGACTGAGCGAATTGGGATCGGCCGTGTGGATGCCGGCCATCAGCGGCTGCGCCACGCGCTCCAGCACCTCGCGTCCCACACGGCGAGTTACGAACGAGGCGAGACTTTCGTCACCGCCGCCGCGGCGAGCCGGAATCAGCGGCTCCAATGCCATCCGCAGCTTACCGCGCACACTGAATAGCGGGCTTCGAAAGACGGGCAGGAATCGCGTGGGGGCGAGCAAGGTGAAGCCATCGGGAATCTCCACCAGATGCCCGTCCCGCACGACATGAGTCTTGCGAAATCGTCCCCGGGTTCCGATTAGCTCCTGCTCGAGTCCCAGCCGCTTGGCAAGATCGAGCGCCCATGGCTTCTCTGAAAGGAACGAGTCGGCGCCGGTCTCCATCACGAACCCATCTTCACGAACGGTACCCAACGCATGGCCGAGGCTGGTACCGCGCTCGAAGATCGCGACCTCGAGCGCATGCCCGCCGGCCGCCGCGAGCTCGCGGAGCTTGAATGCCGCCGCGAGTCCGCTTATTCCTCCGCCGATTATCGCAACGCGCGGATGTTGCCGGGTGGCGCACATCGCGGTTTCAAGCGGCTCCTTTCGAACCTGCTTCCGCGCGAACCTGATGCATCGGGCTGTGACGAAAGGAGACAGACCTGCTTCTGATCGTTACAAATGTCATTTGCCGCGTTTGCTTTTCCCTTTACCGCCGCGTCCCCCAAGCCCGCCCTTCAACACGTCATCGATCCAGGCGAGCCCCGTCATCATCCTGGGGAAACCGAGCGTGGTTAACGCCAGCAAACCTACGTGGCGGATCTCGTCAGAGCTGGCGCCCGCCTCCAATGCTCTGCGCGCATGAGAATGGACGGCGCCCTCCTGGCCGGAGCCGATCGCCATCCCGAGCCTGACGAGCTGAACCGTCTTCTCGCTCAACGGACCAGCGCCGGCAGTCAGGTTGGAGATTTCATCGTAGGCGCCAGTGATCTCCGGGAACTCCTTACGAAATTCACTGTAACGGCCGGGTAGCTTCGCCATCGGTTGGGGACCTCCTAAGGTTTTGGTTTTAAACGCAGAAATCGAGCCAAGAATAGTTGATCAACACTTGACGCGATAGCGCGCGGACTTCGCCGCCCTCGTTTTCGACCCGGCGCGTCAAGCCAGATTATCAGGGTTCCTGATCAGGAAGGGCTAGAAAACTGGATGGAGCGAAGGGAACCAACTGCATCCGTTTGCGACATTGAACAGAACCATCCAGAACGGGGAGATTTAGTGGCATCGATATGCGCCAGATTACCTACTGGGGCGCATACCCTTCTTCGTTACGATTGAAACGAATGCGTCGAGGATGTCGCTACGGGCAATGATGCCGACCAGCCGTCGCTTGTCGACGACCGGCAGCGCGCCGATTCGCTTCTGGCGCATCAGCTCTGCCGCGCTCGACAGTGTGTTAAACGGGGCGAGCGTCAAAACCGCTTCACTCATCACATCTTCCACGGAAATCTCATTCGGCCCGGATGGTAGCTGATCGTCGCGAGTTCCAGCCGCGGCGGCAGAGATCCGAACCTCCTGGAGCGCGCTTCGAAGATCGCGGTCCGTGACGATGCCGACCAGTTTGTCTCGCGCTACGACCGGGAGCTGGTTGATGCGGAATTCCTCGAGGATCGCCCGGGCGTGCGCGACGGAGTCATGCGGCCTCACCGTATGCACTCTCACCTGCATCCAATCCGCGATCTTCATCGGGATTGCGGTTGGCGACGCGGGCGCCGCCGATCGACGCCTTGCTCCTCGCCTGCCTATATTGGCCACGGTTTCCATTGCGTCCTCTGGGAACTTGCCCGACGCTGCGGGACCCGCACGGGTCAACGGTGCAAAGCGCTTGCCAGACACATCGATGACCGCGGGTTCCGGCCCCTGCAAGAAACATGGCACGCCTATAGCTATGGGCGAGACGAGCGCCTCGAAATACTGGAGCGCGGCGGTCGACTAATCACGGGCAATGACCCTTCGAATTCGGCGCGATTTGTAGTTGGAGGGGCTCTGATGGGATCCACACATGTGCCCAAGAGCGACCCTGCGACGCGGAAGGCGCAGGACTATCGAGCGAGGCCGGTCCGGGTACCCCGTCATTTTCATCTTCTTTGGGATCATGAGCTGGACGAGCTTCGTCCGGTGCTCACGATCGTTCGCGACCGCTCAGATGAAGTGATCGGCCACTGGCACGCGCTCTATGTTCTTCACTTCGGCAAAGATCGGACCCTTAGCGAGCACGAATTTCGAGGGACCTTCGCACCGAACCTTGCCAGCGACATGCGCGATCTTCTCGCCAAAGACATGGACAGTTACGCCGCGCATACCGTTCGCGTCGGCGAGCTGCTCGCTGAGCGAAAGGTCCCGTTTTCCGAAGTAATAGCCTCGCTGCACCTTTACGAAGAAAGCGCCTACAAAGTTTTCCCCGACTCGCCGCGACCCGGGCTGAATATCTACACTGCGTTCGACAAATTGAGTCATATCCGGATGATCCTGCTGGCCGATGCGTACTTTCGCTCGGAGTCGGCGCTGGCCGCCGCGCGCATCCAGACCCTCGAGCGCGAAGCCACCCAGCTCTCGCCCCAGGAGCGCTCGCGTTTCCGCGGCCTGGTCGGGGCAAGTCCGCTGATGGGCCAGCTATACGAGCGAATCGAGGCCGCCGGACAGACTCACGGCACCGTATTGATTGTCGGTGAGAGCGGATCGGGAAAGGAATTGGCCGCGCGCGCGATCCATGAAAGTGGACCGAGTCCGCGCGGACCCTTCGTCGCATTGAACTGCGCGGCGCTGCCGAGAGATCTGATCGAAAGCGAGCTGTTCGGCTACAAGCGCGGTGCTTTCAGCGGCGCAAACCTCGACTACCTGGGACTGTTTCGAGCTGCCGAAGGCGGCACGCTTTTCCTCGACGAAGTAACCGAGATGAGCTCCGAGACTCAGAGCAAACTTCTGCGCGCGCTACAGGAGCGCGTAGTACGGCCGATAGGATCGGCCAACGAGGTCCCCGTCGACGTGAGACTGATCGCCTCGACCAACCGCGAGCCAGAGCGGGCGATGCGTTCGGGGCAGCTCCGGCCGGACCTCTACTATCGGCTTCAGGCCAGCGTGCTCAGATTGCCGCCACTGCGGCAGCATCTTGAGGACATTCCGCTTCTCGCGGAGCATTTCATCGCGCTGTTCAACGAAAAGCTCAAGCCGAAGGAACCGATCACCGGATTGGAGGAGGACGCGCTGAACGCCTTGAAGGCCTATCAATGGCCGGGTAACGTGCGCGAGTTTTCCAACGCGATCGAGAGCGCGTTTACTTTCGGCCGGTCGCGCGTGATCGCGCTGGCAGACTTGCCGGGCGCGATTTCCACTTGCCAGCCGCGATTCAATCCACCTTCATCAATGGTGTTGATCGGCACCTTCGCGGAAGCCGAGCGCGATATAATCTCGCGAACACTCGCAACCACCGGTGGAAACAAGGTTGCGGCTGCCCGCTTGCTCAGGATCTCGCGCAAGAAGCTCTACGCCAAGATCGCGAAATATGACATTTGCGATGATCGCCGCCGGTGACAGGTGAGCCTCGACCTTCCGAAAGAGCTTCAATCAATGGAAGAGGCGGCCCATCGTTTCACAATTTCCGCTTGCGGAAGTTCGCGGTGAAGCCGCGTAGTATGGGGAACGTCTCGACGTAGTCGAAACCCGTCGCTTCGGCGATAGCGCGCACTTCCGATTCCGGCATCGCATCCGGGTCGCCCGGAAGCTCGCTTACCGAGAGCATCCCGCCGGGCCGCAGTGCGTCGCATATCGACCCGGCGCAGCCGCGCGGATCGGGCACTTCGCCGAGCACCGCCACCAGGAAGGCAACGTCGAACGCGTCGCGCGCAAACGGCAAGGCGCTCGCCTCGGCCTGCGCGAAACTCGCATTGGTTGTTCCGGCTCGCGCGAGCCGGCGCCGCACCTTTTGCAGCATCTCGCGTTGCACGTCCACCAGGCAGAGATGTCCCTGAGGCACGCTTCTCGCCACCTGTGCGCTGAAGAACCCGGGGCCGGGTCCCAGCTCCATCACTCGCGAAGTCTCGGTGAGATGAAGCCGTCGAACGAGTTCGCGCGGTGACAGGAGGAGGCTGCGGAACGGTAACAGCAGAAGGAAAGCCAATTCGTGAGGGTAAGTGCCGCGGCCCCGAGCCCTCCTCCAGACGTCCCGCCATTTGCCGAGTTGGGTCAATCGAAGCACGCCCGAAGCACGCCCGAAGCACGCCCGCCCGCGCGACGAACTTCCTGCTAATGAAGCTGCTGCCAGAGCGACTTCACCAGATGAAAAGCAGTCCGGCAAGTATCCGACAGTGCACCTGAGCGCACCGCCCGGGAGATGCGCGGGTGCATTCACCGGGCCGTGTTCGTAGTGGTCCGACGGCTTGAGGTTGATCGAAGCCTTAGCCCGCCTCAGCTTCAAAAGTCCTGCGATCACAAAAGCAGCCTCTACCAAATAATCTCGTTCTTTGTGCTTTAGTAGACCCATTTTGGGCTTGACACTCGGTGGAGCGAAGGGGCACAACTGCATCCGTTCGCGGCATTGTGCGAAAGACGAGCGGGATCGCGTTCCGCAGAATTTGCTGGCATCGGATATGCGAGACCGGGTTCTCCGAACTTCAGAGTCATAGAGGAACGAACGATGGATACATACCAGGAACTGAGCGTCGGCCTCCCGAAAGAGCTTCAATCAATGAAAGAGTCGGTCCATCGTTTCGCGATGGAGGTCATGCGGCCGGCGTCAATCACGCTGGATCGGATGGCGGATCCGAATGACGTGATCGCCGCAGGTTCGCCTCTCAGAAAGGTGCTCAAGAAAGCCTACGAGTTGGGATATCACGTCGCAGGGCTTCCCACGGAGCTAGGCGGTCTGGGGCTGAATGCGCTCGGGATGCATATCTTCCACGAAGAGTTGGCTTGGGGAGCGGTGGACCTCGCCCTGAGTATCGGATGCTCCGGGTTTCCCACTTTCGCGGCTGCGAGCGCCGGGAACCCTGAACTGTTCGAGACCTTCGTCAAGCCATACATCCAGGATCGCGAAGGCACTTTCATCGGATGTTGGGCGATAACGGAGCCGAACCACGGATCCGATCACGTCGCCATCGGCACCCCCGAATATCACAACCCCAAGGTCACCGGCGAGGTGGTTGCCCGCGCCGACGGGGATTCTTACGTGATCAACGGCCAGAAGTCGGCCTGGGTTTCCAACGGGACAATCGCGACTCACGCCGCGCTTTATCTATCGATCGAGGCTTCGCGCCAGATGGGTATGGCCGGTGGCGGAGTGGCAGTGGTACCGCTCAACCTGCCCGGCGTATCGAAGGGCAAGCCGCTAAACAAGCTCGGCCAGCGCGCCCTGAATCAAGGCGAGATCTTCTTCGACAACGTCCGCATCCCGCGCAGTTACATGGTGGTGGGCAGCGACCAGTACGAGTTCTATGCGACGCGGACCCTCACCGGCGCCAATGGCGGAATGGCCACGGCATTCACCGGACTGGCTCGCGCCGCGTTCGAAGCCGCGCTCGATTATTCGCGCCAGCGCGTGCAGGGTGGACGTCTTATCTGTGAGCATCAGCTCGTGCAGAAGCGGCTGTTCGAGATGTTCACCAAGGTCGAGGCCTGCCGGGCGCTATCGCGCGCGGTGGCGATTTACAATCATGACTCGCTGACTCCCACGCTGGAACATGCGATCGCGGCGAAAACTTTCTGCACGCAAGCGGCGTTCGAGGTTGCCAGCGACGCGCTCCAGATCTTCGGCGGCAATGGGCTCAGCAGGGAGTACCCGATCGAGAAGATGTTTCGCGACGCGCGCGCATCACTGATCGAAGACGGCACCAACGATGTCCTGAGTCTGGCCGGCGCCCGTCACCTGCTCGCCAAAGCGGCCAACGGATCACGCGCCGCGGCCTAGCCCGCCTCAAAACCGGGAACCAGAGGAGCAGCGATGGCACGAGTCCAGGGAGCGATTGAACAGCTCATCCGGCAGCGGGTGGCTCAGCATCCGCGCCAGACTTGGCTCAAGTTCAAGGATTCGGAATTCGCCTGGGATCAGGTGCTGGCCAACATCCAGCGCGCTGCGAACGGCTTGCTTGACCTCGGGATTCGGCCCGGCGAGCCGGTCGCGATTATGATGGGCAATCGTCCCGAGTTTCTCTGGATTCACTTTGCGCTCGGTTTCATCGGCGCCGTGAGCGTACCCGTGAACACTTCGCAACGGGGCGCGACGCTGCAACACATCCTTGCCGATTCGGACTCGGTTGCCGCAATCTTCGAAGAGCCGATGAGGCCTGCGGTGTTGGCGGTCAAGAGCAGGGTGCCGACGCTCAGGGCGACGGTGGTCGCCGATGGCGCAGCGGGGCACGGCGTGGATTGGACGCTGGAGCGTCTGCTCGATCATCCCGACCGCGAACCGCAGGCCGACCTCGGCGACAACGCCGGCGGCGGCGCCATGATGTACACCTCAGGCACCACCGGCCCTCCCAAAGGAGTGGTTCCCAAAGGCTCCGACAGCGGCGCGCTTTTCGCGATCCTGGGCGTGCTGAAGATCAAGCCCGGCGAGACGATGTACACCGCGCTGCCGCTCTTCCATGGCAACGCGCTGATGCTCTCGTGCTTCAGCTCGATTCTGCTCGACGCGAAAATCGCGCTCGCAGAACGGTTCAGCGCGTCGCGGCTGTGGGACGATTGCCGCAAGTACGACGCGGTCGAGTTCAACACGCTCGGCGCCATGATCTCGATGCTGCTCAAGCAGCCGCCCCGCCCCGACGACCGCGACCATCATGTGCGCGCGGTGTTTTCGGCGGCCTGCCCTCCCGCCGCGTGGCGCGAGTTCGAAACTCGCTTCGGGGTGCGAATCATCGAAGGCTACGCGATGGTCGATTCGCCCGGCTTCCTGCTCAACGACGTCGGCAAGGTCGGATCGATGGGCAAGCCGGTCGGTGAAGTCGAGTTCCGCGTCGTTGACGACCACGACATCCCGCTCCCGCCGGGCAAGATCGGGGAACTCGTCTTCCGCCACCCCAAGGGGCAACTGAGCCAATATCACAAACTTCCCGACGCGACCGCCGAGGCCTACCGTGGCGGATGGTTTCACTCGGGCGATCTCGCGAAAACCGACGAGGAAGGTTTTTTCTACTTCTGCGGCCGCAAAAAGGCATCGATCCGCAGGCGCGGCGAGAACATCTCTGCCTGGGAGATCGAGACCACGATCGATCTGCATCCGGCGGTTCTCGAGTCGGCGGCCTTCGCCGTACCATCCGAGCTCGGTGAAGACGAAGTCATGGTCGCCGTCGTTCTGAAGCCGGGGGCAGAGCTTCTTCCCGAGGAACTGATCGAGTTCTGTCGCGGGCAAATGGCGTACTACGCCGTGCCGCGCTACGTCGAGTTCGTCAATGAGCTTCCCAAGACCGGCACGCAACGCATCCAGTACGCGGCGCTCAAGGAGCGTGGCGCCGGCCGCGCCTGGGATCGCGAGAAGGCGGGCGTCAAGGTCGCGCGCGCCTGAGCAGGAGGTTTCCCGATGTCGAACGCAGGCCAGGTAGTCGTCGCCGGAGTGGGAATGACCCGCTTCGGCAAGTACTCCGATCGCGGGATGCGCTCGCTGGCCGAGGAGGCCGTACACGACGCGCTCGGTGACGCGGCGATCTCGACCAAAGATGTCGAGGTCGTGTTCTTCTCGAATGCGGCCGCCGGGTTGATCACCGGACAGGAGATGATTCGCGGCCAGGTCGCGCTTCGCAAAACCGGACTCCTGGGCATCCCGCTCTTCAATGTCGAGAATGCATGCGCCTCCGGGTCGTCCGCCTTCCACCTCGCGTACATGTCCATCGTCTCGGGCATGTATGACATCGCGCTCGCGGTCGGCGCCGAAAAGATGACGTCCGAGGATAAAACCCGCGCCTTTCGCGCCACTGCCGCGGCGGTTGATTTGGAGGAGCTGCGGGAAATCAAGAGCCGGCTCGGAAGCGGAGAAGCCGCCGCGCAGGGCGCCGCTCCATCCAAATCGCTCTTCATGGACATCTATGCTGCGGCGACGCGTGAGTACATGAAGATCAGCGGCGCGACAGCCGAGACCTTCGCCGACGTGGCGGTCAAGAGCCATGCGTTTGCGGCCTTGAATCCGAAAGCGCAATACCGCGATCCCGTAACCCGCGAGCAGGTCCTGAATTCACGCGAGATCTCGCCGCCGCTGACGCTCCTGATGTGCTCGCCGATCGGCGATGGCGCCGCGGCCGCGGTGCTCATGTCGGAAAAGATGGCTCGGCAGCGGTCTATCCGGCAGCCCGTGCGGATTCGCGCGTCGGTGGTACTCTCCGGCCGCGACCGCGAACCCGGCGAGCCCGACGTTCTCGACCGCGCAGTCAAGCGCGCCTATGAAGTCTCGGGGATCGGCCCGGCAGACCTGGACGTGATCGAAGTCCATGATGCGGCCGCGCCGGCGGAACTGATCGCTTGCGAGGAACTGGGACTGTGCGGAAGAGGTGAAGGACCGGCGCTGCTCGCCAG
>Ga0209415_10018465_pt1 | contig 11004 bp, 8 predicted proteins | sample PeaSoiSIISIP2007_FD_187696 | JGI IMG/M metagenome (GOLD analysis project Ga0209415, IMG submission 187696) | Peat soil microbial communities from Weissenstadt, Germany - SII-SIP-2007 (SPAdes) (version 2) | ecosystem: Environmental > Terrestrial > Soil > Wetlands > Peat | place: Germany...
GAGGGAACCGCCGGTGGGGGGTGGGGTCGAGGTCGAGGTCGGGGTCGGGGTCGAGGTCGAGGTCGGGGTCGGGGTCGGGGCCGAGGTCGGGGCCGAGGTCGAGGTCGCTGGCGCGGCCGCTCCCCCGCAGGCCGACAGGGCCAGACACATCGCGATCCTTCTCATCTCTCACCTCCCCCGGAAGATGGGTTTGCGCTTCTCGGCAAACGCGGCGAGCGCCTCGCGGCGGTCCTCGGTCACGAGGGCCTTGTCGTAGCTCGCCCGCTCGAGAACGAGGCCCACGTCCAGGCGCTCGTCCAGGGCGTGGTCGATGGCCTCGAGCGCCGCGGCCTGCGCCACGGGGGCTCCCTCGGCGATGGGGCGGATCCACTCGATGGCGTCGTCGACGACGTCCGTGCCCGCCGGTGCGACACGGTTCACGAGGCCCCAGGCGAGGGCCTCCTGGGCCGGGACGCGGCGTCCCAGGAGCACCATCTCCTTCGCGCGCCCCTCGCCGACGATGCGCGGGAGCCGCTGGGTGCCGCCCCAGCCGGGGACGATGCCGATGGACGTCTCCGGGAGCCCGAGCTGGGCGTCGGACGCGGCGACCCGCAGGTCGCAGCACAGCGCGAGCTCGAGCCCCCCTCCGAGCGCCAGCCCGCGGATGGCCGCCACCACCGGCTTGGGCGACCGGTCGATCGCCCAGAGCTCGGTCCTGCAGAGATCGAGGTGCGCGCGCACCTGGTCCTCTGTCATGCCCCGCCGCTCCTTGAGGTCGGCCCCGGCGCAGAAGGCCGTGTCCCCCGCGCCGCACAGGACGATGGCGCGGACCGACGCGTTGGACGCCGCCTCGCGGGCGAGCTGGCCGAGCGCGACCAGGGCCTCGCGCGACAGCGCGTTCATGCGGTCGGGGCGGTCGATCGTCCACACGGCGACGCTGCCGCGCTGGTCCACGCGGATCGGAAAGTCGTGGCTCACTTCTTCTTCCTCCTCGCGCCCTTCCTCCTCGACGATCGGCCCGCTCCGGCCTTCGCGCCGCCGGGCTCCAGGCGGGCCTCGAGCTTCGCCATGCGGGACCTCAGCTCGGCGTGATCGCCCTGGAGCTTCTCGAGCTCTTCCCGGAGCTGCTCGGTCGCCCGCCGGGGCTCGCCCAGGTCGCGGAGCGCCTCGCGGATCCGGCGCCTCACGCGGGGGTCGAGGTCCACCTCGAGGCGATCGCGGAGCGACGGGCGCGCCTTGACGTCCCCGAGATCCCCGAGCGCGCGCGCGACGTCCACGCGCAGCAGGGGGTCGCCGTCGTCGAGGAGCTGCTCGAGGACCTCACGGGCCTTCCGGTCCCCCGCGAGCTTCGGCAGGCACATGATCGCCGCCCGGCGAGCGCGGGGCGGGTGCCCGTAGCGCACACGCGCTGCGACGTGAGGGACTGCTCTCTCGTCGCGGAGGGCGGCGAGGCCGTCGATCGCGCCGGCGCGGACGACGTCGTACCAGCTCGGTCGATCGAGCAGCTCGACGAGCGTGTCGAAGGCCCCCGGCTGGCGGGTGCGGCCCATCGATCGCGCCGCCTCCGCCTCGACGAGGTAGCTGTCGTCGTGGAGGGCGTGCGGCCGGAGGGCCTCGAGCGCCTCGGTCGTCCTGAACTGCCCGAGGGCATCCACGACGGCGCGCCGGACCTTCGGGTGGGCGGCGCCGAGCGCGCCGCTCAGGGCCTCGAAGCTCTCGCGCGCCCGGAGCTTCCCGAGGGCCGCGGCGCACTCGCCGCGCGTGGCCCAGAACGCCTCCTCGTCCGCCAATGTCCGGGCGAGGGCGCGGATCGTCACGGGATCGTCCATCCTGGCGAGGGCCTGCGCCGCCAGCCAGCGGCCCCGCGCGGTCGGCGCCGAGGCGAGCTGCTCGCGCAGCATGTCGGCGGCCGCACGGACCCTCACCTCTCCGAGGATGCGCGCGTCGGGGTCCACGACGACGAACGACGGCCGCTCCGGCACCGGGAGGGCGAAGGTCTGCTGCCTCTCCACGATGCGCAGGGGCCGGCGCGAGACATGTCCCTCACGATCGCCGAGGTCCAGGTCGAGAGGGAGCTCGAAGCACGCGGGCACGCCATCCGCCGTCGGCTGCGTCTGCCTGGCGGCCACGGTCAAGATCCCCTTCTCCCAGGTGAGGGCGATCTCGACCTCCGGATGCCCTGGCTTGTGGACCCACTGCTCGAAGAACCGCCCGAGGCCTCGACCACTCACCTGCTCCATCGCGCGCTGCAGGTCGCGGGTCTCGACGACCCCGCGGGCGTGCGCGGTCAGGTACTCCCGGACCCCTCCCCAGAAAAGCGCGTCCCCGAGCTCAACGCGGAGGGCATGCAGCACGAGCGCCCCTTTCTCGTAGAGGTGCCGGTCGAAGAGATCGAGCGGTGCGTCGTAGTCCTGGCACACGACGGCGCGCCGGTAGCGTCCGTGCGCCTCGCCGACGTACGCCCCGAGGTCGCCCTTGAGGGCGTAGTCGTACTCGTCGCGGCCGAGGTGCTTCTCCCGCCAGACCTGCTCGAAGAAGGTCGCGAAGCCCTCGTTCAGCCAGGCCTCGTACCACGCGCGGCACGTCACGAAGTCGCCGAACCACTGGTGCGCGAGCTCGTGGGCGATGAGGTCGTCCGAGCTGATGTCGAGGGCCGCGCGCTCGTCGATGAGGACGTGCTCGTACAGCGTCGTCGCCGTCGTGTTCTCCATCCCCCCGAAGATGAAGTCCGACACCACGACCTGCGCGTACTTGTTCCACGGGTACGGGACGCCCGTGACCTCGGAGAAATGGCGGATCATCGCCGGCGTGCGGCCGAAGGTGCGCCGGGCGTCGTCCTCGCGCCCCCTCGGGACGAGGTACGCGACCGGCACATGGCGATCGCCGACCGTCGCCACATCCACGACCTCCGCGAACTCCCCGGCGACGAGCGTGACCAGGTAGCTCGAGTGCGCCTCGGTCATCTTCCAGTGGAACGTGAAGTCGCCCGTCTTCGGCCGCGCGCTCGAGACCAGCGCGCCGTTGGACAGCGCGTACCAGCCGCTCGGAACGTGCGCGATGACCTCGGTCGTCATCTTGAGGTCGGGGCTGTCGTGGCACGGGATCCAGTGCCTCGCGTCCTCTTCCTGGCACTGCGACCACACCTGGCGCGGGCGAGCGGGGTAGTGCTCGTCGGGCTCGAGGAAGTACAGGCCCCGGCGAGGCGACGCCCGGTACGTCACGGCCACCCGCCCCCGGTCCTGCCCCGGCCGGATCGCGACGAGCAGCGTGCGGCCGTCGTAGCTCCAGGCGGCCGCCTTCCCGTTCAAGGTCAGCGCGTCCACCTCGAAGCCGACCGCGTCGAGCCCGAGCTCGTCGGCGGTGGGATTGACGCGGCGGACATCGAGCGTCGCGACGGCCCGGATCCGCCTCCTGGCGACGTCGAGCGTCACATCGAGGGCGAGGTGGTCGATGGCGAACGGGCGGTCCCGCTCGTAGTGGCGGGTGCTGCTGGGGAGCGCGAACGGACGGGCGCCGGAGGCGGAGCGTTCGAACGAGCCGGCGGACGCGCAGCCGCACCGCGCGTGCAGGCGATGCTCGAGGGGCATGGCCCGCCGAGCTTAGGTGAAGTAGTCACCGGGGTCGCCGGCTTTGTCGCCTGGCGCTCTCCTCCGGGTGATGCTCCGCTCCCGATCCGCCGCCGTCGCCTCGCTCGCCGTCGCGACCCTCGCCGCGCCCCGTGACGCCCGGGCGGCAGGCGGCGACGCCGACCCTCGCTGCGAAGGGGTTCACAGCCTCTGGGCTCCCCTCCCGGACGATTGCCTCGCGGTGATCGACACGGACCGCCCGCACCAGACGGACACGCCGCACGTGGTCCCGGCCGGCCACGCGCAGGTCGAATCCGGGGTCGCCGCGGTGCAGCTCGGCGGCACGCTGGGCGCTCCGCCGGGCGACCGGCGCGCGCGCCTCGTGCTGTTCGACGACGGCTACAAGTTCGGCGTGGTCTCGCGGGTCGATCTGCAGATCCTTTTCGCGCACGCCGTTTACGTCCCGGCCCGGGGCCAGCTCGATCCGCCCGGTCCGATGAGCGTCCGCGCGAAGGTGAACGTCCTAGAGGAGGACGGCTGGGTGCCGGCCGTCACCTTCGTTCCGTGGGTCTTCCTGCCCGTTGCGCCCTCCCAGGCCCTCCGGGCGGGCCCCCTCGTCTTCTGGGGCTGGGAGCTGCCGGCGCACCTGGAGATCGAGATGAACGCGGGCGTGCTCTTCGCCGCCGCGCCGGATCCGCGCGCCGCGATCGTCCTGGCCTCCGCCCTCACGTACACCCTGGTCGGGAACTTCCGCGCCTATGCCGAGGTCTACGCGACAGGACGCGATGCGTCCCTCGGCGCGGGCGCTCTGTGCGCCTTCACCCGGGACATGCAGGTCGATCTCGGGACGTACGTCGGGCTCCACGGCGACGAGCCGGTCGCGACGCCGTTCGTGGGGTTCTCGATCCGCAGGTGAAGCGGCCCGGGGCGGCGGACAATGGGAACGACCAGAGGAACGCGAAGAAACGGAGGAGTCGATGAGCCAGATCATGGTGGTGACGGGCTGCGCGAGCGGCATCGGTCGGGCGCTCGCCCGGACGCTCTACGAGCGAGGGCACAGCGTGCTGCTCACGGACGTCAACGAGGAGGGGCTCCGGCAGGCCGCGGAGGCCGACGGATGGTCGGACCCGAGCCGCGCGGTCCTCCAGAGGCTCGACGTCCGGGACCCTGGCGCCTGGAGGCAGACGGTCCGCGACGCAGTCTCCCGCTGGGGTCGGCTCGACGTGCTCGTGAACGTCGCCGGCTACCTCGTCCCCGTCTGGGCGCAGGACGCGAAGGACGAGGACGTCGACCACACGATGGACATCAACGCCAAAGGGCTCATCCACGGCACCAACGCCGCCATCCGCCAGATGGTCTCCCAGGGGCACGGGCACGTCATCAACGTCGCCTCGCTCGCCGGGATCATCCCCGTGCCGGGCCTCGCCATCTACAGCGCGTCCAAGCACGCCGCGCGCGCCTACTCGATCGCCGTGGCCCAGGAGGTCCGCCCCCACAACGTCTTCGTCACCGCCGTCTGCCCCACCGTCGTCGCCACTCCGATGATGGATCTGCAGGTGAGCCGGGAGGAGGCTTCGTTTACCTTCTCCGGGAAGCGGGCGCTCACCGTCGACGAGGTCACCTCGGCCATCGTCGACCGCGCCATGACCCGGAAGCCCCTCGAGCTCGTGCTCGACGTGCCCTTCTCGGGGCAGGGCCTCGTCGCCAAGATCGGCAACGCGATCCCGCGGCTGGCAGCGTGGCAGGGAGACCGCGTCCGCCGCGTGGGGCGAGCGCACCAGGAGCGGCTGCGCGACCCGTGAGCGGCCCGGCCTACTCGAGCCGCCCGCACATCATCTCGACCTGGGTCCGCAGCGACGTGACCGGGGCGGCCCTGCCGCGCAGTCGCTCCACCGCGCCAAGGCCCTCCCGGGCCTCGTGGCAGCGGCCTTCCCCGAGCGCCTGCCTCGTGAAGTCCGTCCGCTCGTTCAGCGGCATCGCGGCGAAGAAGTCCGTGCGATCGTGCCAGCCGACCGTGGCGATGCACGCGGCCAGCACGACCCCACACGCGCCGAGGATCGCGCGCTCCGCCAGCGGCGAAGGGCGGGCGCCGCCCCGCCACATCGCCGCGATGACCGCACCGGCCAGCGCTCCGCCGATGTGCGCCGAGTTGTCGATGGACATCCCACCCGCAAGGTTCGAGATCACCCCGAAGGCGATGACGAACCCCAGCCAGCGGGCCATGGCCTGCGTCAGCGGACCGCGCCACCCCTGCACCCGCCACCCGACGATCATGGCCGCCGCGATGACCCCGGAGATGGCCCCGGAGGCGCCGATCGTGGTCACGCCCGAGCGAGTGACCCAGCCGTAGGCCACGCTGAGCAGGTTGCCGACGGCGCCCGCCGCCAGGTACATCGGCGCCATGCGCGCCGGGCCCACGGCCCGCTCGACGAGGGGACCTGCCTGCCAGAGCGCGAGCATGTTGAACGCGATGTGGAGGGGACCACCGTGGAGAAAGCATGCCGTGACGAGCGTCTCCCACCGGTGCTCGCCCAGGGTCGCCGGCGGGTAGCTGGCCCCGAGCTCCAGCAGCTGCCGGATGGTAGGCGCGATGCTACCCCCTTCGCGAAGCGCGGCGGCGAGCTGGACGCCGAACACCGCCACGTTGAGCGAGAGGATCAGCCTGGTGACGGGAGCCCTGTCGAGCCATCTCGGCGGCACCAGGCGCCCGTCGTCCTGGGGCCCCGTGTACACCGGGCGGGGCCGTGGGAACGAGGGGGGAGGCTGGCTCACGCGAGGTCTACATAGGACAGCCGGGCGGGCGCCGCTAACGGGGCCGACACCTTTCTTGCCCCCGCTCGCCGCGGTCCGTTATTCGCCATCGTGGGATGGAACCGCTCGTCCGGGCGTCGCTGACCTTGCGCACGCTGCTGCGGCGGGGCCACGGGCTGCTCCTTGCGTGTGCGCTTGGAGCCTACGTCGTCCTGGGCGGCGCGACGGCCGAGCCGGGGCCCGCTCCGTGGGTGGCGCTCGGCACCTGGGTCCTGCTCCTGGCCCTCCGGCTGCCCCGCAAGCTGCGAGACGCGGGGGACGGCGGCATCCTGCGCGACGTCGAGATCGGGGCGCTGCTGGCGGTCGGCCTGGACGCGGCCCTCCTCAGGTACGGCGGGGGCCTCTCGGGGCGCTTCTCGCCGGGGGTCTACGTGCTGGTGGCCCTGGTCGCCGCCTTCGCGCGACCGCTTGCTGGCATCCTCGTGGTCGGGTGGGTCGTCGCGCTGGAGGCGGCCGTTCGCCTCTACACGCTGCACGAGACCGACATGACCGGGTTCGCCACCCACGGCTGCTTCGTGGGGGCCTTCGCGCTCCTCAACCTGGCGCTGCTCCGTGCGGAGGTGGTCCGGATCCGCGCGACGGCCCGGGCCCGGGTGGAGGCGCAGCTCGTGCGCATCAAGGAAGACGCCCGGAGCTACCGCCTCCTCGGCGCGGGCGAGGCGACCGAACGCGAGGAGGTCCGCAACGACCGCCTGGCGCGGGCCAGCGTGGAGGAGATCCACCAGTCGGTGCACTACGCGCTCGATCTGCTGCGCCGCTCGCTCGACCTGCACACGGCGGTGCTGCTGTGGCTGAACGACGGCGGCACCCACCTGCGGATCAGCGAGCTTGCGACGGCCTCGGAGGACATGCACGACGCCCCCTTCGCCGCCGGCGAGGGCGTCCTCGGCGCCGTGCTCGCGCAGCGCAGGAGCGTGATCTTGAACGGCCTCAAGCCCGCGTTCAAGGTCCCCTACTACTCGGGCCCGTGCCCCGTGCGCACGCTCGCGGCCATCCCGGTCCTCGAGGGCGAGACCTTGCGCGGCGTCCTCGCGATCGACCGGCTGGCCAACCTGCCCTTCACCAAGCAGGAAGAGGAGACGGCGACGCAGGCCGCGCGCTTCTGCCTGCGGGCCATCCAGAACGAGCGGGTCTTCCTGCAGCTGGAGCGCGCCAAGGTCGAGCAGGGCAAGCTGTACCGCGCGGCCCAGGCGCTCGGGGCGGCGCTCAGCGAGAAGGACGTGGTCGACGCGGGTGTGCGGGCGGCGCGCGAGGTCGCCAGCTTCGATCTGGCGGCCGTGACCGTCTACGACGAGGCGTCGAAGGCGCACGAGGTCGTGGCCGCCAAGAGCTCGGACGGCGAGATCGACGATCTGGTCGGCGTACGCTTCGCCCACAACGCGGGCCTCGTCTCGATGGTGGTGCAGAACCGCTGCCCCCTGCCCTACCGGGGCGAGCTCGAGGCGGGCCCGAAGGTCGTCTTGACCAAGCGCCTTCCCTGGCCATCGCACCCGAGCCTGCTCGTCCTGCCGCTCGTCATCCACGACCGGGCGCTCGGGACGCTCATCCTCGGGGCCAAGCGGCGTCACGCGTTCGGCGAGTCGGTGCGGCCGACCCTCGAGGTGCTCGCGAGCCACCTGGCGGTGAGCCTCTCGAACGCTCGCATGGTGCACAAGCTCGAGACGATGGCGACCACCGACGGGCTGACAGGGCTGTTCAACAAGCGGGCGATGCTCGAGGCGGCCGCGCTCAAGGTCGCCGCCGCGGCCCGCTTCGACCGCAAGCTCTCGGTCCTCGTGGTCGACCTCGACCACTTCAAGAAGGTCAACGACACCTACGGCCACGACGTGGGCGACGTCGTCATCAGCGGCCTCGGCGAGATCCTCAAGCGGCAGAAGCGCACCACCGACGTCGTCGCCCGGTTTGGTGGCGAGGAGTTCGTGGTCCTCTGCGAGCAGACCGACGAGAAGGGCGCGATGCTCCTCGGAGACCGCATCCGCGAGGAGCTCGCGAAGACGACCTTCCGGACGGCGAAGGGCGCCCTCAGCATCACCTGCTCCATCGGGATCTCCACCTTCCCGGAGGCGGGCCGCGACTGGGAGGCCCTCTTCAAGGCGGCCGACGACGCTCTCTACGTCTCGAAGCGATCGGGGCGAGATCGGTGCACCGCCTGGCGCCCGGCCCGCAAGCTCGCCGCAAACGCGCGCTGACTCGCGCTCGGGCTCGACACGGCGCCCCGGAGCGCACATGGTTCGTGGGCGATGAGCGACGACCAGCCCAACCCGCTGACGGACGTGATCAAAGGCCTGGGGCTCCTCCTGCGCGCCGCGAAGACGACGGTGGAGCGACTGCCCACCAAGGACCTCGAGGAGGTCGTCCTGACGAGCGCCCGCGAGGTGGGCCGGGCGATCGAGAGCGTCGCGACGACGGTCGAGCGAGAGGTCTTCGGCCGGAGGGACGAGCCCGCAGCCAGGGCGCGGAAGACGCCCGAGGCCAGCGCTCCGCCGGACGCGAAGGAGCCCGAGAAAGAGGAGCCGAAGCCCCCCGACGCGGCGTGACGGCGCAACAGTTCGAGCGGGCGGCTCGATAGGGGGGCATGACCCAGCCCATCACGTCGCGCGACCCCTGGACATTCCACGACGGCCCTGCCCCTCAGCGGTTTCCGGCGTCTCCGGCTCCACCGCCTCCGCCCCCGCGACACGATGTGTCGGCCCTCCCCGATGCCGGCGGCGCGTTTCCGGGACGGCTGACGGCGAGCCCGGCGCCCCCCATCGACCCCCACCGTGACGCCGCTCGCGCCCTGGCGGTGGCGCAGCGGCTCGACGCGTTCCGCGCCCTCGCCACGCCGACGTTTCACACGCGGGAGGGCGACGTGGCCGTCCCGATCCCCTTCCACATGGCCTGGGACTACCGCGGCCATGGCGCGGTGGTCACCGACCACGCCGGCGCTCTCGCCGGCGCCGGGCGACGGGCCGGCATGCCGGACGGCGTCGTGGCGCTGGTGACGGCCGGGCGTGGCACCCCCTTGCAGGTCGCCCGCCTCACGCAGCAGCTGATCGACGAGGGGCACTTGCCCCCGGACAAGGGCGAGGCTCCGGGCCTGCCGCAGCGCGTTCGCAAGATGATGTTCGACCACGGAATCGGCCTCGATTGCGCCGGCTATGTGCAGCAGGCGCTGCTCGCCTCGCGAGCGGTCACGCGCGCGAGCGCGGGGCTGCGCCCGCCCGTGCTGGAGAACCTCGCCGGACTCGCCGGGCGTGGCTACGCGCGCGTGCCCCTCGACGAGATCCGCGCGGGAGACCTCGTCATCCTGCAGCCGCCGCCGCCCTCGACGTACAATCCAGCCCCCGTCGGGCACACGGCCATCGTCCGCGAAGCGCATGCGACGACGGCGCCCGAGCTCGCCTTCCTGACGGAAAAGGTGGGCGTCTCGACGGAGGCCGCGGCCGGCGGGCGCTGGACCACGATCGTGCTGGATAGCTCATGGGGGTCCGGCGGAGACTCCTCGAAGGGCGGGGTCGACCGCCGGACGTGGTGGCACGACGGGGCGGGCGGAGGGTGGGCGTGGACTGGAGACGACGGCGCGGTCTCGTCCGGCGCCACGCCCTGCAACCACACGGTCGAGGGCATCTACCGGATCCAGGGGAGGTGATCGTGCGCGCTCATCTGTGGTTCGCGAGGGTCTGCTCGTTCGCCGGCGCCTCTGCAATCGCGGTCTGCGCCGGCGCGGGCCACGATCACGGCGCCCACTGGACGGAGCTGCCCGGCTTCCTGAAGCAGACCGGCTTCATGGCCGCGCCGGGGCAACCTGCGAGCGCCGCCCACCCAAGGGGAACGGTGATTCTCGCCCGCCCCCTCAAGGGGAAAGGAGTCACGCTGACCGAGTGGGATCTCGCGCTGGAGGGCGTCGTGCGCGAGGTAGAGCTCGGCTGGCCGCAGACCGAGCTCGAGGTCGTTCGTTCGGGCGATACGCTGCACCTGGTCGTCGCGAGGCCGCGCGTGGTCTACGCCACTTTGAACGCGAGAACGCTCCGCATCGAGCAGCAGGTGGACCTCGGCCCCGGAGACAGACCGATCGTCGCGAGCGACGGGACCCTCTCGATCGTCTCGTGGATCCACGCGGCGACCTGGTACGCCGCCACGATCGACGCGCGCGGCCGGGTCCTCGCGCGACTCGGCCGGCCGATCGGCCCGCAGCCGTGGGGGCCACATCCGCTGCGCCTCGCCGTCCTCGGCGGGCACGCTTACATGCTGATGGGCGAGAACGCCGTCGCCGCCCACATCCTCAGGCTCAGCGCGATGCTCGCCATCGAGAAGGACCTCAGGTACGTCACGAACGAGTACGCTTCCCTCGTGGTCACCGCCGGCCACATCGTCGTGGGAGCCAACGACGGCTTCGCCGAGATCTCCCCCGATCTCGACGTCGTGGCGCATCACCGTCACTGGACGGGAGACGACGCGCCCCTCTTTGCCGCCAACGACGCGGGGAGGATCGTGACGACGTATGGCGACGTCTTCGCGAGCCCCGCGCAGCCCCCCGTCGCGAGGTACCCCGTGGCGCACGACGACGACGCCGCGATGGTGCCGCTCTGGGTCGGCGGCGTCCCGGTCCTGCTCGAGGCCGACTCGCCGTCGGGGACCATCGGCACCATCGAATGGATTGACCTGG
>Ga0209415_10018466_pt1 | contig 11004 bp, 11 predicted proteins | sample PeaSoiSIISIP2007_FD_187696 | JGI IMG/M metagenome (GOLD analysis project Ga0209415, IMG submission 187696) | Peat soil microbial communities from Weissenstadt, Germany - SII-SIP-2007 (SPAdes) (version 2) | ecosystem: Environmental > Terrestrial > Soil > Wetlands > Peat | place: Germany...
CCGTCGCCGTCGACGTCCACATAGCGATAGAACGTCTCCATCTTTTCGAGGTCTTCCGCGGATAGCACCTTGCCACGGTTCGGATAGTATTCGTCGTCCCAGGTTAGCTTGGGGATCATCCAGTCGTTCATGCCGATGTCGAGGTCGGTCAGCACGAGGACCGGCGTCTGGAACCGCTCCGCGAGATCGAATGCGGCGATCGCGAACTCGAAGGCCTCGCGTGGATCGCACGGATAGAGACAGATGTGCTTCGTATCGCCGTGGGAAGCGAATGCGCATGTCATGAGGTCGCCCTGCTGGGTTCGCGTCGGCATGCCGGTCGAGGGCCCGGTGCGCTGAACGTCGAAGATGACGGCCGGCACCTCCGCGTAGTAGGCAAGCCCGATGAACTCGCCCATGAGCGAGATCCCCGGCCCGGAAGTCGGCGTGAACGCCCTCGCTCCCGCCCAGGATGCGCCGATCACCATCCCGATCGCCGCGAGTTCGTCCTCGGCCTGTAGGATCACGTACCGGTTCTTCTTGGTCACGGGATCGACTCGGTATCGCTGGCAAAAGCCCTTGAATCCCTCCATCATCGACGTCGATGGGGTGATCGGATACCACGCTCCGACCGTCGCCCCCGCGTAGACGCAGCCGAGCGACGCGGAGGTGTTTCCATCGATGAGGATGCAATCCTTCGTCGCGTCCATGGATTCAAGCCGGATGGAGAGCGGGCACTCGTAGTTGTCCTTGGCGTAATTAAAGCCAAGGTCGATCGCGCGGTCGTTCGAATCGAGGAGGGAAGGCTTCTTCGAAAACTTTTCCCGTGTCAGCGAGCGGATAACCTCCGGGTCCATCCCCACTAGGGCGGCAAGGGCGCCCGCGTAGGCGATGTTCTTCATAAGGATGCGCTCACGGACGCCCTTAAACGACCCGCTGCAAAGCTCTGCCAACGGGACCCCGATGAAGGTCGCATCTTCACGGCGCAGCCTCTCGTCGAGCGGCCAACTCGAATCGTAAAGGACCCAGCCGCCCGGTCGTATCTCCGCGAAGTCTCTCTCGTAGGTCGCCGGGTTCATGGCCACCATCAGGTCGAAGATCGGCGTGCGGCCCGTGTAGCCGTTCTTGTTGACGCGGATCTCGTACCAGGTCGGCAGCCCCTGGATGTTCGAAGGGAAGAGGTTCTTCCCCGTTACCGGGATGCCCATCCGGAAGATGGTCTGCATGATCAGACTGTTCGCGCTCGCCGAGCCGGTGCCGTTCGGGGTCGCGATTTTGAACGCGAAGTCGTTGACCTGGTTCTTCATCGTGGCACCACTTGCCGGATCAGGCTTTGATCCACCGGGACCCCCGCGTAGGGCAAGTGCAGGGCGAACTTACGCATATCCCAAGCGAAGGTCGGGCACCGCTCCGCGCACAGTCCGCAGTGCACGCAAACGTTCTCGTCCTTCACCATCACCCGTCCGGTTTGCTTCAGCGGCCCGGACACAAAGATCGCCTGCTCGAAGTTGTCGGCAGGCGCCGTCAGTCGGGTTCGGATCTCGTTTTCCTCGCCGTTTTCGGTCATTGTCAAACAGTCCACTGGACAGATGTCGATGCAGGCGTCGCACTCGATGCAGGCGGAATCGGTGAACGAGGTCTGGACGTCGCAGTTCAGGCACCGCTGGACTTCGGCCTCGGTCTGCTCCTCCGTGAAGCCGGCTTCTACCTCGATCGTCATCTTGGAGAAGCGCAGCGGCATATCCACATGGATCATCTTCTGCCGCGGCTTCGAGGAGTACTCGTTACTGTAGGCCCATTCGTGGAGGCCCATCTTCGTGCTCGCGAGCGTCTGCCCCTTCGGCGGCCGGTCCTCGATCTGCTCGCCAAGGCAATATTTGTGGATCGAGATCGCGGCCTGGTGGCCCTGCTCAACCGCCCAGATGATGTTGGCAGGGCCGAACGCGGCGTCGCCGCCGAAGAAGACGCCCGGCCGCGTGCTCATGAAGGTCGTCTTGTCCACGACCGGCATGTTCCACTTGTCGAAGTCGAGCCCGATGTCGCGCTCGATCCACGTAAATGCGTTTTCCTGGCCGATCGCAAGGATCACGGTGTCGCAGGGAATGATCGCGCGGCCCGCCGGCTCCTGGATCAGCTTGCCGTCGACTTCCGACGAGAAGAAGGTGTCGAACTCCATTCCAGTCAGTTTTCCGTTTTCGATGACGAAGCGGATCGGCGAGTGGTTCTCGATGATCTCGACCTGCTCTTCCTCGGCGTCATCCAACTCCCATGCGGAGGCCTTGAAGTACTTCCGGGTCTTGCGAGCGATCACCTTCACGTCGGTCGCGCCGAGGCGCTTCGCCGACCGGCAGCAGTCCATGGCGGTGTTCCCGACCCCGATGATCAGCACCTTGTCGCCGACCGTCGTCACATGCTCGAAGTGGATCGAGGCCAGCCAGTCGATGCCGATGAATATCTGATCGGTGTCGTGGCGGCCGGGGATTTCCAGCTCCTTGCCCTTCGGCGCCCCGCTGCCGACGAAGACCGCGTCGAACTCCTTCGAATCGAGCAAAGACCTTAGGCTGTCGACCGGAGTGTTGTAACGGACGTCGACGCCCATGTCGACGATGTAGCCGATCTCCTCATCGAGCACTTCTTCGGGAAGCCGGAAGGCCGGAATGTTGATCCGCATCAGCCCGCCCGGCCGCGGTCCCTGCTCGAAGATCGTGACGTCGTAGCCAAGCGGCATCAGGTCGTTCGCGACCGTCAAGGAAGCGGGCCCGGCTCCGATGAGAGCGATCTTGTGGCCGTTTTTCTTCTCGGGTGCGACGGGCAGCCGGTCGCTGATATCGCCCTTCTGATCGGCAGCGACTCGCTTTAATCGGCAGATCGCCACCGGCTTGCCGTCGACTCGGGTGCGCCGGCAGGCCGGCTCGCATGGCCGGTCGCAGGTCCGCCCGAGGATGCCCGGAAATACGTTGGACTCCCGGTTGACGATGTAAGCGTCGTCGTAACGGCGCTGAGCGATCAACCGGATGTATTCCGGCACGTTGGTGTGTGCTGGGCAAGCCCACTGACAATCCACGACTTTGTGGAAGTAGTCGGGATCGCCAACGTCCGTTGGCTTCATAGAACGTGATTATGTACGATTCGACGTTGAATCGTCTCGAACGGGTTGCCCGTGGTTCTTGCGGGTAGAGGGATCTAGGTGGAGTCGGCCTTTGCTCACTGACTCGGGCGACTACCAAGCAGAAGCCGATCTACTTGGAGTCGGGCTCTGCTCCTACTTCGAGCGGCTGTATGGCTCCGGTGATCCAGGCAGAACGCTGCTACCAATAGATCCCTCCACCCGCACCACGCCTCGTCCCTCGGCTCTGGCCCGGGTTCCCAGGATGACAAGGTGTGGAGTTATCGGGTGTCATATTGCTCGTCGCTGACGTGCTCCAGCCAGTCGACCACCTTGCCGTCCAGCCGCTCCTGAATGGCGATGTGGGTCATCGCGGTGGTCGCGGTGGCGCCGTGCCAGTGCTTCTCGCCGGGCGGAAACCAGACGACGTCGCCGGGGCGAATCTCCTCTTTCGGCCCTCCCTCGCGCTGGGCCCAGCCGCAGCCGGCGGTTACGATCAGAGTCTGGCCGAGCGGATGGGTGTGCCAGGCGGTTCTAGCGCCAGGCTCGAAGGTTACGCTCGCACCGGCGGCGCGGGCGGGGTCGTCCCCCTGGAAGAGAGGATCGACCCCTACCGCGCCGGTGAACCATTCTGATGGCCCCTTGCCGGAGGGCCGTGATCCGTTTCTGCTGATTTCCATTTTCTTTTTTTCAATCAGCGGTTTATCAAGCGCTGCATGCGCTCCGGATATCTCTCGCCTTCGACCGCGATCTGGGAGGCGGCGGCCTCGATCTCACGCAAGTCCTCGATGGACAGCGAGACGGAAGCCGATCCGATGTTCTCCTGCAGTCGGTGAAGCTTCGTCGTTCCCGGGATCGGAACGATCCACGGCTTCTGGGCGAGCAGCCAGGCGAGGGCGAGTTGGGCCGAAGTTACCTCCTTTTGCTCCGCGATCCTGCCTAGGATGTCGACCAGCGCCTGATTCGCCTTTCGGGCTTCGGCGGTAAATCGAGGGACGATGGCGCGGAAATCACCGCTCTCGAAGGTCGTGTTCTCGTCGATCTTGCCGGTGAGGAAGCCCTTGCCGAGCGGGCTGAAGGGAACGAAGCCGATTCCAAGCTCTTCCAAGGCCGGGATTATTTCGGCCTCCGGCTCTCGCCACCCGAGCGAGTATTCGCTCTGCAGAGCGGTAACGGGCTGAACCGAGTGGGCGCGGCGGATGGTCCGAACGCCGGCTTCGGACATCCCGAAATGTCGGACCTTGCCTTGTTGAATGAGATCCTTTACTGCGCCCGCCACGTCTTCGATCGGAACGTCCGGGTCTACGCGATGCTGGTAGAAGAGGTCGATTCTATCCGTCTGCAGCCGCTTGAGCGAAGCGTCCGCGACGGCTTTGATGCGCTCAGGCCGGCTGTTCACGCCTCCGGTCGGCTTTTCGTCGGCGTCGAATTCGAATCCAAACTTGGTGGCGATCACGACTTGATCGCGGAACGGCGCAAGGGCCTTGCCGACCAGTTCCTCGTTGATAAAGGGTCCGTACATCTCAGCGGGGTCGAAGAAGGTCACGCCGAGATCGATGGCTGAGTGAATGACAGCGATCATCTCCCGCTCATCCTTGGGAGGGCCGAAGCCGTGGCTCATTCCCATGCAGCCGAGGCCGATCGCCGAGACTTCCAAACCGCTCTTTCCCAATTGTCGTTTCTTCATTTGTTCTCCCCTAAGGCCGTCCCTATGCCCAACCGGCCCTTCGATGGTTGATTCTACGAGTCGTGTTGGTGAGCCGATTAGACATTCCTCCAGGTCTTTGCCAAATCCTGCAAAGACACAGTCGCCCTCGACGATCCCCCCGGATCGGGCGTGGGTCGTCACGTTTTCACACACTCTTCCAGAGTCTTTGTTGGTGGGTCGAACAAATATGTGCGAATAGGACACAGTTGAGAGCCGAATTCTAGCCGGTTCCCGGGATTCTGGGATCAATCCGGGAGTCGCAACAGCGCGGCGCAGCCGCAACCAAGAGGGGCAGCGACGGCATGCGGGTCTTACAACGCAGAGAACCAGATACGCTGAGACAGGGATCGTCCTGACGAAAGTGGACATCTAACACGGGGGCACTGGGGCAGCACGGGGAACGGCGCACCGGGCAGAATCTGTGCGCGAAGACAAGAAACTTAGGATTAGCTTTGCGCAGAGGTTTGCCAGCCGCTATTATATGATTCTATGATTCATGTATAATGAGTCCATCATATGAGACTGAACCTCCAGACCGACCTGTCCTTGCGGATGCTGATCTACTTGGCGGCAAAGCGGGACTCTTCCGCCACGATCCAAGAGATCACCCAAAGCATGGGGCTTTCTCAAACGCACATGATGCGGGTCGCGGCAAAGCTGGCATCCCGTGGATTGGTCGCGTCCAGCCGCGGCCGCGCCGGCGGTCTCTCACTCGGCAAGGACGCGAGCGAAATCACGGTCGAGGACGTCGTCAGGGCGATCGAACCCGATTTCGCGCTCGTCCAATGCCTCGATCAATCCGAGGAACGGTGCGTTATCGAACCCGGCTGTCTCCTAAAGGACGCGCTTCTCGACGCCCTGGACGCGTTCTTCGCCGAGCTGCGCTCGGTGACGATAGCCCAACTAACTCAGCCCTGCCGGCCCCAACTCCTTCAGCTCCTGAGGATCGACGAGGTCGCTACGGCCCGCCGATCCTTCTTTCCCCACAGCTAGGACTACAACATGGCACTACTCGAATCCAGTTCTCAAAATAGAGTCTCGACTCTTCCGATCTGGCGCGACGAGCGCGCCTCGGTCGAAATCTACCGTCCCTTCTTTCTTGCCGGCATCCTAAGCGTTCTCACCGCCGGCTGCACCCTTGGCGCGGTCGCCATGCTCGGCATCGCCCTCAAGGGCAGCTATACCGCCGACGTGTGGACGCCCTACGTCCTCGCTCACGCGAACTCCCAGCTTTACGGCTGGGTCGGGTTCTTCGTGATCGGCTTCGCCCTCCAGCAGCACGCACCGAGCAAGAGCAAAGCGAAACTCTTCCATCGCCTCGCCTATGCGTCTCTTCTTCTCATGGCGGTCGGGATCGGGCTGCGATTCGCGGCCGAACCGCTTGTCAAAAGCGATCCCTCGTTTTGGCTGCCAGCCGGCATCTTCTCCTGCGTTCTTCAATTCGCCGCCGTCGTCCTCTTCATGGTCAATACCCAGGTGACCCGGTATCGCACCGGAGCGCCGCTGGATTGGCAGGGCCGGTTCGTTCTCGCCTCGCTAGCCTGGATGTTCGTGATCTCGGCGGCTGAGCCCTTCTTCTTCGCCCTCGCCCATCAGTCCGATCCGACTAAGGCCGTGATGTTCGTCGCCGAATACTTCGCGCCTTACCGCGACGCGCAGTTCCTCGGGTTCGTGACGCTGATGATCTTCGGCGTCGCGCTTACCAAGATGAACTCGTGTTTCGGGGCCAAGCCGGCCCGTCGAGACCTCGCGCTGACCGCGCTGCTCGTCTGGAATTTCGGTTTGCTGGGTCGGGTGGTCGGATGGGTCGTCTATTACCAGAGCCAGATGGCGCCGGGAACCGACCGGCTCTATTTCGCGGGCGGCCTACTCCTCGCGGTGTCCGCCGTCATGCTGGTCGTCGCGCTGCGCATCTTCGAGCCACTGTCGGACCGTCTACCCTCCCACAAGTTCATCCGAACCGCCTTCGCATGGCTCCTTTTGGGCGGAGCGCTTCTCCTCCTCGAACCCGTGCATCTCGCCCTCATCGGCCAGCCGTTCTCGCACGCCTACATCGGCGGCCTGCGCCATGCCCTGACTGTCGGGTTCATCTCCCAGATGATCCTGGGAGTTGGCATGCACGTCGTGGCCCGGATGAACGATCTGCCTGAAGCGGCCCAGAAATCCCTTTGGACCGCGTTCGTCCTGCTCAACGTCGGCAACCTGGCGCGGGTCGCCCTCGAGATCGCGACCGACTACGCGCCGGGAACCTTTGTGGCGATGGGGCCGACCGGATTCGTCGAACTGACCGGGCTCGCGATTTGGGCCTGGTACACGGCGAAGCCGATGCTCTTGAAAGGAACGGTCCAGCCGCCGGCTGCGGTGAGTATCGCGATAAGCTAGGTCAACGTTATGTCGGAACGGCAATTCTACATCGACCCGAGCCGCTGCATAGGCTGCAATGCTTGTGTGGCGGCCTGCGCCGAATGTGACACCCACGCCGGCTCCTCGATGATCCATCTCGTCACGATCGAGCGCGCCGAGAGCGTGCAAACGACCCCCGTCATCTGCATGCATTGCGACGAGCCGGCCTGCGCGGCCGTCTGTCCCGCCGATGCGATCAAACGGACCCCGGACGGGGTCGTACAGAGCTCGCTCAAGCCTCGCTGCATCGGTTGCACGAACTGCGTGTACGCTTGCCCTTTTGGGGTTCCGAAGTACGACGCAGAGATCGACCAAATGATGAAGTGCGACATGTGCTACGACCGCACCTCGGTCGGGCTGAGGCCGATGTGCGCGACGGTCTGTCCATCCGGCGCGCTCTTTTTCGGAACCCCGGAGGAGATCGCGGAGCAACGCCACGCGATGCCGGTGAACGAATTCGTTTTCGGCCAGCGGGTGATCAAGACGAAGGTCTCTCTCATGATGCCAAGGGGCGAGACGCGGCTCGAAGTGAAGTCCAACGCCGTCGTCAGGAAGTCGGACTTGCTCGGGAGCGTCAGGAGATGATTTGGGAGTGCGCGGAGCTCTTCGCGCTTTCCGCGACGCGAAGCGGCGTCTTTGATGGTTCTGCCGATTCGGCACTGCGGCTCCGCCGCATTACAGAGCGCGAAGAGCTTCGCGCACTCCTAAAGGAACATGGATAAGAAGCTAGAACAGGATTTTCCGATCGACTGGGAGGAAGACCAATACGTCTCCCGGCGCGAGTTCTTCAAATTCATGACGCTCGCCAGCGGCGGTCTTGCGCTCGGCTCGACGGCTCTCGCGGCATGGGCTGCGATCCCGAGAAACGAACGCCAATTCGATCGGGCGATGATCGCCTCGACGACGGACGTGCCGGTGGGCGGCTCGCTTCAATTCTCCTATCCGCGGCCGAACGATCTTTGCATCCTCATGCAGCCCAAGCCGGGCGATTTCGTCGCCTATTCGCGCCGCTGCACCCACCTGAGCTGCCCTGTCGAATACCAGCCGGACCATCGCCGCCTCTACTGCCCTTGCCACAACGGCGCTTTCGCCTTGGACGATGGCCACGTCCTCCAGGGGCCTCCGCCTCGTCCGTTGCCGAGGATAGAGTTAGATGTCGTCGGCGGACAGATCTTCGCGACAGGGGTGAGCACGACATGAAGAACCCAAGCTATTTCCGACGCCGACAGCGCTCGCCGGTCTTCATCGCTCTCCTCCTTTTCGAGCTTGTGCTCGTGATCCTTCAGCTTTGGCTATTCGTCTCCGCGCTGGAGGGAGTTCTTGGCGGCGAACGCGTGATGGTCGTACCGGGCGCGATCGTCAGCATCGTGTGCCTTGCCGTCAACACCTGGATGCTCGCAGGAGTGAGGAAGGTCGACCGTGACCCGTAAGCTGGAAGAAGTCGTGCGAGTCCTGTTCCCGGGCTACTTCGCCTACGTGATGGCGACGGGGATCGTCGCTGCTGCCCTCGCCGCTTTCGGGTTCTTACCCGAGGCCAAAGCCCTCTTTGCGTTGGGGGTTGCAGGCTATGTAGTTCTGTGGGTTCTTACGATCTTCCGGTCCGTCCGCTTTCCCCGGCAGTTGCTCGCAGACTTCACTTCCTTCACGAAGGGCCCGGGCTTCTTCACGATCATTGCGGGAACGGACGTGCTGGGCGCGCTCTCGATCAGGCTCTTCCATGCCACGGATCTCGCCTTCGCCCTGCTCTGCCTCGGTGGCACGATCTGGGTTGTGTTCAACTACTCGTTTGCGACGGTTGTGATCGTGTCGGCGGAGAAGCCGACCGCGGAGCGAAGCGTCAGCGGGACTTGGCTGGTGATCGTGGTCGCGACTCAGTCGTTGGCGGTGCTATCGGCGCTCCTCAGCGACCGGATTCCGCTGTTCGTGGCGGCCGGGTTCTTCATGATCGGCGCCGCTACCTACTTGATGCTGATCGCCCTGATCGTCTCTCGCCTGGTGTTGACCAAGGTCGAGGCGGCGGATCTTGCCCCGCCCTACTGGATCATGATGGGAGGGGCCGCGATCTCCTGCCTTGCGGGCGTTTCCGTGGACCAACATTCGGGCGCTTGGGGATTCGACGTCAATGCCTTTCCGGTTCTGCAGGCGTTTACCGTGTTCTTCTGGATGGTGGCGACCGCCTGGATTCCTCTCCTTGTGATCTTGGGAGTCTGGCGACATGGGTTCAAGCACGTGCCCTTGCGATATGAGCCTCAGCTCTGGAGCATGGTTTTCCCGCTCGGCATGTATACGTTTGCAACCTACTCCATGTCGATTCAGTTCAAGCTCCCCTTCCTCGAGCCAATCGCCGCGTTTTTCCTGCCCATCGCGTGCCTCGCCTGGCTCTGGTCCTTCGGTGGTATGGCGAGGGGAATCGTGAGGGGCCTTATGGCCGGCGATCCAATGATCCAAGACCTGCCGCAATCGACCGGACCAGCCCCGGTGGAACCATGACGACGCGCAACCAGACCATCGCCTTTGCCGCCGGGACTCTGGCCGCCCTCCTTGTCCTCGCCGGCATCTACTTCGGTTCCGGCGCCTTGTCGCGCTTCGATCCTCCGCTCGCGGCGTACGCATCCGCGACCGTCTTCGCCGCGTTCGCGATGTTCTACCGGTACACGATGTGGATCCAGCGCCCACCCACCTGGCGTTACTTCAGGGCCGGTTGGAAGCTCTTCCTCCGCCCGAGGATGTTCGCTCGCAATATCTTGAAGCTCGTCGTCCTCATTTTCGACAACATCGTCGCTCAGAGATTCATCGGCAAGCGCAGCCCCCAGCGATGGATCGCCCATCTTTGCTTGGCTTGGGGCTGCCTCATCGCTTTCGCGATAACGATCCCTTTGAGTTGGGGCTGGGTTCAATTCGGGATCGACGGCCACGATTACGTGGTCGAGGTCATGGGGCATCGCCAGTTCGCCTTTCCCCCGCACAGCATCCTCGCGTTCTTCATCTTCAACGGCCTGAACATCAGCGCCGTCCTCGTTCTCGCCGGCGTCGGAGTCGCGATGCATCGCCGCATCTTCGACCACGGCGCGCAGGCTGTTCAGAGTCTCGCCGCCGATCTCGTGCCGCTCTTTCTCCTCTTCTCGGTTGCCGTCACCGGTCTCATGCTCACCGCGAGCTACCGCCTGATGGCGGGGCAGAGCTTCTCCTTTCTTTCGCTCTTGCACGCGTTCAGCGTCATTCTCCTATTGCTCTACATGCCATTCGGCAAGCTTTTCCACGTGATACAACGCCCGGCCCAGCTTGGCGTCGCCTACTACAAAGAAGAAGGCGAGAGGGGTCCCCAGGCGCTATGCGCCCGCTCCGGCGAGCCGTATCAGTCGCGAATGCACCACGACGATCTCGTCGAAGTGATGAAGGAGTTGGGTTTCGACTTCGGCAGACACCAAGATCTCTCGCCAGAGGAAAAGCGCAAGCTGATCGCCCTTAATCAGGCGGCGGCGCTTGGGGAGCAGCCGTATGCTGGGTGATACGACTACGACATCAGGCCCGGAGGCAACACGATGATGTTCGCCTCGTCCGAATCGAGAAACTCCCTCAAAATCTCGGCGTGCTTGAGGATGAGTTGCCGGACTTCGACCGTTGCGCAGTTCCCTACGCGCAGCCAGATCACTTTGGGGGGAGGAATGTGCAATCCAGCAAGAGCCGCGAAATCACGGTCCTTCGAGACGATGCATAGGGACTTCTCCTTCGCCAGCTCCCAGACCTCGAGGTCCTGGGCGTGCAGCATTCCATGTGACGCAACGTGGCTTGACCCAGGAAATTCGCG
>Ga0209415_10018468_pt1 | contig 11004 bp, 9 predicted proteins | sample PeaSoiSIISIP2007_FD_187696 | JGI IMG/M metagenome (GOLD analysis project Ga0209415, IMG submission 187696) | Peat soil microbial communities from Weissenstadt, Germany - SII-SIP-2007 (SPAdes) (version 2) | ecosystem: Environmental > Terrestrial > Soil > Wetlands > Peat | place: Germany...
CCGCAAGTAAGCATGGCCGCGATAAGACGCGTCGTTATATTGGGTTATGCGTGCAGTTGGACCGTGTTTAGTTGCGTCAATTGGCACGCCAATTTACGCAACTAAACACTAGCGCTTGCGAGGGCCCTGCGCTCTCCCGTTCAAAGTCTGAACCGCGGCGAGCGGGTCCGTCGGGCCGCGGCCTTTTCCGAGGCGCAGAGAATGGCGCAGCGCCTCGGTGATGAACTGCTTCGCGCGGCGGGCGGCGTCGCGCAACTCCAGCCCGCGCGCCAGTTCGGTGGCGAGCGCAGCGGAGAGCGCGCAGCCCGCGCCGTGCGCGTCCTTTGTCTCGATGCGTTCCGACGGAAGCTCCAGAAAATCCTTCCCGTCATAAAGCAGGTCGGTCGGCGGGCCGGCGAGGTGTCCGCCTTTGATCCAGACTGCGCGCGGGCCCATGCGGGCGATGGCCTCGGCGGCGCGGCGCATCGCGGGAAGATCGTTAACCTCGAGCCCCGCCAGCCGCGACGCCTCCGCGAGGTTCGGCGTCACGACCTCGCAGAGCGGCAGGATTTCCCGGATGAGCGCGGCCTCGCCCGGCTCGTCGAGAAGGCGGCGTCCGCTGGTGCTGAAGATCACCGGGTCCACGACGAGATGGGCGACCCGGTGCCTGCGCAGGACTTCCGCCACGGCGCGGACGGTCGGCGCGCCGCAGAGCATGCCGGTCTTGGCGGCGTCGAGGCCGATGTCGGCGATGCACAGCTCGATCTGCTGCGCGACGAATTCCGGCGGGACCACGTGGATTCCCGCGACCTGCCGCGTGTCCTGCGCGGTCACCGCCGTCACGGCGGTCATCGCGTAGCCGCCCAGGCAGGTGATGACCTTGATATCGGCCTGGATGCCCGCACCGCCGCCGGAGTCGGATCCGGCGATGCTCAATACGCGCGGGCGGCTGCGGGCGGGATTCGGCTCGGTGGCCATCGTTACGGTTTCTTTTCCGGGAGCGGCAGCGGCGGCTCGACCGCCCAACCCTTGACACTGTGCATCTGGGCATCGAACCGCTTCACGGTCGCGTCGGTGGGATGATCGGCCTGGATTCTGGCGAAGAGCGCCTTCGCGTCGGTCTCCTGGGCCATGGCCCAGAGCGTCAGCACGCGCGCGAGACTCAGGTCGCGCCGGTCGTCCGGCGGCAGCGCGGGCCGATCCAGTTCCTGGCCGATGGCGCTGTCCAGTTCCTTCAGCCGCGCCGCGGTCAGGTTGATGAAGCCCCTCAGGAGCGAGGGGTAACGATGCTTCTGGGCCTGCAGCCGGATCTCCGCGAGGCTCAGCGGCCGCGGCGGCCCGCTCTCCCGATGAACCTCGCCGAAGTCAATGGCCTTGATGCTCGAAGCCTCCAGCTCGATCGTCTCGTCGGACTGCACGTCGCGGACGGAGAACCGTCCTTCGGCGAACCACTGAATATCGGCATCCATCTTCCGGCCGTCCTTCATTTCGAGCGTCACGATCGGTCCGGCGGGCGAGAGGGCGGGCAGGCAGAACAGGACGGCGCCCAGGACCGCGGCGCACCGGAGAGCGCCGGCCTTCGTTCGTCGTCCATTCGGCAATCGGCACTCGGCAATCGGCATTTTCAGTGGTTCCGATCGCGATGGAAGACCGCGTCGAAGAACTCCTCGAGCCGCGGCACGAGCGCGGCATAAAGCACGCAGAGCGCCACGGCGCAGACGACGAGGATCAGGCTCATCTCGAGGCTGAACGTGCGGCCGAAGAGGACGCTGATGAGCGCGAGCCCGAGCAGCACGCAGGCGGCGAGCACGATGGCCAGGAAGGCCAGCGTCACGCCGCGCTTGAGACTGATCTCGAAGCCGACGAGCCTGTGGCGGATCATCAGGAACATGGCGTACTGCGACATGACCATCGCCCAGAGCGAGACGGTCGGGGATTTTTCGGAGTGGAGATAGGCGACCGCGAGCACGCAGAGCGTGCCCGCTGCGAAGGGCAGTTGTACCATGTAGAACGGCCAGTCCTCGCCCTCCGCCGCGCGGCGCCCGGCGCGCCAGGAAATCCACAGCGCCGCGACCAGGTAGATCGCCGTCACCGCCCCGAACACCCGCGTCTCCGGCGCGCTCATCACGTAAAAGCCGCTGAGCCACCAGTGCGAAAGCGCCTTCTGCGCGATGACCGCCGGGTTCAGCGCCAGCCCCAGAATGACCATCGGCGCGTAGAGCAGCAAGTGCCAGTATCCGCTGCCCGGGCCCGAACCGCCCGCCGCATCCGGCGCGGGCTCGCGCGCGACCAGCGCCAGGCAGAGGAAGTTCGCCGGCGCCAGCGCCATGCCGAAGAAGGACAGCCGCATCCAGATGCTCGCCGCGCCGCCATGATGGAAGACCTCGCCGCCGACGTTCCAGATCGCCAGGCTGATCGCAAAGAGCGCGAACACGCGGTACGCCGGGTTGCGCCCCTGCTTGATGAGCGCCCAGATCGCCAGCGGCAGGTTCACCGCGATCGCGATGGTCGGCCCGATGTAGCTGAGAGGCATCTTCCTCGCTCACTGAGAGACGGCGTACAGCCTGTATCATAATTCGCGAAAGGCACGGAGCGCCGAGCATCTCTTCGTAATCGTAATCCTAATCGTAATCGCTGTTCTTGCCGGCCAAATTAACGACGATTACGATTAGGAGTACGATTACGATTACGAATCCGTAGAACCTATTCTACACTCTCCGCCATCCGCCAAAGTTTGTCAAGCGACGAGGCTGTGTTCACGCGCGGAGGACGCGGCCCGGTCGGGCGCTCGTCTGGCGGCCGTCGAGCAGGACCGGCGCGCCGTTCACGAGCAGGTGCCGTACGCCCTGCGAAAGGCGGAACGGCTCGTCATAGGTGGCGATATCGCGAAGGGTCCGAGCGTCGAAGACGGCGATGTCCGCATACGCGCCCTCGCGCAGAACGCCGCGATCGGTCAGGTGGAACCGCTCCGCCGGCAGGCTGGTGATCCGCGCGATGGCCTCCGGCAGCGGCAGGAGCTTCAGCCGCAGCGCGTACTCGCTGAGGAACCGCGCCATCGTGCCGAAGGTCCGCGGATGCGGTTTGCCTTCGGCGGTCGGACCGGTCAGGCTGCGCGAGGAGGAATCCGAGCCCATGAACACGAACGGCCACTTCAGGATGCGGCGCAGGTTCTCCTCGGACATGCCGAAGAAGATGGCGCTGGCGGCCATCCTCGTGCGCAGGAGCAGTTCGAAGACCGCCTCGCACGGTTCGAGGCTCATGCGGCGCGCGGCCTCGGCGACGGTCAGCCCCTCGAACTCGCGCGTGGAGCCGGTCGTGACGGAAATCACGATCTCGTCCCAGCGGCCGCCCTTCGTGCGGGACCCGGCGACGGACTTCTTCAACTTCGCCCTTGTGGCCCGGCTCCGAAGCCGTTCTAGTGCGCGCTCCTTGCCGCCGGCGGCGAGCCAGTCCGGGAAGATCGTCGAGAGGTCGGTCATCGCTGCAAGGTATGGATAACGGTCGCAGGTCACGTCGTGGCCGGCGGCCCGCGCGGCGAAGAGAGCGCGTTCGAGTCGGTCAATCTTCCACCAGTTCGCCGGCCCGTTGGTCTTGACATGGCTGATGTGCAGCGGCGCGCCGGCGGCGGCCGTGACGCGGAGCGATTCGCGGACGGATTGGAGCAGGTGGCGGCCCTCGCTGCGCATGTGCGTGCAGTAGGGGCGGCGCGTGGCGGCCAGGCGTCGGCAGAGCGCCACCAGTTCGCTCCGCTCGGCGAAGCAGCCCGGCGGATAGCACAGCCCGCTGCTGAAACCGAGTGCGCCCTGTTCCAGGCACTCGTCCAGCAGCGCCTCCATCCGGCGGAGTTGCGAGGCGGTCGCCGCGCGCGCGGCGTATCCGACGACGGCCGACCGGATGGCGCCATGCCCGGCGAGGAAACCGCGGTTGATCGCGCTGCCGAACGACTCGACCCGCGCGAAATAGCCGGCCGCGTCGCTCCAGTCCGCGCGGATGTCCTTTCTCGCCAGTTCCGCCCGCCGCTGTGCCGCCGAAGGCCCGCCGAGCGGGAAGAGCGCGAAGCCGCAAGTGCCGTTGATCTCCGTGGCCACGCCGTCGTAGACCCGGCCTTGCGCGGAGGAATCCTGGAGCGCGGGCCAGTCGCTGTGCGAGTGCGCGTCAATGAATCCCGGCGCCACGATCAGCCCTTCTGCATCCAGCGCGCGCGCGCCGGGCGCGCGGATCGCCGGGCCGATGCGGCGGACGCGGTCGCCCTCGATGAGCAGGTCGCATTTCGTCGGCGCGGCGTCGCGCCGGCCGTCAATCAACGTGCCGCCCTTCAGCAGAATGCGGTTCATGGTCGCCATTCCTCAAGCCGGAGCGTCGCGTCCAGCATCCTTATACGGGCGAGTCCGAATCGAAGTCAAGCTGCCGCAACGCCCGTCGCATGCCCGCGCGTCGTCTGCCCATCGGCGCATATTGAGTGTCGCACGACGGCGCCATGACAACCGAGCGGCGCGCTCGCACGCGCACGGTCTGGGTTTCGCAACGATCTTGAACAGTGAAATTGGGTTCGTTTTTTCAAATCGCCTGTCGCCAGTCGTCCGCTTGCCCCAGCAAATTGCATGCCAATACGCGTCTTTTTTCTGAGTTATTCTGAATAGCAAGTTGCCGGCGACCGGGACGATGGGCCGCTGACGACGGCCCATTTTCTCGCACGTGGCCCTCCAGGAGAACTGCGTTCTTCAGCAGGCTGGCTCCGACTCAGTATAGCAGAATATTTATTATGTGTCAAGCGACCTTGCGGCGCGCGGACATCCCGGCGGGCGGGCGCTTGACATGTTCTGCAAGGTGACTACACTGTGTCGCATGTGCTGAGACGAGGACGATGCGAGGCCGAGGACGATTCAAGGAGGCGCGGCATGGGCGAGGATATTTTCGAGAGCATCGCGGACCTGGAGAAACGCGAGGACGAGGTGATCGAGCGGGCGCGGCTCCAGGCGATGGAACTGCGCGCGGAGGTGGAGCGGAAGCTCAAGGCGCTCGGCGATGAGCTCGAACGTGATCACGGCCTTCCGCGGGCCGAGATCGAGCGCGAGTTGGCGAAGCGGCGCCAGCAGATTCTCCGGGACTTCGAGGCCCGCATGCGCGCCAGCCTGGCCAAGCTCGATGCGGTCAAGCGCGAGAAAATCGCGCCGATCAGCGAACGCGTGATCAAGGCGTTCCTGGAATCCGCGCACGGCAATTGAGAAACGGTCTCACGCAAAGCCGCAAAGTCGCAAAGAACAACGACGCACTTTTTGCCACGGATTTCACGGATGGCCACGGATTAACGAAGGACGAAGATTAGGGTAGTTCGTGCTCCTGGAATTGGTCGCCGGTAATCCGTGGAAATCCGTGCAATCCGCGCCAAGAACGTTGCCGTTGCGTTCTGCGGGCCGTTGCTTGACAGCCGATAGGGGATAGCGTACGCTCAGGCGTCAATGCCGGCCGCGCTGATTTCGCGTCGTCGTTCCACGATCCGGGGAGCGAATCATGGGTGGAAAATCCGTTTTCGGCAACGTGATGCTGGCGGTCATCGCGGTGATCCTGTTCGTGGGGTTCTACCTGGTGATCGGGGCGGTGGACGTCTTCCGCAGGCGCACCGAGAACCTGGTCATGGAAGTGGACGCCATGAAATCGGAGGTCTCGCGCCTCCGCGAGGACCTCGCGAGCGGCGGGTTCAAGCCGGCGGCTTCCGTCGGCGCCGGCGCGGAGAAGGCCCTTCCGAAGTTCGCCAACATGGAACTGCGCGACCCGAACGCCGTCGAGGGCGACGCGCTCGTCGGCGTCATGCAGTCGGAAAGCGGGAACCTGAACGCGATCATCAACAACGAGGCGTCCGTCGCTGATTTCTGGGGCATGTGCAACGACAGTTTGGCCGAACGCAGCTTCCTCAACCCGGACGTCTTCGAGCCCAAGCTGGCGGAGAAATGGGAGATCTCCGACGACAAGCTGACCTACACCATCCACCTGCGAAAAGGCGTCCTCTGGCACGACTTCACCGACCCGATCACCCACAAGAGGTACGAGAACCAAGAGGTCACCGCCGACGATTTCAAGTTCTACATCGACGTCATCATGAACCCGAAAATCCCGTGCGAGTTCATGCGCAATTACTTCCAGGACCTCCAGGGCCTCCGCGTGATAGATCCGTACACGTTCCAGGTGGTCTGGAAGCGACGCTACTGGCTGTCGCAGGAACTCACGCTCGGGCTCGGCCCGCTGCCGCGGCACTTCTATCAGTTCGATCCGGCCAAGCCGGACGATTTCACGGACAATCCGGATCGCAACCGCATGATCGTCGGCTGCGGGCCGTGGATCTTCGAGTCGTGGGAGAAAGGCAAGGAATTCACCTTCCGCCGCAACGAGGCGTATTACGCGCCGAAGCCTTACCTGCTGCGGCGGATGGTCAAGATCATCAAGGAGCCGACCGCCCGCCTCCAGGCGCTCCGCAACGGCGAGATTGACGAGATGGGCCTGCAGCCGGAACAATGGGTCAACCAGACCAGCGACGCGGTCTTCACGGCCAAGTTCGCCAAGTTCAAGTATCCGGCCCGGGTGTACTACTACATCGGCTACAACCTGCGGCGCGACCTCTTCAAGGACCGGCGCGTGCGCCTGGCGCTGACGCACCTGGTCAACCGCGAGCGCATCCTGAAGGACGTCTACCACGACCTGGGGCGCATCGTCTCGGGACCGTTCTACATTGACAGCTCCTCCTACGACCAGAGCGTCAAGCCCTGGCCCTTCGACGTGGACAAGGCGAAAGCGCTGCTGGCCGAGGCCGGCTGGAAACCCGGCGACGACGGCGTGCTCCGCAAGGACGGGCAGAAGTTCGAATTCGTCTACATGACCATCTCCGGCAGCCAGATTCCCCAGCAGATCGCCGCGATCGTGCGGGACGACTTCGCCAAGGCGGGCATCATTGTCAACATCAACCCGGTCGAGTGGTCCATCTACACGCAGCGCCTGGACGAGCGCGACTACGACGTCTGCCAGCTCGGCTGGGCGCTCGGCTGGGCGGACGATCCGTACCAGATCTGGCATTCCTCGCAGGCCGACGTGCCGCGCGGATCCAATCACGTCGGGTTCAAGAACGCCGAGGCGGACAAGATCATCGAGGAGGCCCGCGGCGAGTTCGACGCGGCGAAGCGGACGGAGCTGTACCACCGGCTCCATCGCCTCCTGAACGAGGAGCAGCCGTACACGTTCCTGATTTCGCCCGATGCGCTCGTGGCGCTGGACAAGCGCTTCCAGAACGCCAAGGTCTGGAAGCCCTACAACGAGATGTACCCGGACGCCTTCTGGGTGCCGCTGAAGGAGCAGAAGTATAAGGAATAGCCGCCGGCTTCGCGGCGGCTTCCTGATCACATCTCGTAATCGTAATCTTACTCGTAATCGTAATCGCTGTGATCCTACGAACGGCAATTACGATTAGGATTACGATTACGATTACGAAGAACCGAAAAGCCTTTGCGCGTTTCGTGGGGTCCGTGACAGCCGGCAAGGAGCGACGTGCGCAACTACATCCTCAAGCGGTTCTTCTTCATGGTCATCACCCTCGCGGTGATCACCGTCGTCTCGTACACGATGATGCGGCTGGCGCCGGGCGACCCGATCCGCGCGCAGCAGCTCGGCGGCGAGAACGTCGGCATGCAGCGCGCTTCCAAAAAGGAGAGCCTCGGCGAGAAGATCCTGCGCGAGAAGTACCACCTCGATCGAAACCCCATCGTCGGCTACGGCTACTGGATCTGGGGCATCGTCACGCGCTTCGACTGGGGCGATTCCCTCGTCGTGGACCGGGGCGCGCCGGTGCTCGGCATCATCGCCGAGCGGCTGCCGGCCACGCTGAAACTGGAGATGCTCTCCATCATCTTGATTTACGCCTGCGCGATTCCGATGGGCATCTACTCGGCCGTTCGGCGCAATACGGCCGGCGAGCGCGCCATGACTGTGGCGCTGTTCCTGCTCTATTCGCTCCCGACGTTCTGGGTCGGGCTGCTGATGCTGGTGTTCTTCTGCGGCGACCGGTTCCTGAACATCTTCCCCGTCGCCGGCCTGACGCCGGACAGCTACCTGACCTGGGGCGTGAGCTACTGGCGCATCCTGGCGGAGACGGCGCGGCACTACGTGCTGCCGGTCGTCTGCCTGAGCTATGCCAGCCTGGCGGGGCTGTCGCGCTTCGCGCGCGTGGGCATCCTGGAGATCGTCCGCCAGGACTACATCCGCACCGCCCGCGCAAAAGGCCTGCCGGAATGGAAGGTCATCCTCAAGCACGTCTTCCGCAACAGCCTGCTCCCGCTCGTCACGCTGTTCGCCGGGCTGCTGCCCGGGCTGATCGGCGGGTCCATCATTGTCGAGTACATCTTCTCGATCCACGGCATGGGCAGCCTCTCAATCCTGGCGCTCACGAGCCGCGATTACCCGCTGATGATGGCGCTGTTCACCATCGGCGCCGTCCTGACCCTGTTGGGAATCCTGATTTCGGATCTCCTGTATGCCGTCGTTGACCCTCGAATCACCTATGAATGAAACGCCGGCGCCGCCGGACAAGCCGCGCACGTACCGCGCGATGGTCTGGCGGCAGTTCCGGCGCGACTGGATCGCGCTCGGCGGGCTGGTGCTGATCGCGGCCTTGTTCGCGGTGGCCATGGCCGCGCCGGTGATCGCCAACAACAAGCCGATCCTGATGCGCTGGGGCGGCCGGCTCAGTTCGCCGATGCTCCGCGAAGTCTTCGCGCCGAGCGAGGAAGTGCCCGAGCAGTTCCTGGAGCGCGTCTTCAACTACGCGCTGGTCCTCTCCGTCGCGTCGCTGGTCGTCCTCGTTCCGCTGTGGCTGGCCGTCCGCCGGAAGGAGTGGCGCTCCGCCGCGCTGGGCTGGACCGCCGCGGCGCTCGCGGCCGCCTGCCTGGTCCCGTTCTTCCTCGTGCAGAGCCGGCTGGACAAGACCGATTACCGCGGCCTGGCGGCGCAGCTCAAGCCCGGGACGACGGACTGGCTGCTCCTGCCGCCGGTGCCGTACGGGCCGTTCGAGCAGTTGCCGAACGAGTCGTATTCGCCGCCCAGCGCCGCCCACCCGATGGGCACCGACAGTTCCGGCAGCGACGTGCTCGTGCGCGTCATTCATGGCGCGCGTGTGTCGCTCTCGGTCGGGTTCCTCTCCGTCGGCGTGGCGGTGATCATCGGGCTGTTCGTCGGCTCGATCTCGGCTTATTATGGCGGTTGGGCGGACCTGCTCCTGCAGCGCGTGGTCGAGATCGTCATCTGCTTTCCGACGTTCCTCCTGATCCTGACGATCATGGCTTACGTGGAGAAGCGCTCGATCTTCAACGTCATGCTCGTGATCGGGCTGACCGGCTGGACCGGCGTCACGCGCCTGGTGCGCGGGCAGATGCTCTCGGAGAACGCCAAGGACTACGTCGTCGCCGCGCACGCCCTGGGCGCCAGTTCGTGGCGCGTGATGCTGCGCCACCTGCTGCCGAACAGCATCGCGCCGGTCTTCGTCGCGGTTACCTTCGGAGTCGCCGGCGCCATCCTGACCGAAAGCGGCCTGTCGTTCCTCGGCTTCGGCGTGCGCCCGCCGACGGCCTCCTGGGGCGAACTCCTCAACCAGGCCCAGGCCTGGCCGACCGGCTACTGGTGGCTGACCGTCTGGCCCGGCGTGATGATTTTCGTCACGGTGACCGTGTACAATCTCGTCGGTGAGGGGCTGCGGGATGCGCTGGATCCCAGACTTAAGATATAGGTTTACGGATGAACGCCGAACTCCCAACATCGAACGCCCAACGTCCAAGTGAAGGCGACAGCGCACGGAAATACGATCTGGAGGATCGGCTGCTCAACTATGCGGTAATGATTTTGCAGGTGGTGGAACAACTGCCGAATACACGGGTGGGCAGCCATATTGCCGGGCAACTGGTTCGCTGCGGGACCTCGCCCCTGCCGAACCATGGCGAAGCGGAGGCGGCCGAATCCGGCGAGGACTTCGCGCATAAACTCAAGGTCTGCTTGAAAGAACTTCGCGAATCCAGGCGCTGGCTGCTGTTGATCCAGCGTGCCGAACTCCTGGGGAACAAACAATTGGTCAGTGCATCGCTTCAGGAAACCGAGGAATTGATTCGTATCTTCTTCACCAGCCTGAGAACGGTAGAAAGGCACAAGCGCGAGCGCCAGGCTCGCCGCGGTTCGTGAATCAATCATCCTTGGGCGTTGGGCGTTCGATGTTGAGCGTTGGGCGTTCATTCGTAGAACTCTCGAGCGGGAAAGACGGGCTAAAGAGATGCTCTTGGAAGTGAAGGATCTGCACACGGTCTTCCGCACGCTCGACGGCGTCGCGCGCGCGGTGGACGGGATCTCGTTCGAGATCGCCGAGGGCGAGACGCTCGGCCTGGTCGGCGAATCGGGCTGCGGGAAATCCGTGACCGCGCTCTCCATCCTCCGGCTGGTGGATCGGCCCGGACAGATCGAGTCGGGCGAAATCCTGCTGCGCGGGCGCGACCTCCTCCGCCTCTCGAAGAGCGAGATGCGGCGCGTGCGCGGCGGGCAGATCTCGATGGTCTTCCAGGAGCCGATGACCTCGCTCAACCCGGTCTTCACCATCGGCAACCAGATCATCGAGGCCGTCCGCCTTCATCAGAACAAGGGGCCCGAGGAGGCGCGCGACTTGGCGGTGGACATGCTGCGCCGGGTCGGCATCCCGAACCCGGAGCGGCGCGCCGACGAGTATCCGCACCAGCTTTCCGGCGGGATGAAGCAGCGCGTGATGATCGCCATGGCGCTCGTCTGCCGCCCGGCGCTGCTCATCGCCGACGAGCCGACGACGGCGCTCGACGTCACGATCCAGGCGGAGATCCTCGACCTGCTGGAGAGCCTGCAGCGCGACCTGGGCATGGCGATCCTGCTGATCACGCACAACCTCGGCATCGTCGCCGGGATGGCCAGGCGCGTCCTCGTCATGTACGCGGGCCGCGCGGCGGAGTATTCGCCGACGGACGATCTCTTCGAGAA
>Ga0209415_10018470_pt1 | contig 11003 bp, 10 predicted proteins | sample PeaSoiSIISIP2007_FD_187696 | JGI IMG/M metagenome (GOLD analysis project Ga0209415, IMG submission 187696) | Peat soil microbial communities from Weissenstadt, Germany - SII-SIP-2007 (SPAdes) (version 2) | ecosystem: Environmental > Terrestrial > Soil > Wetlands > Peat | place: Germany...
GCAGGGAGCGGCGCTCCGGGCGCAGCGAGCGCTGGCGCAGGCGGTGGTCCAGGCGGTGGCAGCTCGGGCTCGGCCGGCGGCTCTGCTGCGACCAGCGGCTCCGGCCACGCAGACAGCCAGGCAGCGGGTGCCGGCAGCGGTAGCTCACATACTGACGGTCGCTCGACGGCCGCCGCCAAGACGGACCCCATTCTCGTCCCCGGCGCTCAGCCCGGATCGCTCGTTCACTCCACGAACGGATTCGGCTCCTCCTCGACGGTGCCGGGCCTGCACGGCGAATCCAGTCCAGGCCTCGGGGCTGTGCAGGGCAACGCCAGTGACGCGCCGCTGCTCGCCGGCGTTCTCACCTTCATCCTGCTGTCGGTGGGCGGTTACCTCGGGGTGCGCGCATGGCGCCGCACTCCCGGTCCGGGACCTGAGGCCTCGAGTCGGGCATAGAGCTCAATCAGCCGTGCCTTCTCGCGAGGCCAGCGCAGCTCCGAGGCGGCCCGGGCCAGGCTGATCTGGATCGACTTCTCGTCACGTCGATCGAGCGCCTCGCCCAGCGCGGCGGCCAGTGCCTCTGTGTCGTCCGGTCTCACGCACCAGCCGATGCCGTATTGCTCGACCAGCCGCTGGCTCTCCGGCAGCGTGCCGGTGATGACAGGCACGCCAGCCGCAACGTACTCGAACAGCTTGTTCGGCAGCGCCAAGCGGTGGTTCTCGCAGGTGTCCTGCAACAGGCTCACGCCGACGTCGGCCTCGGCCGTGTACGCCAGCAGCTCGGCAAGCGGGACGCTCGGCAGCATCGACACACGATCGCCGACCCCGTGCTGGGTGATTAGCGCCGAGAGCTCCTGGCCATAGCCCGGCTCCGGGTCGCCGAGGAACACCAGGTGCACACCGTTGAGCCGAGCCACCGCGTCGACCAGAACGTCGCAGCCGCGCGCGGGCGCCGGAGCGCCTTGGTGCAACACGAGCGGCGCGTGCTGCTCGAGCCCGAGCCGCCGTCGCAGCCCGCCGGCGCCATCGGCCTGCAGTGCACTGACGTTGCGCACAACGGTTGGGGTAACGGGGAGGCGATAGCGGTGGCGCAGCCGCGCGGCGATCCCGTCGGAGACGGTTATCACCGCGGCGCAACGAGGCACTACCGCGCGCTCCACCGCGCTGACGAACCACGCCCACGCACGCTCGCGGTAGGGCACGCTCGTCGCGAGCTCGTGCGAGTCGTACACCAGCCGCGCGCCCGTCAGGCGCGCGCCGAGCAGGCCCGGCAGCAGCATCGCCGCGTCGTGCGCGTGCACCACCTCGGGGCGCGCGCGGCGGATGCCCAGCACAAACCACCACAGGAAAGCCGCGCGGTAAAGGTGGAAGGGCAGCCGCCGGCGCAGCCACGCCGGGGGCAGCACCGAGCGGCGCTCGAAGCCGTCGAGCAGCTGGCGCCCGCCCGCCCGCCGCCCGCCCACCTCGGCCAGCTCCAGCACGATCGTCTCGTGGCCCGCCGCGGCCAGCGCCGATGCCTCGCGGCGCACCCGCGAGTCGAACTCCACCGACTTGTGCAGCAGCATCGCGATACGCACGGCGCGATGCTCGCCGTCCCCCGCGCGCGCGGTGTGAAGAGGGGGTGAAGCGCTCAGCTGCCGCTGCTGGCGATCGCGAAGATCAGCATCAGCACCGTGCACGCGCCCAGCAGCACGCCCGCCTCCAGGCGGCGCACCTGCGGGTCGCCGCTCATGCGCCGGCCGACCTTGACGATCGGCACGAGCGTTGTCTGCGCGAGGATGCGCAGGTCGCCGCGCAGCGTGCGCGTGCGGATGTAGTGCAGGTCGATTTCGATCTTGCGCGGCATGATCGACTCCTCGTAGAAGCGGATCGGGTCCTGCTGGAGGCTCAGCAGGTGCGACTCGCTCGCGTACTCCACCGCCGCCGGGCCCGTGATGCCGGGCAGCACGCTCAGCAGCTCCTCGTACTCCTCGCGGTAGCGCGACACGAACTCCGGCACCTCCGGACGGGGGCCGACCAGGCGCATGTCGCCCTTGATCACGTTCCACAACTGCGGCAGCTCGTCCAGCTTGGTCATCGCCAGGAAGCTGCCGATCGGCGTGAAGCGCTCGTCATCGCCGATCGTCAGCGGGCCGCCCTGGGCGCTGCGGCGCATCTTGCGGAACTTCAGCATTCCGAAGGGGCGCCCGCCGCGGCCCACGCGCGTGGAGCGGTAGAAGACCGAGCCCGGCGAGTCGACGAAGATCAGCAGCGCCGTCACCGCGCCCACCACCAGCACCAGCGGCGCCAGCAGCAGGCACACGGCCAGGTCGAAAGCCCTGATTGACATCCTCACCATCACCACGTCCTTGTCGCGTCTTACGGTGTGCGGCGCGCTCATAGTGCCCTGACCGGCAGGGCGCGTGTGTGATTAATGGGTGAATACGACCTCCCCGTCAGGGACTTCGAGCTCCCACGGGTGCCGGCCGCGGCGTAAATCACATTCTCTTCACACGCCCCCGCGGCGCCTTGCCTAGCGTCACCGTGGGCATGCGCGCACTCGTGACCGGCTGCGCGGGCTTCATCGGCTCGCACCTCACCGAGGCCCTGCTCGACGCCGGGCACTCCGTTGTGGGCATCGACTGCTTCAACGACAACTACGGGCGCGCGCAGAAGCTCACCAACCTGCGCCACGTGCGCGAGTGGACGAGCTTCGAGTTCGTGCCCATCGACCTCAGCCGCGGCGACCTGGCCGAGTTCGTGCAGGAGGCAGACGTCGTTTTTCACCTCGCCGCCGAGCCCGGCGTGCGCTCCAGCTGGGGCGCGCGCTACGGGCGCTACGTGCAGAACAACATCATGGCCACGCAGCACATCCTGCAGGCCGGCCGCGGGCGCGAGGGTCTGCGCGTGGTGTTCGCCTCCTCCTCCTCGGTCTACGGCAGCTCGCGCTCGGCCGTGCCCAGCGCCGAGGACTCGCCCACACGCCCCATCTCCCCCTACGGGCAGACCAAGCTCAGCGCCGAGCAGCTGTGCGGGCTGCACCGCGAGGAGTTCGGCATGGACATCGTCGCTCTGCGCTACTTCACCGTCTTCGGCCCGCGCCAGCGGCCCGACATGGCCTTCCACCGCTTCCTGCGCGCGGCCCTGCGCGCCGAGCCGATCGAGGTCTTCGGCGACGGCCTGCAGACGCGCGACTTCACCTACGTCGCCGACATCGTCGCCGCCACGCTCGCCGCCGCCCTGCGGCCGAGCGTGCCCGCCGAGGTGCTCAACGTCGGCGGCGGCTCGCCCACCAGCCTGCGCGCCGCGCTCGACATCGTGCAGGAGCTCGTCGGCCGTCCGCTCGACGTCCGCCACGCGCCGCGCGAGCCCGGCGACGTGCGCGACACCGCCGCCGACACCACGCTCGCGCGCGAGCTGCTCGGCTTCCGGCCGCTAACCGGCCTGGCCGAGGGCCTGGCGGCCGAGTTCGAGTGGATTCAGCCGCTCGTGCGCGAGTCCGCCTCGGCCGCGGCCGAGGCGGCCGAGCCCGACGTGGCGGTCGCCCTGTGAAGGTGTTGCTCACCGGCGCCTCCGGTCTGATCGGCCGCGCCTGCGCGCGGCTCATCGACGAGCGCGGACACGACGTGCTTGCGACCGATCTGAACCCGTTGCCCGACGGCTTCGCCGATCTGCCGTGGCGGCGCCTGGATGTCAGGCAGGGCGCGCAGGTGCGCCGCGCGTTCGCCGCCTTCGCACCCGACGCCGTCGTGCACCTCGCCGCGCGTCACTTCATCCCCTGGTGCGAGCGCCATCCGGCGGCGACCCTTCACACAAACGTCGTCGCGTCGCAGAACGCGATCGCCGGCGCGCGAGCGGCCGGCGCCGCCAGGTTCGTCTTCGCATCGTCCGCCGCCGTCTACGCGCCCTCGCAGCTGCCGCTCGCCGAGTCCGCCGCGCTCGGCCCCGACGACATCTACGGCACCTCCAAGGTCATGGGCGAGCAGCTTGTGAGGCTCGCGGCGCAGAGCGAGCAGGCATTCGACGCGGTCGTGCTGCGCCTGTTCAACACGATCGGCCCGGGCGATCCCAATCCGCATCTCGTGCCGCGGCTCCTGCAGGAGGTGCGCGCCTGCGGCGCCCGCGTGCGCCTCGGCAATCTGCAGAGCGTGCGCGACTTCGTCCACGTCGAGGACGTCGCCCGCGCGATCCTCGCCGCCGTCGAGCGCGAGCTGCCCGGCCTCAGCACAGTCAACGTCGGCAGCGGTCGCGGACGCTCCGTCGGCGACGTCGTGCGGGTCCTCGGGGATCTGGTCGGGCGGGAGCTGGAGGTCGTCTCGGTCCCCGCGCAGCGCCGTGTCGTGGATCGGCCGCTGCTGGTGGCCGACATCGCGCGTGCGCGTGCGCTGCTGGAGTGGGAGCCCGATGTGTCCTTCGCGGAGGGGCTTGCCCGCACGCTGCACGCCGAGCTGGCGCTCGCATGAGGGCCGGGCGCCGTCGCGCCCCCCTCGCCGACGACGGCGGGGCGGGGGCAAGGACGCGCGTGCTGCTCGCCGGCGACTTCCCCGAGCGCCCGCCGATGACCGTCGGCGGCATCCAGGCCGTCACCTGGCAGCTCGCCCGCGGTCTGGCCGACACGGGCGACTTCGAGATCCACGCCGCCGCCTGCGAGCCCTACTGGCAGGCGCCTCCCCGCCGCCGCTGGCGCGCCCGCTGGGAGGGCGGCACCGCGCACTATCTGCGCAGCTCCCCGCGCATACCGCACGTCGTGTCCTCCTGGACCAGCGACGCCGAGTACGTGCGCCGCACGATCCGCTCGACCGGCGCGCAGCTCGTGCACGCCCACGGGCAGGTCGGCTACACGATCGGCGCGATCCGCAGCGGCGTGCCGCACGTCGTCACGCCGCACGGGATGCTCGCGCGCGAGAAGCGCGCGTCCGCGGGCGCCGCTGTCATCAGCCGCGAGCGGCTGCGCCAGTCGCTGTGGACACGCACCGAGGACTGGTGCCTCGCGCACGCCCGCCACATCGTCGCGATCAGCCCCTACGTGCGCCGGCAGATCGCGCCGCGCACCTCAGCGCAGTTGCACGACATCCCCAACCCCGTCGATCCCGGCTTCTTCGCGCTCGCGGCGACGCGGGCCGCCGGGTGGGACGGCCTCGCCGGGCGGTCTGATCCCTCCTGTACGTCCCGCGCTCCCGTTCTGCTGAGCGTCGGCTGGGTCAACCCGCGCAAGCGCCAGGAGCTGATCCTGCGCGCGCTGCCGCTCGTGCGCGAGCGCCTGCCCGGCGCGCGCCTGCGCATCGTCGGCAACGTCGAGGCCGGCGACGCGCGCCTGCTCGCGCGGCTGCGCTCCCTGGCCGTCGAGCTGGGCGTGGGGGAGGCGGTGGACTTCCTTGGCGGTCTCTCGCACGCGCAGCTGCTCGACGAGTATCGCGGCGCGAGCCTGTACGTGCACGCCGCGGTCGAGGAGAGCTCGCCCGTCGCCGTCGCCCAGGCGATGGCCGCCGGGCTTGCGCTGTGCGCGATCGACATTCCCGGACTGCACCACCTGCTGGTCGCCGGGCGCACCGGGCTGTATGCGCGCGAGGCGAGCCCCGCGGGGCTCGCCGCGGCTGTCGCCGATGTGCTCGGAAATCCCTCCCTGGCGGGGTCGCTGGGGGCCAACGCGCAGCGCGAGGCGCGCGCGCGATTCCATCCATCGGTCGTCGCGGGGGCCACGGCCGACCTCTACCGCGAGGTGCTGGCGCAGGCAAGCCGCTAATCTGCGCCCCGCTCGACGATCAGGCCAGGACGACGACACGATGACCGACTCACAGGTAACACTCCGCGAGCTCGCGCGCCTACTGCGCCGGCAAGTTCCGACATTGCTGCTCGTCTTCGTCGTCACGCTCGCCGGCGGCATCGCGCTGGCCGCCAGCCGTCCCAAGCGCTATCGCGCCGAAGCGAAGGTCGTGCTCACGCCCGTGCTCGGCAAGAACCTCACCTTCATTCCCGCCCAGGAAAGCCTGCAGGCGCTGATCAACGCCTACGCCGAGACCGCCCGCTCGACCGCCACCGTCGCCGCCACGCGCCAGCTGCTCGGCCGGCCGCTCGGCGGCACCGCCACGTCGTTCACGCAGGCCGGCGACGACAGCATCACGCTGGCCGTCACCGCCACCTCGCCGCAGCTGGCCTATCAGGACACCGCCGCGCTGCTGCGCGTCTTCCAGGCGTCGATGCACGGCAACACCTTCTTCCTCGTCAACGTCATAACGCCGCCGTCGCTGCCCACGCAGACCGTCCCGCCGCGCCCCGCGCTCATCATCGGCTCGGCCGCCGTGCTCGGGCTCGTGCTCGGCTTCCTGCTCGCGCTGCTCATCGACTACATCCGCCGCGAGCCCCGGCCCCCGGCGCCCGAGCCGCTGCCGCAGGCGCTCGCCGCGCGATGACGCGCGCGCCCGCGTCCGCTCCGATCAGGATCACGCACGTCATCTCCGGGCTCGAGCTGGGTGGCGCCGAGACGATGCTCTGCAAGCTGCTCGCCGCCAGCGACCGCGAGCGCTTCGCCCCGGCGGTCATCTCGCTGTCCGATCTCGGTCCGCTCGCGCCGCGCATCGCCGCGCTCGGCGTCCCCGTCAGCGCCATCGACATGGCCCGCGGGCGCCTGCAGGCCAGGCCGCTCGGGCGGCTCGCGCGGCGCCTGGCCGCGCAGCGGCCGCACATCGTGCACACCTGGATGTACCACGCCGATCTGCTCGGCGGCGCGCTCGCGCGCGCCGTGAGCAGCGCCAGGGTGATCTGGGGCGTGCGCGGCAGCGTCGACCCGAAGCTCAGCAAGCGCAGCTCGCGCCTGACCGCGCGCGCCTGCGCGCTGACCGAGCGCTGGCTGCCCGACCGCGTCGTCTCCTGCTCGCACAGCCTCGCCGCCATGCACGTCGCGCTCGGCTACGACCCCGCGCGCATGATCGTCATCCCCAACGGCTTCGACCTCGCGCGCTTCCGCCCCGACGAGGCGCACCGCGCGCAGGGGCGCTGGCGGCTGGGCGCGAGCGAGCGGCACCTGCTCGTCGGCATCGCCGGGCGCTGGGACCCGCAGAAGGATCACGCCACGTTCGTCCGCGCCGCCGGCGAGCTCGCGCGCGCGCGCGAGGACGTGCGCTTCGTCATGTGCGGCCCCGGCGTCGACGCCGGCAACCGCGAGCTGCTCGCGCTGCTCGCGCGCGAGGGCATCGCCGAGCGCTGCCGCCTGACCGGCCCCGTCGACGATCCCCAGGCCGTCTTCAACGCGCTCGACGTGCTCGTCAGCTCCTCCGCGTTCGGCGAGGGCTTCCCCAACGTGCTCGGCGAGGCGATGGCCTGCGGCGTGCCCTGCGTCGCCACCGACGTCGGCGACTCCGCGGCGATCGTCGCCGACACCGGCCGCGTCGTCCCCGCCCGCGACTGGCGCGGCCTCGCGCGCGAGGTGCTCGAGCTGATCGAGATCGGCGCGCCCGCCCGCGAAGCGCTCGGCGTGCGCGCCCGCGCGCGGATCGAGCAGAACTTCTCGCTCCCCGTCGTCGCCGGGCGCTTTCAGGAGCTGTATTTGGAGTTGGCTGCTCAGGGCACGCGCGCGTAGGCGTAGAACGCGGTCATGGTGTGGCCGCTGTCGTTGCTACGGAGCGCGCGCGTAGGCGTAGAACGCGGCCTTGGGTTCGCCCGTGGCCGTCATCAGCCCCTCCGTCAGCGGTTCCGGCATCGTCTTCGGCTCGTCCAGCAGCTCATACCAGCCGAGGCCCGCCACGTACGGCAGCGAGTCGGCCAGCCTGTAGGCCGCCGTGAGCCACCGCGCCTGCACCGGACGGCTCACGTAGTAGTCGAACGCGCGGCTCGGCGCGTCACTCGAGATCGAGAACTCCGACAGCCACAGCTTCGGCGCCGGCCCGTGGCCCGCGTAGGCGCCCTGCACTTCGTGCTCGACCGTGCCCAAGTCGTCGATGTCGCGCACCGCCGGCGAGTAGGGCTTGCCCAGGCGCGGGAAGCGCGTCGAGTAGGGGTTGTCGCCGAAGTAGTCCATCCGCGGCGGCTGTCCGTCGGGCAGGCGCAGCCACTGCAGGTACTGGCTCATCGTGTCCACGCCCAGCGTGTACGTCATGCCGCCGACCACCATGTTCGCCGGGCTCACTGCCTTCAGCCCCGCGTACGCCGCGTCCAGCAGCACCGCGTAGCGCTGCGGGCCGACGGGCGAGGCGGGCGGCATCGGGTTGAAGTTCCCCGGCCGCGTCACCTCGCCCCAGATCATCCAGTCGCGGATCGACGGGTAGCGCCGGCTCGCCGCCTGCAGGAACGCCGCGTAGTCGCCCGCTTCGTTCGGCGCCCACGAGCGGCCCTGCCCGCCGTTCGCCCATTCCGGCGTTTCCTTCACCATCAGCGCCAGGTTCACGCCGTAGCGCGCCGCTTCGCCGACCGCGCTGTCGAGCGCCGCCGGCCAGCGGTAGGCCGGGTCGCTGGGGTTGCCCGCTTCCGCCGGACGCGCCGGCGCCGCTTCCCTCCAGCTCAGTTGCAGCTGCAGCACCTGCACCCCCAGCTGCTTGTACACCGGGAAGGCCGAGGAGCCGTTCGGCATCGTCAGCGGTCCCCAGATCATCTTCAGCGCGTTCCCGCGCGGCGGCGTCGGTCGATGGTGGTGGTGCTTTGCGGTCTTGCGGTGCGCGTGGCCGTGCGCCGCGGCCACCGTCGCGGGGCTCAGCGCCAGTACGGCAGCGCCCAGCAGTGCGGGGACGGTGGCGGCGACAGGGGCGGGGACGCGCATCGGGCCCGGATCCTAGGCCAGCCTCCCGCCCGCGAGAAGGGGCCAGCCCCGATTCTTCACAAGCCGGGAAGCACCATGTTTACAACTGCTGCCCGCGGGTGTTCAACTACGCCCGCGCGCGTTCCTGCACCAGCACCAGGCCCGTGTGCGGCGCCATCGTCACCGCCCTCGCCGCCCGCAGCCCGTCGCCCGCGTAGCGTCCTCCCAGCCGCACCCTGCGCCGGCCCGCCGTCGGGTTCACCAGCACCAGGCCCCGCGAGAAGCGGCGCCCGTACACGCCCGAAGGCCCCGCCCACGCCTGTCCCAGCGCGTGCCCGATCGGCGCTTCGTAGTCCGAGAACCACGTTTCGATTCCGTATTCGCCGTCGTTCTGCAGCGCAAACGTCGCGCGCCCGCCCGAGCCCAGCAGCATCGTCGCCCAGCCGAAGCGCTCCGCCTGCACGTCGCCGTCGCTCGACTGCGCGATGCCCATGAACCACTTGCCCTCGCGCTGCGCCGCGCGCAGGATCGACAGCTCCGTGCGCCATTCCCCCGCCGAGCGGTAGCCCGCGCCGGCGGCCGGCGTGAACTTCGTGAAGCGCTCGTCCATCCCCCCGTCCAGCAGCCCCAGCCAGCGCATCCCCGTCGCGCGGTAGTTCGGCCACGAGCCGATGTTCGCCATCGCCAGCTTGCCCGCCGCGTGGATGCGCGGCGCGATGTACTCAAGGGCCGAGGTCATCGCCGCCGTGTAGGCCGCGTCCGAGGGGTATCGCGCCACGTCCCTCGGGTCGTGGTAGTAGCGGATCGTCGGGTTGACGTTGTCGATGAACACCCCGTCCCAGCCTTCGCGCTGCAGCTCCGCGACCACCTCGTTCGCCCAAGCGCGCTGAAAGCCCGCGTTGCCCACGTCCATCGCCCACAGGTACGAGTAGCCGTCGCAGCGGATCGGCTGCCCCGTGCGGTCGCGCAGCAGCCACTGCGGGTGCTCCCGCGCCGCCTGTGCGTACGTCACCCCGTCGGTCGAGACGCCGTCCACCGGTTCGTAGCTCGAACCGTTGCCCAGGTCCTTGTACTCCAGCACCACAAGGCCCGGGTTGGCAGCCTTCAGCCGGTGCATCAGCGCCTGCTGCCACGGCAGCAGCACCACCACGCGGCTGCGCGCCGCCGTCAGCGACGGGTCCGGCCAGGCGCCTTCCGGGCGGATCGCATAGCGCACGTGGCCCGCCGCCGCCGTCAGCGGGGAGGGGGCGGTCGCGGGGGAGAGGGCCGTCAGGCGCGCGGCCGCGGTCGAACTCGCGGCCGCCCACGCGGCCACGCCGGCCCACAGCAGCGTCAGCAGGATCGCGGTCGCGCGGCGCATCTACGCCTGCACTCGACCCTGCGCGCCCCGTCGTTGAGAGGGGCAAAGCGCATTTCAACGCGTAGTTGCCCGCTTCACATCTCCTTCACCAAGGGGGGCGGTCCTGTATCTAGGCTGCCCAGCGTCATGATGGCCGCGATACGCAAAGGCGCGCTGCTGCTGTTCGCGGTGCTCCCGCTCACGGGACCGCCGCCCAGCCGCCTGCCGATCAAACCCCACGGCTACTACAGCCACACCTCCCTGCACAACCTCATCTGGAGCAGCTGGGGCCAGCCGACCACGACCGCTCACGGCACCTTCACCTTCCAGTTCTGCGTCGAAGAAAGCTGCGCGGTCTCGCCCTTCTACGACGAGCCAGCCGTCGTCACGCTCAGCGGCGCCGCGCGCTGCCACGCAAGCACGATCTACACCACCCTCGCCCTCGACGTCGAAGCGACGCTGCCCGACACCTCCTTCCAGGGCTACCGCACGCGCCTCCCGGCCTGCGCCAAGGCCCGCCCGCACGCACGGCCGAAGCACGGCTGACGCCTCGCAAGAGCGGCCTAAGTGTGCGGCTGCTGCCAAAGTAATTGCACCGAACAAATAGGTGTTTCGGGTGGGGCGGATGTCGCCAGATGGACTCAGCAGCTGGTCGCTCGTGCGAGAGCGCGACAGACTTCGTCCATCTTGTCCGGCCCCAGCTTGGTGATGCGTTTGGTCAGGAACGCTTTCTGGGCCAGGAGCGTGTTACCGACGCTGAGCACGCACTCGACGGGCATCCCGTCTTGCGGTCCGATCTCGACCTCGGTATCCCAGCCGCGAATGGTGCGCGTGGCGGGCGCCGCAATCACGTCGAGCTGACGGTCGATGTGCTCGTCGCGCGTGAGGATCAGTATCGGCCGGGACTTCTCGTCAGATGGCTCGTGCCACCAGATCTCGCCGCGTCTCACGATGGACGGTACGGCTCCCAGGAGA
>Ga0209415_10018471_pt1 | contig 11003 bp, 12 predicted proteins | sample PeaSoiSIISIP2007_FD_187696 | JGI IMG/M metagenome (GOLD analysis project Ga0209415, IMG submission 187696) | Peat soil microbial communities from Weissenstadt, Germany - SII-SIP-2007 (SPAdes) (version 2) | ecosystem: Environmental > Terrestrial > Soil > Wetlands > Peat | place: Germany...
TGGAATGAGACTTCCTCGAGACCTTAGCGGCCGATATTTTATCGACATCTTCTGCCGCCAATGGGGATATAAGAAGGTTCATCAAGTTGGCAGTCACGTTATTCTCCAGACGGAAACACCCTTTCCACAACGAATTTCCTTCCAAATCACAAGAGCCTAAAACTTGGCACGCTTAATTCTCTGCCCAAGCTCGTCGCATCGCAAGAGGGTGTTGATCGCAACGAAGTGCTGAAGTCACTTCTGTAACGTTTCGCTGAGGGATTTCGCGTTTGGCATAACATTCGGTTAGGCTCAAGTCATGGCCACGCTGTTTGAAATGGAACCGCTCGGCGAGAGCGGGCTGAAGCTCAATGAAGCGCAGAAACGCGCGATTACGCATGGTGAAGGGCCGCTGCTGGTGATTGCGGGCGCGGGAACGGGAAAAACGCGGGTCATTACCGAGCGCATCCGGCACTTGCTGGAGACGGACGCTTCTCTGTCCGGGGAAAATATTCTGGGCTTGACGTTTACGGATAAGGCCGCTGGCGAAATGAAAGCGCGCGTCGTGAAGGCCGCTGGCGAGCGCGCCAAGGAAGTGACGCTCAAAACTTTTCATGCGTTTTGCGAGTCGCTGCTGAAAAACGTCGATGCCGACCACGTGATGCTCGACAAAGTCGACCACTGGATCCTGCTGCGGCGCAACTTGCATCGACTACAACTGGGCCGCTACCGGCGGCTAGCCGAGCCGGGCCAGTTCTTGAGCGATTTCATCGAGTTTTTCTCGCGGTGCCAGGATGAACTTGTCTCCAGCGGCGACTATCTGCGTTACGCCGAGCAGCTTGCCGCCGAGCTGGAAGCCGAACGCGCGCAACTCGACGATGACACGCTTGGCGAACGGGAAGAGTCCGTTGCCCGCGAGCGGGAAATCGCCCGCGCGTACCAAGCGAGCGAAGAATTGCTGCGTGAAAAGAAACGATCGTCTTTTGGTTCGTTGATCACCGGCGCCGTGGAACTTCTTGAGGGTAATGCTGTCCTGCGCGCCTCTCTGCAAAACCGGTATCGCTACATTCTGGTCGACGAATTTCAGGACACGAACATCGCGCAACTGCGGCTGCTGGAGCTTCTGGCCAACGACAGCAGGAATATCTTCGCGGTGGGCGACAACGACCAAGCCATTTACCGTTTCCGGGGCGCGTCCTTCGGCAGCTTTAAACTTTTCCTGGAGCGTTTCGCGGGATGGTGCGAAGGCGAGGACTCCACACCTTTTCGCGTGAGCCTTACGGAAAATTACCGTTCGACTCCGAACATCCTGCGCGTGGCGAGCCAAGTCATCGGAATGAACACGGCGAGCGCAGATTTTCCGAAAAAAGTGCTGAGCACGAACCGGCCGGAAGGCGAAAAGATCCGCGTCGTGGAACTCGCTGAAATCGAAGACGAGGCCCGCTGGGTCGCTGGGGAAATCCAGCGTATCCACCGCGCCGGCCGGCGGTGGCGCGATTTCGCCGTACTCTACCGTGCGCACACGCATCGCGATGCCTTGGTACGGGAACTCTCCCAGCGCCAAGTCCCGTTTGTCATCTCCAGACTCTCCATCCTGGAACACCCGCTGGTGAAAGATCTCATCGCGTACCTCCGCCTGATCGCCAAGCCCTACGATGACGTTGCCGCGGCGCGCGTGCTGGCGGCGCCTGCTTGGCGGCAGTCTCCGTCTGATCTGGTGCGTTTCGCGGAACGCGCACGGAAGAATCGCAAAAAGATCTATGACGAACTGCAGACCAAACAGGCGAGTCTGCCTTTTGAGCCTGTCGCGAACCAATTGACCGAACTGCTGGACTTCCTCTCCGCGCGGCGCAAAACGATTCACCGCCACACGGCGGCGGAAGTGCTTGACGACCTTCTGGAATGGCTGGAAATCTACGCCCGCGCTTCGGAGCAAGACCGCGCCTATGTGAGACGCTTCCCCGAATTCGTCAAGGAGTGGGAAGCGAAGAGCGAGACGCGTGGCCTGCCGGAGTTCGTCGAGTATCTGGAATACTTCGACCAAGCGGGCGGCACGATATGCCTGGAAGAGGACGCGCCGGGCGATGCGGTGCAGTTGATGACCGTTCATGGAGCCAAGGGCCTGGAGTTTTCGCACGTATTTGTGCTGCGTGTAAACAGAAACAAGTTCCCGCAGCCGGAACGCTCGCACGTGTTCGAATTCCCTGCCAGGCTCATGAAAGAAGGGGCTCCCGAGGTGCACTTTCACCATCAAGAAGAGCGGCGGCTGTACTACGTGGCGCTGACGCGGGCCCAGGACCGGCTGACGATTACTTCGCTGGCGGAGAGGAAAGCAAAAGTACCGCCATTCATCGAAGATATTTTGATGGACCCGCGGCTGAAGCGGCGCGATGTGCTGCAACTCGCGCCAAAAGTCGCGCCGGCGGCAGCCAAGGTTTCCGACGAGGAAAAGCATGGAGCGGCCCAGGATTCGCTCTTCGCGCCATTAGGCCGAGCCAGAGTGTTCTCCCGCATTGCTGAATGGGCGCAGACCTTTCATCCGCCGTCGCCGGAACCTCTGCAGCTGCATCCTTCCGCGGTGCAAAGCTACAGGTCTTGCCCACTCAAGTATCTCTTTTCGACCCTGTGGTTTTTGCAAGAGGGCCCGAAGGCCACGCTGACCTTTGGCCGCGTGATGCACGGCACCATTCGGCGGATGATGGCGGAGTTCAAGAAGGGCAATCGTCTTCCGTTCGACGAAGTGCAGCGGATTTATGAGACCGAATGGTCGAGTGCGGGCTACGAAGATGAATATCAGGAGGGAGAGTACAAAAAGGACGGGCTGGAGCAACTGCGGAATTTTCATCAGGGCGTACTGGAGCAGCCGTTGCTGGTGCTGGAACTCGAGAAAAATTTTGAGTTGCCCGTCGAGAACAACGTCATTCTGAAGGGCCGCATTGACCAGGTGAATTCGTTGGGGCGGAATGACGTGGAGATCGTCGATTACAAGACAGGCAGAGCAAAAAAGGATGCGGATGCGCAGAAAGACTTGCAACTGAGCATCTATGCGGTCGCGGCGAAGGAGATTTTTGAGTGGAATCCCGTGCGCATGGTTTTCCATTACTTGCAGGACAATCAGCGGCAAGAAACGACCCGAGACGCAAAGCGGCTCGACGACGCTTTGCGTGTCGTCCAAGAAACGGCGGCGGACATTCGCGCCGGGGAATTTCCCGCGAAGCCGGGCTATATTTGCCGCAATTGCGCTTACAAACCGATTTGCCCGGCGCATGAAGAAGCACTGAGCTCGTCTTAAGAAATTTCTGAGATTGCCTCAAAGGAAGTGTGACTGGAGGGCCCGCTGTGAATCGCAAGAATATTTACTTGTTGCTTTGCGTCCTTGGCGCTGCGATCCCTTACTGGCAATTTGTGCCGTGGGTGATGGAAAACGGGCTGAACTTGGGATTGCTCGTGCGGCAACTGTTCGCCAATCGAATTGGCGGCTTCTTCGGACTGGATGTGCTCGTTTCCTCTGCTGTCCTCTTGGTGTTTATGGGCGTTGAAGGGAGGCTCGCGCGCGTGCGGCTCCGTTGGCTCCCGATTGTCGGGTTATGCGCGGTGGGAGTCAGCTTGGCACTGCCCCTTTTTCTGTATCTTCGCGAACGCGCGCTGGACGAGAACCTGGCAAACCTTCAGCGGGGGGCGGCTCCGGCGTAGTAGCCTTCGCGGGCCAGGATGGTCAGGCCTTCGCGTTTGACGCGGACCTCGATGGAATGGTACTCCGCGCCGCGGTCCGTTCCGCTGGGGGAGTAGGCCAGGGTGTACTGGTTGCGGGCTTCTTCCGTAACGCGCGCGTAAAGTTCTTCCATGGCGCGGCTCTTCATCCCGTAATAGACGTCGCCGCCGGTGTCGTGGGCGTATTTGGAAAGGCGTTCGAATCGACGTTCGAAATAAGCGCTGCCAACGCCGACTCCGTAAACAGTGATGTTGTAGCGCAGCAGTTCCTTTAGCACCGTGTCGTAGTTATTCACATTGAACTTCGGCCCGTTCACGCCATCCGAAACCAGAAAAATAATCTTGCGCCGCTGGCGTTCCGGGTCGCGGTCCTTCAGCAACTGCGCTGCGTCGTACACCGCATCATCCAATGCTTTGGTCGGCTGGCCCTTGATGTTGATCAGCCCTCCAGTGATGTTCGGCGCGTCGCCCGTCGCGGAGTGCCCGTTGATGGAAGGTCCCGTGCCGATGGCCGGGCTGGACGGCGCCACGGAGGGCTCATCGTCCAAGTGGGTGCGCTGCAACTCGGTGAGAAGTTTGTCCGGGTCACTGATAAAGCCTTTGCCTTCGTGGAAAAACTGGTCAAAGCGGCAGACGAAAGCCTCATCGGCCAAACTCAGGCCCGCAACCACCGCCCGTAAGCTGTCGGCAACCTGCTTGGCGTCCTTCGATTTCAAGTCATTGTCCACCAGCAGGACCATCGAGATGGGAGCGGGATCGGAGTGGAAGGATCCGATGCGCTGCTCGACGTTGTCCTCGAAGATGCGAAATTCGTCGCGGCGCAGGTCCGGCACAAGCCTTCCGTTCCGGTCTTTCACGGTGACAGGCACGACAACTTCGTTGACCTTGAAGACAATTTTGCCCTGGCCGCCCTGCGGGGCAGGCGAAGGGGGGCTTTGTTGCGGGGCGGCGGGGGTCGGGCCTTGTTGCGGCGCTTGCGCGGCAAGCTGAGCGAGCAGGACAGCGAGTAGCAATCCGCAAACTAGGGGAAACGTTTTTCGTAGACTTTTCATGGTCCTCAAGCCAAACTTCCGGGTGAAATTATCCGCGTCGGTGATTTCGGCCACGCATCCATCGCATCGCTTCGCGGCATCCTAATGGGCGGCAAGACCCCGCGGGGCTTTTCTGGCCGGGCATCTCTCGCAGAGGAAAGTATACATGCAATCGATGCACAAGCTTTTGATGCAATGTGTGACCGCAACGGTTGCGGTGAGTTTGGCCATTCCGGCCATGCCGCAGGAGCCGGTGGTACAAGGCGGCACCATCAAGTCGCAGGTAAACCTAGTGAATCTGTTTGCCACCGTGCGCGACAAGAACAAAAGAATCGTGCCCAACCTGAAGCAGGAAGACTTCCGGATTTCCGAGGACAATCAGGACCAGAAGATCGCATTTTTTTCGAGAGAGGTGGCGCTTCCGATCACCCTGGCCTTGCTGCTGGATACCTCTGGCAGCGAGGAGAATAATCTGTCGGCCATTCAGGACGCAGGCAGCCAGTTCATCTCCCGTATTATTCGCAAGGGCGATGAAGCGCTGGTGATGTCGTTCGATTCCAATGTTGACCTGCTTTCGGATTTCACCGACGAGAAAAGCCAATTGGAACGCGCTATCCATAAGTCCAGAATCAACATACCGGACCAGGGAGCTCGCATAGGAAATCCGGGGCCGATCGGATCGCGTCAAATCACGGGCACCGCCCTTTACGACGCCATCTACCTCGCTTGCGGTGAAAAGCTCGCTACGGAAGCGGGGCGAAAAGCGGTTGTCATTGTTACGGATGCGCAGGACGAAGGCAGCAAGGTCAGGCTGGAAGAAGCGATTGAAGCAGCGCAGCGGACGGACACCGTGATTCATATCCTACTCGTGGTGGACCCGCGCTATGGCGGCAACACGGGCGTGGCGCACAAACTGGCCGACGAGACCGGCGGGCGCATGATCTCGGTCCGCTCGGAGAAAAAGCTGATGGAAGCCTTTGACGAAATTTCCGAGGAGCTGCGCAGCCAATATACGCTGGGATACTATCCGTCGAACGCGGCTCAGGATGGAAAATTCCGCAAGATCAAAGTGGAAATGGCCGACCACGACCTGAAGGTCCTCACGCGCAAAGGCTATTACGCGCCGAAGGGGTGAGCCTCCCAAAATCTAAAGCGGCAACAAAACGCTCGCTCCCACAAAGGATGCGATTCGTTCCAGTTGCCGCCTAGTCGATCATCGAAGAAATAGAACGATTCTCCATCAGTGATGTTCGCAGCAACCGCCGGCGGCGTCCGTGGTCCTCGCAGGCTGCACGTACTCTGACTGAGCGTCCACTTTGTATCCTTCGTCATACTTGTCGTGGTGGCGGACCCAGGCCATTCCGTGCTTCAACCCGGCCTCGTCGCGCCCTTTTGGCGTAAGGTCCAGCCAGTTGTAGGCTCCGATGAGAACGTCCAGCCCACGCGCGTAGCTCGAATAAGTGTGGAAGATGTTGCCGGCGGCATCCTTGTAAAACACGCTGGTGCCGGGCCGCTCCTCGCTTGGGAACTTCTGCATGCTGTAGTTGTAATAGACTTCGCCCTTTTCCAACTCCTCTTTCGTCAGGGACACCTGGTAGTCGTAGTTGAAGTCGGTGGCATTCGACGACACCCAGTGGAACCGCCAGCCCATGCGCTTCTTGAAAGCCTCGATCTGCGCGAGCGGCGCACGCGAAACCACCGCGAGCCGCACGTCGCGCGCCGCCAGGTGCACCACGCTGCCGTCAATATGATCGGAAATGAACGAGCAGCTTGGGCAGCCTTCCTGCCAGTCAGTACCGAGCATGAAGTGATACACGATCAGCTGGCTCCGGCCGCCGAAAAGACCGGCCAGCGTCTCCTTCCCTTTCGGACCATCGAAGACATAAGACTTCTCCACTTTTTCCCAGGGCAGTTCCCGGCGTTGCTGGCTCAGTTGGTCACGCAGCCGGGTGAACTCCTTTTCCTTCTTCAACAATTCCTTCCGCGCCGCAAGCCATTCCGCCGGCGACACGACTTTCGATTGTTCCATCGCTCTCGTTGCCATGATTGATTTTCCTTTCATCCTGATTTAGTCTTGCGAAAATCGTTGACCGTTTGCCAAATTGAGCCTGCACTTTGCACCCGAACTCTAACTGGCAGCGGCCTGCGCCTTGGGCGCCTGCGCGGCCTGCTGCATTTGCGCCATCATCTTGCGGATGGCTTCGTTGGATCCTGGGTTGCGCTTCTCGCGCCAGGCTTCGAAGCGCTTGCACTGTTCCTCAAGGTTGGCCAGAAACTTCGGACTGCTGAACATCGCGCGCCAGGCGGCGAGCACCGGCTTTGCCTGTTCAAAAGCCACCCACTGCTCACCGCTGTTCTCGAAGAAGAACTCTTCGTCGATTAGCCCGCGGTTCACGATACTCGCCACCATTTCCCAATAAGACAGCACCATACGCATGTACGCATTGCCCTGGCTGCCGGGAGGACACACACGCATCAGGTCTTCCGCGCTGGTAACGTGGAAGTTGGCGGCGTACCACTCCCGCGCTTCGCGCAGCTTCGGCTCGCGTCGTTCCTCATACAACCGCAACATCAAATTCACCTGCTCGTTCGTTACTTCGCCCATATCTCCTCCTTTGGATTTTGGTTCTGAGTGGAATTCTTTGCGCTGCTGTGCTTGCTGAGTTTCTTCATTAAGACGGCCGTCAGCCCTCCCGTGGACATCACGCCAGCGATCATCATCGCCACATTCGCCAGACATCCTGGGCACATAGACTATCTCCTTCCCTGGCGACCGAGATCAGCGCGATCGAGCCGCTTCCGCCCTCTTGCGCACGCCCTCATTCATGAACGCCCAGCCCTTCGAGGTACCGGTGCGGTCGTCTTCCGAAACTAGTCCAAAGGCCGAGTGCCGGAATTTGATGAGCGTTACACCGTTCGCCTCGCTCAAGCGGTACTGCACATTGGAGACAACTGGATAGGACATGAACAGCGGCCCAGAAAATTCGAGCAAAGTTGGCCGCTTGATAGCCTGCACCAGGGCCCAGAAGTGGCCGTGGTTCTCACCCAGGTCGCGGTACCACCGGCCGCCGGGCCACGGCTCGAGCTTCATGGGCATGGGAGCGCCATTGGAGCCTTCGTTGTAGGGCCCAAGCTGGTCGAGCAGTGCGGCAAATGTCACCTCCAGCGGTGCGCGCACGTGGATTTCCTCGGTGATATTCAACGTCAAATCCTCAATTTTTATTCCTGTCGAAATCATCCTTCCTCCCGGTAATGAATTCTGGTCCTTTGTCGTTCGACGAATTGCTCTTCCGCTCGGCACGTTCCTTAATCCGGCTCAATTGGTGCCGCCAGAAACGCTCAAACGTGCCGGTCCACTCATGTAGTGGCCGGATGGCCTCGGCGTTGGTCCGGTACAGCATGCGCCGTCCGTCGCGCCGCACATTGACCAGTCCAACCTCCAGCAAGACGCGCAGGTGTTTGGAAACCGACGGTTGCTCCAATCCCAGGGAATCGACGATTTCCCCCACCGGCCGTTCCTGAAGCGCAATGAAGTTCAGGATCTCGCGCCGCCGGGGCTCGGCCACGGCATTGAAGGCGTCGGAAGTTGTCGCGGCTCTTGCCATGCCCTTACATTACATTCCCATATAGGAATATGTCAAGCACTTTTTTTCCCCGCTTCCTTCTCCCACCCTTTGCCATTGCCTAGCAAGCGCGCTCGTGCGGTGATCTTTGAGAAGCGGGGAGATAGCTTCCTGGACAGTTTGCATTCAAGGATTATCATCACCCCTCGGCTGCAGTCCGGGCAGCCGTGCATACCGGACTTGCGGATAACGGTCTGGGATATTCTCAAATGGCTCGGACCCGGCACGTCACACGCGCAGATCATCATCAGCGCCAGCGCCATCGCCTTTCCGAGTTTGCCCACAATGACCATCCGCTGCTCATACTGCGGAACTCCTGAGAATCTCCTTCCCTTCCCTCCACCCCACAAACAAAACGCTAAGATTTGGTTTGAAAACCGGACGCCTTCAACAGCTTTCGCCCTCCGCAAATCTAGGCTCTTGACCGCAGCCGCGTTTGGCGGTAGCGTCACGCGTAATTTCCCGCATTGATCATGGCTTCCAAGGAGGCTGCGCATGGTTCCGCTCACTGCTCTTTTGCTTCCTATCCTGCTCGCTGCCGTCATTGTGTTTGTGGCCAGCTCCCTCGTTCATATGGTGCTGCCGTATCATCGCAGCGACTACAAGCAGCTCCCTGAGGAGGACAAGATTCTTGCTTCCTTGAGACCGGCGGGCCTCCAACGGGGTCTCTACGTTTTCCCGTACTGCACTCACAAAAACATGAAATCGCCCGCCATTCAGGAAAAATATAAGCAGGGACCGGCCGGGACGCTCACCGTGTATCCCAGCGGCCCACCCGCTATGGGGAAATTCATGGGCCTGTGGTTCGCCTATTGCCTGCTCATTGGGCTGTTCGTTGCCTATATCGCGGGACGTACCGTCGCGCCCGGCACGCACTATCCGGCCGTGTTTCGCGTGGCCGGCAGTGTGGCGTTCATGTCCTACGGCCTGGGACCTCTGGTGAACGGCATTTGGAAAGGGCAGCCTTGGAGCAATGTCTTCAAGGAATCTTTCGACGGTCTCATCTACGCCTTGCTGACCGCGGGTACCTTCGGCTGGCTCTGGCCGCGGTAAGGCCTTTATGCCCGAGTGAACTTTCAGAACCATGTTTTGGACCGAGTCCCTGAACGGGTTATCATATAGATAGAGTGCCACCGAAGGGATTCTAGCTGCGACGGAAACTAGGCTAAATGGCGATAGAGAGCAAACTAGCGAGACAGAAGAAGGCCGCACGAAAAGTGGCGGAGATCATGTATGCCTCGTTGCAGCAGTTTTCGGTGGAAGAAACAGGAAAGAAGAATCAAGGAAATCCACAAAATGGCTGTCAAAGGCCGGCGCTAAGCCGAATAGAAAGCCTTCCAGCCCGGTCCGCAGTTCGGTAAATACCCGCGCATTTTTCGCTCTTATTGCTCTCAAACCATCATTAGCTAATTTCTTTTTCTTTCGTTCAGCATCGGAATCAATGGGGCCGCGCCCGCTCCCTCTCCGTTTTTCTGACGGCAGTACATCGAGTACTTCGCGGTCGATTGCGACACTTTCCTCCGCGGCATTCTCAGATCCGTTCTGCTTCTCTTCGGGCATGGGCAAAACTAACCTTGCGCACTCTATTGCCGCGGGAACGTGAATTCGCCGGACGGGTCGCGCTCCTTGAGAGCAATCACCTTGCCGTTTTCCGTGACGAATTCATAGATGTCATCGGCAAATTGCGGCGTCTTGAACTTCAAACCTTTGATGGGAATCAGCTTGACGGGAGGAGCGCCCGAGAAGGCCAACGAAAGCCCGGCTCCGGGCTGATAGAGCACCTGGAATTTGACCTTGGTTGGGGTGATGTAATCTCCCGCGAGATTTTCGAGCAGCGCGGGGTCCAGCGTTTCGGGCTTGCGCGTGAAAACAACTTCACCCTCGTCAAGAGAGATCACTGCGCTATCAATGTCGCCTTGGGGATTCGTCCGGAAGTTCACGGAAAACCGGCCGTATTGTTCGTCATCGGGTGTGTCAAACCGGTCGTAGTGGTAGTGGTTCATCGGAAACTGGAACTCGTGAAAACCGAATTGCAGAGCGTCGCTTTTGAATCCGATTTTGAGAATGCCGTACGCCGGATTCTCATAGTCGCCGGTGTAGTCGGCCAGCGCATGGGAAGGCTTGGTGTTCGCAACGCGGTCGCCGCCGGCTTTCGCGCGTGCTTCCGTGCCTGCTTTCTTCCCTGCCAGTCGACGTTGGAGATTGCGCTGGCTCCAGGGCGTCTGGTCCAATCCCAGCAGCCGCTCGTACACGTTGTAGCTGACGATGTTGTACAACGGGGCGCTATGATCGCTGATCACCAGGACGATCACGCCAATCTTGTCGTTGGGCATGAAGGAAACTTGCGAGTGGAAACCTGGTAGGTCGCCACCATGAAAGGTCATCAGGTGGCCGCGATAGGCTGCGGTTTCCCGCGCCATGCCATAGGCCGGATTCAACATCTCCCAATACCCTAGCGCTTCTCCAGCGGCGTTTGGCAAGCCGACGGCCGGTTGCAGCGTTTCTTTCAGCACCTTCGCCGGCAAAATCTGTTTACCCTTGTACTTGCCGTCGTTCATCAAGGCGATCAGCCAGTGCGATAGCTCGTCAATATTGGAAATGATGCCGCCCGCCGGGGCCACACCCTCGGTGTCTTCGTAGTAGGGAATTTTGTACAGCG
>Ga0209415_10018472_pt1 | contig 11003 bp, 11 predicted proteins | sample PeaSoiSIISIP2007_FD_187696 | JGI IMG/M metagenome (GOLD analysis project Ga0209415, IMG submission 187696) | Peat soil microbial communities from Weissenstadt, Germany - SII-SIP-2007 (SPAdes) (version 2) | ecosystem: Environmental > Terrestrial > Soil > Wetlands > Peat | place: Germany...
GTAGGACTCGAACCTACAACCCTTCGGTTAACAGCCGAATGCTCTACCATTGAGCTACTGAGGAGCAAGGCAGGCAGGTAACTTCCCATTCATTACAACATCCTGCCCGTGCGCTGTCAAATTTCGGCCGCTTGCTAAACGCCTGCTTGCTAAACTGGTGTTTCCCCATGGAACTGGAAAAAGCATACGAGCCGCAACGCTTCGAGCCGCACTGGGCGGATCGTTGGGTCGCCACGGGCATCTTTCATGCCGACCCGCGCGCACCGGGCCCGCGATTTTCACTCGTTGTCCCGCCGCCCAACGTAACCGGATCGCTGCACATCGGCCACATGCTCGATCACACCGTTATCGACACGGCCATGCGCTGGCGTCGCATGTGCGGGTTGAACACGCTCTTCCTTCCGGGCACCGACCATGCCGGCATCGCCACCCAAATGCTGGTGGAGCGCAGCCTGGCGGCCGATGGGCTCACGCGCCTCGGGATTGGCCGCGAGGAATTCGTGCGCCGCGTTTGGGAATGGAAAGAGAAGTTCGGCAACCGCATCACTTCGCAGATGAAGCGCATCGGTGATAGCTGCGACTGGAGCCGCGAGCAATTCACGCTCAGTCCCGAGCTCTCGTGCGCGGTGCTCGAAGCCTTCGTCCGCCTGTACGAACGCGGTCTTATCTATCGCGGCACCTACATGGTGAACTGGTGCCCGCGCTGCGCCACCGCGCTGTCCGATCTCGAGGTGAAGCACGACGACACGCAGGGCAGCCTGTGGCACATTCGCTATCCGGTGAACGGGAGCTCGCGCTATCTGATCGTCGCCACCACGCGGCCCGAGACCATGCTCGGCGATACGGCCGTGGCCGTCAATCCAAGCGACGTCCGCTATCAGGATCTCGCGGGACAAACCGTGACCCTGCCCTTGATGAACCGGACGCTCCCGGTGATCTTTGATGAGATCGCCGATCCGCAGTTCGGCACCGGCGTTGTCAAAGTGACTCCCGCTCACGATCCGAACGATCTCGAGGCGGGCAAGCGGCACAACCTCACGCAAATCAAAGTGATCGGGGAAGACGCTCACATGACCGCGGAAGCTGGCCCCTACGCCGGCCTGGACCGCTTCGAAGCCCGCAAGCGCATTGTCGCCGACCTTGAAAAACAAGGCCTGCTCGAAAAAGTGGAACCCTACGCGTTGGCTCTCAGCAAGTGCGATCGCTGCAGCACTATCGTCGAGCCATTGATCTCCACGCAGTGGTTCGTGAGAACCAAGCCGTTGGCGGAAAAAGCCCTGGCCGCTGTAAACGAAGGCCGCATCCAGTTCGTGCCCGACAATTGGAACAAAACGTTCTTCAATTGGATGGAGAACATTCGCGACTGGTGCATTTCGCGCCAGCTATGGTGGGGGCACCGTATCCCGGCCTGGCATTGCGCCAATTGCAAGAAGATTACCGTGGCGCGCGAAGTGCCGAAGGCCTGTTCGCATTGCCAGTGGGCGGCCATTGAGCAGGATCCCGATGTTCTCGATACCTGGTTCAGTTCCAGCCTGTGGCCGTTCTCCACGCTCGGCTGGCCGGCCGACACTGACGATTTTCGCGCATATTATCCGACCAACCTGATGATCACGGGCTTCGACATCCTGTTTTTCTGGGTGGCCCGCATGATGATGATGGGTATCGAGCTCACCGGTGACGTGCCATTTCGCCAGGTGCATATGCACGGTCTGGTGCGCGATCCGGAACGCAAGAAGATGTCGAAGACCAAGGGCAACGTCGTCGATCCGCTCGACATCAACGAGAAATACGGCACCGACGCTTGCCGGCTGTGGCTGCTGAGGGCCGCTGCGCCCGGCACCGACATTACCTATAACGAAGACAAGCTAGCATCGGCGCGGCAGTTCGCCAACAAATTGTGGAATGCGGCGCGGCTGTTGCTGATGAACATGGAAAGCGCCGGCATTGAGCCTTCCCTTCCCGAGCCAGGCCAGCTTGAAACCTTGGAAGACCGCTGGATTTTCAGCCGGCTGGGCCGCACTGCCGAATCGGTGAACCGCGGGCTGGAGCAGCATCGTTATCACGAAGTAGCCGAGGAGCTGTGGCAATTCTTCTGGCACGATTTTTGCGATTGGTATCTGGAGATCAAGAAACTTCGCCTGGTTCCAGCGTCCGGTCTCACGAATGACTGGCGCAATTTGCTGAGCGTCTTCAGCGCCTATCTGCGCCTGCAGCATCCCATCCTGCCCTTCATTACCGAAGAATTGTGGCACCGCTTCGGACAAACGAAATCCATCGCGCTGGCTGCATATCCACAGGCAGGCGTGATCGATGAAGCGGCCGAGCGCGAGATGAGTTTACTGCAGGACATGGTCACCGCGGCGCGAAAGCTGAAGGCCGACAACGGCCTCGATGACAGGATGGAACTGGCAGGCGTGCTTTACTGCCGCAACGGATCATCGAAGGTGGAATTGCCCGTGCTCGAACACCTCGGTAAAGTGAAGCTCGAAGTGCGCACCGGCGCGGCCCCCGTGCTTTCTGGCGCGGTTCGATCGACTCCGCATTTTGATCTTTCGCTGCAGCTTCCCGAAGTGGATCGCGAGGCCTTACGCGACCGGCTGCTCAAGGACACGGATAAGTTGCAGAAGTTGATTCTGAAAATTGATGGCCAGCTCGGCAGCGAGAAGTTCTTGAGCGGAGCTCCGTCTCACATCGTCGAGGAATTACGCTCCAAACGCGCGGGCTATATCGAGCAGATTCAGAAAAACCACGATACCCTCGATGGTTTGTAATAAGCCGGCCTTTGATCTCGAAGCCGTACGAATGGGACTACCCGATCGCCGCATGGATTGGCACTCCGTCATCGGCTCCACCATGACCGAAGCCAGCCAGTTGGCCGCGGCGGGCGCGCCTTCGGGCACGGTGGTCGGCGCGGAAGAGCAAACCGCCGGCCAAGGCCGCCATGGAAGGTCGTGGCATTCTGAACCCGGCTCCGGCCTGTACTTCTCGGTCATCTTGCGGCACCAACTCACGCCGGCGAACTTGCCCGTGGTCACGCTCGCGCTGGGCCTAGCTGTGCGCGATGCGATCCTTCAGGCCGCCGATCTTGTTTGCGACCTGCGCTGGCCCAATGATGTGCTGATTCAATCCAAGAAGTGCGCCGGCATTCTGACCGAGCTACAAGGCTCAGCTATCATTGCTGGCGTCGGTATCAATGTGAATCATTCCCGGTTCCCGGCCGAACTCGGCGATATTGCCACTTCCCTGCAGCTGATCGGCGGGCGCTTCTATTCGCGCGAGGAGTTGTTACTGGAACTGCTCCCGGCCATCGACCGCCACTGCGCGCTACTGGAAAGAGACGGACGTGAGCCTATTCTCGCCATGTTCTCCCGCGTCTCCAGCTACGTCACTGGCCGGCGCGTATGCGTGGATCAAGACGGCTCCATGCTGTTGGGCACCACGGCAGGACTCAATGACTCAGGTTTCCTGATGCTGCGAAGAGATGACGGCAGCAATCACTTGATCGTCGCGGGAGGCGTACGCCCGTGCTCTTAGGCCTGTAAATCACATGGCGGCGGAACCTGAAGAAATAGGCTGGCCGTCCAATTACTTCAACTATTTCACTGAAGTTGAAGAGCGCTTTCAACAAGCGCGCGGCACCGGGCTGTTTCTCATGTCGCCGCTCGATTGGGCGCTGGTGGAAGCCTGGAAAAACGCGGGCGTGCCTCTGGAAGCTGTGCTGCGCGGCATCGACGCTGCTTTTGAAAAATGGCGAGCCAAGAAGAAGCGCAATCAAAACGTCAATTCCGTGGCGTACTGCACCCAGGCGGTGATGCTGGAAGCGCAGGCGCTGGCCGGAGTTGCTCCCGCGCGTAGCGGCAAGGAATCTTCGGCGCCCTTCAGCCTGGAAGACCTGCAACGTTACTTGACCGCGAACGCGGAGCAGATCCGCCGCCAGGAGGGCATGGCGGAAATCGCCGCTGCCGTCGAACACGCCGCATCCTCGGCCGCGACTCTGTATCTCGATCTGGAGGATCTGGAGCGCCGCTTGACCGCGCTCGAAGACAAAATGATCGCCTTGGTCCGTTCCCGCCAGACTGAGGAACACCTTCTCGAAGCGCGCCGTGAACTCGATCTTCAACTGCGGCCCTATCGCGGCAAAATGACCGCGCCGCAGATCGCCATGCTGGAAAAGCGATATCTAGAGCGCCGATTGCTCGAGTCCGCCAACTTGCCGCGCCTCAGCTTGTTCTATCTGCGATAGCTGACACGGGTATCATGGTTCATAGTCGTCATGGCCCCTCGCCCGCCGGAATCCAAACGCGCCGCGCATGTTTTCACGGCGGTGACGCTGGTGCTTTCGGTGGCTTGCCTGGCGTGGGCCCTGCACGGCGTCAGCTGGACAGAGCTGTGGGAAGAGATTCGTGAACTGAACTGGCGCTGGGTCGCCATCGCAGCTATCGCCGATCTCCTCGTCTACGTAGTTCAGGGATGGCGCTGGAGCCTGCTGCTGCTTCCAGTCGGAGAGGTGACGCAGTGGGGATCCATCGGCGCCATCTATGTCGGACTGTTTGCCAATGAGGTCCTTCCGCTGCGCGCCGGTGAATTGATCCGCTGTTTCCTGTTGGGGCGCTGGAGCAAGATTCCCATTTCAGTAACGCTCGCCTCCGCGCTGATCGAACGCATCTTCGACGGTGTGTTGCTGATCGTTGGCCTGGTTCTATCATTGCGCTACATTCACCGCTTCCCATTGAGCCGCGGGCAGAATCGCGCGATCGAAATCCTGACTACCGGCAGCGTTTTTCTGGCGATCCTGATCATCCTCTGCGCTGCCCTGCTGGCCGTCGCCATGTATTGGCGGGAACAAACCTTGGACGCACTGCTGGGTGTGCGCATGTTTTCCTGGGCGCACGTATTCATTGAGGATCTGCACCGCATCGGCCACTCCCGCTTTCTTTACGCCTCTGCAGGCGTGAGCATTCCTTTTCTGCTGGTCCAGATCATCCCCATCTACGCCATCATGCAGGCCTACGGTTTCGACAATGTTTCGTGGTCGCAAGCCGCGGCTCTCACGGTGCTATTGCGGCTCGGTTCGGTGGTGCCGCAGGCCCCCGGCAATGTCGGGCTGTTTCAAGTCTTGTCCACCTTGGGTCTGACGCTGTTCGGCGTGCCAGGCGCCATGGCGCGGCGCTTCACTCTGATTCTCTGGGCGGTGATTACCGTGCCCCTGCTGGTGGCCGGCTTTGTGGCTCTCATCGCTTCCGGCTCAAAGATGGGCGACCTCCACCGCGACGCGCAAGCCGAAATCCGCGGCAGGCAAGATCAACTCGCCAAAGGCTGACCTCAGTGGGTCATGGCGTAAATCACATAGTTGACGCCGACTCGAATAGCCAAACCTGAAAACTTTTCCGGATACGACGGGTCGTCCGCGAATTCCCACGCGTCACCGACGTCTGAGTTGTAGGAGATCGCCACCATGATGCGGCCTTTGTCGTCGTAAATCCCGCGCCAATGCGCGCCCTGCCCGCCTTCGCGGCAGTTCTTGCAGCCTTGATAGAGATGCGCCGCGCCCGGGATCTGGAAGCGATCCGTCAAATCGAACACGGTGTGAAAGATGGGATCCGTTTCCGGGATGTCGACAATCGGGCGGTCCGGAAACACGAAACGGATGCGCTTGAGAAACATCTCCCATTCGTAGTCCCCGTGAAAATCGTCCGCCATGAAGAAGCCGCCGCGCAGCAGATACTCGCGCATGATTTTGGCTTCCTGTTGCGTGAAACCCCATTCGCCCACTTGCACGGCGTAGAGCCAGGGCCAATTGTAGGCGTCGTCGCCGTCCTCGAGTAGAACGGGCTGCTCCACCGAACGGACATGGAGACGCGTCAAGCGCCGCACGGCCTGCGAGAAATGACGATCCGCTCGCGGATAGTCCTGGGTCCAGAGCGACAGCCCCTGCCGGAAATCGCCGTCGAAACGCCCGGCGTAGCCATCGTTGGGTCCGGGAGGAAACATCAGCCGGGCAAACGCCCACTCGCCCTTCTCCTGCCAGTCCGGCGTCAGCTCAAAAGTGTAATATTCGACGCCGGGGAACTGACGGAAAGGCTTTTGGAAGGCATACAGCGCGCCGATGAAAGCGAAACCGCATCCCAACCAGCACGATGCTTTTCGCCCATTCATCCGTTGCCCTACCCAGAGAATACCATTCGAGCAGGTGGCCGATTGCTATACTGCGTCCTTGAACCAATCCGCTTCCGATCATCGCTCGGCGCTCACCGCCGGCTTCCTCGGTTGGACGCTGGACGCGTTCGATTTCTTTCTCGTTACGCTGTGCCTCACCGCGATCGGAAAAGAGTTTCACAAGTCGGATCCGGCCATCGCGCTTTCCATCACGGTGACGCTGGTGTTTCGGCCGGTGGGAGCGTTCCTCTTTGGATTGCTTGCCGACCGCTACGGCCGCCGGCTTCCACTGATGATCGACCTGGTGTTCTTTTCCGTCTGTGAGGTGCTCACCGGACTGGCGCCCAACTACACCACCTTCCTGGTGCTGCGCGCCCTGTTCGGCATCGGCATGGGCGGCGAGTGGGGCGTTGGTGGATCGCTCGCCATGGAGAAAGTTCCACCCCGGCTGCGCGGTGTGCTCTCCGGATTGCTGCAAGAAGGTTACGCCACCGGCAATCTTCTGGCTGCTATCGCCTACTTCTTCCTGTTCCAGCGCTGGGGCTGGCGCCCGCTCTTCTTCCTGGGCGGATTACCCGCTCTACTCGCTTTGTTTGTCCGTTTCCGCGTGAAAGAATCCCAGGTCTGGCAAAAAACCCACGAAAAAAGCTGGAGCGGGCTGGGGCGCGCTGTCGTATCGCATTGGAAGCTGTTCTTGTATCTCACTCTACTGATGACGATGATGAACTTCGTCTCGCATGGCACGCAAGACATGTATCCCACCTTCCTGGAGCGTCAGTGGCACTTCGGACCGTCGCAGCGGTCGGTGATGACTGGCATTTCGATGATCGGAGCGATTTTCGGCGGCATCGTGATGGGGCTTCTGTCGGACCACTACGGCCGCCGCCGCGTGATGGTCGGCGCGCTGCTTGGTGGAATCCTGATGGTTCCGCTATGGGCTTACGCGCCCTCCACGGCATTGCTGGTCTTGGGCGCGTTTCTGATTCAGTTCATGGTGCAAGGCGCTTGGGGCATCATCCCGGCCCATCTGTCCGAGCTTTCGCCCGATTCAGTGCGCGGATTCATGCCCGGGTTTTCGTATCAGTGCGGGGTGTTGGTGGCCAGTTCGGTGGTGTACATCGAGCCCGTGTTAGCCAGTCGCATGAGTTTTGCTACCGCGATGGCGCTCACCGCCGTCACTGTGTTCGCGCTCGCTGCGATTGTGGCGGCTGCCGGTAAGGAACGCAAGGGCACTGTGTTCGGAGCCGGAGGCTAACGCTAGAGCGCAACCGGACGCTCGGCGCCCGACTGTCGCCGGTAAGGCCCTCGCGATCCATTCGGAAGAATCGTGCCTTCATCGGTTCGCGCCTGCGCCAATTGTTGCCCGGTAAGTTCACGGGCGCCCTTCAGATCGGCTCCGCGCAAGTCGACTGCAAACATCGCCGCGCCGCCCATCCGCGCGCCTTCCAGTTCGGCACGGGACAAGATCACGCCACCCAATTGCGCCCGGCGAAGATCGGCATGCCGCAACCGGACCCGATCGAACTGCGATCCGGAGAGATCGGCCTCAAAGAACTTCGCGCCGGTCAGATCGGCTCCCGAAAAATCGCACATCTTTACCACGCTGTTGTTGAAATTGGCATCGGCCCCGGAGGCGGCGGGGAATCGGCAGTCTTGGATACGCGAGCGCGAAAACTGCGCTGCAGTGAACTTGCTCCCGGCGAAATCGCTGGTGCCGATCCGAGCGCGATGAAAGCAGGCCGCATTCAACGCCGCTCCTTGAAATTGGCAGCCTTCAATGAGCGCTCCCTGAAATCTCCCTCCCTGCAAGTTGGCTTTGCGGAAGCTTGTCATGCGAATCTTGGCGTCCGCAAAGCTGCTCCCCGACATCCAACTGGACGCGAACTGGCACTCGAAGATTTGCGCCTCGCTGAAGTCCGCGCCTGACATCAACGCACGTCCGAAATCGGAGGAGTCCAGGATCCCCCGGTTCAGCTTGATCGAGCAAAGCTCGGCATCGATGCACGTAACGCCCCGCAAGATGGCGCCCTGCAGGTCCAGCTCGCTCAAGTTCAACTCGTTCAGTGCCGCGTTTTCCAGCATGCAGCGGCTGCCGCTGGACTCGTCCCGCATCCACTGCGCATGTCGCCGCACCATCTCCCCGATGGAACCGCTGTCGTCTGGGATAGTGGCCGTTTCCATTGCACCTATAACCCTCATCGGTGAAACGTGCAACAGTATTAGAAAAAGGGACTTACCCGGGATCGCCGGTCACGGCTCGTAGGGAAACTTCCGGATTCCCTGGATGCACTCGGCCAGCGCCTGTAACAGCGATGATCCCCAGCCCGTGGGCGTGTAGGGCGCTGTCTTTTGATTGGTCTGTTTGTCGGCTTGGGCCAGGAAACGCATGGCTGGATCCGGCGGATTCACGTACTCCCGCACCGTGATCATAAACTCCACATCGCCGCCAACCTGCTGTTTCATCACGGCGTACTGCTCGATCTTACACAGCCGCTCGACCGGCTTTTCCTCTGCGTACTTCCATTCAGACACGCCGCGCTACCTCCCTGGAACTCAATGATTGCAGTTCCTTAGTGTATCGCAGCCGGCTTGGGCCGATGGCCGGATTAGTTTTCAGTTTCCGTTTCGTTGGTGTGACTGCCGGTGAGAAAGATGTCGAGGAAAATGCTTACCACGTAGCCGACGAATGCCCCGGCCGCGCCGCAGCCAATCAGAGCTTGTACCGTGCCGAGTCCAAACTTTTCCCCGAGCGGAATTGCAACCGCCAGTCCCACCGCTGTGAAAACCGCCGCTACCAGTAGACGCTTTCTCATTGCTCACCGCCTTTAGTCGTTAACCAAGGTCAGTATGCCGCCAACAGGGGACAAATGCCACGGGGAGTCGCTGTATCGGTGGGGAGGCACTCGCCTGAGATGGCGTAATGTTTTGCCCGAGTACGCTTAAGAGCAATAGTTCTACTCTGAGCAGGCTAGCGCCGCCGGTTCAGTCGAAGTCGAATGGCCTCTTGGGTTTCGGGGCATCAGGGTTTTCCTTAGCTTGCTTTAGAAGCTCATCGAACTTCCGTTCCAAGACCTTGTGATGGCTCTTATGCTCGTCAAACGACTTCTGGAACGTCTCGCCCCGGCGCGCCTCTTCGCCCTTCATTTTCTGGACGGCCACGGTGATGTCTTCGATCGCCCGCGGTTTCTGGTGCTCCTCGTAGCTGATCACAGCCTTGAGCTCGGGGTCGACTTGGAGCGTCGCCTCGCAGCACGGGCAGCGGACTTCCACAAGCTGGCGTTTGTCTTTAGCCATACGGCAGACTCCAGGGTAACTGTGCGCGCGCCCCGGCGCAATCAGTGTTGCGGCGCTGGATACGGGATCTCGCGCGGGCCATCGTCCAGCCCTTCAATACGGATGACTCCCGGTTTGGCTGGCACCAGGGCAGGCAGGGCTGCCGACTCCGACGCCGCCGATGCCTTGAGCCCAGCCGCAAACGCCTGGGCGCTCTTTTCCAGCTCCTGGGGAGTGAGACGCAAGCTGATCTTGACCGCCGAAGCGTCGGAGCTGAACTTCAGCTTCTTCGTGATGTCGCCCATTTGCGCCGCTGCCTTCTTATCCTTCGACATCATGGACACGAGCCGCGTCACTTCCGTGACCACCTGCTTGGCAGCCGCTTCCGTTGCAAAGCGCACCGTGATGTCCGCCGCCAAGCCCGCGTGCAGGCTGACTCCCGCCTCGAATCCCTGTGCTTCCGAGACCCACTCGGCCCCGTGGAAAAGGCCCGCCAGCCGGTCGTTCGACATGATTTCGGGCGTGTTCATCACCACCCAGAATTCATACGCCGCGTCCATCTCCGATGCTCGCGCCAGGATGGATCCGGGCTCCGGAGCCGGCGGCGTGAACCGGTTCCGCTCCAATGCGGCGAAAATGGACGGCGCGTCTCCGAAAAGAATCGTGCCGGCGTCGAATTGAACATAGGCCATGTCCTTGGCGCCTTTGCCTTGCGGCCGATAGACCTGGAACGAATTGTAGGATTGCGGTTTGGCGCCGAACCGCGCAAAGAGTTGACGTACCTTCGCTGCATCAAAGTGTCCCTGGATGGCGATCAGCACCGGCAGCTCGGTGGATTCAACGGCTGAGTCGGTGTCGGCATCGTTGCTCGGGCCATTGCCTGGCGATGAGATCATCACCCGGTCCACCTGGTCTAAGAGCTCGATGCCGGGAATCGCAGTGGCGAAGCCGCCGCTGAGCCATTTGTCGCGCATCATCGCGCCCGCCGCCGACAGACGGATGCGCTGCCAATTGATGCTCACCACGGCTTTGGCGTTGGGATAAACAAAGCGCCACAGCGCGGGGTCCGGCTGGCACTCGGCCGCCATTGGCGCAAGCAGAGCGATCCAAACCAGGGAAAGTCGGAGACGGGGGAGGGTCACGTTTTTCTATCGGCTAGAACGGCAGAGGGCTTGAGAAAGACCAGCAATACCAGGAATGTTATATTGGGAATACTTTCCTGGCTGTCCTCCGGGCCCGTAGCTCAGTTGGTTAGAGCGCTACCTTGACACGGTAGAGGTCACAGATTCGAGTTCTGTCGGGCCCACCACGCAACACATAGAGTCGCGAAGGTTTGCACGGATTCCCGGCGCATCGTCGCGACACACAAATGCCCTGTGGAGTCCAAACGGAGTCCAAAATCTCCAAGACGCGGTAACCGTCCTCGCGGTGGGGTACATCATAGGAAGCGTTGCCACTTGGCCCACACGCTTCGTTCCCCAGTTTTCCACTCGTAGGGAGCGGGAAACTGGGAAGCTGGTGCTAAAAGTCTGAAATGAAACCTGTTTCAGTTTCCCAGCGCCAACCCCTCAAAC
>Ga0209415_10018473_pt1 | contig 11002 bp, 9 predicted proteins | sample PeaSoiSIISIP2007_FD_187696 | JGI IMG/M metagenome (GOLD analysis project Ga0209415, IMG submission 187696) | Peat soil microbial communities from Weissenstadt, Germany - SII-SIP-2007 (SPAdes) (version 2) | ecosystem: Environmental > Terrestrial > Soil > Wetlands > Peat | place: Germany...
ACGCGCCCGGCGCCGCGCTCAGCATGGTCGAAATGCATGTGATGGAACACGGGCTCATCATGCTGGAGGGAGGAGGAATCTACCGGCTCGGAGATTCCTGGTATCCGGTCACGGCCGGCGATTTTATCTGGATGGCACCCTGGTGCCCGCAGTGGTTCGGAGCGATCGGAAAAGTACCCGCCAAATATCTTGTCTATAAAGATTGGAACCGCCATCCGCTCGCAGGCATGCGAACATGAAGATCGGAGTTGACGGGCCCGGGTTGATATCCGAGATCGAAGCACTCGCCTCGATTTCCGACGCCGAAGCACCGGCGGTCACGAGAATCGTTTTTACCCCCACCGATCTGAGGGCTCGCGCCTGGCTGAAAGTACGCTGCGAAGAAGCCGGTCTCTGTGTTCGCCAGGATGCAATTGGAAATACATTCGCACGCTGGCATGGCTCCGATCCCAAGGCTCCGGCCGTCGCTACTGGCTCCCACATCGACGCGATTCCCAACGCCGGCAAATACGACGGAGTGGTGGGAGTTCTTGGCGGCCTCGAGGCAATCCGAGCCCTGCAGCGGAGCGGATTTCGTCCCACGCATCCGATCGAACTGCTGGTGTTCACTTCCGAAGAACCGACCCGCTTTGGGATTGGATGCATTGGGAGCCGCATGCTTTCGGGAACTCTTTCTGCCGAGGCCGCGCGGCAAATGAAAGACAGCCAGGGCGAGTCGCTCGACGAAGTTCGCAAAAGCGCCGGCCTGCGCGGAGAACTCGCGACCGTGAGGCTGCCAGCCGCATATTACAAGGCGTTTGCCGAATTGCATATTGAGCAAGGTCCCCTGCTTGAGCGCGAGCGAATTTCGTTGGGAGTGGTGACCAGCATCGCAGCTCCGGCGAGCTTGCATATTTCCATCGAAGGGTCAGGCGGGCACGCGGGCGGAGTTCTGATGCCCGATCGGCGCGACGCGCTCTGCGCCGCGGCGGAACTAATTCTGGCCATCGAGAATGCCGCGCGCACCAGCGGCGCCATCGACACCGTCGCCACGGTCGGCATCTGCGAAGTTTTCCCGGGCGCGGTCAATAGCATTCCGAGCCGGGTTCGGCTCAGCGTGGACGTTCGTGATACCGATCTTAAACGGCGCGACGGTGTGATGCAGAAGACGGAAAGCGCAGCTCACGAAATAGCGGCCAGGCGGCAAGTCTCGATTCATACCGAGTTGGTGAATGCGGACGCGCCGGCCGAGTGCGCTCCAGCAGTGATCGAAGCTCTTTCTCAGTCCTGCCGGAAGCACAATTTCAATTTTCTTCCCATGGTGAGTCGCGCCTACCATGACTCGCTGTTCATGTCGCGCATTGCCCCCACCGCAATGTTATTTATCCCCTGCCGCAACGGATACAGTCATCGTCCGGATGAATACGCATTTCCGGAGGACATCGCGCGGGGAACGCTGGTCCTGGCGGAAACTCTGGCGGCCCTTTCCCGGTAAGGCCTATCGCTGGGGGTGAGCCGGCGCGGCCGCGGATTTACGGACTTTGGCATAACCGGGCTTGATGATCGAGTAGATGAAATCGCAGCGCTGGTCATAGGGCAAGAAAGCGCTCTTCATCGCATTGATGGTGATCTTCTCGAAGTCATCCAGCGATAGACCGAAAGTCGCCGCTGCGGCCTCGAACTCCTGCGTCATGCTGGTGTTGCTCATCAATCGATTGTCGGTGTTGAGCGTGACGCGGAATTTTTCCCTATAAAGAATCTTAAAAGGATGTTCCGCCAAACTCGGAGTCGCTCCCGTGTGAACGTTACTCAGTAAACAGATTTCCAGCGGGATGCGCTTATCGAGCACATATTGGGCAAGGTCGCCCAGGCTGACCGCCTTGCCATCGACGACCGCGATGTCGTCGATCAGCCGCGTCCCGTGTCCAATCCGATGGGCCCCGCAGTACTGAATCGCCTGCCAAATCGATTCTTTCCCGTACCCTTCTCCGGCGTGAACCGTAATGTTGAAATTCTCCCGCTGAATATAGTGAAAAGCTGCCACGTGTTTCTTGGGAGGATAACCGCCTTCTTCTCCGGCAAGATCGAAGCCGACAACTCCGCGGGCGCGAAAATCGACGGCCAGTTCCGCCATTTCAAGCGACACGTCCATATTGCGCATGGCGCAGATGATCAATCCTGAAACGATTCCGAAGTCCTTGCGCCCTCGTTCCAGTCCCTTCAAGACGGCCGAGACCACCTGCTGATGGGTCAATCCGTTGTGCGTGTGGAAGACTGGCGCAAATCGAGTTTCAAAGTAAACCACGCCATCTTTGCTTAGATCCTCGGCCTGTTCATAGGCGACGCGTTCGAGTGCTTCCTCGGTTTGCATCACGGCAATAGTGTGCTTGAAACCCTCCAGGTACTTGGCGAGGCTCCCCTGATTCGCGCCCTGATGAAACCATTGCGCCAGGGCTTGGGAATTGCCGGTGGGAAGTTCCGTATACCCCACGTCTCTTGCCAGCTCAATGACGGTTTGCGGCCGGAGTACACCATCCAGATGTTCGTGGAGCAGGACTTTGGGCAGACCTTGCAATACCTCTGTATCAAGTTTCATGGCATGCTCTCTTCCTGGAACACCAGGTCACTCTTTGCCGATGTCTTCGTTCCACACTTCTGGATTGCGCCGGATGTAATCGCCCAACAACGAGATGCACTCCGAAGAATCCAGATCAAAGACTCGCACCCCAAGCGAGCGGAGCCAATCGATGCCGCCCTGAAAGGTGCGGCTCTCCCCGACCACCACGGAACCGAAGCCAAACTGCCGCACCAGGCCGCTGCAATACCAGCACGGCGCCAGCGTGGTCACCATAGTAAGGGTGCGATAGCTGCGTTGCCGCCCGGCATTGCGAAAGGCATCCGTTTCCCCATGCAGGGAGGGATCCCCATTTTGCACGCGACGATTGTGGCCCGAACCGACGAGCCTGCCCTCGGCGTCAAAAATCGCAGCTCCAATCGGGATACCGCCTTCGGCCAGTCCTTTTCGAGCTTCCGCCAATGCCACCGCCAGCAGGGCAGCATGATCGAGTTCGGCCATAACCCAATTATAAGGAGGGGCAGGCTCAGGCCGCGTGGCTCGTCGAGTTCGCCAGTCCATTATTTATAAAGGGACGTGGATTCCTTGATTCGTTCTGGGACACAGAGCGCGTTTCCTGCAAGTTATTTATTTTGAATGAGTTAAATAAGTCCATTTGAGGCGATCGCCACCATCGTTTCGCCAAGCCCGGCGCAAGATTTTCCTCCCACACAGATTTTTTTTGAATTCGTGAGCCGTTTCGGCTCGATCTTCCGCGTTTCAGATCGAGGGTCAGAGATTGATCCTACAAATTCTTAAGAAACGGAGAAATACAATGAACTCGCAAACGACATTCAGCAAGGCAATCATCGGTAAGGCTCTTACGTTCTCACTCGCCCTTTGTCTCACGGGCTCGGCTGCTCTTTTCACGACTACTGCGTATGCCCAGGATCCTTCCGCCAACGTCGATGCCTCCCAGGACGGCAGCTCGCTCTATAGCGCCGATGATCTGGACAACCTCCTGGCCCCGATTGCTCTTTATCCCGATCCACTGCTGGCCCAAGTGCTGGTCGCCGCCACTTTTGACGACCAGATTCAGGATGCTTCCCAGTTGCTCAGCGCCGGCGCGGTTGCCGTTGACGATCAGCCCTGGGACGACAGCGTCAAAGCGGTAGCGCACTATCCCAAGGTGCTGTTCACGCTGGCCGCTCAGCCGGACTGGACCAGCGCGATTGGACAGGCCTATGTCACGCAATCCACCGACGTAATGAACTCCATTCAACGCCTGCGGTCGATGGCGCTCGAGCAAGGGAATCTGGTCTCGAACCAGCAGCAGTTGGTGGCCGCATCGGACGGCGCGATCCAGATCCTGCCCGCGCGAGCCGGCTATGTGTTCCTGCCCGCTTATGATCCAGCAGTTGTCTTTTCCGCAGCGGCATTCATTTCGTTCGGGCCGGCACTGGCGATTGATGGCTCCTGCAACGATCAGATCGACTGGCACCAGCATCACATTTTCGACGGTCATCACCACGATGTCAGGACGGGAGACCGCGGTTCCCGTGGCCGGATCCGCAACGCTCGCGAGCGGGGCCGGTTCAACCCGGGCGCCCGACGCTCCCAAGAAGCTCGCGGCCCGGTAAACCGTGGCCGATACAACCCGGGATTCACCCGCGGCGCAGCCAACCATGGCCCGTCCAATGCTGGATTCGCCCGTGGCGCGGCCAACCATGGCCGGTACAACCCGGGATTCACCAGGACTCGATCAACCAATAACGGCTCAACCAAAATGGGATCGACCAAGCCGACTTCAACCAAGCCGACTTCGACCAAGCCTGCTTCAACCAAGCCGACTTCGACCAAGCCGACCTCGACCAAGCCTGCTTCGACTAAGCCTGCTTCGACTAAGCCTGCTTCGACCAACGCTGCATCCACCCACGCTCCGGTCAACCGTGGGCAGTCCAACCCAGGAGTCAACCGGGGACAGGTAAGCCGGACTCCGGCCCCCTCCATGAATCGCGGCTCCGCTCCTGCGCGCTCCGCAGGAAAGGGTCGCCGGTAAGAGCTGAACTAAGGTCCAATCTGTGTAAAGAGGGGCAGCGTAAGCTGCCCCGATTTTTTCCCCATAAGGCCCACAATTGACCCGCGCTGTCGGAGAACGTCGGGCCACACCTCGGCCAGACGACTACACATGCCAGCCTTACCCGGTCCGATTTAGTATCGCGCCAGCGATCTGAGAAATCGTGCCAAAACCACTCACAAAGGGTACAATCAGCGCGCTTGATTTTGCGCGAGCGGCCTTTGGGGGCGCGATGGACGCAAGCAGATGGGAGCGGCTGAAGCAATTACTCGATTCGGCTCTGGAGAAAGAGCCCCACGAGCGCAGCCCATTTCTCATCAAGGCTTGCGCGGGAGATGAGCCGCTGCGCCAGGAAGTCGAGTCGCTGCTCGCCGCTTACCAAGAAGCCGGCGTGACCATCAAAGGTTCACTTCGGATTCCCTCCGTCTTCCAGTCTGCCGCCGTCCAGGAAGTAGTTCCGCAGCGACGCATTGGCCCTTATCAGGTACTACACGCTATAGGCAGCGGCGGTATGGCGACCGTCTATCTGGCGGTGCGAGCCGACGACGAATACAGAAAATGCGTGGCCATTAAGGTCATTCAGCCGGGCATCGCCAACCCGGAACTCCAGCGGCGTTTTCGCAACGAGCGCCAGACGCTCGCCGCTCTTGACCATCCCAACATAGTCGGATTGCTCGACGGGGGCACAACCGAAGATGGCATGCCGTACCTGGTAATGGACTATGTGGAGGGCACACCCATAGACCGGTACTGTGACGGCCACAAACTCGCGACCGAGGAGCGACTGCGATTGTTCCTGGCGGTGTGCTCGGCAATGAGTTACGCCCACCAAAGATTAGTGATCCATCGTGACTTGAAGCCGGGGAACATTCTGGTCACCTCCGATGGCACTCCCAAGTTGCTCGATTTCGGGATTGCCAAGCTGCTGAATCCGGAAGCGCTGGCAACGCTGGTGCTGACGCAGACTGGCGTCCGGCCGATGACGCTGGCCTATGCCAGCCCGGAACAGATCCGTGGAGAACCGTTAACCAACGCCACCGACGTCTACTCGCTCGGAGTGGTGCTCTATGAACTTCTGACGGGCCATCGTCCGCATCAATTGAGGGGCTCCGCCCTGCACAGCATTGAACACGCTATTTGTGAGGAGGAGCCTGACAAGCCGAGCACCGCGGTAACCAAGGTCGAAGAAAGAACTCGCGCCGACGGAACAACAACCCCGCTCACCCCGGAGGAGGTCAGCCGTACGCGGGAGGGAGATCCAAAGAAGCTGCGCGACCGGTTGCAAGGCGATCTGGATGCCATCGTCATGACGGCATTGCGGAAAGAACCGCAACGCAGATACGCCACGGTCTACGAATTCTCTGAGGATATTCGGCGGCATCTGGAGCATCTGCCCGTGAAGGCGCGCCCCAGCGCGCTGGGATATCGCGGAGCCAGATTTATTCGTCGCCACCGGGAGATGGCAGCAGCGGTCGTGATGTTTGTGCTGCTGGTTGCGGTGGCGCTGGGGTGGTACGCAACGGCTCGCGGCCGGGGCGGCAGTTATCGCCTGGCACCGGTCAAGGGACGGCGATCCATCGCGGTGTTGGGGTTCAAGAATCTTTCCGGTAAGACGGAAGAGGCCTGGCTTTCAACAGCTTTGTCGGAGATGCTGACGACGGAGCTGACGGCTGGAGAAAAGCTGCGCACCATTCCCGGCGAGAATGTCGCCCGCATGAAGCTCGATCTTTCGCTGCCGGATAGCGACAGTCTCGCTAAAGATACCCTGTCCAAGGTCTATCGAAACTTGGGGAGCGATCTGGTGGTACTCGGCTCCTACCTGCGCATGGGCGATACGCTGCGGGTGGATGTGCAACTGCAAGACGCCATCCGTGGAGAAACCGTCACCACCCTGTCGGAAACCGGATCTGAAAGCCAGCTTCTCGACCTGGTGAATCGGGCAGGGGAGCAGCTCCGTGAAAAGTGCGGTGTGTCGGAAGCCACGAAGTCAGAAGTCGCCGCCGTGACCAGCTCGATGATTGCCGACCCGGCCACGGCGCGACTTTATTCGGAAGCCTTGTCGAGGATGCGGCTCTTTGACTTTATTGGGGCCAAGGAATTGCTGGAGCAGGCGGCTGCCTCCGAGCCCAGGCAACCACTGATTCACCGGGCGCTGGGCGAAGCTTGGAAAGGGCTGGGATATGACGTGAAAGCCGCCGCTCAGGCCAAACAAGCAACCGAGCTTGCGGGCAGCCTTCCGAACGAAGAGCGCAAGTTGATCGAGGGTGAATACTACGAGGCGGACAAGCAACGGGGCAAGGCAGTAGAGATCTATCGGGACCTGTTTCAATCCTTTCCCGACAATGTGGAGTATGGGCTGGATCTGGCCCGGGTACAAACCGCTTCGGGTGCGGCCAAAGACGCGCTTCAGACCCTGGAAAAATTGCACAAATTGCCCACACCTGTGGGGGAAGACCCTCGCCTTGATTTGGCGGAGGCTCGTGCTGCCTCGGCGACCTCGGATTACAAGCGGGCGGAAGCAGCCGCGGAAGCTGCCGCCACCAAGGCGCAGGCTCGGGAAGCGCGATTCCTTATGGCGGAAGCGAAGACACAACAGGGAGCCGCGCTTATCGACCTGGACGCGTATGACAAGGCCCTTCCCGTTCTCAACGAAGCCGAACGGATTTATGAGGCGACGGGAGACGAAGGTGGGCGGGCGGAGGTGCTGATGCAGCTCGGCGCCGCGAGCTCCAACCAGGGCAATCTGACTGAAGGCAGCGATTTAATGGCCCAGGCACTCGCCGCGGCACGCCGCATGGGCAATCGAAAGGGGATCGCCTCTGCCCTGATCAATCTGGGAAACGACTGGGATGACGAGGGACATCACGAGCGGGCGGAAGGGGCATACCGGCAAGCGCTGGTGATCGAACGCGAAATCGAAGACCAACGCGGGATTGCGTACGTGCTGGCGAACCTGGGCGCACTGTTAGCGGGGCGCGGAGATTTTGCCAAAGCCAGGCCGGCGTTTGAGGAAGAAGTGGCTATCGCCCGGGAAACGGGCAACAAACGTCTCCTGGCCGCAGGTCTGCTGAACTTCGGGATGATGCAACACGCCCAAGGCAAGTTGGCCGAGGCGAGGGACAAATTGAATGAGGCTCTTACGGTTGCCCAACAAATCGACGACCGGCGGCAGGCCGCATCCGCGACTTGCGCCGTCGGCAATGTTCTTCTGGCACAGGGCGATCTGGCAGGCGCCGGCAAGATGCAAGAACAAGCACTAGCCATCGCGATCGAACTCGGCGAGAAGGTTTCGGTCGCGACCTACCAGGTTGCTTTGGCCGAGGTTATGATCGCTGAAAATCGTTTTGTCGAGGCTGAGGCGCAACTGCGACCAGCGGCGGTGGAGGCGCGAAAGGAAAAAGCCCTCGATCTGGAGGGTGAAGCCAACGCTGCTCTGACGACCGCATTGCTGGCGCAGAATAAGCTGGCCGAGGCGGGCGAAGCCGTGAGCCGGACCCGTCAAATCGAAATTCAGGACCCGATCATTCGCAGCCGGGCTGCCATCGCCGACGCTCAGTTGGATGCCCGTGAGGGTAGAACTGCAGCGGCGGGGAGGAGTCTGAGCGTCATCGTCTCCCGGTCAACGCACATAGCTTGCGTTCCGTGCGAGTTTGAGGCACGGCTCGCGCTAGGAGAAATGGAAATGAAGTCTGGCCAGACGACCGCGGGCCGTGCCCATTTGCAAGCCTTGGAGCGTGAGTCCCAGGCGCAAGACTTTGGCTTGATCGCGCGGAAGGCAGCCGAAGCAGAGGCTGTTTCCCAGCCTAAGTGAAAGCTCGCGCAGTGGTGATGCCTAGTCCTTGGTCTTCCCCATTTCTTGTGTGAGCCAGGCCTTGGCCATGCTCCAGTTGCGCTTCACCGTCGCGGGAGATACGCCCAAGGCCGTAGCCGTCTCTTCGATGCTCAGCCCGCCAAAGACGCGCATCTCCACCACCCGCACCAGTTGTGGATCGACTTCCGATAGACGGCTCAGGGTTTCGTCGAGCGCCAGCACGGCTGCGGCATTCTGGGGGGAAGCGATCATCGCCTCATCGAGCGAGAGCTTGCCCACGCCTCCGCCGCGCTTCGCTGCCTGGTGACCGCGGGCATAGTCGACGAGGATGCGGCGCATTAGTTGCGAAGCAACTCCGAAGAAGTGACTGCGGTTCTGCCACTGCACATTCTTCTGATCGACCAGCTTCAGATAGGCCTCGTTGACCAGGGCGGTGGGTTGGAGAGTGTGGTTAGGGCGCTCATGCCGCAGGTAAGCTCCAGCCATGCGGCGCAATTCCTGGTAGAGCAGCGGGACCAGTTGATTGGCGGCCTCGTTGTCGCCTCCCTCCAGGCGCTGAAGCAGGCGAGTCACCTCCGCTGGGTTCGGTTCCATTGCGCCGCCACCTCCTCGAATGATCGGAGCCGTATCGAGTCCTAGCGATCGATGGGAAATCGCTCTGCCGAGAGCAGCTAGTCGTGTAGAACCACACCAAGCAGGGAGCTGTGCACCTGCAACCCGCCTTCCGGGCCGCCGGAGTAATCGACAAACCCCAGTTTCCTGAACCGGTTCATGAAAAAACTCACTCGCGAACGAGTGGTTCCGACCATCTCGGCCAAACTCTCCTGACTGATTTTGGGGACCACCGTCTCGGGCACGCCTTCCTTGCCAAAATGAGCGAGCAGAAGAAGGATTCGAGCCAGCCGCTTTTCACTGGAATTGAACAACTGGTCGACCAGATCCTCTTCATAACGGATATTCCGCGCCAGCAAATAGGCCACGAACAAATCGGAAAACGAGTGTTCGCGGTGCAGAGCATTCATCATAGCTTTCTTATCGATGCGCAGAATTTCACAATCCGTCATGGCCGCCGCCGATCCCATCCGCAGCCCTTGGCCAGCCAGCACACCTTCGCCAAAGAAGTTCCCGTCGGTCAACAGGCCGATCGTCGCCTCCCGGCCCGTCTTGGAGACAACGGTCAGCTTCACTTTGCCTTTTTGAATATAGAAGACCGCGTCCGCCATATCCCCCTGCGCGAAGATGCCCTGCTTCTTGGCGAAAGTCAGGTTCTTCCTGCCCTCGCCAATGGTGGCAAGGAAGGACGCAGGATTGAACTCGCGGCCGTCCTTCTTCGTTAGAGACGAGGAACCCATCACCTGTAATTTTAGTCCCAAAAGGTGGTTTATTCCCATGTGCCACACCGCCAGGCCCTCTCTCCCTGGGGTTCCAAGAGTGAGTCATTCTGCACAGTATTTTGCAAAAAAATGGGCGAGCCTTGAGGGAGCGAGGGGAAACAGGTCCGTCAAACCAAGCGGCCTGCATCTCCTCTTCCGCCGAGATCTCGTTCGATATCAACGGCTCGCGGGAGGAGTCTTCCATGTCGCAAGAAGTTCAAGTCGGGACGATCCTGATGTCGGAATGGCCGCAGTTCCTTGGGTTGAAGAGTGAGGGCTTGGAGAGCAAGCCCTACTCAGGGCATTGGATGATGGTGAAGGCGCTCGATGGCGTGGCTCTTGACCGCAAGATTCGTGCCGCGGGATGGAATTTCTTTTTTATCGCGTCGGAAGTGAAGGTGATGTTCTTTGGCGCGATTGGAGCGAAGAAGATCCAGCACGCAGTGCACCGAATTCTAGGCAAGGTAAGTCAGCAACACTTCAACGGCCTGGAAGTGACCGGAATCGTCGCCAAGCGTTTTCTGGGTCTGCCTTACGCCGTCGTTTCCGCGCATTCCCGTCATGTCCAACAAACCTGCAACCTGGATGCCGCCGAAGTCCGGCAATCTTCAGGCCGGTGATCGCCAGTCGAGTGATCGTCCGGCGCCGCTCATCCCAGCATGATGCGACACGGACCAGAGGTTGAGCGCCGACCCCTACTTTTCCTCAGCCGCCACCCACCGGGCTGGATGCGGCTCGGTGCGGGGCAGTCCCGTGTTCAGTTCGCACTTCTCTCGCGGCTTGGCGCCACAAGTGGGACATCGAACAGTCAGGGCTGTTTCTTTCTCGGCTTTCATGACTCCATCATGCGGGGTTGTCCGGCAGTATGCTGGTCAATTGTGACCGGTTTGAGTAGTTGGTCGTGCTCAGAATCGCACAGTTCCATTCCGAATGCCGCGCCAGACCTCTCGCGTAAAGGGCGCGTCCTTCCCGTCAGTTGCCGCTTGAGGAGGGTTGGCCTGTCTGGGGTACGCTGCCGAGCATGCCCTGCCCGGACGCCGCAGACGCGCTGGCGTTTGAGTTCGCTGCTGTGCTTCATGACGCTGGGCCGGCTTCACATTCAGTACGAAATGAACTGTCGCCAAAAGAAAGTGGGAACCGTCAGACTTGACCACAAGCGCATCCACCGACTTTAAGGCATCGGCGGGCAATTCCACGTGATCGACCAG
>Ga0209415_10018474_pt1 | contig 11002 bp, 8 predicted proteins | sample PeaSoiSIISIP2007_FD_187696 | JGI IMG/M metagenome (GOLD analysis project Ga0209415, IMG submission 187696) | Peat soil microbial communities from Weissenstadt, Germany - SII-SIP-2007 (SPAdes) (version 2) | ecosystem: Environmental > Terrestrial > Soil > Wetlands > Peat | place: Germany...
ACCAGCGGCTCATCGAGCTGGGCGAGAAGAGCCCCGAGCTTTTCTACAACGCCGGCCTGATCTGCCAGAAGCGCGGCTTGGCCAGCGACGCCATTCTCTATTACCAACTGGCGCTCAACGAGGACCCCGAATTCGCCGAGGCGCTGTTGAACCTGGGCCACGCGTTGATGGCCACCGGTCAGGAGGAGGAGGCGCGCTCCTACTGGCGCAAGGCCATCCGCCAGAAGCCCGAGCTGGCGCAGATGTATTTCGAGCCGCCCGGGGCGTAGCGCGACATTCCCGTCTGTGCAAGGTGTAGGCAGAGAGTGGGGCAGGCGCTGTCGCCTGGCGCTTTCGCCCGCCAACCCTTCTTTTTAATTCTTACCCACCACCTTGACGTCGGTGACGTAATACGCGAGGTCGTTGACCACCACGGTGGCTTCGATGCGGTCGCCGACGTGGAGCTTCTCGAACTCCGAATCGGGCTTCACCTTGTACTCCATGGTCATCGGTCCCATCCAGTCGGCGATCTGACCGGCGGCAATGGTAGCGGTCTTGGCATTCGCGTCGAGGGCTTTGACCTCGCCCTGCATGGGATAACGTTTGGGCTGTTCGCGGGCGCCGCAGGCGGCGAGGGCCACGGCTAGCAGGAGGACGCTGATCGTTCGAGGCATTACCTGCATTCTCGCAAATGCCGAGCCGCGACCGTAGCACCGCGGCACGCATTGCGCTACTAATCTGGTCATGCCAGAAGTCACCCGCCGCCGGTTTATCGCCAGCTCCGCGGCGCTCGCCGCTCCCTTCGCCGCCGCCGATGCGCAGCCCCCCAAAAAGCGAAACCTCCTCGCCACGGAATGGCCCGCCGAGCTCCTCGCGGCCAGGCTCGTTCCACGGCCGCGATTCCACCCGTTCCCCACCGCCGGCGAGCGGGAAGCATGGGCAAACCCGCCCGCCGACGCGCGCGCGGCCCTGATCGATGCCGGGGAAAAGCAACTGAAAACGCCCTGGGAGATTCTGCCCGCCACCGTGTTCCTGGAATTCCGCCGCAACGGCAACCGGTCGCGCTACGAGAGCGTTCGCGATCGCCGCCGCAAGAAACTCCAGGACCTCGTCATGGCGGAGTGCCTGGAAGGTAAGGACCGGTTCACGGACGAAATCTCGAATGGCGTCTGGCTCACCTGCGAGGAGACATTTTGGGGCGTGCCCGCGCACCTGGGAGCGCAGAAGGCCGGCGTCGGATTGCCCGACGTCACCGAGCCGATCGTCGATCTGTTCGCCGCCGAGACGGCCAGCCTGCTGGCGTGGACCGGGTACCTGGCCGGCGATTCGCTGGCGCGCGTCTCGCCGCTGGTGCCCGAGCGCATCCGCCTGGAGATCGACCGGCGCGTGCTCACGCCCTGCCTGGTCCGCGACAATTTCTCCTGGATGGGATTCTCCGGCGGGCCGCCCAACAACTGGAACCCCTGGATCTCGTCCAACTGGCTCACCGCGGCGCTCGTCATGGAACGCGACGAGGCACGGCGGCGAGCGGCGGTATCGAAGATCCTGCGCTGCCTCGACAACTTCCTGAACGGCTACGCCGATGACGGCGGGTGCGACGAAGGTCCCAGCTATTGGGGGCGCGCCGGAGCCTCGTTGTTCGATTGTCTGGACCTTCTGCACCAGGCGACCAGCGGGGCTTGCGACGGGTTTGTGTTTCCCCTGGTCCACCAGATCGGACTGTACATTTGCCGGGCCCACATCCACGGCGAGTGGTACACCAATTTCGCCGATGCCCCGGCGCGCCTCTACACCAATGGCGACCTGGTATACCGCTTCGGCAAGCGGTTGGACGATTCCGGCATGATGGCCCACGGCGCGTTCGCCGCTTTCCTGCGCGATGCGAAGGGAATGCCCGGGGACAGCATCGGCAGACAGTTACCGGCCCTGTTCAACCTGGCCGCGCTGCGCCAGGCCCCGCGCTCGCAGGCGCTGCTGCGCGATGCTTGGCTGCCGGGAATTCAGGTGATGGCGGCGCGCTGCCACGAGGGCTCGGCCGAGGGGCTGTACCTGGCGGCGCAGGGCGGGAACAACGGCGAGAGCCACAATCATAACGATGTCGGCAACTTCCTGGTCTTCGCCGATGGCCAGCCCGCCATCATCGATGTCGGCGTCGAGACTTACACCGCGAAGACGTTCAGCCCGCAGCGCTACGAAATCTGGACCATGCAGTCGGCCTTTCACAACTGCCCGACCATCGACGGCATCATGCAATCGGCGGGGCGCCAGTTTGCGGCCCGCGACCTGGGCTACCGCGCCGACGACAACGCCGCCGAATTCCGACTGGATCTGGCGGCGGCGTATCCCGCCGAGGCGCACATCGAAAGCTGGAACCGCACCCTGCGGCTCGACCGGGCGAAGAACGAAATCCAGGTGCTGGATGAATACGCGTTGCGGCAGCCGGCTAAGGTCATCACCTTGACACTGATGACGCCGTGCGTGGCCTCGACCGCGACGCCCGGCGAGATCCTGCTGCCGATGCCGTCCGGCAAGCCTGTACGCATTCAATACGATTCCCACGCTTTCACGCCCTCTGTGGAGGAGATCCGGCTCGAAGACCCGCAACTCCGCCGCGCGTGGGGCGACCGGCTTTTCCGTATTCTGCTGCGCGCCACGCCGCCACCGGCGAAATCGGCATGGGCAATGCGCATCTCGCGGTAGCGTCTTTTGGTGGGGCAGGCGCTTTCGCCAGGCGGAAGCGCCTGCCCCACAAAGACCGGGGCCGCTACAATGGTCTGGTGCACCAAGCGAAATTCCGCGTAGGCCTCATCCAGATGGCCTGCGCCAAGGATCCCGCCGAGAACCTGGCCAAGGCCGAATGGCGCATCCGGGAGGCGGCCGGCAACGGCGCGCAGATCCTCTGCGTCGAGGAGCTGTTCCGCTCGCAGTACTTCTGCCGCGTGGAGAGCGCGGACCTGTTCGACCTGGCCGAGCCTATTCCGGGGCCCACCAGCGATAGCTTTTCGCGGCTGGCACGGGAGCTTTCGGTGGCGATTATCGGATCGGTGTTCGAGCGGCGGACCGCCGGCGTGTACCACAACACCGCGCTGGTCCTGGATGCCGATGGCGCTTTGCTGGGGACCTATCGCAAGATGCACATCCCCGACGACCCGCTGTATTTCGAGAAGTATTACTTCACACCGGGCGATCTGGGCTTCCGCTGCTTCGACACGCGATACGCCCGGGTGGCTCCGCTGGTTTGCTGGGACCAGTGGTTTCCCGAAGCGGCGCGCGTGGCGGCGCTGGGTGGCGCCCAGGTGCTGTTCTACCCCACGGCCATCGGGTGGCATCCTTCGGAAAAGGCGCAATACGGCGTGGCGCAGCATGACGCATGGCGCACCATCCAGCGCGCTCATGCCATCGCTAACGGGCTCTACGTGGCCGCCGTCAACCGAGTGGGCTACGAGGGGCCGCCGGAGCACGGGCTGAAATTCTGGGGCGGATCGTTCGTGGCCGATCCGTTCGGCCAGGTGCTGGCGGAAGCCGGCCACGACTGCGAGGAGACGCTCATCGTGGAATGCGATCCGCGGCGCATCGAAGAGGTGCGGCGCAACTGGCCGTTCCTCCGCGACCGCCGGATCGACGCATACTCTGGTATATTGAACCGGGTGATCGATTGAAGCCGAAGACACCGAGCAGCCGCGGCTTCCGCATGCCCGCCGAGTGGGAGCCGCACGAAGCCACCTGGATCGCGTGGCCGCAAAATCGCGACGACTGGCCGGGGAGGTTCGCGCCCATCCCATGGGTCTACGCCGAAATCGTCCGCAAATTGAGCCGCGTGGAGCGCGTGCGCATTCTGGTCGAGAATCGCGTGACGGAAGACCTGGCGCGGCGCGTGCTCCGCAGGGCCGGCGCCGAGATGGAGGCCATCGAGTTCTTCACCTGCTGCACCAATCGGGCGTGGACGCGCGACTACGGCCCGCTGTTCATCAAGAATCGCCGCGGCGAAGTGGGACTGACGGCGTGGCGCTTCAACGCGTGGGCCAACTATGACGACTGGCAGCACGATGCGGCCGTGGCGGAGTGGCTCGGGCAGCAACTGAAGCTACCCTACTGGACTCCCGAAATAGTGTTGGAGGGCGGCGCCATCGATGGGAATGGCTCGGGGCTGCTGCTGGCCACCGAGGAATGCTTGCTAAGTCCCGTGCAGGCGCGCAATCCGGGAATGACGCGGCAGCAGATCGAGCGGAATCTGCACCAGTATCTCGGCGTCCAGCGCGTGATCTGGCTGCGCAACGGCATCGCCGGCGATGACACGCACGGGCACGTGGACGACGTAGCGCGCTTCGTGGGGCCGGAGACGGTGGTCGTATCCGCGGAGCGCGACCGCTCGGACGCCAACTACGCCCCGCTGCGCGAGAACCACGCGATCCTGTGCGCCGAGGGTCTGCGCGTGGTGAAACTGCCGATGCCGCGGCCCCTGATTTTTGCGGGCGAGCGGCTGCCGGCCAGCTATGCCAACTTCTATATTGCCAACCGGCTGGTGTTGGTGCCTACGTTTAACGATGTGAGCGATCGGGTGGCGCTGGCGACGCTGGCGCGCCTGTTTCCCGATCGCGAGGTGGTGGGCATCAACTGCACGGAGCTGGTCTGGGGCTTCGGCGCGCTGCATTGCATGACGCAGCAGCAGCCCGCGGCCGGAAGCTCATGATACCTCGCTGGCGAGGATCGCGCTGCGCGGATTCAAGACCATTCGCGAGCTGAAGGATTTCAAGCCGGGGCGCATTACAAGTGTCAATCGGTCCGAACGGTCGAACTTGTGGTGTTGGTAAAGGTCGCTCACTGGGTCGTTTTTGAAAAGCACGGCCGGGTCGCTTCTGGTGGCCGCCGAAGGCGAAAATGGCGGTTGGTGTCTGTGATGTATTTTCCGATGGCGGTCCTGACGGTAACGCCGTGGTCAATGGTGGGAGCCTTCAACGTCAGTTATATCATCGAGCGGAACGATGAGAACACTACTTCAAGACTTGCGCTATGGCCTTCGAGTGTTGGCCAAGAATCCAGCCTTCGCGGCAGTGGCGGTGCTTACGCTGGCACTGGGCATCGGCGCCAACGCGGCTATCTTCAGCCTGGTCGACGCCGTACTACTTCGCCCCTTGCCTTATCCCGATCCGGAGCAGCTCGTGGGGCTCGGGCAGTGGCGCAATCAGAAGGGCGAGGGCTACATTCAGACCGGCGTCTCGGCCCCCAACATCGCGGATATTGCCAGGAGCGGGGTCTTCCAATACGTCGCCTATTATCGCTGGTCGGGGTTCAACATTACGGAAGGGAACCGGCCGGAGACCGTGGATGGCATCAAGGCTTCGGCCGAGCTTCTGCCGATATTTGGCGTTCAGCCGCTGCTGGGGCGCTTTCTGGCCCCCGAAGAGATGGAACTGGGTCACGAACAGGTGGCCGTCATCGGCCATCGTCTCTGGCAGATGCGTTACGGATCCGATCCCTCCATTCTAGGCAAGACCATGGACCTCGACCGGAAACCCTACACCATCGTGGGCGTGATGCCGGCCTCGTTCCGTTTCACCTGGGACCAGGAAATGGACGTTTTCGTTCCGCTGGTACTCACGCCCGAAGAGCGCAGTGAAAGCGGGCGCGCCACTTCACGCGATCTGCAAACACAGGCGCGGCTCAAGGCCGGCGTGAGCATCCTCCAGCCACAGGCCGCGATGAATGCTTTGGCCGACACGCTGGCCCGGGAATATCCCGCGGCCGACCAGGGGTGGGGTATCAAAGTGGAGCCTTTGCACGCCGCCTATCATCGTCAGATGCAGACGCCGCTATTGATCATGCTGGGCGCGGTCATGTTCGTACTGCTCATCGCCTGCGCCAACGTTGCCAACCTGCTTCTGGCGCGCGCCACGGGGCGGAAACGCGAAGTCGCGATCCGCATCGCGATCGGCGCCACTCGCCGGCGGCTGATCACGCAGTTACTCACTGAAAGCCAGTTGCTCGCCGTTTGCGGCGGAGCGCTTGGACTCCTGCTGGCCTACGCGGGAGATCGCCTGCTAACGCTGGCCATGGTTCGCTATCGACTCAGTCTCCCGAATGCCAGGGTCATTGACCTCGATTGGCGTGTCCTGGTGTTCAGCCTGGCGATCACAATGGCCACGGGAGCCATTTTCGGTCTGGTGCCTTCCTGGACGACGGCGAGAACCGGACTGAGCGAGTCGTTGAAGGAAGGCGGGTTGGCTATCACCGCAGAATCGGGGCGACGGCGGCTACGCAACGCGCTGGTTGTTTGTGAGATGGCGCTGGCCCTGATCTTGCTGACTGGTGCCGGCCTGCTGGTCCGCACTTTCGTCGAACTGACGAACGTCGACCTCGGCATCGACCCCACGAACGTGGTGACCATGGGAATCCGTCTGCCCGATTACAAGTATGCGTCCGTGCCCCAACAGGCGGTCTTCTTCCGGGACCTGCTGCAGAAGATCGAGAACATTCCAGGCGTAAGAGCCGCGGGAGCCCAAGGCGGCGGTGCGAACGTCTTTTTCCAGCCGCAAGGTCAACCGCCGGCGGCCCCCGGACAGGAACCGACTGCAAGCTACAAAATCGTGTCGCCTGACTTTCTGAAGGCCATGGGAACGCGCTTGGTGGCGGGCCGCGAGTTCACGGAACGCGACAACGAGGGCGCGACGCCGGTTACCATCATCAGCGAAACCGTGGCACGCCGTTACTGGCCGCACTCCACTCCGCTGGGAAGCCATCTCACCGTCCTGGCCCGCGTTTACTCAGGGAGGAATTCCGGCTCCTCCCGGCCTCTCGAGATCGTAGGAGTAGCAAAGGACGTTCGAAACGATGACCTCTGGCAGCCCGAAGCCGCCGTGTACGTGCCGTTCCCGCAGAAGGCGGTGCCCTCGGTGTTCCTGGCTGTGCGAACCGCGGTACCGCCCATGAGCGTGGTGCCGGCCCTGCGCGGCGCCGTGCTGTCTCTCGACAAGGAACAGCCTGTGAACCGAATCCGGACCATGAGCGAGATCGTGTCGGATACCTACGGTGCGATTCGTTTCCCGATGACCCTGCTGTGGACTTTCTCGGCTCTGGCCCTGGTCCTTTCCGCGGTCGGAGTTTCCGGTATGACGTCCTACACGGTAAGCCGGCGCACGCAGGAGATAGCCATCCGCATGGCCCTGGGAGCGAGCCACCGCGAGGTGCTGCGCCTGGTGTTGCGGGAAGGGCTTGGAGTGACGCTAGTCGGAGTGGCGCTGGGTTTGGTGGGAGCCCTGGTTCTGAGCCGCGTCATGGCGGGCTACATCTACGGCATCACATCGACCGACCCGCTCACCTTCGCGGCAGCATCTCTGTTGCTGACAGTCGTAGCCTTGCTGGCAAGCTATATTCCTGCGCGGCGGGCGGCGAGAGTCGATCCGATGGTGGCCTTACGCTGCGAGTGAAAGTCCGGCGACCTTTCCCCAGCTTCCAAAAGACCTATCTGTGTGGATATGAATCAAATTGCTCGTCCTATTGTTCATACCTTTCACCGGTCGTTACGGTGTCGATGGTATTACCGTTTCCGCGGCCGCCCGCGCAAAAAGCACCCTTTTCCCGCCCCTCGGCTGCGCTGTTTCGCGAAAACGGGAGGGGGCCCTTGTCTCGCTTCTATCTCCCTCGCTCACGAATCGTGCGCTTCCGCGGCCACGATCTCGAGCGTGAGGAGGGAGCCGCTCGTTTCCCCGATTGGACTGCCCAAATGCTCGCTCAATAGGCGCCTTGGAGGAACGGTAACGAGCGGATGCGAATCACTTATGACGTTCTGTTTACGTAACCTTGCGAGCAGTATGGGACTTCTTTTCCGGCTTTGCCTTACCGTCCGTGGCCGGCTTGGCGGCTTTCTTCCCGGATCCGCGCCTCAGCGGGTCCGCCGGTTTGTAGTCTAGTTCCGCCGAGAGTATCTCCACGAGTCTCGACAGCACCTTCACGCGCGCCCAGTATTTGTCGTTTCCTTCCACCAGACACCAGGGCGCGGTCTTGGTGCTCGTCTTCACCAGCATTTCTTCGACCGCTTCCTCGTAGACGCTCCACTTCTGGCGGTTCCGCCAGTCCTCCTCCGTCAACTTCCAGGCCTTGTACCCCATCGCCTTACGCTCCTCGAACCGGCGGAACTGCTCCTCCTGGGAGATGTGGATCCAGAACTTCGCCAGAATCATCCCGAAATCCCGCAGTTGGCGCTCGAACGAGTTGATTTCCTTGAAGGCGCGCTTCCATTCCTCTTCCTTGGCAAACCCCTCCACTCGTTCCACCAGTACCCGGCCGTACCAAGACCGGTCGAAAATGGCGATCTGCCCGCGCTCCGGAAGCCGCCGCCAGAAGCGGTAGAGGTAATGGCGCGTCTTGTCCTCGCCCTGCGGCGCGGCGATCGGGTAGACCACGTAGCCGCGGGGGTCCAGTTTCTCGGTGACCCGCTTGATTGCGCCGCCCTTGCCTGCCGCGTCCCATCCCTCGAATGCGATCACCACCGGCCGCTTCCGCAAATAGATCTGGTATCCCAGCTCGCGAAGCTGAATCTGCCGCCGCGTCACTTCGCGCACGTAAGCCTCGCGATCGAGCGCCCGCGTCAGGTCGACCGTCTCCAACATCAGAGTCCTCCTCCGCCTAGCGATTCCATCGCCTCCCGCAACTCCGCGTCTTTGGCCGCCGCGCTCGTCACCTCGACCCTGGGCGGCGCGTTCGCCCCGAGGCGCTGCTCCATGGCGGCGATAATCGTCTCGAAGATCTTCTTTCGCGTGTGCCATTTCGACGTGGCTTCCACGATCGTCCACGGCGCGAATTCAGACTCTGTCAACTCGAGCATCTCCTCGGTCGCGTCAAGGTATTCACCGTATCTCTTGTGGCGGGCCCAGTCGGCATCCGTCACGCGCCAGGCTTCCAGCGGGTCCTTTCCGATGGATTGGAACCGCTCCTTCTGCTCTTTCCTGCTAATGTGCAGGAAGAACTTCAGGATGGCGGCGCCGTCATCGGCCAGCATGCGTTCGAATTCGACGATGTCGCGGTACCCGTCCCGCCACGCTTTCTCCGGGACGGTCCGCTCCACACGATCCTCCAGCACGCGGCCGTACCAACTGTGGTCGAAAATCACCATCTCGCCCCGGTTTGGGACTTTCAGCCAGAACCGCCACAACCACGGCCGTTGCTGCTCATAGGTGCGGGCCGCGGTGATGGGGTACAGCTTGAATCCGCGGGGGTCGAGCCTTTGCGTCAGGGCCGAAATGGCGGTTCCTTTGCCGGCGGCGTCCCACCCCTCGAATACGATCACGGTCGGTATGGCGTGTTCCCAACAGGCCTTCTCCAGGTCGTACAGACGCTGCTGCAGTCCCGGCAGGGCGAGTCCGTAATCCTCACGCGAGAGTTTCTTCTTCAAATTGATGTTTTCCAGCATGGAGTGCTGGATCAATTCTAGTGCAGGGGCGACGGACGTGCGGGTCTGACCCTGCCGCGGAATTCCGACTCCGGCGCATTCCTCTGCGTGATCGGGCGGTGGCATGCCGCGCCCGCCGACGTCCCGCGCGCGCCGCGCGTTCGGAAAGCTGACCGCGGAAATCGCCGCTCCCGGGCCCCCCTCCAGTTTTCGCGAAACGACGCAAATGGGGGACGGACCAAAGGGAATCGTTTTGCGAATGTTATGGACACGTAAGGACTGCGTCATCCAGATGACGGCGTCCGGTTCCCCGACAGGGGCCAGTGCCAATACTCCAACCGGCCGGCTGCCGCGTCTTGCGCGTCAAGCTCAGGCAGACAAGGCTTCGAAAGTGAGCCGCAAAAACGAACGCGCCTGATATTCGATTCTCACCGGCACAACGGAGTCGGAAGAGTCCTCAATCCACACGCGGAAGGCCGTTTGATTCCCCGTGCCCTGGTTCCGGATCCTCCCGCGGACCGCCAGGAGGCCCTCGGAATTGCCACCCGGCCTCGCCCCATCGAGTTCCAGCAGATACTCCTGCTCGTCGTAGACATATCGGCCCACCGCGTGCCGGGCTCGTTGCTTCAATAGCGTTGCCAATTGAAAAAGAAAAGTGGGCGGCGCATTGTTTGGCGAGCTCGGCCAGGATGTCTCACGCCATTTCACGTCACCATGAAACTTGGACTGAGCTTCGTCGATCAGGCGCTGATCCGACCAGTTGGCGCCCGAAGGAAAGTCGAAATGAGTCACCGCGCTTCGGCTGTGGCCTGGGGTATGGCGGCCATTCACCGCGCTGTACAGACTGCGGCCCGATTGCGGGGCGGCGATCGACTTCCGGGCGTGCTCCAAACTCTCTTCGGGCGATGAAGTCAACACTCCGAAATAGTCCGCTTCGGCCGGAGTGGAAGCGGAGCCGAGCCCCACTTCCCGAATCCAGCCAAGACGGTTCAATCCGTGGGCGCGCTGGGGATCCGAGCCTCCCGCGAAGAACAGCGTTGTCCGCATTGACGCGCCCTCGCCCGTCTCCTCGACCGAAACCTGTCCCCCTCCGACTCCGGTACGCCGGTACAGCGGAATCCCGAGCAGCAGAATCACGGCGTCGGCCCGATACCGCCGGACCTTTCTCCGCAACGTGGACCCCACAGCAGTCTCGTCTGGATCTTGCTGCTGCCTGGATATCGATTGAAAGGCCGCCGCGAAGCTATGCACGCACCGGGGCCGAAAGAGGAGCGCCAGAAGCAACCCCGTGACTCCACGCCTGGAGAATTTCCGCATTCGCAATCCGCCAATCCCTCATCAACTGGCGACCATTTACCGGACGTGTCTCGCCGGCGGATTGCGCTCCCCGGCGAATTTCTGCTGGTGCCAGTAGGGGTAAGGCAGTGGGAGGGCGCTGATTTCGTCGAGCCGTTCCACCTCGGCGTCCGTGAGCGTCCAGTTGGCGGTGGTGAGGTTGTCGCGGAGTTGCTGCTCGTTGCGCGCGCCGATGATGACAGTGTCCACGCCAGGTTTGCGTATCACCCAGTTCAGCGCGACCTGGGAGATGGAGACCCCGCGCTGGCCTGCGATCTCGGCGAGGGCATCGACGATTTTGTA
>Ga0209415_10018475_pt1 | contig 11002 bp, 10 predicted proteins | sample PeaSoiSIISIP2007_FD_187696 | JGI IMG/M metagenome (GOLD analysis project Ga0209415, IMG submission 187696) | Peat soil microbial communities from Weissenstadt, Germany - SII-SIP-2007 (SPAdes) (version 2) | ecosystem: Environmental > Terrestrial > Soil > Wetlands > Peat | place: Germany...
GTTCGTCGGGCTGACGAGCGGATTGTTCATCGCCGGCGGACTCTTTGCTTACAAGCTGGCTTTCCCTCCGTGCTTGCAATTCCTGCTGAAGTTCGGCCACGACTTCCAACCGATGGTGACCATCAACGAGTACTGGAGCATTGCGATGACCATCATCGTCGGCGTCGGAGTGGTCTTTGAGCTCCCCGTCATCATCCTCATCCTCTCCATCTTTGGAATTGTCACACCCAAGTTTCTCATTAAGAACTTGAGATACGCGGTGCTCCTGACGGCTGTCGCCGCCGCTGCCATCGCACCCACTCCGGACTTCGCCACGCTATTCATGCTTTGGATTCCCATGGTGGGGCTCTATATCGTCAGCATCGGGCTTTCCTGGCTTGTCTATTTGCGCAAGAAACGGAAGAGACAACGTGCTGAGGCTTAAACGTACGGCGCGGCGGTCTTTCCTGGTCCTGATCGCAGCATGTGTGTGCCTCGGTGTTGCCTCGCCGTTGACACCGGCCGAACCGGCGGGCTTCAACGGTGGTCGTGCCTTCGAAGTTCTTAAGCAACTTGTTTCCTTTGGCCCCAGGCCTTCCGGCTCTCCCGCACTCGATCAGGCCCGCGAATGGTTAATTCATGAGCTGCGAGGTTCCGGCGCCCAGGTGGAAGAAGATTCCTTCACGGCGTCAACCCCCATCGGGCCAATTCCCATGGCCAACCTCATCGCCAAGTTTCCCGGTACGGGTCGCGAGACGGTGATCGTGGCCGGCCACTACGATACCAAACGATTCGACGATTTCCGCTTCGTGGGAGCCAACGACGGCGGCTCCAGCGCGGCGCTGCTGGTGGAGTTGGCTCGCGTCCTGAACGGTCAAAAGCACACGTTGAATTACTGGCTGGTCTTTTTTGATGGGGAAGAGGCGGTCCGGACTCAGTGGGCGGGCACCGATAACACTTATGGAAGCCGCCACCTGGTGGAGAAGCTCTCCGAGAGCGGGGAACTCAGCCGCATCAAGGCCCTGATCCTGGTGGATATGATCGCCGATGCACAGCTCCGCATACCCCGAGACTCGTACTCAACTCCCTGGCTCTTGGACCTGGTTTTCAAGACCGCACAGCGCCTCGGCTACTCCAGGTACTTTGTGGACAGCCAGGGTGCGGAAGAGGATGATCACATCCCGTTCGTTAAGGCCGGTGTCTCAGCTCTCGACCTGATCGCTCCTGATTACGGACCCAATGGAAGCTACTGGCACACCGCCCAAGACACACCCGATCATTGCAGCCCCTTGAGCCTTACCATCGTAGGCCGAGTCGTCGCCGCTTCACTCGAAGAATTGGATAAATCCCCACAGAAGCACTGACCACCGAAAACTGATTGCTGAAAACTGTCTACGCGAAGAAAACCGCTGCGTCCTTCGCGGCAAACGAATGTTTGGCGGGTGCGGCTTCGTCTTTCAAGGGGAAATCTGAGCGATAGTGGGCGCCGCGGCTCTCCTGCCGGGCTAGGGCGCATTGCGTGATGATCCTGCCGACTTCCAGTATATTGCGCGCCTCGTGAAATTGACTGGAGGCAGCGGGCTGGCAATCCAGTTGAAGTGAGTTGAGCCGCAGCAGGGCCCCGCAAATCTCCTTGCCGTTTCGAATGATGCCCACGTTAGTCCACAGAAGAGAACGGACCTCGTCCACGCATTCTTGCGGAGAAACTCGAACCGGTTCGGCCTCGCCGGCCTTCGACTCGTGCCGTGGGACAGCATGGCCCGGGTGAGTATTGGGAACTTTGCACGGCGAGGGCGGCTTGAATTCCCGCCGCTCCTCGATCATCGCGAGGGCAGCCCGGGCCCCAAACACCAAGCCTTCCAGCAGGGAATTACTGGCCAAGCGGTTGGCGCCGTGGACACCCGTCGAGGCGACCTCACCGGCGGCGTACAGGCCGCGCAATGTCGTGGCGCCGTGCAAATCGGTGGCAACTCCGCCCATGGCATAGTGTGCAGCGGGGCGAATGGGCACCAGGTCAGCGGTGATGTCGATGTTGTAGCTCAGGCACGTCGAATAAATCCGCGGGAAGCGCTTCTTCACCTGCCCCGCGTCAAGCTCCGTCATGTCGAGGTAGACGCACTCGCTTTCGGTCTTTTGCATCTCCATCATGATGGCGCGTGAGACGATATCCCGCGGAGCCAATTCCGCGGCCTCGTGATATCGGGGCATGAACCGTTCCAGAAGCACGCTGCGCAAACAAGCACCTTCGCCGCGCAAGGCCTCGGAAAGCAGGAAACGCGGGGCGCGCTTTGCGTACAGGGCGGTGGGATGAAACTGCACAAACTCCATGTCGCTGCATAGCGCCCCGGCGCGATAAGCCATCGCCACGCCGTCGCCGGTGGCAACTTCGGGATTCGTAGTTTCCTTGTAAACCTGCCCCAATCCTCCCGTCGCCAGCAGCACCGCTTTGGCGCGCACGGTCTTGAGCGTGGAACTTTTCTCCTCGAGGAAGGTCACTCCGCACACCCGTCGATCCTCCACCAGAAGGTCGACCGCAAAGGAATGCGGCAGGAATCGGATACTGCGCCGGGAGCGTGCCCTGGCCATCAAGGCGCGGAGAATTTCGCTTCCGGTGGAATCGCCTTGAGCATGCAGGACGCGCGAACGGCTGTGAGCGCCCTCACGCGTGAAGGCCAGCTTATTTCCATCACGATCGAAGCGCATTCCCCAGGCCATCAACCGCTCGATCTGCTGCGGCCCTTCGCTCACCAGGATTTGCACCGCTTTTTCGCTGCACAAGCCGTCGCCGGCGCGCAGCGTGTCCTCGAGGTGCAGTCCCACTTCATCATCCTCAGCCAGTGCCGCGGCGATGCCGCCTTGCGCGTACTCCGTGCTGGATTCGTAGAGTTCGCCTTTGGTGAGAGCGAGTACCGCGCCGACTGGGGCGAGTTCAAGCGCCGCCCGCGTGCCGGCAATCCCGCCACCCACAATCAAGAAATCAACTTGCAGTTCTTTCTTTCCGGACATATCCCTTCAATGATAGCCTTCACCCCACAAGGCTGCAACTGATACAAGCGAAGTGCGGTGTCTGAAAAGTGCGTTAATGGCCTGATGTGAGCAAATCGCTCTTTGCATTTGTTCGCGGGGTGCCAAGTCTACTCTTAATGAGTAGCGGCCTCCGGATTCACATCCATGTCGGGCTCGGTCCAAAGCAGGATCGCCTGCGGCAGAGTGGCGTAGAGGATGACAGTCGCCATGAGCAGCACATTCGGCAGTTGCATGAGAAATCCCCGCCGCGCCAGGGGCGCGAGCGGCGTGATCGGATTGGGTCCCCTGAAATAACCGGCGAAGAGCGCGCCAATGAGGACGTACCCGAGGAGGAAGTACCCGAGACCGCGGTAAGCCCTGAAGTGCGCATGGTCGCGGCGATGCATCTCGCGTTCGTCGCCACGCGTGCGCATGTCGCCGGCGATCCACGTGAATACGATAAAGAGCCCCACGAAAAGAATGCCGCACCCGACGGTGATCCACGCGCCGGCGGCCTCTTCTTTGTTGAGAAAAGACGTGGCCAGGGTAAGCACAGCCAGTACAGTGTAAACGAGCGCGACGAACCCGCGGCGGCGCGCTCGCGATTCGAAGCGGATGCGAATGTTTCCAACGGCGTATTCGGTGTTCATGGTTTCTCCTTTGCCGCAGGCTGGCTGGCGCCGTACACCTGCTGGCTCAGCGGCTTCAGCGGTTCGGTCGAAAAAATGGCCTCAATGGGCAGGCCGAAGTAAGCAGCGATGGCGAAGGCTAGCTTGAGGCTGGGGCCGTAGTTCCCGCGCTCAAGAAAGCCGATGGTTTGGTAGTTCACATTCACGGCGTCGGCGAGTTCCTGCCGGCTGATGCCGCGTTCGGCCCGCAGCTGGGCAAGGCGATTGTAGAGACCGCTTTCGCTGGGAGGGGCTGAGTGGGAACCGTTTCTGTTCATAATGACATATTGCGTTAACACAATACTTTTGTCAATAGTCAAAACACGCAGCACATTTATCATGGAAAATGTAAGTGGGAACCAGTGCTGAGTCGCATTTTCGCGGATGGCCCCGTCTGCGAAATGGAGGTCTTCACCTCACGAACCAAAGGCAGTGCTGTGCCGAAGAACCTGAGCCTTACCGTCACCTGCCGTGTATGTGAAAACGCGTTCCCGGCAGGATCGTACAGCTCGATGCTCACATCCGGTGATACATCAACCCAGATTTAAGACCCTACCAAGCGAAGAGCCCGGTGGATCAACCGCCGAATGATGTGGTGCGGGCGTCTCGCCCGCTGTCGAGGGTGTGTCTCGCCCCCGCAAGAGCCCGCGCGCAGGGCCTGTCCTGAGCGGAGCGAAGGAATGCCCGCGCTACAATTATCAGCGCACAGATTCGCTCTGACCGCCCTTGCGGCCCGGTGTGCTGTCGTGGTATCAGTAACATTTCGGGCCAATGCTGAGAGCTGGGAACTGACGGCTGAAAGCTGATAGCTGCCTATGAAACGCTTCTGCGTGACTTCCAAGGGTTTCGAGTACAGCGTCAATGCGGGGCGCGGCGCCTGGCGCACCTTTGCCGACTTCCCTCACGACCACTACTCCGCGATTTTCATCCTCACGGAAAGGCCGTTGTGGGAGCGTTGGGGAAAAAGATTTCTCCGCGAAAGCAAGCTGAAGAGCGCGCGGGCTGTGTTCGTTCCGTCCGGAGAGAACACGAAGAGTATGACCATGGCGGAACGGGTGGGAGCTGATTTGCTCCGGCAACGGGCCGACCGGCGTTCACTGCTGCTGGCCTTCGGGGGAGGAGTCATTGGCGATTTGGGCGGCTTTGTGGCCTCCATTTACATGCGCGGTATCGATTACGTCCAGATCCCGACTACGGTCTTGGCCCAGGTGGACAGCGCTATCGGCGGCAAGACGGCGGTCAACGTACGGGCCATGAAAAATCTCCTCGGGACATTCTACCCGCCCCGCCTGGTGCTGGCGGAGCCTGAGGTTCTGACTTCACTCGACGAGCGCTCGTTTCGTTCCGGTTTTTTTGAAGTCGCCAAGCACGCCATCCTTTCGGGGCCCGGCTTTTTCAAACAGCTCGAAGCCACGTCTTCGCACCTCCTCCCGAAGCACGCGCGCAGCTTGGCGAACACGCTAGCGCGAGCGGCAAAGGTCAAAGTCGACGTGGTGAGCCGCGATGAACGCGAAGTTGACCTGCGCCGGGTGCTCAACCTGGGCCACACCTTCGCTCATGCCCTCGAGGAAGCGAGCGGCTACAAGCGCTTCTTGCATGGTGAAGCTGTGGGCTGGGGAATCCTGATGGTTCTCCGCCTGGCCAGGCTCTTGGGCGCGATCGAGCCCGCGGAAAGCGAGCACATCGCCCGACTGGTGCGCGACATCGGTCCATTGCCCGGCCTTCGAGGCCTCTCCGAACGGCGCATCTTAAATCTATTGCCTCAGGATAAAAAGGCGGTCGGTGGGCGTATTCACTGGGTCATTCCTGAACGAATCGGCAAAGTCAGGATTTCAGACCAGGTCCCCACAAGCCTCGTCGCAACTGCGTTCCGGGAAGTGCAGCGGGGCGGCTGACATGAATGACCCGCCCCTCCTTCATCCGCTCTCCGACCATCGTGGGTCTCCAAAGACCACTGAATCCACTGCCCGCGCCATACGTAAAATGTTTGCGTCGGTCGCGCCCCGTTATGATTTCCTGAACCATTTCCTCTCGCTGGGCCGAGACGTGGCGTGGCGGAAAGCTACGGCCGAGGCTCTGCGCCACGTCCTGGAGCGCCCCGGTTCGAGCGTCGCTGACCTTTGCTGCGGTACGGGCGATCTGGCCTTCGAACTGGAATATTATTCGGCCGGCAGGGTATTCGGAACGGACTTCTGCCGCCCCATGCTCCTCCTCGCAAGGACGAAGGCGCGGCGGCATTCGACGCTGTTCCTGGAAGCTGATACGCTGGCTTTGCCGTTTCCTGATGCGTTTCTGGATCTCGTCACGCTGGCCTTCGGTTTTCGCAACTTGGCCAGCTACACGGTTGGCCTCGCGGAGATCCGCCGGGTGCTCAGGCCTCGCGGGCTGCTGGCCATTCTCGAGTTCTCGGAGGTCCGAGGGATCGTCTTGGGGCCGCTCTTTCGCTTCTATTTCCGGAATCTGTTGCCGCGGGTTGGAACCTGGATTTCCGGCGTTCCCGGACCCTACCAGTATCTTCACGATTCTGTGGCCAGGTTCCCCAACCAACAAGCGCTGGCAGACTTGCTGAGCGCGCAGGGTTTTCAGAACGTGCGTTATCTGAATTTTGCAGGCGGAATCGCGGCCCTTCATCTGGCGGAGAAAGCGGGGTAGTTTTCAGCCGGATAGGCGTTAACCTAAGCGCGGCCCGTGGGTCCCGAAGGGACCCAATTTCATCAGCCGTAGGTGAAACCTACGGAAAGCGCGAAGACCGAGATTTAACCAACCCCGAAGGGGTTGAACAAACGTATGTTCGACCCCTTCGGGGTCGCCAAGTATCGCAGAGGACGGCCCATTGTCCGTAGGTTTCACCTACGGCTAATGAGATTAATGCCCTTCGGGCATTCACAGTCGGCGGACCACACTTAGGTCAAAGCCTATGGGCCGTTGGCCTGGGCTGTGGTAGGCCGCCCTTCGGGGCTCTCGTCTTTATTGAATGGGGCGGAGAACTCGGATTTGCGCCGGCCCTGAAGCGAGAGGATCAGCTATGGTGTCTACTGCTTCACAACATCTTCCTGCGCGCCCTCGGCGTCAAATTCTTGCTGCAGGTCTTCCAGAGCTTTCCGGGCCTCGTCCTTCTCCTGTTGTTTCTGCGTCACCTCGTCTTCTTTGTCTTTGACCTTGCCGTCCAGCTCTGCTTTCGAGCTGGAGTTAAGGGCGCGCACATCCTGGATCCGCAGAAGTTTTAATTCCTCTTGGGTGACCTGTAGCTGTTCCTCGGCGTCCGCTAGTCGGGCGCGCGCCACCTTGAATCGTGCATCCCAGTTTTTCTCGCCCTGGGCTCCGGGCTGCTCTGCCGTGCTTGCCCTCGGCTCCCCGGGAGGGACATTACGAAGCCAGCCAGGATCGCCACTCGCGCGGCGCAGTTCGTCTTGCAGGTTATCGATGGCCACTTGATCCGCAGCAACGTCCGCTTGCTTCTTGGCGATCTGATCTTGCTGGCTGTGGACGTCGGACATGGCAGTGGGCCCGCTCGACTGTAACAAGCCTTGGACGGGATCGGAGTAATACATCATTTCGCTCTGGCCCAATGTCTGCTGGAGAACCGTGACTTCCCGCTGGTCCAACTCCAGACGCTCCTCGAGTTTGCCCATTCGGGCGCGAAAGTACTCTTCTCCGTGCTTTTCGCTGCCGGCCTCAGCGGGGCGCGCCTTCAGGGCATCGTTCCCGGCTTTGTTGCCGGTTGTAGACTGGGCAGTTGGCTTCCCCGGGAGGTTGGTAGTCCTCATGGGCAGAGGCGGGAGCGCCTCGATGTCTTCGTTGGTGTAAACCTTGGTTTTTTCACGTGACTTTGCCCGCTGCGCTTTGGCTTGGCGCGCCAAGTCTGCCAGCGGCTCCGAACCCGGTGAGTCCTGCGCCAGGGCAACACCAACTCCCCAGGCGACAAGCATGGCCAGGGTGGCAATCCTTGCGATTGGACACTTCATCGCTCTAATCCCCACGGCGGGATGCTCTCCCGCTTCCCCAGGTTACCATCTTGCCAACATGAATACAATTCGGTCAAGAGTACTTTCGGCCCAGTGGTTATGATATGCTCCAGACTTGAAGTGTGATGGTGCAGGCTCGGACAGATCCTGTCGTACACGCAGTCGGCGCTCGAAGCAGAACTGACGGCGGCCTGTTACCACAAGGAGGATGCATACGATGGCGGAGCCAACACAAGAAGAGTTGCTGGCCAAAATTGCTGAGCTAGAGAAGCAAGTGGGATCGAAGCGCACCGGCAAGCTGGAATTTAGAGTCGGCGAGAAAGGCGGCGTAAGCGTTTATGGTCTGGGGCGCTTTCCTGTGACCCTCTATTACGAACAATGGATGAAGCTGCTTGATGCCGCTGAAGACCTCAGGGCCTTCATGGAATCGAACAAGAGCCGCCTGAAACTCCGCCCGCAAAGCTAGGGGCTGGGGACTGGGGGCTAGGGAGCGCTGGCATCGCTCCCCTCCCGAAGAAGCATGCCCGGCGACATAAGCCTCATCAAGCGCGGGTGCCGAGCCCCCATATTGGCGACGAGAACCAATTCAACGATCTTCTGCTGCGCTCGGGGTGACAGACCTCCGCTTTGTCAGGGCGCCATTCTGACAGCCCAGTCCCTAGCCCCCAGTCCCTAGTCCCCAGCCCCTGCATTTTTCACCCACCGGTCATACCAGGTGATCATTTCCCAGAGTGTGTGCTCGACAGACTCCAGTCCCACGTATCCATGGGCCTCGTAGGGCAGCGTCACGTACCGCACCGTTCCGCCATTGCCTTTAATGGCCTGATACATGCGCTCGCTTTGAATCGGGAATGTGCCCGAGTTATCGTCCGCCTCGCCGTGAATCAGCAGGATGGGCGCCTTGATCTTATTGGCGTAGGCAAAGGGCGAAACTTTCATGTACATCTCCGGCGCCTCCCAGAACGTTCGCCGTTCGCTTTGGAACCCAAAGGGAGTCAGGGTGCGATTGTACGCCCCGCTGCGCGCCACGCCCGCCTTGAACAGATCGCAGTGGGCCAGCAAATTGGCGGTCATAAACGCGCCGTAGCTGTGGCCGCCCACGCCCACGCGGTTGGGATCGGTTACACCCATCTCCGCGGCTTTATCGATGGCCGCCTTGGCGCTGGCCACGATCTGCTCGACGTAAGTGTTATTCATGGTTTCCGGATCGCCGATCACCGGCATGGTGGCGTTGTCGAGAATCGCGTAGCCTTGCGTCAGAAGGAACAGGTGTGAAATCCCGCTGATCAGGGTGAAATGGTACTGCGAGCCGGAAACCTGCCCGGCGGTCGCCGCGTCGTTGAACTCAAGCGGGTACGCTCAGACGATGGTGGGCAGGCGTTGTCCAGACTGGTAACCAGGCGGCAGGTAGAGCGTAAACGAGAGCTGGACGCCGTCGTTCCGCTTGTAGGTGACGAGTTGTTTCGAGATGCCGCGCAACTGCGGCGCCGGGTCAGGGAAATGCGTCAGTGCGGTCTTGACATCCGGGTGTGCCGGCTCACGGACGAACAAGTTGGGTGGATCGTCCGGCGTCTCGAAGCGCGTGACGAACCGCGAAGCGTCGTCGTTCAATAGCGCGACAAATGACTCGTAGGTCTTGTCGGCCGATTGGAAGAGGCGTGTGGATTGGCGGGTGGACAAGTCAAAACGATCCAGGAAAGGGAAGTCGCCCTTCGGCGAAGCCCCTGCACCCTCGAGGTAAACTGTGCTCTCTTGCTGCAAGATCACTTCCTGGCCGTTGGGCAGCGTACGCATCACCGGAAAGCCCGGATCCTTGTAGCGGTCGCGGATGGAGCGCTCCCACAGCAATGCGGGCGGCTGGCCGGGATGGTCAAGGCTTATCTCAAAGGTGCGGAGCCAGCGGCGATCACGGTCGTAGTCGTGTACGAGCGCCAAGCCCTCTTTCTCGCCAAAAAGAATACTGTTCGAGCGGAACCCGGGTCCCATGAAGCGCTGTTCAAGCTTCACCCATTCAACCGGCCTGCCGGTGAACGGGGCAGGGAAGAGAAACAGATGGTCGCGGAAGGGGACTTTCTTCTTCGGATCGCCCCCGTCGAGCGCTTCTGCCCAGACCAGCGTGGCCGGCTGCGTCGCCGTCCACTGATAATCACGCGGTCCGGTCAGCACTCCCTCAATGGGCACAAGCTCGGTGGTGGGCAGGGAAGCGAGTTTGTATTCCAGCTTGCCGTTGAGGTCCCAGACTTCAACCTCCTTGGCGAACTCCTCGGCGGGCAAGAGATAACTGTACGGGCGAACGATGCGTGCCACCAAAATATGCCGGCCGTCGGGCGAAGGGGCGATGCGGTCGAAAACCGCGGGCCTCCCGATTTCTCTAAGTTTGCCGCTTCGCACATCGATCAGAGCAAGCTGCGATGTGACGTAGTACTCAAACAGGTCTTCATCATGGGCATTTTGGAGGAGGTCTTCGTAGGTTCGCACAGGCGCAGATTTTCCAGCGCTCTCCTGGATCGTCGGCCCGGTCGGCACCCTGGACTCCGCCGGGGGCACTCCGCGATGCGGAGGAACGAGTTGCACCAGTAGTTCGTTACTGCCAGACATCCATTGCACGGGTTCGCCAAACGTGGCGTTGATGGCGACGTTGGGAACGCGGCGCAGCGCCCCCGTGGCGGCATCGCCCAGCCAAAGTTGGATCGTATTGGATGTGGTGTTGGTGAACACGAAGCGCCGGCCGTCCGGAGACCACAGCGGCACGCTCAGCCACGCATCCGTCGGCACCGCGAGCTTGATCTCTTTGCCGTCGGCAATCGTAATCAGCCTCAGGCCAATATGGCGCGGCGGATGGTGGCGGCCATTGGTCGCCGGATTGAGGCGCAGGCCGGCGATCCGAAGCATGGGCTGCGCAAGATCGGCGATGGGCGGATGCCGCAAACTATCAATCGCCAGCACACGGTCCCGCGACGGACTCACCAGCGTCAGGGGCGGCGCGGGAGACTCCAGGATGTCGGTAATGACTTTGGGCGGCTTCCGGTAAACCGGCTTTGCCGGACCGCTGTCTTGTGGCATCTCCGCCGCCAGCCCCACAACTACACCCAAGACTAGAATTGTTGCCGGCGCACAAAACAACAGCAACGATTTCGACATTGGCCCTCCTCAGAATGAAAATTGGGTCAGAGAATAAACCCTCGCCGCCCAATTGTAAATCACTCCCCACGGTGTGACGAACACAATCCGTCGATAACGCGGGCGTTGGCGGCAAAGCAGTAGGGGGACGGCTTGCCGTCCCCTGGCTGGCTGGATCTCAAACCATCGGGGTAGGGCAAGCCCTACCCCTACACGTATATATAGACGGTTCTGCATATATGGGTCAAAATGCCACACTTTGGA
>Ga0209415_10018476_pt1 | contig 11002 bp, 11 predicted proteins | sample PeaSoiSIISIP2007_FD_187696 | JGI IMG/M metagenome (GOLD analysis project Ga0209415, IMG submission 187696) | Peat soil microbial communities from Weissenstadt, Germany - SII-SIP-2007 (SPAdes) (version 2) | ecosystem: Environmental > Terrestrial > Soil > Wetlands > Peat | place: Germany...
CTCGTGGCGGTTTGCGGGCTCGAAATCGTTCATAGTGGCGCTCCTTTTAGGTTTGTAGCTGTGTTCAGAGGGCCCCCCGTTGCTAAGAGATCCCTCCGAAGTCGTTGAACACCGCCTGTGAAGGCGTTGAGAACCCCGTGAGGACACACAGGAGCGGTTACTCGGAGGTATCTTTCGGGCTTGCCAGGGGTATGACAGCAAGATGACAAGCCCGCATCGCGGGCGTCGCGTGGCTGCCGCGGTCGCTGCTTCCGCAATTGCCCTGCTCGGCGCGTGCGGCAGCCATCACAGTGCGCAACGCCCCCCCGGCTCGCCATCGACGTCAACGACGGCACCGGCGAGCACTACTTCGACCACCCGCCGCCACCCTCACGAGAGAAAGAGGCGGCACCACCCGGAACGAGTGCGAATACACGTCGAAAGGAAACCGAAGCACGTGGAACGGGAGCGCAAGCACTCCCACCCGGCCCGTAAACACGCCCTAGCCGCTCCCCGCGTCCCGCTCTGCCCCCTCACCGGCGAGCGCGCTCGAGCGGGCCACGTTCCCCGGCGCGCAGCCGTGGCTGTCAAGGTTGAAAACCTGCCGGCGGCCCGGCCCCAGTTCGGCCTGGACGAGGCCGACATCGTCTTCGAGGAGCCGGTCGAGGGGGGCATAACTAGGTTCATTGCGGTCTTCCAATGCCACACATCGGCGCGCATCGAGCCCGTGCGGTCCGCCCGTCTTGTGGACGCCCAAATCCTCGAGCCTTTGGGCCGGATCCTGTTCGCCTACTCGGGGGCCATTCAACCGGTGATCAATGAGGTCGACTCTCGCAAGTCGCTCCTCGACGACGTAGGGGGCTACATGGCACCCAACGCTTACTGGCGCGATCCCGATCGCTACGAACCGCACAACCTGGAGACCTCATCGGCGGCCCTTTATGCCGCTGCGGCGCAACTCCACTACCCCGAGAAGCCTCCCGTCGCCATATTCAGTTACGGGCGGCCTTCCCCCGGCGCCACCCCGGCATCGGCTGTCAACATCGACTACCCGTTAGACGTAACGACTTGGACCTGGCACCGCGACACCGGACTTTGGTACAGGTCGTACTCAGACACCGGTCCTGCTCTCCTGGGCGACGGCAGCCAGATCGCAGCCTCCAACGTGATCGTGATGCTCGTACGAGAGTGGCCCACCCCTTATCCCGAAGACATCACCGGGTCCCTCGAAAACGAGCTGACGTTGAAGGGCAGCGGCCCAGCGTGGGTTTTCCGTGACGGTGCCCAGTTCTACGGGAAGTGGGAGCGCCCATTGCTCGACCATCCCACTGTGTTCGTGGAGACCAACGGGACCAGGATCACCCTCACCCCAGGCAACACCTGGGAAGAGCTCGTGCCCGATGGCAGATCGATCGAGGTCAAACCATGACCGCGCACACCCCACCTTGCCTCAATGTTCTGCCAATCAGCACCAACAACGCGAGCCGCCAATTAGACGTCGAGAAGGTTGTAGTCACCTATGACTGTCGCTTCAGAAGGCATTGGGCCCACCCTCAAATCGCTCGCATCGAGTTGTTGCGCGCCTCGTGGGTGACTTCCGCAAGGCCAAGCGCCTCTAACAGCGGAGGGAGGTACATCCCGAAGCGGCCTCGGTACCCTTTCCGCAACCCGTACCAGCCTCCAACTGGATTTTCGGGGGAGCGTCCCCACTCCTCGACGGTGCCTGCCGCTGCCGGCTTACCCTCATCGGCCGCCCCAAGCGCGACCCAGTCGCCTTGCGCGACCAGCCAAGCATGCAGGTCCTCGATCGCCCGAGCATCGTACCTGAGCGTGGTCGAACCGACTTGGCACACAAGCGCCTGCGGCTCGGCCTGCTCATCTTTGTACATCGTGTAGCCCGATGTGCCCGGCGGGGTCTTGAGCGCCCACGGGTCCTGTTTGGTGCCCTTCGGCATCATTCTCCTCCTCTCGCGACTGCGGCCCGGAAGTGCGGCAGCAGCGTTTCCCATCCGACTAGGTTCCTTGCCCGACGCTCCTCGCCCGCGGCACCCAGTCGTTCCCAACCGCCGTGTTCGATCTCGACCCGCGCGGCGTTGGCGCCCAGGGCGACGAAGCGGATGTCAACCTCAGAAGCATCCGCGCGGTCTTGGCGCAGGTACCACAGATAGCCCAGTTGCGCGGGAGGGCCCCAAACCGTCACTTCGCCCCAGTCGTGTTCGACGCCGTCAGCAGTCCGTTCATAGATGCGCCCTCCGACCCTGCCCTGTACGACGATCTTCAGATCCGGTTCCCCAGTCACGGTGTGATCGGACGGCCACCAGGTGCCGATCTCCGAAGTCCACGTGCGGAACGCATGCTCGGCGGAGCATGCCACCTCGAAGGACATCTTTAGGGATGCGTTCATCTTCTCGCCGCGTCGTCGGTGTTCTCGGCGAACAAGCGAAACCGCGTCGCAGCGTCACCCCAGACCTTCTCCAGGTAGTCCTGGACGGCCTGCATCCCCTGGGCTTGGAGGTGGTAGATCCGCCGAGTGCCCCGCGCTTCCTCGGCCACCATGCCGGCGTCCTTCAGGAGGCGAAGGTGCCGCGAAACGGCGGGGCGGCTGATGGACATCGCGTCGGCGATCTCCCGTACCGGCTTGTCGCCACCACTGAGAAGGCGCAGGATTTCGCGTCTGTTGCTATCACCAAGAGCCTCAAAGGGGTCTCCCGGGACCGCTGCACGCACCACTCGCGTCAATTCTCCGCTCCGACGCGCCGTTCTCCTCGACCTGAGTCAGTAACTATCACGTTACCGTAACTTACTGGCTACCAAACACCAGCGCAACGCGGTTCGCTCCGACCGGAGCATGATCCGCCAGGTCATGGTCCTATGGTCCGCTTCCATGCCCAGGTACGGCGCTGATCGGCCCCGTCGGTCCCAGTGCCAGGCAGGCTTTGTTAGCGGTTTGGAATGAGGGCGAGCGGTCATTGAACCTGCTGCTGTCGAACGCCCCCTGAGAGTTAGGGTCCGGAAAACCAGGGAGACCGTGCGAGCGCATGCAGAGAGCCCACTTCACCTCCGCGGCGATCTTCTGGGCAGGCAGCGGCTTGGCCTGACCTTCGCCCGGCAACAGCGACCGGCAGGAGCCATCGGCCGCATTGAACCTCGGGTTGTTATGGTTCAGGTCGCTACCGGGCCTGCCATCGATTTGGAACGCGATGCCGCCGCCAGGAACGGGGGCGGGGTCAGGGAAGTCCGGGACACCGTGGCTGCGCATGCAGCGCGCGTACGCCACCGCCTGCGCCATCCTGCTCGAAGAGAGTGTTGACCCCGACGTGTGATCGCTCCTGTTCGACCCGGAGCCCGCGACGCCGGGGCTGTTCGAGCCGCCGCATGCGGCGGCAAAGGCCGCTAGCGCAAGCAACGGGCCCATCGCTGTCCACATGACCGGACGCCGTCTCTGACCTGGCCCGCGAGGCACGTACTCGGCCCGGGCCCCCCAGCAAAGCGGATTGGTTATCTCTCGGCTCCTTTGCGTTTGGACGTCTTATGTCCTTGTACACGTAAGCCGCTTACACAGAGCAAACCGAAGTCGTTACCCCCCTGTAAGTGAGGAGCGCGCGCTACAACGAACCAGGACCGTGCCGGTCGGCAAAATAGCGGACCCCTTCGGCGAACCTCGTCACATCTTCGTCGCTGGTCGCGAAACTGGTCATCCACCGCACAACGCCGTCGTTGAGGTCCCAGTTCCAGAAAAACGACCAGTTTTGCAACTGATCGGCCAGCGGCGCCGGTAGGCGGGCGAAGAGGCTGTTGACCTCGACAGGCCGGACGAGCTCCACGTGGGGTACACCGGCTACGCAGCCGGCAAGCCGCCTGGCCATCTCGTTGGCGTTGGCGGCGCTGGCGAGCCAGAGGTCCTCTTGGAGCAGGACGTCGAACTGAGCGGCAATGAACCGCATCTTGGACGCCAGCTGACCCGCTTGCTTTCTCGCAAAGCGGGCCAGGCGAGCCAGCTCGGGGCGCAGGAACACCACCGCCTCGCCGTACAGCAGGCCGTTCTTGGTGCCGCCGAAGGTGAGGACGTCGACGCCGGCACCGTAGGTGAGCTCTCTGACCGAGCAGCCGAGCGCGGCCACTGCGTTGGCGAGGCGGGCGCCGTCGACGTACAAGACGAGCCCGTGCTCGTGGGCCAGCCGGGCCAGCTCGCCGATCTCGTCGACGGTGTAGACCGTGCCCACCTCGGTGGGTTGGCTGATAGCGACCACCCGCGGCGTGACGTGGTGTTCATCGTGCGTGGGTTGTAGCAGGGCGCGCACCGCGTCAGGGCTCAACTTGCCGTCAGAGGACGGGATGTCAATGAGCTTGGCCCCCGTGAAGCGTTCGGGCGCACCGCACTCATCCACGTTTATGTGTGCGCTGCTGGGGCAGATCACGGCCTCGTGGGGGGCCAGTAGGCACTGGAGAGCGACGATGTTCGCTCCCGTCCCACCGTATGTGTAGAACACCTCGACATCCGCCTCAAACAACGCCCGGAAGCGTTCCGCCGAACGGGTGGTCCAGGGATCCTGTCCATATGCGAGGGCACCGCCGGCGTTGGCTGCCCGGAGCGCCTCGATGACCTGAGGGTGGGCACCGGCGGCATTGTCGCTGGCGAAGCTCTGGTAGGGAGGCGGCGGCGTCACATCAGCCACGATCGCACGACGACCGACGACGACGCCAACCGCTTTGGTCCCCACCGCGCATCGTGCCATCTTGTACGGTTTTACTTAGCGCACGACTTGACCTCGCCTGGCGCGAAGCCGCCATCGGAGAAGGGACCATTACGACCACAACTGACCACCAACTCGAAGTTCTCACCTGGGAAGGCTTCGGCGCTGCTAGCCGGGAACTCGCGGTCAAAGTCGCCACCGACGGGTACCGCCCCGACCTCATCTTGGCCATCGCGCGCGGCGGTCTTCCGGTAGGCGGTGCGCTTGGCTATGCCCTCGGGATAAAGAACTGCGCCACCATCAATGTGGAGTTCTATACCGGCGTCGGCGAGCGGATGAAGGTCCCGGTGGTCTTACCTCCGACACCGCCGCTAGTCGATCTAGCCGGCCTCAAGGTCCTCGTGGCCGACGACGTCGCCGATTCGGGCATCACGTTGGCCATGGTGCGCGACATGGTACGTCCCAATGTCGCCGAGCTGCGTACTGCCGTGCTGTACAAGAAACCCTGGTCAGTGCTCGAGCCTGACTACTTTTGGGCCCGGTCAGACGGTTGGATCGATTTCCCCTGGTCGTCCGGTCCGCCTGTGGTCTAACGGGGTACCCGTCGACCGCAGCCCACGCGATGAGCGAACCGACCGGTAGTGAAGCGCGGGTTGCCGAAGAGCTCCATCGGCTCGGCATCGCCAGTGAGGTGCGGGTAATGCCGGCGAGCACCCGGTCGGCAGTAGAAGCGGCCGCTGCGGTGGGCTGCGACGTCGCTCAGATCGTAAAATCGCTTATCTTCCGGTCCATTGACAGCGACGGGCCCGTTCTTGTTCTTGCCTCCGGCGCCGACCGCGTCGACGAAGGTCGCCTAGCCGAGATCGTTGGGGGCCCGGTCGAAAGAGCTTCGGCCGAGTTCGTACGCGCTCGCACCGGCTATGCCATCGGCGGCGTCCCGCCGATCGGCCACGTCCAAAGGATCGACGCCTACCTCGACGAGCATTTGCTCGCTCATCCCGTGCTTTGGGCCGCAGCGGGCTCGCCGCGGGCGGTCTTCTCGGTCACGCCGGATGAACTGGTGCGGGTAACCGCTGCCAAGGTCGTCGCGTTAGCCGCCGCGTGACCTCGCTACTCATCCCCCTCCGAAGCCGCGCATACAGGTGGCTGGAGTTCACGGCCGTGTTCGCCAACACCGGCGTTTGGATGATCGCTCTGGTGGGCGGGTTCATCATGGAACGGCTCACGACGTCGCCCGTCCTGGTCACCCTCGCCGCCGTCATGAGCCCGCTCGCAGGCATTTGCGCCGTAGTTTTCTCGGGCGCTGCAGCTGATTCGCGCGACCGGCGTGCGATCCTGCTTCTCGCGAAAATTCTGCTGACGGGTTCGGTGGCCTTCCTCGTCATCGTGTCGTCAATCGGGGCCCTGACCCCGACGACCCTCCTCATCGGAGCGGCTGGCATGGGCGTTTCCAATGGGATTTCCTCGCCATCTTGGTGGACGACCGTGGCCAGCCTGGTGCCGCCTGAGGTCGTCCCCGTCGCCCTCAGCGTGGACAGCTTCCAGTGGAACATCGGCCAGGTCGTGGGGCCAGTCCTCGGCGGCGCCGTCTTGCGAGGCGCCGGCACGACGGTGTTCTTTGCCGTCTGCGGCTTGATCATGTTCCCCCAGGTCGGCTTCCTCACCTTGTGGCGAGGTCGGAGCGACCTGCGCTTGTCCACACCCGGTGGCACGGCCGCCGAGAGCCTCCTCGGCGCCGTCTCCTCGGGCTGGCGGTACTTCTCGAACACGCCCGGCCTGCGGGCCGTGGCAGCCCGCACAGCTCTTTACGTAACTCCCGCGGTTGCCCTAGGCGCGCTGCTCCCCCTGTTCGCGGCCCATTTCCTGCACAGCACGGCGTTCGACTACGGGCTCATCGTGGCTCTCAGCGGGGCGGGTGCCCTTGCCGCGGCCCTCCTTTTCCCTCGCCTCCAGGGACGCCTCCACCTCGACGCCATCGTCGCCGCGGCCACTCTCGCCGACGCGCTCGCGATCACGGCCCTTGTCATCTGGCCAAAACGGTGGGCTGCGATGGCCGTACTCCCCGTGACGGGCGCCTGCTGGGTGTTGGCGACGGTGGCCCTTATCGTCGCTGCTCGCCAGGTGACCCCGGAGTGGGTGCAAACACGTTCGCTGTCGCTGTTCTACGTCGTTCTCCAAGGACCGTTCGTGCTAGGCGGTCTCGGCTTCGGCGTTATCGACACGTTCCTTTCGTTGCGCCAAACCCTGCTCGTCGCCGTCGTTGCCTTCGTCCCGGGGATCCTCTTGATCCCCCGTTTCGGCCTCCCAGTCGTGGACCGGTCGTCGTTGCAACTGGTCGCCAGCCCTTCCCTCTCGATCGGTGAGCACGTCAGCCCCGACGACGGCCCGGTGTTGGTCCTCGTCGAGTACCGCATCGCACCGGAGGATGTTGACGGCTTCCTCGCGGCCATGGCCGAGCTGCGCATCGTGCGCCGGCGCCTCGGCGCTTCGCGTTGGGGCGTGTTCCAGGATGTGACCGCGTACGGCAAGTTCATGGAGAGTTTCCTCGTCCCTTCCTGGCAGGGCTACTTGCTACAACGCGCCCATTACACCAAGGCCGACGTCGAGACCGAGGCACGGGCCTTTGCGTTCCACCGTGAACCGGGAGAACCCAAGTTCACCCGTTTGGTCCACCCCGACACGGTGGAAGCCGCAAACGCCAGGTCCGCCTGGCGGCGGGAAATGCTCCGCTTGTTGAGACCCTGAGCGTCGACGCCCCCTGCGGAAGCGCATGTTCGTTCTGGGAAGCTATCTTGGAGCCTCCTCGACCACCGCCCGGCGTTTGGTACGCCAGAGCTTCAGACGGCGGCCTGGTCGGCCGCTATCACGCGCGGCGCCGGTCCCGTCGAGCCCCGGACCACCAACTCAGGATGGAAAAGAAGGTCGCCGTGGGGTATCGGGACTCCCCTCAGCTCGTCTAGGAGGGCGCTCACGGCGGCCTCGCCCATCGCCCTTACCGGCTGGCGGACGGTTGTGAGGGGCGGCTCGGTGAAGCTTATGAGGAACGAGTCGTCATAGCCGATGACCGACACCTGGTCGGGCACCTTCAGGCCACGTGACTGCACCGCCCGCACTGCCCCTAGGGCCATCAGGTCGTTGGCGCAGACGATGGCGGTGACGTTGGAGTCCAACAGACGCAGTGCTGCCGCACGACCGCCTTCGACTGTGTAGAAGGAAACCTCCACCAGGTTGGACGCGTCAACCTGGGCAAGCTCCTTCATTGCTTGAAGGAAGGCGTCGCGTTTTTGGGCGCTCGGCCGGTAGCGAAGCGGGCCCGTAGCCAAGCCGATGCCGCGATGGCCCAAGGCGATGAGATGGCTTATCGCTATGCGCACTGCCGCTTCCTCGTCTGCAGAGATCGAGGTCACGGGCAGGCCCTCGAGACAACCGTTGACGAGGACGATGGGGAGCGCCGACTGCGCGAGGTTGCTGTAGCGGGAGTGCTCGGCAGAGGTGTCGGCGTGGATGCCCGACACGAAGATGATCCCGTTGACCGCTCGCTCCATGAGCATGTCTATGTACTCGAACTCTGGGACGCCACCCGCTGTTACCGTGCACAGGATTGGCGTGTAGTCCTCCTGTACGAGGGCTCCCTCGATGACTTGGACAAAAGCCGGGAACACCGGGTTCGTGAGCTCGGGCACGATAAGGCCGACCAGCCCGCTGCGGCGCTTTTGCAACTTGCGAGGTCGTTCGTAACCGAGGAGGTCGAGCGCCGTGAGGACAGCGTGGCGGGTGTCCTTGGCCACCCCCGGCTTGTCGTTGAGCACCCGGCTCACCGTCGCCTCGCTCACCGCAGCGATGCCGGCAATATCTTGGAGCCTGAGCCGCTGCGAGGTCTGGGGACGTGGGCTCACGTGAGCTCCCAGATCTGGGCCATCGGACCATCTCCAGGGAGGGTTACCTTCCCGTTACGAGCCCCGATCGTCGCGCCACCGAAAACGTTTACCGCCTGGCCCGACCAGCCGAGTGGCCCGGCATCCAGCACGACGTCGCTGGTGGGCGCCCTGTTGAGCAGCACCAGCATGCGCTGGTCCCGGGACTCCCGTAAGTAGGCAAGGCTGTCGTCGGCTTCGTAGACCCACCGCAAGCCCCCCTCGCAAAGGGCCGGCGAGGACTTACGCAGGCGGGCTAGCCGGCGGTAGACGTCGAGCGTCGCCATGTCCCAGGTACCCTGCTTTTTCCAGGGGAAAGGTCGGCGCGAGTCCTCCCCGGTCACCCCCTCGAGGCCTATCTCGTCTCCGGAGTACACCATCGGGAGACCCGGGAAAGTGAATAGCAAGGCTGCACCTACTGCCACCACCGCCCCGTCGCCGCTCACGGTCCGGATGCGAGCGGTGTCATGCGAGCAAAGAAGGTTGAAGTGGTGCGTCGCCACGCGCCACGGCACCCGGGCCAGGAACTGCGACATGGTGCGCGAAACCAGGTCGCCCGGGTTGCGCGGGATTTCGACCGGCTGGCCGAAGAATAGGCTCCGGTTCCCGGGTCGGGTCAGCCAGGTCCAGGCCGGTTTGGTGAAACCGGCATAGTTCATGACGCCATGCCAGCCGTCACCGCGCACCTCGGGCGTGAAATCGTGGCCGTGCTCGGCGACCAGGAGGGCGTCAGTCTTGACCTCGAGCATGGTCGAGCGCATGGTCCTGGCAATCTCGGCGTTGAAGTCCTGAGCACGGTAGCGGCCGGTCATGTTGGCAACGTCGACCCGCCAGCCGTCCAGGTGGTACGGGGGGAGCAGCCAGCGCGCCGTTACCGACCCCGAGCCCCTCACGAAGCGGTCCCAGAGGGCCGGGCTCGAGTAGTTGAGCTTTGGAAGGCGCGGGTGGCCCAGCCAGGACGCATAACCAGGGGGATCTTCTTCCCAGTAATAAAAAGAGCGCTCCGGGCTCGAACGGTCGGCCTGAGCGGCGAGGAACCACTCGTGCCCCGAACCGGTGTGGTTGGTCGTCAGGTCACCCAACAGCCGGATGCCCCGGTTGTGCGCAGCCGCCGACAACGAGCTAAGCGCTGCGTCCCCCCCGAGAATGGGGTCTACAGCCTCGAACGTGGTGGCGTCGTAGCGGTGGTTTGAGTGAGAAGGGAAGAAGGGGGTGAGGTAGACGACGTTCGCCCCAAGGTCGGCAATGTAGTCAAGGCGTGACTCGATACCGGCCAGATCCCCACCGAACACCTGAACCGGGGCCAAGTTCCCGTGATACGCGACGGTGCCCTCGTCCCAGTCGGCGGGAACTGCCCAAGGGGGCAGGTCATGCTTGGGCCCCGATGTCGCAAAGCGGTCTGGGAAGATCTGGTACACGACGGACCGAGTGGCCCAGGCTGGCGGGGGAGGGAACGTCGTCAGGCGGAAGTCCCCATCGTCACAGACCTCATGGGGGTGCGGGCCCGTTCCGTTGAGCCAGCGGTAACCGCCGCCCACCAGCCGGAGGAGGAAGCGGTAGCTTGTGACCGGGTTGTCGACCGCCACTTTGGCCCGCCACCACGTCTCCGCTTCGGTCGTGCGGTCGACGGATGCTTGGACGAAGTGAGGCTCCCCGTCCCGGACCGCCCGCACGTAGACGTGGCTGACGCCAATGCTGGCAGGTACCCTTGCCAGCACGTCCACGCGGTCTCCCAATTGAGGAGCCTGGTTTTCGACGTAAAGCCCTGAGCCGTCGTGATGGGGCTGCTCGAGGGTGGGCATCTCAGGTCTTCACCGCGCCCCGGAGCAGCCCGCCTACGAGATAGTTCCGCAACAGGAACATCAGCACGACGACCGGCACCGCCATCATCATGGCGCCCGCGGCGAACATGCCGAAGTTGTAGGTCCCGCTCGTCGGGTTCCCCAATTGGTACAGCCCCGTGAGCAGCGTCTTTTCCCCGTTGCTCGAGGTGAGGAAGAGGTTTGCGAATATGAACTCATTGAGCGTGCCGATAAACGCTATTAGAGCGGTCACGACGAGGATCGGAGCAGCAAGGCGCAGGATCAACCCGAAGAAGATCTGCGCGTGGCTCGCGCCATCGACCTTCGCCGCCTCGTCGAGCTCGATCGGGATGGTGTCGATGTAGCTCTTGGTAAGCCAGGTGTTGAGGCCCATGGCGCCGCCCAAATAGATCAACGTCAGGCTCACCCTGCCTGGCGCCAGCAGCGGGAACACGTTGCCTGCGGCCGCGGACATCCGGTAGAGGGCGATCACCGAAATAAACGATGGGAACATCTGGATCAACAGCACCGTGAGCAGCCCGGCCTTGCGGCCCTTGAACCTTAGACGCGAGAAGGCGTATGCGGCGCAAAACGAGATGAAGATGCTGAGGGT